>Ga0256405_10000560_pt1 | contig 122027 bp, 104 predicted proteins | sample RumenRJG_02DNA_FD_189096 | JGI IMG/M metagenome (GOLD analysis project Ga0256405, IMG submission 189096) | Bovine rumen microbial communities from Lethbridge, Alberta, Canada - RJG_02 | ecosystem: Host-associated > Mammals > Digestive system > Stomach > Rumen | place: Canada: Alberta... | reverse complement strand
AGGGTGCGACCAAGCCCATTGACCTTTGGGATATTTGCAAGGAGTTTCAATCCACGCACCCATAGGGTGCGACTGTCGTAATCAGCAATATTACGTGAGCGCACCATGTTTCAATCCACGCACCCATTAGGGTGCGACTTGAAATGAACGGCAACTTGAACCTGTTCTATAAGTTTCAATCCACGCACCCATTAGGGTGCGACCTCGCCTCCACCTCTCCGTCAGCATTCAGGTTGCAGTTTCAATCCACGCACCCATTAGGGTGCGACATCTCCCTCCATCCTTTCAGGCTATGCCTCACAGGTTTCAATCCACGCACCCATAGGGTGCGACAGTGTGAGGGGTGCGGACGGTCTGCTGCATCTCTCGTTTCAATCTACGCACCCAAAGGGTGCGACCCAGAAGATGATCGACTGTGTAGACAGCCAGATGTTTCAATCCACGCACCCATATAGGGTGCGACCAAGCCCATTGACCTTTGGGATATTTGCAAGGAGTTTCAATCCACGCACCCATAGGGTGCGACTGTCGTAATCAGCAATATTACGTGAGCGCACCATGTTTCAATCCACGCACCCATATAGGGTGCGACAAAGAAGCTGCTGAGGCAAATGCAGCTATTGAGGTTTCAATCCACGCACCCATATAGGGTGCGACAGGAACTGGTGGCTGATGACCTGAAAGCCATCGATGTTTCAATCCACGCACCCATATAGGGTGCGACGTCTCCAGCTGGCCGCAATCCTCTGATACGAGAGTTTCAATCCACGCACCCATATAGGGTGCGACATCAGACAGGCGTTGATAAGATAAATACTTTGATTGTTTCAATCCACGCACCCATATAGGGTGCGACTGAAAAGGCTGCTCATGTTAAAAAGTTGTACGAGGTTTCAATCCACGCACCCATATAGGGTGCGACTTAAACATTTACTTATATAGGCACTTTGATTATGTTTCAATCCACGCACCCATATAGGGTGCGACGCTCAACGATCCTAATGCGATGGCAGGTGAGGAGTTTCAATCCACGCACCCATATAGGGTGCGACTGTAGCCATCTGGACGGTCACCATCTGTATTCAGGTTTCAATCCACGCACCCATATAGGGTGCGACGATCCTTCATATCCTTGGACAGCTTGTCATCGGGGTTTCAATCCACGCACCCATATAGGGTGCGACACGTCCTGCTTGTTTGCAAGAAAAGGCTATAGCCAGTTTCAATCCACGCACCCATATAGGGTGCGACTGTATATATCTCAAATACGGTTATTCCAATACATTAAATACTCATTTTTGCGAACTTATAATATAATATAATATCTAAAAAGACTATTTATAGCATCTGTTAATCTCTTAATTAATTGATTCTCAGCCAGTGCGAAAGATGTTCGTTTTATGTATATCATATAGTTCGCATTGCCTTAGATGATGAGTGCATCATTTACATCATAGGATGTTACCTTTCCTAAGGTTATCACACGGCCATGACTTTTAGAACTAAGAAAATAGAAACGTATACTATCTAGTTTCATATCCATGATGCTAGTAATTCTACTCTTTAATGTCACAAACTGAGCTTCTGTTAATTCACATTCAAAAACCGAATTCTGTACACGCTGTCCATAATCCTTACATGCCTTCGCAACATTTCTAAGTCGTTTTTGGCCTGTTTCACTAATGGTATCAACGTCATAAGTTATGAGTACATACATAAAACTATTATTTTATTAGGAATACCGGGTAATCGTCAATATCGTTTCTCACAAACCTTGCTAATAGCATGGCTTGCTCAGATATGCTTCTGGGGTCGTAACATAGAGTGTATTAAGTAGTTTCCTCATAAAGATTCTTCTTTAAATAATACGATACTTTGGTACAGTCTACAGATGAGGGCATACATATGTTATTTAATGAACACTTATCACAATGTCTGCCCCGTTGAATGGGTGGTATTGTTCCTGATAAGAAGATCTTATGCATTTGTTGCGCACAATCAACCACAATAGAACGAAGGTTTTCTGTTATTTCTACTTCAATACGATGACGTAGCTCGGCATAATAAAATGCACCATAGTTAATATGAATGTTATATTGTTCTTCCAAGCACATGACCTGAGCAGCTAATTGTACTTCATCCTCTTCATGTCTCTTAGGTTTTCCATGCTTGTATTCAACAGGATAGGGCAACCAATGTCCTGTATAGCGTGGATGAGTAATAGAGTTTATCATGTCGTCGGATGGGTGAAGTTCAACAACGTCAGTCACTCCATAAAGCCCTAACTGATGCGAGGCGATGTTGACAGACCTCAACGAGATATAATCACCGCATTTCTGGCGATAGAAGGGATCGTCAGCATGCTTGTGCATCAGGCTCCCTTCCATCGTCAATCTGTTATCATCCCAATACTGCTCAATATGTATCAATGCCCATTGTCGAGGACAGAACCGGTAGTGCTGTATACCAGATAGCATAAGCATATCGTCATCACTGTAGGTCATGGGCTAATTGTCGTTATTATTATCTTCTTCAAGTGGCAAAGCACCGAGGAACCGGTCAAAGTCGCTTTGGAATAGACGGTCCTGTACAATACGATATTTCTCAAACTCCGTCTCAGCATGCAGTACAGCATCTTCGTGGCTCACGCTCCCGGCATTGTCGAGGATGGGTCGCTCGTCGCTCGAAAGATAGGCGTCGATGCGCTTCGCCCAATCTGCCATCGTCATCGGGATATGCCGCTTGGCACGGCTCTCAGCAAACTCCAGAACTGCTGTCACGATGCGCCCCATATCCTCCAGTTCCATCTGCTTTAGATAGTTTTTGGCAATCGTAACATCAGTCTTGACAATCTTTCCGTCAGGTGCATTCTCCCAAGTGGTTAGTCCCATGTGCTCTTTGTCAGCATCGGCTCGCTCCACAATTAGTTCTGCGGCGGTCCGACCATGAACGGCATAGTGCATTTTGTTCTGTATCCTCTTATAAAACAGCCGTGTGGTCGGTGCATCCTTGTTGTAGTCCATACTGGTAGCATAGATATCCGTTAGTTTCTGGTAGAACCGACGCTCGCTGAGCCGTATCTCGCGTATCTCAGCCAGCAGATGCTCAAAGTAGTCCTCACCAAGGAACGTGCCGTTTTCCATACGCTTTTTGTCGAGCACGTAGCCCCGAATGGCATACTGGCGCAGAACACTTGTCGCCCACTGCCGGAATTGGGTGGCACGGATGCTGTTTACGCGGTAACCCACAGCAATGATGGCATCGAGACTATAGAATTGGAGGTTACGACTGACGTCCCTATTTCCTTCACGGCGAACTACCGAGATTTTCTCGGTAGTTGCCTCCTCTTTGAGTTCACCACTATCATAGATGTTCTTTAGATGCAACCCAACATTGTCAGTCGAACAGTCGAACAACGTCGCCATTGCCTTCTGTGTACACCACACGTTCTCATCCTTGTAGAACACCTCTACGCCCTGCTCCTTGCCCTCTATCTGAAAGATTAGGAATTCAGCCGTGCTGTTTCTTATCTCACGCTTCTTTGCCATAGGCGGTTAAATCATTTCTTCAATGTTCACACCAGCAGGAAGGTTATCCTTATCTATGGTAACCGTGTAGTCAGAGAAAGAACGAGGTGCACCTTTGCATTTTTTCTCAATTTTGACAAGGTCGAAGAGCTTGTTAGCAGGAGCATTTCCCAGTACCGAATCATGTTTGAAAACAATCAACTTCTGTGCGCTCATCAGGCCACGTGCTGCTGAACGGTCAACATCGAACATATTTTTCAATGCGTCCCAGAAGAGTGCGAGATCTTCCTCTGAGAATCCCGTCTGCTTGGCAAGATTGGCAGAAATAAAGCCATGACAGACGTAAAGGCCATAGGGAACAGTGGCTTTGCGACCCATCGTACGATTATCACCACCCTGCTTTTCAGCTTCTTTTTCTGTAGCAACAGCCATACGTGTAATGGAGTGTTCCATTGCTGCAATAGGATCAGCGGAACGTGCAAAAGTAAACTGGATAGGACCTCGTACCTGACCTGCGTTTTTGCCGGTAGACATTACTGCACCAAAGGTACGAATATCATAAAACTTTCGGCACATGACAACTCTGGCGGCAGAAGTTTTGTCTGAAGCATTTTTCACGCTCTCTTCATCATGTGCGGCATCGATGGATTTATTCAACACTGCTTTTTCCTTAATGAAGATGTCATAACCTTCTGCACTGTCTTTTGCTACTTGCACATAGTTGCGGACTTTACGTTTCAGACAAACGTCTGTCACAAGTCCCATACCGGTTTCAGCATCTATACGAGGCAAGTTACCAGCATCGGGGTCACCATTAGGATTTCCATCTTGTACATCAAAGATGTAAATGAAATCAATTCTGTTTTTAAGTTCTGACATAGTTGTATGATTTTAATTGTTATTATTCGTTATTATTCTCTTCGCTCTTTGTAAAGAAATCCTGTCGTTGATGATAATAGCCAATAAAGAAACGGCCTTGATCCTGCAAATCTAATTGAGGTCTGAAGCCATCGGCATCAATCTTACTAATAATTTCCTGCTTCAACTTTTCGAAGTAAATCTTACGTCCCTCATTCTTAAGATTCTCCACGTGATGGTTAGATAGATTCAGAATGGTAGAGAACACGGCAGCAGGGGTGGAACTTGCGGAATTCATGTACCGTTCACGGATAGAATGTTGGTTGTTTGCCTCTTCCTGAATTTTGTCAAGCACAGCAAACAGTCGACCACAGAGGTAGCCTTGATTGTTGTTTTCTTTGTCTAACATAACTTTTATTTTTTGTTCTTTATTATTAAGTCGATTAAGATATGCCTTGATAATGGCAGCACGTGTAACATGCACCGCATTTTTGTCTTTCTCTCCTGATTCTGCTCGGATTCGTCTGATACAAGAAGCAAAGAGCGTATGAGGATAGGGTAGTCCCTCAAAAATACTTTTTACTACTGCTTCTGGTAAATTTGGTGTGGCATCGGAGATCTTACCCCCAAGAGTTACTGTGCTAATGATATTGCGCAGGCTCATATATGGCTTCTTTTCCAGCCGGGTGTCAATAACCTCCATGTTATCAAAGTGTTTGCAAATTGTTTCTGCAAACTGCTGCAATGGAATCTCTGCCCAGTAAGTGACTGCAATACGTGCCGCATTGGGAGCCAGTCCTAAGATATAGAATATATCATCAGACGAGGATTTCAGCGTCCCCTTGTAGATAGCCTCGAACACCTTGCGCACTTGCTCAATGCCTCGGTTCGGGTCATCTCCTATGTCTTGAAAACCGAATAGGCTGAAGAAACTGTCTTCTGCTTTTTGTCCTGCTTCATCATTCTTGGAAGCCCAGAAAAGGAAAGTGCGTGATCCTATCAGAAACTTATTGCGAGAGTCGGATGCTAACAGATGATTGAGGGCTGTCGTATATGCAAATTCTGCTTCTTCACTAATTGGGGCATTCCCACCTTTGGTCTTTCCGTATGAGTCATAGCCCGAACTAACCTGAAAGGCCACCAATTTGGCTGTTGCTTGGCTACCTGGTATCATAGTGGCTGTTGTGGTTTCAACAGTTTTGCCTTTCTCACCAGAGATGATGCATACTTGTCCCCCATCTACTTCTCTTTTTGAGTCTTCATCAAACAATTCTGCTTTCTCTGCCACAATTTTGGTATCTCCATCTATGAGAAATGAAAAGGTAGAATATTTCTTGTTGAGATTCTTCTCGATCTCTCCCCAAAGGGAATCACGCTTCATTTGATTAAGAATGAACGCCTGCTCATGCTGATAGAACTTCCATACTGCCGCAATGTCTTTATTGTCAAGATGTGCTTCATAGATGTTTTCTATCTTGCATTTGAATGTCTTATACTGTGCCGAAGAATCGCCTTTGTCTGAATAGCCAAAGACATATCCACTATTGTCGTACAGATAGTTAGCTGCCAATGCGCTCGTTCTTCCGACATGTTTCTTCACCAGGAACTTCTGTGCCTGTTTTTTGTCTATGCGCCTGTCTTCAAATCGAAGGAAGTTCCCATCCTTGTCTATGACAATGAGAAATCCAATTTCTTTCAGTTCTGTACCTGGCTTTGGCAAATTGCCACAACGATGGTAATAGTCATAAAGTGCTTTCAGTATCATCGCAGTATCTCCTCACTATCTTTAGGTGGAACAATAATGACCCCGTTTTCCATCTTTGCACGATAGAACATGGCTGGTGGATTCTTCAAGTTTTTCTCAAAGTCCATGTCGTAAAGCATGATGCCCAGATCACGGCTTTCGCTGATAGGTTCGGCCATTTCATCAGATTCGGGATTGATTAACCTGAAGGATGCAACACACTCGCGAGTACCTAAATAGGGTTGGTTAAAGCACTGACCTTTGCTGGCACGACGCTCAAACATGGCATTGTATTTTGCCGGATTCTCGTCATGATGCTCCTCGTCAAATAAATCCGACTGTTTCGTCCTCTTCCGCCGAGGTATGAATTCCAGTTTCGCCCAAATGCGATATTTGACATCTTTTAATAATAGACTGTTCTTTTGTTGGCGTTTGTCCTCTATGAAGATAGGATTCTTCGATGCCACAGCTCCTACTTCATTACGCCGTACTGATGTCCACTTGATAGGATTCAGTAGCTCTATCTTTGTTACTTGCCAGTGGATGGCAGGCTTCCAGAAGATGGCTTCAAAGATAGCACGTGCGGCAGAAGGCGTAATGACATCATAGCTCACACGCTCCACTTTCAGTTCTGGACGGGTGAAGCAGGCCATCGGCCCCCATACCTCTAAACAGAATTCTTTGTCGTAGTATTCCATATAATTTATATTATGTAGGTTTCTTCTAACCAATGATTCTCTATTGACAATCCTGTGTCGTTATGATAGAAGGCAGGGTTGGTTATTACATAGATATTTTCGAAAGGTTCCTCTATTGCACCTATGTTCTTCAGCTTGTCAAAATCGTGCTTGCGAATGTTGACGCTGTATTGGGCCATCTGCTTCATCAACTGATAAGAGGGACCTTCAGAAAGTAATCGCTGATAAAGACTGATGCTGTCATGCCAATTGATGAGAACAGGCGTTGTCTGGTCATCTATCAATTGAAACCGGTTTGCAGCTTCCTCAAACTCACATGTAGACTTATATAGTAATTCTTGCATTTGTTGTTTGTCAAAGTTGTTAATCCGGCAATGTAGTTGCTTGAAATAAGCCTCCATTGTCTCTGGAGCAAACCAATCATATTGGCCAACCATATTCAGTCGTGCGTTGTTTGTCTGTGAAATAAAGCCTGGCGGCAGTGGATGCTCCTTTCCTAAACTGAACACGTAGGTACTACAAATTCCTTGTTTTCCTTCACGATTGCAACGTCCTGCTGCTTGGAGTATCGAGTCGAGTCCCGCCTCTTGCCGATATACCACGGGGAAATCTATGTCAACACCAGCTTCAATAAGTTGTGTGGCTATCACTCTGATGGGAACATCTGTTTTATCCTTCAAAAGCATTTTAAGGTGATGAATGGTTTCTGCAACATGAGCTGGACACATCATTCGAGATAGGTGTAAACAGATTCCTTCTTTAGGTAAACGGTCAAAGATTTCCTTGGCATCCTTGCGAGTGTTTACAATACAAAGCATACGCCGATATTTTGCTATTTCAGCAACAATATCGTCATAGGTTTTTGGAGTATTATCTATTTTTAGTTCTACACGTCTTAGCTTGTCGTGAAGCTTTGCATCTGCAGGAATGATTTCGTGAACAGAAGTCAGGGCGTCAAATCCAACAGAAGGATTAGTGCCCTCGATTCTACCTGTCAGTACTGGTTGACTGGCAGTGGTAAAAAGGACGGATGTATTAAAAAGACGACACAAGGTGTCAAGTGTATGAACGATAGGCTTGTAAAAGTCCATGGGTAGTGTTTGTACTTCGTCCAATATCAGTACGCTTTTTACGATATTATGGAGCTTCCGACAGGCTGAGCGTCTGTTGCTGAACAACGATTCGAATAATTGAACGTTGGTGGTAATAATGATGGGGTAATCCCAATTTTCGGTAGCCAATTGCATACGTTCTCGTTGTTCCCTATCTTTGATATCATCAGGATTAACGTTTGAGTGATGCTCCAACACGTTCTCTTCGCCAAAAATTGTTTTTAACGTTGCTGCTGTCTGAGCAATAATGCTGGTATATGGGATAGCTATGATTATCCTTTTAAATATATTCGTTACTGCGTGATGTAGAGCCCATAATATCGAAGCTAATGTTTTTCCTCCACCAGTAGGTACAGTAAGACTATAGAAACCTTTAGTCCCAGTGCTTTCTTTTATACACAGATTTTGCACATAATTACGGATGCGATTAACCTCTGTATCGTCAGCTTGAGTTTTCAGATTCCGCAAGTATGTCTCCAGTCTTGTTAACAGTTCTTTCATTGAGGTGTGACTTCCACGAAGAACTGCTTGCTCCGGATTCATAAAATGTTCTGTGTCGAGGCTGTCTGCATCTACTAAGCAAGAGAAGAGCATTCTGACAAGATGGTGGTAGTCATATTTCTCAGGTTTGGGTAATACAGGCATATTAAAAGATATCTTAGTGCCTTCGGAAATTTCATTAGGAATGCTTTTCTTGATTTCTTCTTCAAATAAACAATAGTCGTATAGACCTCTATGATGTCCTGCAATCGGTTGAGCAATGAGAGAAGCTATATGAGGATATTGTTTCGCAGCAATACAAGCTCCGACATAAGCATGATTCGGACCTTTTATTAAATGAGCATATTCTTTATTATAACCAGTTACACCTCGGATGTATTTCTGCCATTCAGCTTGTTCCTTGCCTTTATCATGTAAAAGCCCCATAATCCTGCCAATTTTACCCATATCAAAATCAGATGCAAAAGATTCTGCCAATTCCGCAACTCCTTGTTGATGTTCTTCATTTGACTGGATAGCCATATCGGATAGTCTAATATGTGATATAATTACCTTAGAATCTTCCATTTTTATAGGTTGGTATTAGTATTATAGTTTTGTATGAGCAAAAATACAATTAAAATTTGATATTCCCAATAGTATTAATAGTTTTTTATTTATTCTTTATCATTGTCGTGGAAGATGTTTCTATCCAGATTGTTTTTTGAGAAGAAGATAGCAGTGTAAATGTTTGTATGCCCTGCAGTTTATTGTTTAATCTGCCGATGCATTATTGGCATATACTGATGCCCTTTTCCCGGAAAATGTGATTTTTCGTGCCAAAAACGTGTCGAAAATGTGATTTTTCGTGACAGACGGGGACAGGCACGCCCTTCGGGCAGAGCCAGTCCCCGAGTGGAAAGAGCCAGGCTCCGAGTGGAAAGAGCCAGTCCCCGAGTGGCGGAATAAAAATCTTTGTCGCTGGCACATGAAAAAGGGGATTTTGCCGTTATAGGTAGGCAGGCCGTGGTCTGCAGAGAAAAAGAAAACGAAAAAAGCGTGGTGCATGGAGAAGAAGAAGGTTGCTTTGGTGCTGTCGAGCGGTGGTGCGCGCGGCCTGGTGCATATCGGGGTGATCGAGGAACTGACAGAGCGGGGCTATGAGATATCATCGATAGCGGGGTGCTCGATGGGTGCCCTGGTGGGGGGTATCTATGCCACGGGTCATCTGGAGGCGTTTCGGGAGTGGATGAAGACGATCGACCGGAGGAAGATGCTGGAGCTGTCGGACCTGTCGCTCAGCATCAACCATATCGTGAAGGGGGAGCGTATCATCGACGCCATCAAGGAGATCGTGCCCGACGAGAAGATAGAGGACCTGCCGATACCTTTCTGCGCGGTGTCTACCGACTGGCAGAACGGGCGTGAGGTGGTGTTCCGAGAGGGGAGCCTCTTCGACGCGATACGGGCGAGCATCTCGCTGCCATCGTTCTTCGACCCGGTGAGGCGCGACGGGATGATCCTCATCGACGGGGGCATCATCAACCCCATTCCGCTGAACCGCGTGCATCGCTGTGAGGGGGATATCCTGATGGGCGTGGACGTGAGCGGGCACGACTACCAGGGACAGACGGAGATGCAGCAGGCGATCAACGCAAAAAGGAAACGTGACAAATCGTGGAAACAGACGATACTGAACAAGATCATCCCGGAAAATATCGAGTTTAATACCCTGACGCTGCTGTCGCGCGCCAGTTCGCTGATGATCCGTCAGAACTCGCTGCTCATGGAGCGACTGATGAAGCCGGATATCTTGTTGGATATCCAATTAAGTAGGTATACGACGTTCGACTTCGATAAGTCGGAGAAGTTGGTGGCGATAGGGAGGCAGCGGGCGAAACAGGTGTTGAATAGTTTTGAGGATGCCTTACCCTAACCCTCTCCAAGGAGAGGGAAAAGGCCTTAGACGTTTGCCTTTGGTAATTATCAATTATCAATTTTCAATTATCAATTATTATCTCAACCTCCCCAACGTTATGTTCTTTCTCTCTGTGCCGACAGAGAGAAGTAACCTTTTGAGCCCCTTGATAAGGGGCGGCTCTAAAGCAGGGTTCTTCTTTTCTTCGGTACGAAGTAATTAACTTTCTACCACTTTTCTCTGGAGAAAAGTTCCAAAAGAGCCTCTCCTCCCCACGCCCCTCCACATGGAGGGGATGTAACCGCTCCTGCTCGTCGCTCTTACACTAATGTAAGCTCGGACCATCAAAAGTCCGGCCTGATTATGTTGCTGACGCAACCTTCGACCTTATATGGTGGCTATCTCTCTCGCTATTGCAACGTTAAGGGACTTAGCCTTTAGTATGCTCGCCCCATCAATTATCAATTACTCAACTTTCGGAAGTAAGCTATATCACAGATACTTAGTCGCCTACGGCGAGAAATCTTTCAAATCTATACAAATCAAACAAATCTATTTTGAAAGATTTGAAAAGATTTGGATAATCTTGGCGGCGCCTCAGCATAGCTCAAGCAAGCTTGGCTCTGTATTCGGCTTGCACAAGATTTTGTCAGATTTCTGTCACGAAGTGACACTCATTATCAGACATTTAGTACATGCGAAACTTGAGTCAATTTTCAATTTTCTCCAATTTCCCCGAGTGCTTCTTCGGCGATGTAATGGAGGTGGTGGTCGGTGATGACCTGGCGCGTCTTGTCTACATCGTCGGTGCGGAAGATGAGGATGCCTTTCTCGTGGATGAGGAAGGAGTAGAGGTAGGCGATGGCGATGCCTGCCTCGCTGATGATGCGCACGGCCTCGGCGGCGCGTCCCGGCACATTGTCGAGTTCGATGGCGAAGACCTCAGAGAGGTTGACGGCGATGCCCTGGTCCTTGAGTGCCTGGTAGGCGCGCAGCGGTTCGGTGCATATCATGCGGTAGATGCCGTACTCCACCGTGTCGGCGATGGTGGATGCCACGATCTGTATGTGGGCGTCTTTCAATACTTGCAGCACGTCGACGAGCGTGCCCTTGCGGTTTTCTATGAAGATGGATAACTGTCGGATGATCATAATCGGGTATTATTAATAAGGTAATTAGAACAGTTTGCGGAGGTCGCGCACACGCACGGCCTTCTTCTCGTCGCTCACGGCCAGGGTGCCCTTGGCCACCAGACGCACCTTGGGGGTGATGAGGATTTCGTCTTTGAGTTGTCGTTCGATGGCCTTGGAGAGACTCACCAGTTGGATGTAGTCGTCGGCAAAGAGATCGTTCAGCTCCACGTCGATGGTCATCGTATCGCCGCTGGGGGTGGTCTCCAGGGTGATGAGGTAGTCGGTGCTTACCTGCTTGAACCTGAGCAGGATCTTCTCGATCTGTATGGGGAAGATGTTGACGCCCTTGAGGATGATCATATCGTCGCTGCGGCCTTGCAGACGGGCGATACGACGGTGGGTGCGGCCACACGGACAGGTGCCGGGCAGGAGGCGTGTGAGGTCGCGTGTGCGGTAGCGCAGCAGGGGCATGGCCTCACGGTTGATGGTGGTGAGCACCAGTTCACCCAGTTCTCCCTCGGGCACAGGCTCGAGCGTCACGGGGTCGAGGATCTCCACGATGAAATAGTCCTCCCAGATATGCAGTCCGTTCTGCTCGGGGCATTCGAAGGCCACGCCGGGGCCCATCATCTCGGAGATGCCATACGAGTTGTAGGCCTTCACGCCCAACTGCTCCTCTATGCGCTGGCGCTGCTCCTCGCTATGGGGCTCGGCGCCGATGCAGAGGATGCGCAGACGGGTATCCTTACGGGGATCTACACCCTCGTTCCTCATCACCTCATAGATACGTGAGGCGTACGAGGGGATGGCGTGGAGCACCGTCGTGCCGAAGTCGCGGATGAACTTGATCTGGCGGGTGGTATTACCGGCAGCGGCAGGCACGGTGAGCATGCCTAAGCGCTCGGCGCCATATTGGAAACCCAGTCCGGCGGTGAACATACCATAGCCGGCGGAGTTCTGAAACACATCATCAGGGCGACTGCCTACCATCCACAGACAGCGGGCCACGGCCTGTGCCCACTCCTCGAGGTCGCGCTCGGTGTGGAGCACCACTGTGGGGTTGCCGGTGGTGCCGCTGGAGGAATGTAGACGGGTACATTCTCTGAGGGGCACGCAGGCCAGTCCGAAGGGGTAGTTCTCTCGCAGATCCTCCTTGGTGGTCATGGGCAGGCGGCGTATATCGTCGAGCGTACGGATATCATCGGGGGTGATGCCCAACTGTGCAAATTTCTTTTGATAGAAGGGGTTGGTCATGCAGCGACGGATGGTGGCGTGCAGGCGTTGCAGCTGCAATGCCTCGAGTGCCGCGCGTGGCATGGTCTCCTGTTCGGCATGATAGTATTGTTCTGGGTTATGCATATCTAATAATGATGAAAACGATTTTACCTTAATAATATACCTGTTGGGATGCAAAAATAACAAAAATCTTTTATTTTGGCAATGATGTGGACATATTTTTGAGGTTTTCGGTTGATATGTCCATGATCATTCTGGCTGTCTATTGTTTCTTGGGAGAAAGAATTGAGAATCTATTGCGGGTATCAGAAAACGGCTGTATCTTTGCATCAGAAACAACGACAGGTTCGCCTGTCATCACGACGAAAAAGAAATTATTAACGAAAAAAAATATTACGATATGAAAAAAGCATTATTTATTTCAGTGATGATGGTCATGATGACCGCAGTAAGTGCCATGGCACAGAAAGTAGATTACAACGGCAAGCATGAGGTGGCCGTGAGTTATGGATGGGTGTCTAACTCCGATTGGATAGATGCTTTTGAGGGTGTAGGCGCTGCCATGGTGGGCGTGACCCTCGACGGTGAGTCGTACACCGGTCCGATAGCCATCGAATATCATTACCGTGTGAGTCCGCTGGTGGCTGTAGGTGGTATCGGAGTATACGGCAGTAGCAAGCAGGATATATACCTCATGGGCAAAGACCATGGCAAGGACGGAAAGATGACAAACAATTATTTCACCGTGATGCCCAGCGTGAAGTTCGACTGGTTGCGCACAACGAATTTCGGTATGTACTCTAAGTTGGCTGCCGGTGTGACCTTCCGCAGTGAGAAAATGAAGTACGACAAGCCGGGGGCAACGAACCACAGTGATAACGATGTGCACTTCAACTGGCAGGCTTCGCTGATTGGCGCAGAGGTAGGTGGCGAGAATATCCGCGCATTCGCAGAGCTCGGTCTCGGTGAGCAGGGCATGGCGCTGGTAGGTGTACGCGCAAGATTCTAAGGAGCCCCTCCCAACCTCCCCGAAGGGGAGGAGAGAGTGCACCCCTCATTGCGGGCCTGACCCGCAATCTGCAAGAAATATAAAAACATAGAGATACGGAGGTACAGAGGTAATAATGCCCTGTACCTCTGTTCTTTTATAAACCTCCCCAACCCCTTTGTTCTTCTCTCTGTTTTGGCAGAGAGAAGCAACCTTTTGAGCCCCTTGATAAGGGGCGGCTCTAAAGCAGGGTTCTTCTTTTCTTCGGTACGAAGTAATTAACTTTCTACCACTTTTCTCTGGAGAAAAGTTCCAAAAGAGCCTCTCCTCCCCACGCCCCTCCACATGGAGGGGATGTAACCGCTCCTTCTCGTCGCTCTTACATTATGGTATGCTCGCCCCATCAAAGGGGCGGCATGATTTTTTTATATCGCTTCGCTCAGACAGGTCCTCGCACCGCCTACGGCGCCGTGCTTAGTCGTTGCATTTCTTAGCTACCTTTGACTTTCGTCGAACTCGCTCATGCTCGGCATAGTCCAAGTAAACTTGGCTCTGCCCTCGCTTAATCGCGACTTTCCCGCTATCGCAACCTTTTTAAGGTCGGAGGGTGTGGATGATCCTCATTCCGGTCACCGAGCCGGAATCTCTTGCGTGTTTTTCGGGGGAGATCCCGGATCAAGTCCGGGATGAGGGGATCAAGTCCGCGATGAGGGGAATAGGGGCCGCCAAAACAATCCTGCCACCCCGCTGGGGTTCACTATTCTACCGAATACAACGGGGGTTCACACCCCCGCCTCTGTTCTGTCGCCCTTACAGGGCTAATCACAAATCTACATTCTACATCACGGGGGTTCACACCCCCGCCTATGTTCTATCGCCCTTACAGGGCTATATAATTTTCCATTTTTCATTGCCTTCGGCGATTATCGTCACGACTGACTTCGTCTTCTTCCTCCTCGCTCGGCAAAGTTCATACAAGTATGCTCCGCACTCGCTCGTTCGTCAGTTCGGCATAGATTAAGCAAGCTTATCTCTGCTCTCGCTGCTCCGATATTTTTCCATTTTCCATTTTTTTTGAAAAAAAAGAGATTTTCCTGTAGTTTTTGTATCTTTGTGTGCGTCTAATGGGCAAAACGAATGATTCAAAGAACAGAACGACAATGAATGGATTAGAAAAACAGTTTGCGCAAACAGTGGCGGAACACAAGAGCACCATCTATACCGTGTGCTATATGTTCTCGCAGGATGCCGACGAGGTGAACGACCTGTTCCAGGAGGTGCTCGTCAACCTATGGAAGGGCTTCGAAAGCTTCGGGCATCGGTCGGACATCAAGACGTGGATCTACCGCGTGGCTCTCAACACGTGTATCTCCTTAGACCGGAAGAAGCGGCGTACGCCTACCGTGAGGCTGACCATGGACATCAACCTCTTTGAGGACCGCGACGAGGACACCCGGCAGGTGGACATGCTCCACAAAAGGATCTCACGGCTGCAACCCTTCGACAGAGCCATCGTACTGCTCTGGCTGGAGAACCTCTCGTACGAGGAGATCGGACAGATCGTAGGTATCACGGCCAAGAACGTCAGTGTTCGTCTGTTCAGGATCAGGGAACAATTAAAAAACATGTCAAACGATTAAAACATTACCATTATGACAAACGATTTTGATTTAGATATGATGCGCACGCAGCTGGCTACCCTGAAGAGTAAACTGGAGCAGCAGGAGATTGTGAATGACCGACTGATGAGGCAGTCGATGCGTAAGAACGTGAGTAGTATCAACACCCGTAACCTGATACTCTGCATCCTCTCACTGCTGATGATCCCTTACTGCTACTGGATCTTCGTGAAGATGTGCAACTTCAGCATCTACTTCTGGGTGTTCACGGCCCTTTTCAACGTGGCATGCATCGTGTATACCTTCTATAACACGAAGGATATCATCAACCCCCAACTGACGAAGGACAGTATGGTGGAGGTGCACCGGAAGGTGGCTCGCGCCAAGAAGCTCAATGCCCAGTGGCTCTATGTGGGCATCCCCTTTATCGTGGTGTGGCTCAGTTGGCTGGTCTACGAGATCTACAAGCAGGGCGGTCAGGAGTTATTAGAGGTGTTTATGTGGCCCTGCATCGCGGGTGCCGTGATCGGTGGAGTCTTCGGTATCAAGGTCTTCTTCAAGACGCAGCGCCAGTATCAGGAGATCATGGAGCAGGGGGCGGAGTAGTTCACAGTTCACAGTTCATAGTTTAGAGTTTACGGCTTCGCCGTGAAAATTGCGATTTAATGAGTGCAGAACCAAGCTTGCTTGTGTTATGCCGAATGTGAGCAATTTATGTAATATCGGCTGCACCTCAGCAATAAGTAAACTTACTGCATTCGGTTTGCACGATAATTAGAGTTTAGGGTAATTATTAGCCCGTTAGGGCGACACAGCATAGGCGGGGTACGTAAGTCCCCGTGGTAGAGTATTGGGCATGGGGCTTAGTTATCTAAGCCCTATGTTTTTGCTATGAACTCTGATGGCAGACAGCCATACATCTCTTTGAAGTACTTGGAGAACTGTTTGGGTGACAGTCCTACCTGCCAGGCTACCTGCGCCACTTGTTGCCCACTCTGTTCAAGCAGTTGTCTGCCACGCTTGATACGTATTGTCCGAATAAACTCCAGAGGTGACATGCCGGTGATATTCATCAGTTTCTTGTACAGGTGGCCACGTGTCATGCCAACGGCAGCACTAAGGTCTTCAACGGTGAATTCTGTATTGTCCATATTTGCTTCTACGGTATCGATAGCTAGTGCGACTAGTCGCTCATCAAGAGAACTGACCGTTATTTCCTTTGGTGATACCTCGGTCATGCGGAAGCGCTTGTGGCTACTCTCTCTCCACTTGAGTATCCGCTCTATGCGCAGTTTTAGAATCTCTGGATTAAAGGGCTTGGTGATGTAATCGTCGGCCCCTTCACGGAATCCTCCGATGATGCTCTCTTCGGCACTCTTAGCCGTTAACAACACAATAGGAATATGAGAAAGCATGATGTCGGTCTTCATGTGGTGTACCAGTTCCATGCCATCCATGACAGGCATCATCACGTCGCTGACTACCAGTTGGATGTCTGAGTCTTGGTTGAGCATGTCAATGGCTTCACGCCCATTTTCTGCTTCTACGATACGATAGTCATTCTTCAGACAGTCTTTAAGCACCAGGCGCATGTCGCTGTTGTCTTCTACGATCAGGATAGTTGGATGACCATCATTGTTTTTCTGCCCAACAGGTTTCTGCTCCGTCTGGGGGACATTCTGCTGCAGACCTTCATCCGCTTGGTCGGCAGCTTGATGAATGACTGGCAGTAAGACGGAGAAAATAGTCCCATGAGGACTGTTGTCGGTTACCGAGACTGTGCCTTCGTGCATGTGGACATATTCATGGACGATGTACAACCCAAGACCGTTTCCTACATACGTAGAGGGATGTTTCTCCTGAAAGAACCGTTGGAATACGCGTTTCTTATTCTCATCCTTGATGCCAATGCCGGTATCTGCTACGATGAGTCGGACCATCTGTTGTTGTTTTCCTTCTTTTTCTTGTTGCGTAATCTCTGTCAGTGATACCCTTATAGTTCCGCCCTTAGTGTTGTATTTTACAGCATTAGAGAGTAGGTTGAGCACGATGCGTTGCATCTTGTCATGGTCGAAAGCTGTCATCAAGGGCGCATCACTGATATCTGTCTGCATAATGATGCCCTTTTCTGTGGCAGCAGGTCTGAAGGTGTTGCAGATCTCTCTTACAAATGCTGCCATATCGGCCCTGACAAGATGAAGGTTACTGCGGCATTCATCGATTTTCTTAAAGTCTAACAGCTGGTTCACTTCATTGAGCAGGATGCTGGCATTACGCTGTATGAGTTGTGCATGCTGTTGCACTTCGTCTGTAATTGGGAGCGAGAGCAGTTTTTTTGCAGGGATGAGGATCAGGGAGAGGGGCGTGCGTAGGTCGTGACTTACATGGGTGAAGAAGTCGAGCTTTGCCTCATCCATTTCATGTTGTTTGGTCACTTGCATTTCATGTTGCTGCTGCGCCAGTCGCTGTTTCTCTGCTTTCCGCATTCTCATGAGGTAGGCATAGACGGCACCTGCTAACAAGAGCACATAGAGCAGGCGCATGGGGAGTGACCACCACCATGGGTTACGGACAATGATCGTCAGCCGTGACACGTTGTCTTCGTTTGAAGAACCGGCAACCCTTACCTCAAGGGTGTAGTGCCCAGGTGCCATACTGTTGAAATAGACACGGTTACCCTCCAGCAGTTGCCATTCACTACGGTCGTCTATCCTGTACATATACTTAGTCTTGTGCTCCTCACCATAATCCATACACGACAGTGAGATTGAAAAGTCGTTCTCGTAGTAGGGTAGTACAATCTCATTGCCAGGCTCCATCAGCGGTTTCTTATTGCCAACGAACAAGCCTGTGAAGACCACATTCCTTTTTATCCGTGCTCCGATCACCGAGGCGGAATTCACTTTGATATATCCTCCGGGAGAGCCCATATAAACATAATTGTCGGACAAACAACTGATGGCATGTGCATTGAATGAAGTGGATCCCATACCATCGGCCCCATAGTAGGTGCTGCAGAGGAAGGAATGCCCCTCAGTGATCTCAATACATGTCACCCCGTTGTCGGTGATGAGCCACATGTGATGGCGGTCGTCTTCGGCAATGCCTACCACATGATTGTCTGACAGACCTTCAGACATGGTGATGTGGTGCAGCGACTGACTTTGTTCTGAGAAGACATAGACTCCATTCCTTGTGCCCATCCATAACCATCCGCGTGAATCCATGGTCACGCAACCAACGTAACTGTGTTCCAATACTGGTTTCTCGTGACACATGAGGGGTTGGATGATGCGCATGGAAGTGTTCATGACAAACATACCGTAACCCGTTGCTATATACAGTTTATCGCCTCCATGGCACCAAAGATCCGTGATACTGTTGGTCGTCAACGGGGAGTTATCAGAATTCAGACATTCCAAACGATTGCTGCCGTCCACACGATATAGACCGTTCATGAAGGTACCGATCCATATAGTCCCATGCCTGTCTTCCTCCAGGGCACAGACATAACGGATGCCATGAGCACCACTGACTGTTCCCTGCCATGGACGAATCCCCTGCCCATCGGCAATGGCTATACCATCGCCATAGGTGCCGAAAAGAATGGTGCCATTGTGTCGCTGCAGTCCGCATATGAAAATGTCGGATGGGGCTGTACCCAACCGCTTTGAGTAGATGGTATGCTGCCCTGTGGCAGGGTGGATATGTACCAGTCCTTCACCGTCGAGGCCCAGCCACAGACTGCGGTCTGCGCCTTCAATAAAGCATTTCACGTCAGCATGTTGCAGAATGTTATCGCGTAAAAAAACAGGATTGTCCAGCTTCGTGTAGGCTACTCCTGATTTGGTGGTGCCCACCCATAATATATTGTTCGCCCCTTTGTAAACATATCCTAAATGATTCGTTGGCAAAACGTTGTCACCGGCATGTTTCCTTGAAATGATATCCACTTTATGGTTCAGTACATCCCATTTAACGATGCCGGCATTGTCGGTGCTCATCCATACTACACCATTATCGTCGTCGGTAACACTGGTAAACAGGAATTCGCCTTTATCAATAGCATCGGGCAAGGTGATCTTACGGAGAGTATGCATGTCGTAGACCTGCAGATTACCGGAATGCTGGGTGAGCAGCCACAGCCATCCGCGTCTGTCGACATAAAGTATCTGGCGCCACTCAGCATTCATGGGCATGCTCATCACATTCGTGATCGTATGATTGCCCCAGTCGATGCGACTGATCTTTCCTTTATCAGAGAGAATGTACCCCTCGCCACTGCGACAGGCTATGGAGACAACAGTGGTCGATTCCGGTAATGCTATGTGATCACATTCACAACACTCGCGGATGCCAGTACTGAATTTACAACGGATGAGCTCGCTGTCGTACACACACCACAAATCGTGATTATCATCAACAAAAATATCTTTGGGGGTGTTCTTAATGCCTATTGGCTGAAGCACCTTTTCAATATCCTTGTAGATACCATCGCGCGTACGGTCAAAATAATAATAGGCATTGCGGGTCTTGATCCACAGTGTTCCATTGCCATCTTCTACCGCACACTGAATAGCGTGATAGTTTTCTCCCAAATGAGAAAAATCGTATGACTTCAGGTTGTATCCGTCATAACGCGTAAGACCATTTAGGGTGGAGAACCACATATACCCCTTATGGTCTTGGGAGATGTGCTGTACATATTTGTCTGACATTCCTGCCAATCCAACGGAATGAAATATATAACCGTCTGTCTGGCTATGTACAGAAAGAGCAAATATAAAAAGTGTAATGATTAGTAGCTTCCTCATGGGTTTCCGTTTTACATGGCAAAGATACAGATAATAGCTGTGTTGAGCAACAAAATGACATTCCCAAATGTATTTTTTTGCTGTTTCATTTGTATCCTGACACAAAAAACACCTTTCAGAAAACATTTGGGAAGTCGTGTTCCGCCACTTTCTTATACTTTTGCGGCAGATTCTAAAAACATAATAATTTTTTAAAGCGCATGAAAAAAACAACCTTAAAAGTATTATCAGTAGTTTTCTGTACGAGCCTGATATCTGTGCCTTTTGCTCATGCTAAAGGCAACATGAACAATCTGGGTGTAGTGCAGCAACAAGGAAAGACTATTACCGGAACTGTTGTCGATAACAATGGAGATGCCATTATTGGTGCAACCGTCAGGGTGGGCAACACAAAAGAAGCTACGGTAACCGACATTGATGGAAAATTCTCCCTTCAGAATGTTCCGGGTAAAACAACGCTTACCATCTCGTTTGTTGGCTATCAGACCATGGTGATAAAGACAGACAATGCCAAAGCTGATATGCGGATTGTCTTGCAGGAAGATGCTTCCTCTCTGGATGAAATCGTCGTGGTGGGCTATGGCTATGTGAAGAAGAGTGACCTTACAGGGTCTGTGGCCCAGTTAAAAGGCGGTGATATTATGAAAAACTCGCCTGTCAGCGTAGAAAAAGGTCTGCAAGGCCGCTTGTCAGGTGTAAACGTGGTTTCTAATGACGGTGCTCCTGGAGGTGGAATAAGTATTCAGATCAGAGGAACCAACTCTTTCCAGGGTTCCACAGAACCTCTGTATGTCATTGACGGTGTACCTGTTGCAGACTCCAACGACGATACGATTAATTTTGAGGCAGAGACAGCCAGTTACAATAATGTGCTCTCATCGCTCAATCCAAATGATATCGCATCGGTGGAGATCTTGAAGGATGCTTCAGCAACAGCCATCTATGGTTCGCGAGGTGCTAACGGAGTGGTGCTCATCACAACCAAGAGCGGTGAGGGGATGAATATGAAAGACAAGGTCAGTCTTTCGTACAAGACCTCATTCAGTAATCCTGTGAAGAAGATCAAAGTGTTAGGAGCGCGTGACTATGCCAACTATCGAAATATGTCGTATATCAACACACAAGAGGTGTCAAACTTCGAATGGCAACAAATAAACCTACCGTTCCCTGGTATGGAAAACTCAGAAGGTGTATATGTAAAAGGTCCTGAAGACTTTGACAACGACCCGTACTATTGGCAAGACCAGATCTTCCGAACGGGAGTTACTCATGACTTGAATGTCAGCCTTACCGGACAGACCAAGGGCCTTGACTATGCGCTCAGCGGTGGCTACCTCGACCAAACAGGTATTGTGAAAGGATCAGACTATACCCGTTATTCACTGAAACTGAACCTGAACAAACAAATCAACAAATGGCTGAAGATAGGTACTTCACTCTCTGGTACTTTCTCTAATTCGAGTGTCATCAAGGCAGCAACCAGCAATAGAAATAATGGAACAGAAGGTGTTATACGCTCAGCACTGACCTTCCCCGCAAGCTACACGGTCGATGACGTCGACAATGAATACAGTATGGTGGCCTTGCCTTCACGATATGTTGAAGCCCTCAATAAAAACAAGAGCATGGCATTCCGTTCGTCCAGCTATGTGAATATTCAACTGATGAAAGGTCTGATGTATCGTACAGTACTTGGATATAACTACACGACAAACAATGCGAACAAGTATTGGGCAAGCGATCTGGCAGAGGGAAAGACCGTCAACGGACGCTCATATGCAGGAGACAATTGGCGTACATCGCTGGTATTCGATAACTTGCTCATGTTCAACCGCACATTCCATAAGCATAATGTAAGTGCAACTGTCGGCACCTCGTGGGAGGAGTCGAAGTACTACAATAAAACCATTGCTGTACAAGGTTTTGGTACTGATGTCACCAATGGATGGCTGCTGCAGGATGCCAGTGACTACTATAATGTGAACTCAGGCATCGGAGAGTCGCAACTCTTTTCTCTTATTGGACGCTTCGCTTACAACTATGCCGGTAAATACTACCTTACCTTCACTGCCCGTGATGATATGTCAAGTAAGTTTGTCAAGGGGCGTAGGGCATCGTTCTTCCCATCTGTCGGTGTCTCATACCGTTTGTCGGAAGAGAAATTCATGAAACCGCTGGCGAACATATTGACAAACGTGAAACTGCGCTACAGTTATGGTGCTTCAGGTAATCAGGCTATCAGTCCCTATCAGACATTTGCCCTGCTCTCTGCTGCCAACTACCCCTTCGGTACCAGTGTGGGAAACGGTTATGCCACCAATATCTACAATCCAGGAAACAGTGCCTTGACATGGGAGACAACATGGCAGCATGATGCAGGACTTGAAGTAGAATTGTTCAAACGTATCATAGTAGAGCTGGACTATTACCACAAGAGAACGACAGACTTGCTTCAGTACAAGCAGACTCCTCCAAGTTCGGGCATTATGCAGATACTCTCTAATGCCGGTGATGTGGTAAACAAAGGTTTTGAGGCAAACTTGAAGGTCTATGCCGTGAACCAAAAAGATTTCACGCTGACCATCGGAGGAAACATCTCGTTTAATAAAAACGAACTTACCAATTTTGGAGAGGATCCTATGTTCCCCAATTCTATCTACAATAGCCTGCGACCATATGCACTGGCTGACGGACATAGCATAGGCTCGTTCTACGGCTACCAACGTGACGGTATCTGGAACTCACGTGATGAGGTTATTGGTAGTAAACAGTTCCAAACACAGTATCCTGGTTATGAACTCACCAGCAACGATGCTGCCACAGAGGAAATTATCCGTCGTGACTGGGTAGGTGAACTGAGATATGCCGATCTGGACGATGATGGGTTTATCACTGATAACGACCAGACATGGATAGGTGATGCGAATCCAGATTTCTTCTACGGTTTCAATGCAGACCTTACTTGGCATAACTTCGACCTGAGCATGCTGTGGCAGGGCGTACACGGTAATGATATCTTCAATATGAATGCGCTGAGATTCTATGATGTGGGCGATACACGTAATATTCCATACTATATCTACGATCATTCTTGGAGCGTTAATCCAACAGATGCCGTAGCACCCAAGATATTCTATTACAGTGGACGTAATATCAAGTTTACACGTATGTATCTTGAAGATGGATCATATCTTAAGTTGAGAACCCTCTCTCTGGGTTATACATGGAAGAAACCCCTGTCGGGAATTGATAGCATCCATCTTAGTGCAACAGCTAATAACCTGCTGACAATCACTAATTATCATGGTTATGACCCTGAAGTTAATTCATTTGGTTCTACACCTTCTTTGCGAGGTATCGACTCGGGTGCATATCCACAGCAACGGAGTTTTGTCCTCGGTATAAATGTAACTTTCTAAATAATTATCAATAAATACATATATCATGAAATCGAATATATTCAAATACACAAGGCAACTGCTGATAACAGGAACATTGGCTCTGGTCGTGACAAGTTGCTCACTGCAGGAGGAGCCTTACTCGTTAACCGCTGAGAAACTGGCAGAAAGTGAAGGCGGAGCAGAACAATTGGTAACGGGTATCTATGCTATTTTCTGGGATAACTGGATGATGGAGCAGACCTATATGGCATGGATGGACTATGATCATGACCATTGTGCCGGTCCGGGATGGGTGCTCAGTTCTGCAGGAAGTGGCGATATCACAGGTCACTGGGCATATAACACAACCAATGATATGTGGAGCTCCATGTACCGCATGGTGAACAGGGCTAACAAAGCAAAAGAATCGCTGGAACGCAATGACTTGTGGCAGACGGAGCCTCGTATCCGTCAACTCTACGGAGAAGTGTTATTCCTCAGAGCCTTTGCCTATTTCCATTTGGTGAGGATGTATGGGGCTGTTCCTCTGAGACTTGCTTCCGAGACAGATAATAATTGTCCGAGATCTTCCGTTAAAGAGGTATACGATGTCATTACCAATGACCTGGAGACAAGCTTGGAATATCTCCATTACGTTTCAGAAGGAAACGTGGGTGAATGGGGACATGCCGATAAAACCGCTGCTGCATTGTTGTTGGCCCGTGTCTACTGTACTATGGGCTCAGCCGCAACTGCCAGTCATGGGGCGGAGATGATAGTGAATATCAAAGGCACGGATAAGCGATTTACCTGTGATAAGGTAGATGGAACCGAAGATATCGATGCTCGTCAATGTTATCAGCGCGCTAAAGAATTGTGCGATATGATCATTCAGCGCAGAGGAGTTGACTTTGACCTCATGCCAGAGTACCTGAAGATATGGGGAAGCAATAACAGACGTAATAAGGAATTTGTGTGGGGTGCTGCAGCTGGTGGAGATGTTGACTTCCGTACATCAGGTCTGAATAATTACTTCACTCCAGCTCCTTATGGTGGCAGTGGATGCTGGATATACATGGCTCCAAACCTTTATCAGCAATATGATGAGGACGACGATCGTGCTGTTCATGGCGTCTGGCATTATTATCTCACTTCTTATACGCAATCCAAATGGGTGTCGTTCCCCTCAAACTCTACACGTTATAATGCCAATAACCTGCCTGCTAATCTCAAAGCTTATAAGTCAGGGTTTAATTCAAGTTATAAATATGGTGTGGCATGTATGACAAAATACTACGACGGTGATATCTCCAATCCATCTTTCTTTGGCGCTAAGAATGCTGCACAAACCGAGCAAGATGTCATCTTACTGCGCTTTGCTGAGGCTTACTTGTTACGTGCTGAGGCCGAGGTAGAGCTGGATGATGTGAATGCAGCCATGAAGGATGTTGACGTGATACGCCAACGTGCACGTGCCACCACACTCTATACAGGGAAGGTGACCGATAAAGTGGAGGCGCGCAGTCTTGTACTGAAAGAGCGCTCATTGGAATTGGCCATGGAGTTTAATCGTAAGTTCGACTTGTTGCGTTGGGGACTCTATCTCGACGTAATGAACGAAACGCAGTCCATTGTATGTGGCAATGCCCAACGCTCTACAATACGCACGAAGAAAAACTTGCTCTATGCCATCCCTACATCAGAGATAGCTGAGAATAAATTGATTGACGGTAATAACTATGGATATTAATTGCTGTTGAAGTGCGATGTGTTTACTTTCATAATAAAATTAATTACAGAAAGGATGAAACAGAAATATTGTATATTGTTAGTCATATTGTTTACTGCGTCTCTCACCTTTGCGCAAGAACAAGAATACAAAACTATCAAAGATATTGCTTATACGACATCGGCTGATGCCTATGCCCAAGAGCGCTGTAAACTGGATGTCTATTATCCAGTAAAAGGCAACAACTGTCCTGTGGTCGTTTGGTTCCATGGGGGAGGACTTACTCAAGGGAACAAAGCTATTCCCGGCAAACTGATGAAGCAAGGAATTGTTGTAGTGGCGGTAAACTATCGTCTGTTGCCTCGAGTTACCATCGACCAATGCCTCACGGATGCTGCAGAGGCTGTGGCATGGACTATACGTGAAATATCAAAATATGGAGGTAGCAGTCAAAAGGTCTTCCTCTCAGGGCATTCAGCCGGCGGCTATCTTACCATGATGCTCGGATTAGACAAACGATGGTTGAAAAAGTATCATGTGGATGCCGATCAATTGGCTGGACTTATCCCCTTTAGTGGGCAAGCGATCAGTCATTTCTCCTATAGAAAGATGCTTGGCATACCCAACCTACAACCTACCATCGATGAGTACGCACCACTCTTTCATGTGCGCAAGGATGCTCCACCGATAGTGCTCATTACAGGTGATCGGGAACTGGAACTCTTCGGCCGTTATGAGGAGAATGCCTATTTATGGCGAATGCTTAAATTAGTTGGGCATCCTGACGTAAGACTTTACGAAATAGGTGGTCATGGACATGGTACGATGGGTGAACCTGCTCATCATATTTTGAAGAATCATATCAAGCGAATCCTTGGTGACTCTTCTGCTGAGTATTAATAGTATCTCTAGTATAATAATAACATTGTAAACTGCAAAGAATAGGGTCTTTGTTGTTGGTGGGGGTGTGTCGAAACGAAAGGCACATCCCCTATTGTATGTTAAATTTACATTTTGTTTTGATACCTTTTGTGGAAACAAATATCTTTTGTATTTTTGCATACATGAATGAAAATGTATCGAATTAAGAGATAAATACTACAATAAATATAAAAAGATGATGCTCAGACGATTTGCAATGCTGGCGGCCCTCACGCTGACGATGGTGGGGGCGCAGGCGAAGGTGAGACTGCCACATATCCTCGGTGACAACATGGTGCTGCAACAGCAGAGTGAGGCCAGACTGTGGGGTTGGGCGAAAGCCGGTAAGACCGTGAAGGTGACGGTATCCTGGAGTGACGCCGTCTATACGGTGAAGGCCGACAAGAACGGGCGCTGGCTGGTGAAGGTAAAGACGCCGAAGGCCGGTTATACCCCGCTATCGATCACCTTCGACGACGGTGACCAGGTGACGCTGAAGAACATCCTCTCGGGAGAGGTGTGGGTGTGTGGCGGACAGAGTAATATGGAGATGCCCGTGAAGGGCTTCGGTCACTGTCCGGTGGAAGGGTATAACGACGAGGTGATCAATGCCCGTCAGTATCGTGGCATCCACTATGTGAAGATTCCGAGTATCATGCGCATGACACCGCAGGAGGATGCCCAGTGCGAGTGGAAAGAGGTGAGTCCTGAGACCGTGGGCGATGCCTCTGCCACAGGGTATTTCTTCGCGCAGGTGGTGAACCGTGCCCTCGGCGTCCCTGTAGGACTCATCATGGCCAACAAGGGCGGTTCACGCGTGGAGAGTTGGTTGACCAAGGAGAACCTGGAAAAATACACTCAGGAGCCGACCGACTCGATGGGTATCGTGAACTTCAAGCCGCAGTGGGATTATCACCGGGCGATGCTGTGGGGTAACGGCACTTTCCATCCCATCCTCAACTATACGGTGAAGGGCATCCTCTACTATCAGGGGTGTTCGAATGTGGGAGACCCCGGCAACCAGTACAGTGAGCGCATGAAGCTGTTGGTGGACCAGTGGCGCACGCAGTTCGCTCTGGGAGAGATCCCTTTCTATTTCGTGGAGATCGCCCCTTACTGGTATGATAACGTGGAGGCCGACTGGGGTGCGCGTTTGCGTGAGCAGCAGTACAGGGCCTCGAAGATCATCCCCAACAGTGGACTGGTATCTACCAACGACCTGGCCTATCCTTATGAGAAGAAGCAGATACACCCCTGTCAGAAACGGCAGGTGGGACAGCGGTTGGCATACCTGGCGCTGAACAAGACATACGGCATGTGGGCTGTGGGAGCGGTGAGTCCTTCGTTCAAGGATATGAAGATTGAGGGTGACAGCGTGTTCGTGCATCTGAACGACCTCTTTGGGGGTGTCAGTAGGGTGGAGGACATCGAAGGCTTTGAGGTGGCTGGTGAAGACCGTGTGTTCCATCCTGCCACCGGCAAGTATTTCGTGCGTACGGCAAATGGTCAGCGGGATGAGTCGATCCTGCTGCAGTCGAAAGAGGTGAAGCACCCCGTGGCTGTGCGTTACTGTTTCAGGAATTTCCAGGTGGGTAACCTGAAGAATGCCGCCGGTCTGCCCCTGTTCCCCTTCCGCACGGATAACTGGTAACGATTGTTTGTTTATCTCTTGCTTATTCAAGGAATTATGCTTATCTTTGTGGCAGATATCCAATTATATGAGTTATGACGCAGATAGTACTAAATATTGAGGATGCAAGCCTTGTGCCAAGTTTAAAAAAAATACTTGGGTCGATAAAAGGTGTTACTATTGCACGGATGGATGTATCCTATGAAGAAATAGAAGCAGAGAAGGCTTTTGTTTCTGATACTATTATTAAGGGATACCGTGAGGCTCAAGAGGGCAAGTTTGCTGGAAAAGATCTCGAATCTCTTGATGCCCTGGTAGAGGAACTCAGAGCGGAGGATTAGTTATCATGGTGTTATTTAACTACACAGAGGAGTTTCTACGTCAGGCCAAACGCTTAGCCAAACGTTATCGTTCGCTTGCTGATGATATCAATGCATTACAGTATGAATTAAGGAAAAATCCCGAGTTAGGCGTTTCGCTTGGAGGTGGAAAACGAAAAATTAGGTTTGGAGTTCAGAGCAAGGGAAAAGGTAAAAGGGGCGGCCTTAGGGTTATCACGTTGAATATCATTGTTCAGACCACTGATACTTGCGTGAACCTGCTGACTATTTATGATAAGAAGGAAATTCCCAACGTATCCGAACAGTATATTGATCAAATAATTAGGAATCTTGAATGAAGATCATCGTATCAAAAGAGATAGAACAGGTGTGCCCTCAGTTTGTGGGGGCCGCTGTAGAGGCGTGGGTAAAGAACAGTGCGTATAGTGAGGCGCTGTGGCAGGAGATCGACGCCCTGTGTGAGGAATACCGGAAGACATTGTCGGTGGATATGATCAAGGAGTGGGACCCTATTCATGAGACGCGTGCGGTATATCGCCGTTGTGGGAAGGATCCCTCGCGCTATCGTCCGGCTGCCGAGGCCCTGATACGTAGGGTGTTGCAGGGGAAGGCGCTGTATCAGATAGACACCCTGGTGGATCTGATCAACTTAGCGAGCATGCGCTATGGCTATAGCATCGGGGGCTTCGATGCGGATAAGTTTGTGGGTGACACACTGACGTTGGGCATCGGGCGCCATGATGAGCCCTATGAGGGAATCGGACGGGGGATGATCAATATCGAGGGGTTGCCCGTGTACCGTGACGCACAGGGTGGGGTAGGCACACCCACCAGTGACCATGAGCGCACGAAGATAACCTTGGAGACCACTCATCTGTTGGTGCTCATCAACGGCTATGACGGTAATGAGGAGCAGGTGATGGAGAACGCCCGGTTTATCCAGCAGTGTCTGCAGCGGTATTGTTCCTGTGAAGGGCTTCGGGTTTTGAAAGTTAAGAGTGAAGAGTGAAGAGTGAAGAATCTTAAGGATTAGAGTTTAGTATTAAGTTAAGAGTTAAGAGTGAAGAGTGAAGAATCTTAAGGATTAGAGTTTAGTATTAAGTTAAGAGTTAAGAGTGAAGAGTGAAGAATCTTAAGGATTAGAGTTTAGTGTTTTTAAAGTTAAGAGTGAAGAATTTGACCTCATCGCGGGCTTGACCCGCGATCTGCTCCGAAAAACACGCAGGAGATTCCGGCTCGGTGGCCGGAATGAGGGTCAAGCCTGCGATGAGGAATGAGGGCCTGCGATGATGTCTTATGTTCTTTTTCTTTAAAGGTTTCACGAAGCACGGTGATGATATTGTTCCCATAACTGCTCGAAATAGGATTGTTCGATCAGGTCCTCGGGTGCCAATTTATCAAGCAGTTTGTGTTGATTGATAATGTCGAGGTCTTTTTCTATTGACGGAGGAAGAGTAGTTAGTTCTCTGGCATATGTCTCCACATCCCCTTCACGGGGAACGTCAATCATTCGGAGAATACGATACCTATAGGTCTCCAGATACATGGTGAATTCGTTTTGACAGAATCGGATGAATAAGTGTTGATCGAAGTCATCCTTTGCCAATTCTGTGATGATGTCGTTCAACTGACACATATTCTTTTTGGTGGCGTCACGTTTGTTCACACGGATAGATATCAAATAGCTGAAAGGATCTTCACATTCTGACAGGCCTGCCTCAGAAGGGATGTCTGCCCGCTGCAAACGAACGATGTATTGGTATTTCCGTTCTTCATACTCTTTCTTGTAACGTATGGGATTCATATACATCCTCCTGTGAAAATAGAAGCGCTTTTCAGATGGCTTATATATATAAACGGTTTCTGTCTGTGGATTTACAGCGATGTATTGCTTATCTTTTCTTTTCCCGCTTTTCTCAATAGGCAGTTTTGCATTACCCGTGAGCCAAGTTATCCTGCGTGAGAACCAACTTCGAGAAGAAAAAATAGAGAAGACAATCGCCTGCACGATAAATGCAATGTATAATAATCCAAATAGAAGATCTCCTGAAAAACCTTCTTCAACATATTCATAAATAAGACCTGCCACAAATCCTACGAAGAATACTGTGATGAAGAAATAAACAGCAGCCAGTGCTACTCGGTTATCTGATATTTTTGTATCTGTTGCTTTCTTCCTTGGAAAAGATGGACGAAAGGACCATAGAAATAAGCATAAAGAAATGCTTAAAGCACAGACTGCAGCTGTCCCGCGTTTGAGTAAGATGGTTATAATCATTGCAATAATAGATGCTATTATCAGTAGCAATGATTTCTTTTCTTCTCTATTCATTCCTATCATGATTTCTATCTGGTAACATTGATTTTGAAGACAAAGTACAAAATGGTGATATCTACAAATAAAAAGGGCATGCCAAAGAAGTGGCCTGCCCTCATGATATCGTTGAAATCCTTCTGAGGAGGATTAGTTTGCAGCTTCAAACTCTTTGAGGAAGCGCACATCGTTCTCGGAGAACATGCGGAGGTCGCTCACCTGGTATTTCAGGTTGGTGATACGCTCCACACCCAGGCCGAAGGCATAACCGCTGTATACCTTGCTGTCGATGCCGCAGAGCTCCAGCACGTTGGGGTCTACCATGCCGCAACCGAGGATCTCCACCCATCCGGTGTGCTTGCAGAAACCACAGCCTACACCGCCGCAGATATGGCAAGAGATATCCATCTCGGCACTGGGCTCTGTGAAGGGGAAGTAGCTGGGGCGCAGACGGATCTTCGTATCCGGTCCGAACAGCTCACGAGCGAATGAGAGCAGCACCTGCTTGAGGTCGGTGAAGCTCACGTTCTTATCGATATACAGTCCTTCTATCTGGTGGAAGAAACAGTGTGCGCGGGCTGTGATGGCCTCGTTGCGGTATACACGTCCGGGGCAGATGATGCGGATGGGAGGCTGCTGCTTCTCCATGACACGTGCCTGCACCGAACTGGTATGCGAGCGCAGCAGGATATTCTTTGTGACATCGTTGGCGCTCTGCTCCACGAAGAACGTGTCTTGCATGTCACGGGCGGGGTGATCGGCGGCGAAGTTCATCTTCGTAAATACATGCAGGTCATCCTCTACCTCCGGACCGTCGGCCAGCACAAAACCCATGCGGGTGAAGATATCGATAATCTCGTTCTTGACGATGGTCAGCGGATGGCGGGTACCCAGTTGAATGGGGTAGGCCGTACGTGTCAGGTCGATGTCGGTATGGCCAGCATCGCTCTGCTCTGTCTGCTCACGCAGCGCATTGATCTTATCTAATGTTGTCTGCTTCAGTTCGTTGATCTTAATGCCCACCACTTTCTTCTGGTCGGCAGCCACATTGCGGAACTCTGCCATCAAGGCATTGATCTCACCTTTCTTACTGAGGTATCTCAGTCGGAGTGCCTCAATCTCTTCTGCGTTGGAGGCTTTCAACTCTTTTACTTCTTTGAGAAGTTCTTCTATTCTGTCAAGTATCATGATGCTATTCATCTAATTTGGGCACAAAGGTAGTAATTTTTGATAGTAGTACAAAAAGAATTCATTCTTTTTTTTCTTATTCAATTTTTTGCATTACCTTTGCAGGGTGTTAAGGTATAAGTGAACAATGATACCTTCTGGACGTACTATAGAGAAAGAAATGAGAAAACTTCTTTACGCAGCTTTCATAGCTGTTTGCCTGACCTTGGTGGTGGCAGCCTGTTCTGACAAGAAACCAGCGGAGCAGCAAGCACCGCTGACAGATTCAATTGTGGATACCACAGCGACGGATACCATGGAGGAACTGATCGAAGAGCAGCCTATCCCCAAGGCCGCCGATGAGTTGTTTGATGATTTCATCTTCAACTTCGCTGGTAACAGAAAGCAGCAGTTAGCCCGTATCCTCTTTCCTTTGACGGTGAAGACGGGAGAGACGGTTAAGAAGATACAGCGGAAGGAGTGGACAATTGATCATTTCTTTATGACACAAGGTTATTACACCCTCATCTTTGATAACCGTAAACAGTTGAACCTCCCTAAGGACACCAGTGTGAGTCATGTGGTGCTGGAGAAGATCAACCTTACCGATGGGGAGGTAAAGCAGTATATCTTTGACCGCATGGAAGGTAAGTGGATGCTTACCTCACTGAGCAACGTGACGATGGATGCTCATGGCGATGCCTCCTTCCTGCGATTCTATCAGCGATTTGCTACCGACTCCCTCTTCCAGGCAGAGAGCCTGAATGAGACGGTGTCGTTCTCCGGTCCGAATCCCGATGATGACTTTGAGGAGTTGTCCGGTGATATCACCCCTGAACAGTGGCCCGCCTTCTCTCCCGGCGAGTTACCCTCGGGCATGATCTACAATATTATTTATGGCAAACCGATGGGGAACAGTCATCAGAAGATCTTTATGTTACGTGGTATCTCCAACGGACAGGAGATGGAGATGACTTTCAAACGTGTGGGAGACCATTGGAAACTGTTTAAACTGGTGGAATAAACGATGAGAGATATCCGTGACTATAGTCTGCTCGGTAGGAATACCTTCGGCATCGATGTGAAATGTCGCCGGTTTATCGACTTCGATACGGTGGAGGAGATCCAGCGCGTGGTACCCACACTGACGGAGGAAGACCGTCCGTTGCTGCTGTTGGGTGGTGGCAGTAACCTCTTGTTGACAAAAGATTTTGAGGGTACTGTGCTGCATGTGGCCATCAAGGGTGTAGAGCGCCATTTCGTGGATGGTGGCATCCTGCTGCGCTGTGGAGCGGGAGAGACTTGGGATGATATCGTTGCCCTCTGTGTGAAGAACGATTGGTATGGGGCTGAGAACCTCAGTCTGATACCCGGAGAGGTGGGTGCCTCGGCTGTGCAGAATATCGGGGCCTATGGCTCGGAGGTTAAAGATATAATATATAAGGTAGAGGCGGTGGAGATCAAGACCGGACTCATCCATTGGTTTACGAATGAGGAGTGCGACTACCACTATCGTCAGAGCCGGTTTAAGCACGACTGGAAAGACCGTTTTTTGATCACCCATGTGACCTATCGTCTGCAGGAATCGTTCACGCCGAACCTCGACTACGGGAATATCCGAGAGGAGCTTCGTAAGGAGGGGATTGAGAATCCCACTGCACAGCAGTTGCGTGACTGCATCATCCGCATCCGTGACGCGAAGTTGCCCGACCCCAAGAAAGAGGGAAATGCCGGCAGTTTCTTTATGAATCCCATCGTGGAGAAGGCGCAGTATGACGAGCTCCGTGCGGATTATCCCGATATGCCCCACTATGTGGTGGATGATGACCATGTGAAGATCCCTGCTGGATGGATGATCGACCGTTGTGGTTGGAAGGGAAAGAGCCTGGGGCGTGCCGGTGTGCATAGCAAGCAAGCCCTGGTGCTGGTGAACCGTGGTGGAGCCACCGGTGAGGAGGTGGTAGCGCTATGCGAGCAGATCCGAAAAGATGTGAAGCAGAAATTCGGTGTGGATATTCATCCGGAGGTGAATGTGATTTAGGGTAAAGATGAAATTGATATTTCTTGGAACAGGCACGTCGGTGGGTGTACCATCTATCGGTTGTCAGTGCAGGGTGTGCAGGAGTAATGACCCGCACGACAAGCGTCTGCGCTGTTCGGCCCTGGTGGAGACCGACAAGACACGCATCTTGATAGATGTGGGTCCTGACTTCCGTCAGCAGATCCTGCAGCAGGAGTTCCGGAAGATCGACGCTGTGTTGGCCACGCATATCCACTATGATCATGTGGGCGGACTCGACGACCTGCGCCCTTACTGTCAGTTTGGTGAGATCAATATCTATGCCGATGAGCGCACCAGCAGAGGACTGATGCAGACCGTTCCCTATTGTTTTGCCGAGAACAGGTATCCCGGCGTGCCGCAGATCCATCTGCATACCCTTACACACCACGTGCCCATCCAGGTGAACGAACTCACGGTGATGCCTATTCAGGTGATGCACGGAAAACTGCCGATCACCGGTTATCGTATCGGGAAGTTGGCCTATATCACAGATATGAAGACCATCGCAGAAACGGAGTTGCCGTATCTTGAGGGGGTTGAGACATTGGTGGTCAATGCCTTACGTTTTAACAGGGAGCATCACACCCATCAGACGGTGGAGGATGCGATAGCTTTCTCGGAAAAGATAGGCAGTAAGCATACCTACCTGATACACAGCTGTCATGAAATCGGACTTCATGAGGAGGTAAACAAACAATTACCTGCCCATATACAGTTGGCGTATGACGGGCAGGTAATAGACATTTGATAAGGTATTCGGCGAATTACCTTTTTTTCTTGAATTTCCTGTATAGCTTCCAGACCAGTATCGCACTGTCGAGCACGCCGGCACCTGTTGCCATCAGTCCGTTGACACTCAGTTTTCCGCGCTTGTTCATCAGCTGAGTAGGCTTCGCGAAAAGCTGCTTGCTGAGTTTGTTGATCTGTTCATTATCCTTGCGGATCTCCTTACGCAACTGCAACTTCCGGTCTTGGATCGACTGGAGGTTGGTGTAGGGATTTATGTTCAGCATGTCTTCTGTCATATCACAAAAAGTTTATTCCATTAACAGACTGGCAAGGAATTTCACCAGTGGTTTCTCTACCCAGTTCTTTCTGAAAGCCAGGAAAAGCAGGAAGATGATGAAATAGATTCCGGCAACTATCAGGAAAGCCCAGCCATGCCCGATATGGGGGCCGATGGCGTAGGCGAGGGCAAACGACAGGTATATGCAGATGATTAAGATTAAGAGAAGGGTGACTGCGGCGATGATCAGCGCGGTGATGAGCCGCACGATCTTCTCGATCACATCCAGTCGCAGGTATTCGTTCTGCAACCCGACGTAATGCTTGATGACCTCCACCAGCTGGCCAATCGTCTCTATGTTCTTATCGTTGGAAAACATTGCCTTCTTCCTTATTCTGCGATGTCTGCTGCTGCCTCTTTGATGTCGTCAGCCAGGTCGCACATCTCCTTGCGTGACAAACTGATGTTGTGCTTCTTGCAGAAGTCATCGATAGCGTCGGTGATCTTCTCGCGTGTGTCTGTACCTTTCTCCGGGGCCATCAAAAGACCTAATGCGGCACCTGCAAGCGCACCGCCTAAGAATGCTGTGAAATAACCTAATGTTTTCATAATTCTATCATTTTATTAATTGTTATTCTATGATCAGTTCGCAAATATACAGATTTTTTGATTTACTGCCATCAAAAAGAAGTTCATTTTTTGTTAAAAACCATGTATTTGTCTTATTTAACAAACTTTATGTACGTTTTTTTATGGTGTTTCCTTGATTTTATGTAATTTCGCAGTGTAATTGTGAGTTAGGATAAAATAATTATTAAATAACAAAAATCAAGTTATGAAAAAGTACATTCTTTTATGTGCAGGATTAGCTGCAGTGATGGCATTCACAAGTTGTAAATCTAACGAGAGCGCCTACAAGAAGGCTTACGAGAAGGCTAAGGCTCAGGAGTCTACACTTGCTACCCAGCCCGAGGAGACAACAGTGGTAGCCCCTGTAGTGTCAAGACCTGTTACAGAGACAACCGTTGTGGATAACGTAGACAATGTGCCTGTTCGCCAGGAGAGTCTCACTGTTGTTGACGGTGCCGGTCTGAGAAACTTCAGTGTTGTGGTAGGTTCTTTCTCTGTTAAGGCTAATGCAGAGGGTCTGACACAGACTTTGCGTAACCAGGGCTATGCTGCACAGATCGCATACAATGCCAGCAGAAATATGTATCGTGTGGTGGCATCTACTTTCAGCGATAAGGCAAGTGCCGTTCGTAGCCGTAATGACTTGCGCGCTACTTATCCTGATGCATGGCTGCTCTATAACCAGCAGTAATCATCAGTGGCAAGAATACTTTCGATAGACTACGGTAAGAAACGTACAGGAATAGCAGTCACCGACCCGTTGAAGATCATCGCAAACGGGTTGGCGACTGTTTCTACATCCGAACTATTGCCGTTTTTGCTCGATTATATCAAGAAAGAGTCGGTAGAGCGTATCGTCATCGGGAAACCGATGCAGATGAACGGCCAGGCGAGTGAGAACATGGCGCGTGTGCAGCAGTTTTATAACCGCTGGAACAACCTGCATACGGGAATACCTATAGAATATGTGGATGAACGTTTTACGTCGGTCATCGCCCATCAGGCTATGATTGATGGAGGACTGAAGAAGAAATCAAGACAAAACAAGGCACTCGTCGATGAGATCAGCGCAACTATCATCCTGCAGAGTTATATGGATTCCAGGAGGTAGTCTCTATTATTAACCTATTTATTATTTCGTTTACAGTGATATTACCCATTTATATTTACGGCCAGCCTGTATTGCGTAAGGTGGCACAAGACATTACACCCGATTATCCGGAACTGAAGGAGTTGATAACCAATATGTTTGAGACCTTGGATGCCTCTGAGGGCATCGGACTGGCAGCACCACAGATAGGTAAAGACATCCGCGTGGTGGTGATCGATCTGGATGTATTGTCAGAGGATCTCCCCGAGTATAAGGGATTCCGTAAGGCGTTTATCAATCCGCATATCGTGGAGTTGGATGATTCGAACACCGACTCTTCGGAAGAGGGTTGTCTCTCCCTGCCGGGTATCCATGAGAAGGTGGTGCGCCCCACACGTATCCACGTCACATACCAGGATGAGAACTTCCAGCAGTATGACGAGTGGGTGGAGGGATACCTTGCACGCGTCATGCAGCATGAGTTTGATCATCTCGATGCCCATATGTTCATTGATCGGATCAGTCCGTTGCGCCGACAGTTGATCAAGAATAAGCTGAAGGCCATGACCAATGGCAAATATCACTGTAACTACCGTACAAAACCCGTGAGAAGAGCATGAGACACCGTCTCCTTATCATAGGACTGTTCGTCGTCCAGACCCTTTCGGCACAGTATAATATCGACCGTGTGCTGACGGCTGGAAGAAGTGCGCTCTATTATGAGGATTATGTGTTGTCTATGCAGTATTTCAATCAGGTGATCAGTGCCAAGCCCTATCTCTATGAGCCTTGGTATTTCCGGGCCATCGCCAAGTACAACCTTGATGACTATGTAGGGGCGGAGAGTGATTGTAATGAGGCAATCGCGCTAAACCCTTATATCTCTTCCATGTATGACCTGCGGGGCATCTGTCGTATCCGTCAGAAGAAATTCAAGGAGGCGAGTGCCGATTATGACTGCGCCATTATCTATGACCCCACCAACCAAGGACTGTGGTTTAACAGAGCACTTTGCCGTATACAAGATAAGGATTACGAGAAGGCCAACATAGAGTTGGACTCGATGATGAACCGGTGGAAGACCAATGCCAAGATCTACCAGTTGAAGTGTGAGGTGTGCCTGCTGGAGAAAGACACGGTGAGAGGTGCTAAGTATCTGGATCAGGCGCTCGAGATCGACCCTTATGATGGTGAGGCATGGGCCGTTCGTGCGATGATGAGCATGAACGAAAGGAAATGGAAAGATGCCGACCAACAGCTTAGTAAGGCGATCCATCTGAAACCTACCGTGGTGAGTTATTATGTCAACAGGGCCATGACCCGTTATAACATCAATAACCTGAGAGGGTCGCTGGCAGACTACGACAAAGCACTCGAACTGGATCCCAATAATTTCTTAGCCCACTATAACCGTGGTCAGTTGCGTGTGCAGGTGGGTGACGATAACAGGGCCATCAGTGATTTCGACTTTATCATCAAGATGGAGCCGAATAATGTGATGGCTATCTTCAACCGTGCCTTGTTGCTCGACCGTACAGGCGATCTGCATGGGGCTATCCGCGACTATTCCACGGTGATTGAAGAGTTTCCGAATTTCTGGACCGGTCTTCAATATCGTGCCCGCTGCTATCGGCGTTTGGGTATGACCGCCAAGGCGGAGATGGATGAGTTCCGTATCCTCAAGGCCCAGATGGATAAACATTTGGGTATTCAGCCTCGCTGGAGCAAAAACAAACAGAAAGAGGTAAGAAAAAAGAGTGATATCAATCTGGAGAAATACAGTCAGTTGGTAGAGGAAGATGAGCAGACCGTAGATCACGAGTATGCCAGTGCTTACCGTGGTAAGGTACAGAACAGGAAGGTGGATGACGAGCAGATGCCGATGTTTATCCTCTCATATCGACAGTATAGCAATGGCGTGAAGTCGTATGTGGCTTTCGATGAACAGGTGGAGGCATTCAACAGTACGCTGGGTCAGAAGCAGCGTATTAATATCACCTGTAATCCCAAGACCCTCAGCATGGAGGAGACACAGATGTATTTCAAGATCGTAGACCAGTTGTCTGTTGACATCCAAGGGTCTAAGGATCTAAACAAAGACAAGCATCTCTTGCTCCAGCGGGCCGTGGCATATACCGTTACACAGAATTTTGATGATGCAATCAACGATCTGACAGCCTACCTGCAGATCGACAGTCTCTCATCGTTGGCTTACTGGCAGAGAGCTGCCTGTCAGTCGATGATGAATGAGTTCAGTGCCTCACAAGGTATGGACACCCGACTGAAGGCTGTCCGCACGTTGGCCGACTTTGATGCGGCGCTGGCATTGAACCCGCGCAATCCTTATATCTATTATGATCGTGGAAACGTCTATTCCCAGCAAAAAGATTATGTGAAGGCTATTGATGATTATTCAAAAGCCCTGGAGTTGGACCCCAATATCGCTGAGGCTTATTATAACAGAGGACTGGCGCGTATCCATGCCGGTAATAAGGATGAGGGTATCGAGGATCTCAGTAAGGCCGGGGAGTTAGGACTTTACGAGGCTTATGGCATCATCAAGAGGTATCGTGGAAAGTAATATGAGATTGGAAAGAAAATAAAAGGTTTTTATTTTGCTTTTCATGCATTTATTAGTACCTTTGCACAATCAATTCAAAACATATATTGTAAATATGATCAAAATCACTTTCCCAGACGGATCTGTCCGTGAGTACGAACAGGGCGTCACTGGTTATCAAATTGCCGAAAGTATCTCACCGGCTTTGGCACGCAACGTTGTAAGTTGTGGAGTAAACGGAGAGACAGTAGAGTTGAACCGTCCTATTATGGAGGACAGTACTATCGCGCTCTATAAGTTTGAGGATGAAGAAGGAAAGCATACCTTCTGGCACACATCAGCCCACTTGCTGGCAGAAGCCCTCCAGGAGTTGTACCCTGGCATACAGTTCGGTTTTGGTCCTGCCGTGGAGAATGGATTCTATTACGATGTGATGCCGCCAGAGGGCGTAGCCATCTCAGAGAATGACTTCCCGAAGATTGAGGCGAAGATGAAGGAGTTGGCAAAAAAGAACGAGGCGGTGGTTCGCAAGGATATCTCCAAGGCCGATGCTTTGAAAGAGTTCAAGGCCGATGGTCAGGAGTATAAGTGTGAGCATATCGATCAGGATCTGGAGGATGGTACGATCACCACTTACACACAGGGTGCTTTCACCGATCTTTGCCGTGGTCCGCACCTCGTATCCACAGGTCTTATCAAAGCCATCAAGATAACAAGCGTAGCCGGTGCTTTCTGGCGTGGTGATGCCAAGCGTGAGCAGCTCACCCGTATTTATGGTATCACCTTCCCCAAGCAGAAGATGCTTGATGAGTATCTGGTGATGCTCGAGGAGGCCAAGAAGCGCGACCATCGTAAGATCGGTAAGGAGATGGAGCTCTTTATGTTCTCTGACAGGGTAGGTAAGGGTTTGCCTATCTGGTTGCCCAAGGGAACAGATCTTCGTCTGCGCCTGCAGGAAATGCTTCGCAAAATACAGAAAAACTATGGGTATCAGGAGGTTATCACTCCGCATATCGGTAGTAAGAACCTATATGTAACATCTGGTCACTATGCTCATTATGGTAAGGATTCCTTCCAGCCCATCCATACACCAGAGGAGGATGAGGAGTATATGCTCAAGCCCATGAACTGTCCTCACCACTGTGAGATCTTCGCTAACAAGCCACGTTCATATAAGGATTTGCCGTTGCGTATCGCTGAGTTCGGAACTGTTTATCGTTATGAGAAGAGTGGTGAGCTCCACGGACTGACACGTGTACGTTCTTTCACTCAGGACGATGCACATATCTTCTGTCGCCCGGATCAGATTAAGCAGGAGTTTGAGCGCGTGATGGATATTATCCACAGCGTGTTCTCTACCTTCAACTTCGAGAATGTAGAAGCACAGATCTCTCTGCGTGATCCTAACGACCATGAGAAATATATCGGTTCTGATGAGGTTTGGGCAGAAGCAGAGCAGGCAATCATCGATGCTTGTAAAGAGAAAGGTCTTAATGCCAAGGTAGAGTATGGTGAGGCTGCGTTCTACGGACCAAAGCTCGACTTTATGGTAAAGGATGCTATCGGACGTCGTTGGCAGTTGGGTACCATTCAGGTAGACTACAATTTGCCGGAGCGTTTCAAACTGGAATATACCGCCGAGGACAATACGAAGAAGACACCGGTGATGGTACACCGTGCACCTTTCGGATCTATGGAGCGATTCACTGCTGTGCTCATTGAGCATACTGCCGGTAAGTTCCCACTGTGGCTCACTCCTGAGCAGGTGGCTATCCTGCCTATCTCTGAGAAGTTTGTCGATTATGCCAATAAGGTAAAGAGATATTTCGATACCGTAGGCGTTCGTGCTTCTGTTGATGAGAGAAACGAGAAGATCGGTCGTAAGATCCGTGACAATGAGCTCAAGCGTATTCCTTATATGCTGATTGTCGGTGAGAAAGAAGCCGATGAGGGCTTGGTAAGCGTACGCCGTCAGGGTGCGGGCGATCAGGGACAGATGAAGATGGAGGAGTTTGCTAAGCAACTCCTTGATGAGGTGGCTACCATGCTGAAGGCCACAGATATCCGTCCGGAGTAGACATTCTGTGTTCCAAATCATTATATAGCGGGAGGCATTTTGCTTCCCGTTATTTTTAGAAAGAATAAGAAAATATAATTTTTTAGTACAAATAAGTCAGGAAAAATTTTTTTAATTCGTTGGAAAGTAGTACCTTTGCAGCCGCAAAATGCATTTTCGAACCATAAATAGTTGATGAAACAGGACAAAAAGAACGCTCAGTACAGAGTAAACGAGCAGATTCGTGCTCGTGAAGTAAGAATTGTTGGCGATGGTGGCTCTACCGTCGTTACACTTCGTGAGGCCTTGGATATGGCTCACCAGGAAGGGGTTGACCTCGTGGAGATCTCTCCCAATGCTAATCCTCCTGTGTGTCGTTTGATCGACTATAGTAAGTTCCTCTATCAGCAGAAGAAGCGTGCCAAGGAGATGAAGGCCAAGCAGGTGAAGCAAGAGGTGAAGGAAATTCGTTTCGGACCTCAGACCGATGACCACGACTACAACTTCAAGTTGAAGCATGCTCAGGAGTTTCTGCAGGAGGGCAATAAGGTTCGTGCATATGTATTCTTCCGTGGCCGCTCAATCCTGTTCAAAGAACAAGGTGAGGTGTTGCTCTTACGTTTTGCCAATGACTTGGAAGAGTGGGGTAAGGTAGAGCAGTTGCCATCGTTGGAGGGTAAGAAGATGTTCCTCTATCTGTCGCCCAAGAAAGCTGGAGTGGCCAAGAAGAGTCAGCAGAAGATGGACCGTGAGAAACGTGAGGCAGAGGCTAAGGAAGCCGCTCGCCAGCAGCAGGATGAGCAACAGACTAAGCCATCCGCCAACGGTGGTCTCTTCGCTAACGTCAAGAACGGTGAGGATATCTTAAAGAAATTGCAAGAGAAATAAATCAGAATTGCGCGCAACGTCGGGTATATACGTTGCCGCGTTCATATTAATCATTCATTAAATAAACAAAACAATGCCAAAAGTAAAAACAAATTCCGGTGCGAAGAAGAGATTCCGCTTCACCGGTACTGGTAAGATCAAGAGACATCACGCTTACCACAGTCACATTCTGACAAAGAAGACTAAGAAACAAAAGAGAAACCTGGTACACCAGGCAATTGTAGATGACAGCAACTTGAAGCAGGTACGCGATTTGCTCTGCCTCCGTTAATTTATTAACAGTTTAAAAGAAGAAAATTATGCCAAGATCAGTAAATCATGTTGCTTCAAGAGCAAAGAGAAAGAGAATCCTGAAACTTACGCGCGGTTACTTTGGAGCACGTAAGAATGTATGGACCGTAGCTAAGAATACCTATGAGAAGGGTCTTACCTATGCTTACAGAGATCGTCGTAACAAGAAGCGTAACTTCCGCGCACTGTGGATCCAGCGTATCAATGCAGCTGCTCGTTTGGAGGGTATGTCTTACTCTGCACTGATGGGTGCTCTGCACAAGGCTGGTATCGAGATCAACCGCAAGGTGTTGGCCGACTTAGCCATGAACAATCCTCAGGCATTCAAGGCTATCGTTGATAAGGTAAAGTAAAAACGACAAACCATCATAAAAGCGGATAGATACAAAAGGTGTCTACCCGCTTTTTTCGTAATAATGACGTATCTTTTTACCTATAGTAGGGAAAATTCTTAAAAAACATGAAATAATTTTTATTTTAAGAGAAATTTAATTATATTTGTACACTTTTATGCCGTCATAGTGTAAATGCGGCATCTTTGCAAGTTTAGCAATTGCGGAGATCGTCTATATAGGAATCTGGACAGTTCTCGGTTACAACGATGATTAGCAAGCTGAACACGCCCGAAGAAGAACGGACTCTTTGGCGTGGACTTTGCTTATTAGTCGTAACAGGTGGTCCAGAACCTTTGTATATAATAAGTCAAAGATCCACGCCATTATAAAAAGCCCTCGGAGTATACTCTGAGGGCTTTAATCTTATATAGATAATCACTATAAGGTGTTGTTTTCCAAGGGGAAAAGACCGTATAGTTGTGCGTCTATCATATCGGTAATCTGCTGGAAGTCGTGTGGGTTGTTGCCAAACTTACAGGTGTCACCATCGATAACCATTAATGGACCTTTGTAGTTACTGATCCACTCCTCATAACGGTTGTTAAGTCCCTGAAGGTAGTCGATACGGATCGACTTCTCAAACTCCCTGCCTCTTTTCTGTATCTGAGAAACCAGATTGGGAATCGTGGACTTAATGTAAATCATCAGGTCAGGCAGTTTTACCAGTGAGATCATCAGATCGAACAGATCGGTATAGTTCTCAAAGTCTCTGTCGCTCATCATTCCCATCTCGTGTAGGTTAGGGGCGAAGATCTTCGCATCCTCAAAGATCGTGCGGTCTTGGATGATCGTATCACTACTCTTGGATATTTCCACTACTTCCTTAAATCGTTTGTTAAGGAAATAAATCTGTAGGTTGAACGACCATCTGGGCATGTCTGCATAGAAGTCGGCCAGATAGGGGTTGTTGTCTGCCGGTTCATAGCGAGGTATCCATCCGTATCGTTTGGATAGCATTCTTGTCAGGGTGGTTTTCCCACTACCAATATTTCCAGCTACTGCAATGTGCATAATGATAATATTTAGATGTTTAATTATTCTTTGAATAGTCCGAAGAGCTGAGCATCGATCCTGTCGATAATATTACGAAAATCCTCCGGGTTATGCAGGAAATCGATATCATCCACCTCTACCACCAGTACCTTCCCTTTGTATTTGTTGAAGATAAAATCCTCGTATCGGTTGTTGAGGTTCTTGAGATAATCCAGTTGTATCGATTGTTCGTAGTCTCTTCCCCTCTTTTGAATGTTTGATACCAGATGTGGTACGGACGAGCGGAGGTAGATCATCAGATCGGGCAATTTTGCAATCGTCAGCATCGACTCGAACAGTTCCATATAGGTATCGAAATCTCTCTCCGACAGATTTCCCATCTCTTTATTGGTGGCGGTAAAGACATAAACCCCTTCGAAGATGGAGCGGTCTTGAATGATGGTCTTCTCCGACTTCGCAATATCCAGAAGATCCTTAAACCGTTGTTTGAGGAAATACACCTCGAGATTGAACGACCACCGAGGGATATCCTTGTAGTAATCGTCCAGATACGGATTATAGTCAACAGCCTCGTATTTAGGCTCCCATCCGTAGTGTTTGGCAAGCAGTTCTGTCAGGGTAGACTTTCCGCTGCCGATATTTCCTGCTATAGCTATATGCATTCTGTTTGCGAAGATACTAAAAATATTTTATAAAGGATAGAGAATGATGGACATTTTCTAAAAATCCATGTTACATCAGAACTTCATCGACAGGGAGATACGGTTTCTTCTTCTGTCTACCTCTACGACTTTTACCTGCACATGCTGGTGTAGGTGCACCACCTCATTGGGGTCTTTCACATATCTGTTACATAGTTGTGAGATATGTACCAGTCCGTCTTGATGCACACCGATATCTACGAAGGCACCGAAGTTGGTGATGTTCGTGATGATACCTGGAAGGATCATTCCTTCTTCAAGATCATCCACCTCGTGTATATTCGGATCGAACTCAAATGCCTCAACGGTATCACGGGGATCACGACCAGGTTTCTCCAACTCATTTATAATATCCGTAAGGGTGGGGAGTCCCACATCCTCAGAGATATAGTGGTGGATATCAATCCGTTCTCTCATTGCTTTGTCTGTAATCAGATCTGCCACCTTACAGTGATTGTCGTGTGCCATCTGCTCTACCAAAGCATAGCGTTCCGGGTGTACGGCACTATTGTCGAGTGGGTTGTCTCCATGAGGGATACGTAAGAAACCGGCACATTGCTGGAAGGCAGCAGGACCCAGACGTGGTACTTTCTTCAGTTGTGAGCGGTCGGTGAACATCCCATGCTCCTTCCGGTAGTCAACGATGTTCTTTGCCAGCGTAGGTCCCAGTCCACTGATATACTGCAAGAGATGTTCCGATGCAGTGTTGAGATTGACACCTACTGCATTGACACAACTCTCCACGGTCTGATCAAGACTCTTCTTCAGTTTTGCCTGATCAACATCATGCTGATATTGTCCTACACCGATACTTTTCGGATCGATCTTTACCAGTTCTGCCAATGGGTCCATCAGTCGTCTGCCGATACTCACCGCACCTCTCACCGTCACATCCTCATCAGGAAACTCCTCACGTGCTATCTTCGAGGCAGAATAAACAGAAGCACCATCTTCACTGACGACGAATGTCTGTACGGGATGATCGAAGGAAAGATCTTTCACAAAGGCAGAAGTCTCCCTCGACGCTGTGCCATTACCAATGGCGATGGCCTCAATCTTGTAGTCATTGACCAACTGTTGCACATGCATGGTGGCTTGCATACGGTGGTTGACGGGCGGGTGGGGGAATATCGCTTCGTGGTGAAGTAAGTCACCTTGTTCGTTCAGGCATACTACCTTACATCCTGTGCGAAAGCCGGGGTCGATGCCCATGACACGCTTTTGTCCTAAAGGAGCTGATAGTAATAACTGACGAAGGTTTCCCACAAAAACAGAGATTGCCTCATCATCTGCTTTCTCTTTACTGAGTGCGGCAAATTCCGTTTCTATCGATGGTTCCAGCAGACGCTTATATCCATCTTCTATCGCCTCATAGATGAGCGACTGACATTTGCCATAACCTTTGACATATTGTCTGCTGATCTTGTTGATGCAGAACTCATCATCGGTGCTGATAGTTACCTTTAAGATACCTTCTTTCTCTCCGCGACGCATTGCTAACAGTCGGTGACTGGAACACCTCTTCAATGGTTCTGAACAATTGAAATAGTCACGATATTTCGCAGCCTCGTCAGACTCTTGTTTTGCCTTAACCACCTTACTGCTGATAGTGGCATTACGCTGGAAAGACTGTCGTACAATGTTTCTTACGCGATCGTCTTCACTGATTCTCTCTGCGATGATATCCTGCGCCCCTTTTATGGCCATGTCAATATCCTTTACTTCGCCTTTTACATAGCGTAGAGCTACTTGATCCAGGCGCGACTCACGTTGCAGCATGATGATATCCGCGAGCGGTTCCAGTCCTCTCTCTCGTGCTACCTGTGCCCTGGTGTGTCTCTTCGGCCGATAGGGTAGATAGAGATCCTCCAGTGTCGTAGATACCCAACAGTCGTTAATCTGTTGGAGCAAGGACGGAGTCATCTTCCCCTGTTCGGTGATAGTCTTAATAATCGTTTCCTTGCGCTTGGCCAATTCCTGCAGTTTCTCATGCATGTCGGCTATCTGTGCTATCTTAACCTCGTCGAGACCACCTGTCTTTTCTTTTCTGTATCTGGCGATAAAGGGGATGGTACACCCCTCAGACAATAACTGTAGTGTGTTCTCTACTCCCCTTTCTGGTAAGCCCAATGCCGCTGCTATTCTTTTTGTAAATATATTCATGTTCTTGTTTTTCTAATCTATGACAAGGCAAAAGTAGTTTTTTCTTTTGATATGAATAAATTTACGCAAGGGAAACAAGAGTAAAAATAAATTAATTTATTTTGCCGTATGTGTATTTTAGTGTAATTTTGCAACCATCATGATATCAGTAGAAGGACTAAAAGTTGAGTTTGGTATAAAACCATTGTTTCAAGATGCCAGTTTTGTCATCAACGACAGAGACCGCATAGCATTGGTTGGCAAGAACGGAGCAGGTAAGACAACCATGTTGCGCATACTTTGTGGTAAACAGAAACCCACAGCCGGTGTTGTTGCCATACCCAACGAGACGACTATAGGCTATCTCCCACAGATTATGTTGGTGGAAGATCACACGACCGTGAGGAGTGAGGTGCTCAAGGCCTTTGCCAATACCACCCGTATGAAAGAACATCTCGATCAGTTGGGCAGGGAGTTGGCCGAACGTACTGATTATGAGAGTGAGGAATACCTGCAGTTGGTTCAGCGGTATACCGAGGAACAGGAACATTACCAGTTGTTGGGCTCTGATAACTACGAGGCTGAGATAGAGCGCACGTTGTTAGGACTGGGCTTTAAGCGTACTGATTTTGACCGTCTCACTTCTGAGTTCAGTGGTGGTTGGCGTATGCGTATAGAGTTGGCAAAGATCCTTCTGCAGAAACCAGAGGTACTGTTGCTGGATGAGCCTACGAACCATCTTGATATCGACAGTATACAGTGGTTGGAGCAGTTCTTGGCACAAAGCGCCAATGCTGTGGTGCTGGTCAGTCACGACCGTGCATTTATTAATAATGTGTGCAACCGTACCTTGGAGATCAGTTGTGGTAAGGTGATCGACTATAAGGTGAAATACGATGAATACGTAGTGCTTCGTAAGGAACGCCGTGAACAGCAGTTGCGCGCCTACGAGAACCAACAGCGAGAGATTGCAGAGTCAAAAGCCTTCATTGAGCGATTCCGTTATCAGGCAACAAAGGCTGTGCAGGTACAACAGCGTATACGACAGTTGGAGAAGATGGTCCCTATCGAGATCGATGAGGTAGACAATGCCCATATGCATCTGAAATTCCCTCCCTGTCTGAGAAGTGGCGATTTCCCTGTTATGTGTGATGAGGTGCGTAAAGACTATGGATCTCATACAGTCTTTGATCATGTCACGATGACAATCCGCAGGGGAGAGAAAGTAGCTTTTGTGGGAAAGAACGGTGAGGGTAAATCCACGTTGGTGAAGTGTATCATGAATGAGATACCTTACACGGGTCATCTGAAGGTTGGTCATAATGTGCAGATTGGTTACTTCGCACAGAATCAGGCACAACTGTTGGATGAGAAACTGACCGTTTATGAGACGATCGATCGTGTAGCCACAGGTGAGAACCGGTTGCGTATCAATGATATCTTAGGCGCCTTTATGTTTGGTGGCGAGGAGTCGGAAAAGAAAGTAAAGGTGCTCAGTGGTGGTGAGCGTAGCCGACTCGCTATGATCCTGCTGTTGCTTGAACCGGTTAACCTGCTGATTCTCGATGAGCCCACCAACCATCTTGATATGGTGTCGAAGGATGTCCTGAAGGAAGCTATAAAAGCTTTCGATGGAACAGCCATTATCGTGAGCCATGACCGTGAGTTCCTGGATGGACTGGTGACAAAGGTGTATGAGTTCGGTGATGGTAAGGTAAGAGAACATCTGGGAGGTATCTACGATTTCCTTCAGCACCGACAGATAGCTTCGTTGGATCAGTTAGGTGTGAAGCAAGAGGAAAAGAAAGAACCAGTCAAGATCGTTATCTCAGATAATAAACAAAACTATCTCGATCGTAAGGAACAACAGAAGAAGGTTCGTCGGCTGGAGCGCAGCATCGCTGAGGTAGAGGATAAGATCAGTTCGCTGGAGGAAAGGATTCGTGAACTGGATTCCATCCTCTGTACTCCCGAGGGTGCCAGCGACATGACGATCGTAACAGAATATACCAGTATAAAGAAAGTTATCGACCAAGAGACCGCACGCTGGGAACAGTTGTCCGAGGAACTTGAGGAGATAAAACTATAGAAGACAAATATAAAATATAGAAACAATGAAAATGAAGACAATCATGGCATGTATGCTCATGCTGCCTGCCTTTGCAGAGGTTCAGGCACAATTACAGTCGGGACTTGATGTCACCAACTTTAATCAACAGGTACGTCCGGGTGATGATTTCTACGAGTTTGCCTGTGGTGGATGGATGAAAAAGAATCCTCTGCCTGCTGCTTATTCTCGTTTCGGAAGTTTTGACCAGTTGCAGGAAGACAACAGTAAGCGTATCAATACGATCCTCACAGAGTTGCAGAAAGGTAAGTATGAGACAGGTACTACCGAGCAGAAACTCAGCGATCTCTATAAGTTGGCGCTGGATATGAAGCGCCGTAACAAAGAGGGATTGGCACCGGTGAAGCCTTTGTTGAAACAACTTGCCCAGGCTTCTACCAATGATGATCTCTTTGAAATACAGAAGTATCTGTTGAAATATGGTGATCAGCAGTTTATGCGTGCTGGCTTTGGTGCCGACGAGAAGAATAGTACACAGAATATTCTGAATGTCAACCAGGGTGGTATTACCTTAGGCCAAAAAGAATATTATCTGGATAATGATGCCGCTACCAAGCAGATACGTGATGCTTACAAGGCCCACATCGTTCGTATGTTCCAGATGTATGGCTTCAACGAAGAGATTGCCAAAAAGAAGATGGAGAGCATCATGAGTATTGAGACTGCCCTGGCAAGAGTCAGCAAGAGTCGCACAGAACTGCGTGATGTTGAGGCTAACTATAACAAGATGACGCTGAAGGATTTCGTTAAGAACTATCCTCATGTGCGTTTGATTCAGCAGATGGATGTGCTGGGTGTTCCTCGTGAGTATTACGAGGAGATGGTCGTAGGACAACCTGATTTCATGAAAGGACTCGAAGAGGTGCTGGCCAATATCATCCCTTCTGATTACCGTGCTTATCTGGAGTGGAGCGTGATCCAAGGTTCTGCAAGTTATCTGACAGAGAATATAGAGGCTGCCAACTTCGATTTCTTCGGTAAGACATTACGTGGTCGTCAGGAAGACTATCCGATCTGGAAACGCGCCACTAACCTGGTGGAAGGACAGATGGGAGAGGCTCTCGGTAAGATTTATTCAGAGCGCTATTTCCCCGCATCTTCCAAGGAGAGGATGAAGACATTGGTAAAGAACTTGCAGTTGTCTTTGGAGGAGCGCATCAAGGCACAGACATGGATGAGTGACACCACGAAGCAGGCTGCCCTTGACAAACTGAGCTCTTTCTATGTGAAGATCGGTTATCCAGATAAGTGGAAGGACCTCTCTAAGTTAACGATAGACCCCAAGAAGAGTCTCTATGAGAATATCCTCGTGGCAGATAGCTTTAGGACAGCCCAGCGTATTGAGGAGACAGCCGGTAAACCGGTTGACAAGGATGAGTGGTTCATGACTCCACAGACCGTGAATGCTTATTATAATCCTACTACCAATGAGATCTGCTTCCCAGCCGGTATCCTGCAGAGACCGTTCTTCGATCCCACTGCCGACGATGCCTTCAACTATGGCGCTATCGGTGTGGTGATCGGTCATGAGATGACTCACGGTTTCGATGATCAGGGTCGTCATTATGATAAGGTAGGTAATATGGTTGACTGGTGGACAGCCTCTGACGGAGAGAACTTTAACAAGCGTGCCGATCAGTATGCCGCCTTCTTCTCAAACATCAAGGTGTTGCCCGACCTGAATGCCAACGGAAAGTTTACTTTAGGTGAGAACCTCGCCGACCATGGAGGTCTGCAGGTTGCCTTCAATGCTTATAAACGTGCTCAGAAGGGAAAGACACTTCCTGTTATCGACGGCTTTACCGGTGATCAGCGTTTCTTCCTGGCCTATGCCGGTGTATGGGGACAGAACATCACAGAGAAGGAGATCCGTAACCGTACGAAGAGTGATCCTCATGCTCTCGGAATGTGGCGTGTCAATGGAGCACTGCCTCATATCGACATGTGGTATGATGCCTTCGGCGTGAAAGAAGGTGATAAGATGTTTATCCCGAAGAGTGAACGACTTGATCTCTGGTAAAAAGTTACTGATCAGATGCCATTAAGAATACCTGACCGACTGCCTGCGATTGATATACTCAAACACGAGAATATCTTCGTTATGGATGACAGCAGGGCGCATACGCAAGATATTCGTCCGTTGAAGATTGTCATCCTCAACCTGATGCCCCTGAAGATTACGACAGAGACGGACTTGATCCGTCTGCTGTCGAATACACCCTTGCAGATGGATATCACCTTCATGAAACTGAAGAGTCATACGCCTAAGAATACCCCTATCGAACATATGATGATGTTCTATAAGGATTTTGAGTCATTGAAGAATCAGAAGTTCGACGGGATGATCATCACTGGTGCACCCGTTGAACAGTATGATTTTGAGGAGGTGACCTATTGGGATGAGATGAAGGAGATCTTCGACTGGGCCCGTAACCACGTGCACAGCACACTCTATATCTGTTGGGCGGCACAGGCTGGTCTGTATTATTATTATGGCATTCCCAAGTATCCTTTGGAAAAGAAGAAGTTTGGCATCTTCGAACAGCAGATTACCCCAGAGCACCTTCCTATCTTCCGTGGCTTTGACGATACCTTCTATATGCCACATAGCAGACATACCGAGATTCATCGTGAGGATATCCTCAAGGATGATCGGCTGACGATCATTGCCGAGGGAGAGGAGAGTGGTGTCAGTATGGTACTGGCGCGTGGCGGTCGTGAGTTCTTTGTCACCGGTCATCTGGAATATGCTCCCAACACGCTCGACTCTGAATACAAGCGTGACTTTGAGAAAAGAGATGATGTGGAACTCCCCAAGAACTATTATCGTCATGACGATCCTGCACAGGGACCAAAGGTGATCTGGCGTGCTCATGCGAACCTCTTCTTCCAGAACTGGATCAACTATTATGTTTATCAGACCACACCATACGATATCAGTAAGATTGAGTAAGATATGAGACGTCCTGTAGAACTGCTGGCACCAGCCAAGAATCTGGAATCAGGCATTGCCGCCATCGACCATGGCGCTGATGCCGTGTATATTGGTGCCCAGGCATTTAGCGCAAGGGTGGCTGCCGGCAATTCTATTGAGGATATCTCAAAACTGTGTTCCTATGCACATCTGTATGGTGCGAAGGTATATGTCACGGTCAATACGATCATTTATGATGAGGAATGGGAGCAGACCACACAGCTGTTGGAACAACTGCAGACGATAGGTGTCGATGCCATCCTTGTTCAGGATATGGGATTGTTATCCCTCCATCCCTCCATAACCCTGCATGCCAGTACGCAGACAGACAACCGCACGGTGGAGAAGGTGCGGTGGCTCGCCTCGTTGGGTTTCCGCAGGGTAGTGCTTGCCCGTGAGTTGTCTGTCGAAGAGATCGCAGCTATCCATCAGGCGGTACCCGAGGTGGAGTTAGAGGTTTTCGTCCATGGCGCATTGTGTGTCAGCTATTCCGGTATCTGCTATGCTTCTGAGTATTGTTTCTCACGTAGTGCCAATCGTGGCAACTGCGCGCAGTTCTGCAGGATGAAGTTCGATTTGCAGGATGCCAATGGCCAAACGATCGTTGCTGACAAGCATTTGTTGTCTTTGAAAGATATGTGTCGCATCGATGCCTTGGAGGATTTGCTCAAGGCCGGTGTCACCTCTTTCAAGATAGAAGGCCGGTTGAAGGATATCACCTATGTCAAGAATGTCACTGCTGCCTATAGTGAACGACTGAACCAGTTGATCCGTAGGATGCCCGACCGTTATGTCCGTGCTTCCAAGGGGCACTGTACTTATACCTTTACTCCCGACCTGAAGAAATCGTTCAACAGAGGATATACCGATTATTTCCTTCATGGCAGGAAGAATGATATCTTCTCTCCTGATACCCCAAAGGCTATCGGTGAGTATGTAGGGAAGGTAAAAGAGATACGCAGGAATACCTTTACGGTGGCAGGAACCGCTTCTTTTGCCAATGGCGACGGACTCTGTTTTATCAATGACCGTGGTGAGTTGGAAGGTTTCCGTGTGAACAAGGTTGAGGGCAACCGCTTGTTCCCTTTGAAGATGCCAGTCAGTCTGCAACCGGGAAAGATCCTCTATCGTAACAACGATCAGGTTTTCGAGAAGCAGATGGCGCAGCGCACTGCTGTCAGGAAGATTCCTGTGGTGATGACCTTGGAAGAGACAGTCGACGGATTCATGCTTTCTGCAGAACAATGTCATGTGACATTTCAGATGGAGAAGATGCAGGCAGAGAAACCCCAGCGGGAGAATATCATCCGTCAACTGACCAAACTTGGTGACACGCCTTATGTTTGTGAAGAGGTGCGTTTCTCACCCGATCCTTTTAATTTCTTTATCCCCTCGAGTAAGTTGGCGGATATGCGCAGACAACTGGTAGTCGAAATGGGAGAGCAGTCAGCAGAGAAGACCATTCATCCCAAAGCAGTTGTCGGTGATCATACCGACAAGGACTTGCCTTGGCACAACAGTAATTATGATCGTTACCCCTACATGTATAACATCGCCAACGATGCCGCCAGGATGTTCTATGTCCGTCAGGGATTAAAAACGATCACGGATGCCTTCGAGATCAGCAAGACGAGAAACCCGATGGTGATGCAGTGTAAACACTGTCTGAGATATGCTCTTGGCGGATGTGAGAAGAGGGGAGGGCAGCGCTTGCCATGGAAAGAGCCATGGAGCTTGGTGTTGTCTAATGGCAGACGATTCCGTCTGCAGTTCCAGTGTAGTGATTGTCAAATGAATATAATTGCCGATGATGAGTAAGTGTATGCTCTTGTTCCGTAGGTTGTGCGTTTGCTTCTTCTGTGCGCTACTGTTAACAGGATGCTATCATCAGAAGAAAGATCATGACGCGCTGTCGGCCACCAATCCCCAGACGGCTGCAAGCGGTTATGACTCTGCCTATATGGAACGGGTGAAAGACTCCCTGTCTTTCTACTCCAAGCATCACTACACCGAGAATTATAATTTCGTGGTAAAGAGAGACTCTATCATGCTCCTGCGTCAACAGCCTGAGGAGGCCGTGAGCATGATGACTACCGATACCTTTGCCGTCTACCGGCACGATCCGTTGGTCGTTGCCGATATCCGTATCCTACCTAACGATACCATCGACTCGGTGTGGGTGCAGGTGGCACGCGATCAACTGACGTTCGGATGGATACACGAGTCGGAACTTCTGCCAAGCGTGGTTCCTAATGATCCTATATCACAGTTTATCTCAACCTTCTCTGATCGTCACCTGCTCTTCTTCCTGGTGATCATCAGTCTTATAGCAATAGCCTATCTGATGCATATCATCCTGAAGAGAAACGCTAAGATCGTTCATTTCAATGATATCCATTCTATTTATCCCACCCTGATGGCTATCTCTATCGCTTGTGCTGCTACACTCTATGCCAGCATACAGTTGTTTGCTCCCGAGATGTGGCGTCATTTCTACTATCATCCTACACTGAATCCTTTCAGTGTGCCATTGATATTGTCTATCTTCCTGGTAACGGTGTGGTTCATGCTGATCTTAGCCATTGCCTGTGTGGATGTGGTATTACACCAGTTGTCTTTGAGTGAGGCCGTATTGTATCTTTGTGGATTGGGAGCCGTATGTGCCTTTAACTATATCGTGTTTAGTGTCACCACATTATATTATATAGGTTATCCGTTGTTATTGCTCTACATCTATTATGCCCTGACTTCCTATCGTAAACATTCCCACTGTCAGTATATCTGTGGCAACTGTGGAGCCATGCTTACCAAGAAAGGGCGCTGCCCACATTGTGGAACCGTAAACCAATAACCGCTATAACTTTTAAAAATCCACAGAAATAAGGATTGCACAACCAGCACATTATTCTTACCTTTGCAAAAAATTTTTATTATAATGAAGAAAAGACTATTTGTAATAGCAGGTGTAATGGCTTGCCTCTCTCTACAGGTGCAGGCAGATGGTATCAATGAATATATTGAAGGCGACACATCGAGGGTGTACGATCTCGATGAGGTGATCGTGGTGTCACAGCCGAAGGAGTCTTTCCGATTAAGACAACAGGCACTTAGCAGTTCGATGTTCTCGCAAGATGAGATGAAGCAGTTGGGTATTAGGGATCTGCGTGAACTGAGCAACTATACACCATCTTTCGTCATGCCGGAATATGGCAGTCGTTTTACTTCTTCCATGTATATCCGTGGTATTGGTGCACGTATCAACAACCCGTCTGTGGGTATGTATATCGATGGTATGCCAATAGTATCTAAGAGTGCCTTTAATGTTCATACCTATCAGCTTGACCGTGTCGATGTGCTGCGCGGTCCGCAGGGCACACTCTACGGACAAAATACAGAGGGAGGACTGGTGCGTATGTATTCCCGCAACCCTATGTCTTATCAGGGAACAGATGTGAACCTTGGCATAGGAACAGCCTTCTATCGTAATATCGAGCTGGCTCATTATAATAAGGTGAACGATCAGGTGGCATTCTCGCTTTCTGGCTTCTATAACGGACAGAACGGGTTCTTCACCAACAAGACTACCGGTGATAAGGCCGATCGTATCAATGAGGCAGGTGGAAAGTTCCGTCTCGTCTATCAGCCCACCGACCGCCTGACCTTCGACTACATAGCTGATTATCAGTATGTACGACAAAATGGATTCCCTTATGGACAGTTGAATATAGAAGATAATACTGTAGATGATCCAGCCACTAACCGTCAGGGAAACTACCGTCGTAATATCTTCAATACAGCCCTGAGCACTACTTACCGGGCTAATGCCTTTGATGTTAACTATACGGCAAGCTACCAATATCTCAAGGACTATATGCTGATGGATATTGATTACCTGCCACAGGATTATATGCACATGGAAGAGCGACAGTTCCAGAATGCCACTACCCACGAACTGGTCTTCAAGGGCACACGTCCGTCACGTTGGCATTGGACGTTAGGTGCTTACGGTGCATTCCAGAAGATGAAGACCGAGGCTCCCGTTTACTTTGATCCGGAGATGAACGCCTTCCTCTCAAAGACCATCACCGACTATGCCTACTATGGTATGCTCAAGTCGATGGCTGCCCGCATGGGCGAGACTGCAGCAGCGGCAATGATCGCTCGTGCCGGTGGCTGTAATATCGATATGCAGGTGGCAACCATCCCGGGACTCTTCCGTACGCCGATGACTAACCTTGCCGTGTTCCATCAGAGTGATTTCGATATTACCGACCGACTCACCGCAATGATCGGTTTACGATATGACTATAGCTATACCTCTATCGATTACAAGACATCAGCCTTAGCTACCTTATCAGAGGATGTGATGGGCGTACATGTGGATGCATCGGTTTCTTCGATGTTGAATCACGAGGAGAACAGTCATTTCGACCAGTTGCTGCCGAAGTTCGGACTTACCTATAAACTCAATGGTGGCAGTAATATCTATGCCACAGTGACTAAGGGATACCGTGCAGGAGGTTTCAACTTCCAGATGTTCAGTGATATCCTGCAGACAGAGTTGCAGAGTTCTGCACAATCAGCACGTGGTGAACTTGTGATAGAGCATGATGAAAAGGCATACGACAATATCCGTGAGACCATCGCCTATAAGCCCGAGACCAGTTGGAACTACGAGGTAGGTTCTCATCTGAATCTTTTCAACAACCAACTGCAACTCGATCTCGCTGCTTATTATATGCAGATACGTAATCAGCAGTTGTCAGTATTTGCCGGTACCTATGGCTTCGGTCGAATGATGGTGAATGCGGGTAAGAGTTACAGTTGTGGTATCGAGATGTCACTTCGTGGAAAGAACCTCGACAACCATCTCTCATGGGCAGTCAACTACGGTATCACTCACGCCACTTTCAAGGAGTATAATGACACCATCGACGGACAACTGATCAGTTATAAGGATAATAAAGTACCGTTTGTGCCAATGCATACCTTCAGTGGTATGGCCGACTACCGTATCGATCTGGGTGGCATGGTAAAGGCACTGACCTTGGGCGTTAACCTGCATGCGATGGGAAAGACTTACTGGGATGAGGCTAATACCTACAGTCAGAAGTTCTACGCGGTGCTGGGTGCACATGCAGCTTTGGATTGCGGCAACGTGAATATCAATCTGTGGGGACGTAATCTTACAGACAGCAAGTATAACACCTTTGCTTTTGATAGTGCTGCTACTGGTACAAAATTATATTTCGCACAGCAAGGCAATCCTTTCCAGATGGGTATCGATGTGAATATCCACTTTTAAGCGAGATCATTGATTATAAAAGGAATGGAGAAGGAAAAGATTTCTTCTCCATTCTTTTTTTGTATGTTTTTCTTTGCAATTTCATATATTTTTTATTATATTTGTCAACAAATAAGTATTTGAAAGGTGGAAACAATGATTAGGAGAATATTTACTTGTCTGCTATTGCTATGCAGTAGTGCCTGTCTCTTTGCTCAGGATAAGGAGACAGACTTTACCAGTGTGGTGAGCGGCATCGTCACCGATACGCATGGTGTCCCCCTGTCACACGTGAATGTCATGGCTGATTCCACGAATATCTCTGTGGTGACCAACGACGATGGTTTCTTCACGTTGAAGACACCCGAGCAGCCGGCATTTATTGTCATCTCACATATCGGGTATAAGTCACGACGCATCCCCGTGATCTCAGGAAAGACTGCCAATATGCGCATCCGGTTGCAATCTAATTCTATTGTGCTCAGTGATGTCGTGGTGAAGTCGGGCGATCCCAAGAAAATCTTCTATGAGGCATTGGATAAGATTCCAGAGAACTATAGCACTAAGCCCGATCTCTTTACGACATTCTATCGGGAGACGGTGCAGAAACGTCAGCGCTATATCTACATCGCTGAGGCCGTGGCCAGTCTGTATAAGACATCCTACCGCATGTTACCAAGAAGTGATAAGGTGGCTATCGACAAAGGGCGACGACTGCTCAGTCCGAGTCATCGTGACACCTTAGGCGTAAAGATCATGGGTGGACCAACTTCTGCTATCTACCTCGACTTCGTGAAGAACACCGATCTGATACTGAATGCCGAGGATCTCACACATTACGACTTTATCATGGAGGATCCTGTGTTCATCGCCGAGCGCCCCCATTACGTTATCCGCTTGGATCCCCGTTATGTGGCGCCGTATGCCTTATATTACGGCACTTTCTATATCGACTGGGAGACACTGGCGTTTACGCGTGCAGAACTGTCGTTGGATATGCGTGACAAGGAGAAGGCTACCAATATGATATTGGTAAGTAAGCCTGCAGGCGTGAAGTTCCGTCCGCGTGAGATGACCATCTTAGTAAACTTCAAGTATGATGGCGTGTTCTCGCGTATCAGTTATGTGAAGAATGTCTTCCGCTTCAACTGCGACTGGAAGAAGCGTCTCTTCGCCACCAGCTTCACGGCAGTGAGCGAACTGGTGGTCACCGATCGCAAGGAGGAGAATATCATCCCGATCAAGGGACGCAACTCGTTCTACCAGCGCGACTCTTTCTTTGATAAGGTAGAGTTCTTCGAGGATCCCGACTTCTGGGCCGACTATAATATCATCGAGCCCACAGAAAGTCTGGAGGATGCCATCGATAAGCTTAGGAAGAAGAAACGGTAAATCAGTTTTGCCTTCATTTTTGACATAACAAGCTGCCAATAAATATGTTACAATTATGAAGGCAAAGTTTTTGCCTTCATAATTTCAGGTTCTTTCCCTGGTTTCCGCTGCATTTTTGTGTAGATAAGGTATAACAATTGCATACATGCAGATGGATTAACATATTACATGAAAGTCGTCATTATCGCATGCAGTAATCATTATCTTGTGACCAAAACAACTTGTTTTGGTCTGGAAAAGGTGATAAAATCCCAGGAGAAAAGTCACTTTATCTAAAGCAAAACAACTTGTTTTGGTATTATGAAGGCCTATGAAGGCAAACGTTTTGCCTTCATACGTGCAATCTGTTGATTATTAATGTCTTATGCGGATTATGAAGGCAAATGCAATTTTAAGCCAAAAAAGTTCGCATGCTCCGCTTGCCTTGGAGGTAAAGGGAGATGGAAGGAGATAGAAGACATTAATTTAGCTGCAGAATCAAAGCGGGTAGGAGCAGAAATGTTCAGTTTGAGTGATACTCGAATACCCTGATTCGGGATACACATTATCAGAAAACAATAAAGAGATAGTACTAATTCGATAGAGTCCGAGTACCCCGGACTGGGAGTCCGGAGTACTTGGACTCACAGTCCGGAGCCTCCGGACTCTCGTCATTCTTTGGTTTTTCCCTCATTTCTCATTTTTAAAAGTCATTTGATATATAAAGGCGGGGACAGGCACCCTGCGTGAGCCTGTCCCCGAATGAACAAGAGCCTATCCCCGAATGAGTAGTCTATCCCCGAATGAGTAGTTTGTCCCCGAATGAACAAGTGCCTGTTGCCGAATTGCATGCCAGGCACTAGTTACGTCAATAGCTACCACACCAAAAGAAATGAGGATGTGCTTTCTACGGCACATCCTCATTCTGTATATGAATAACGTTATTACAGCATCAATCCGAGGTAAACCATCAGACCGTTCATCAAGATCCAGAAGATAGCGAACGGCATGGTCTTACGCATGATCTCACCATCCTGTCCTTCCATATCGCAGGCAGCAGTAGCAATGGCGATAGATTGCGGTGACAGCAGTTTTCCACCCTCAGAACCTGCACAGTTAGCAGCGGCGAGCCAGTTGGTCTCATTTCCAGGTACACCGAAGAAGGTTGACTGGTTGACTAATCCGAGGTCGCTGGCAGCAGTAGCCTGCAACTTACCGAAGAGGATATTCGCATTGGTAGCACTTCCGGTAACGAAGGTTCCGATAGAACCGATTAGCGGAGCGAAGAATGGGAAGGCAGCACCTGTGAGGGCAACAAGACCCTTAGCGATATCGTTGGTCATACCGGTATTGTTCATCAGCATAGCCATAGCTACCAAGCAGCAGATGGTAACGACGGTCTTCTGCAGGTTGATGGTAGTCTTGGCCAAAAGCTTCATCAGTTGACCGAAACTCAATCCTTGGATCATACCACCGATAACGGCACCGAGGAAGATCATCAGACCGGCATTGGAGAGCCAACCGAACTTAAAGGTATTGCCGATAACTGGTATGCTGAACTGTGTCACGAGAGTGCTGTTCAGGGCTGAGTTGATAGAAGGAACGATCTTGCTGGAGATCAGGATGAAGAAGATAATGAGTCCATAGACACTCCAAGCCTTGAGGGTCTTCTTCGTGCCGAACTTCTTCTTCTCTACCTTTACCTCATCACTGGGGTTCTCATCACGGATGAACAGTTTGTTGTAGATCAGCATTGCGATGATTGCTGCTACAGAACCGAGGATAGCCGGTGTCTCCGGACCGATAAAGTGAGCACAGCAGAACTGCACGATGATAGAGAAGGTACCTACGAACAATGCCAAGGTGATGTTCTTCACGATCTTCTTACGGTCGGTCATCATCAGGATGATGAACGGGGTGATGAAGAACATCAGTGAGAGTTGTACGATGATGAAGGTAGCTACCTCACAAAGCATCTCGGGAGAGGCAACTCCCTCGGCTGCCACTTGGTTAGCAAGGGTTGTAGCGGGAAGTCCTACAGCACCGAATCCTACAGCCACGGTGTTTGCCACCAGACAGATAACGGCAGAGAACATCGGTTTGAAACCTAATCCGATCAAGATAGCTGCAGGGATAGCCACGGCTGTTCCGAAACCGGCCATACCCTCAAGTACACCACCGAGACCCCATGTAAGGAGCAGAACGAGCAGACCTTTGTCTGAGGTCATCTGGATAAACTGTGTCTTGATCGTGTCGATCTCTTTTGTCTCACAGAGGATGTTGTAACTGAAGATCGCACAGATGATGATCAGGATAATGGGGAAACATGCTTTCAAGAAACCTTCGATGACCGACCAGAGGGTGATGCCGTAGATAGATACGCCTTCAAACTTCTCCGGAAGGATTCCCATGGCAGGTGCTGCGAACAGCGCCAGGAGAATGGTTACGACGAGGGTGATGATTGCACTCTTGTAGCCTGATACCTTGAAACCCATCATCAGGACGATGAGCAGTACAATAGGAATTACTGAAATTAAAGCTGACATAGATTATTAAAAGATTTAAGTTATTTGATTATGATTATTAGCAATATTTTAAAATTCAGCCCCAAATATAAACAAAAATATTGAAACAGTTTTCGTTTTGCCCCTAAAAAATTCGAATTGGATACGATTTTTTCTTTTTTTAGGCATAAAAAAGGTCACTAATGATGGAATCGCTGATAAAAAGTGCCTCTTTGGTCAGTCTGAGGTGATGATCGTCTTTTTCCAACAAATGACACTGAAGATGTCTCTCTGCCTGTTGTTGCAGATAGTCGGTGTAGGTGGCAGGGAATTGCTGATGTATGTAATGAAGGTCTATCCCATGCTGGGTGCGCAGTGATGTCATGACATAATCGTTGTAGCGGGTGGGCATATCGATGACTTCACGTTCCTCAACAGGAAGGGTTCCTTCTTTCAACTGTTGGATGTAGGTGTGTAAATCAGCTACATTCCAGTGCCGGGTCTGTATGTCGTATGAGTGTGCCGCGGCACCTATTCCCCAGTAGGGCGTGCCGTCCCAATAACTGCTGTTATGTCGTGAGTGGTATCCCGGTTTGGCAAAATTACTGATCTCGTAATGGGTATAGCCAGCATCTTTGAGTTGGTCGATGAGGTGATAGTACATCGCCAGACATGCCTCTTCATCCGCCGGTTGAACTTTCCCTTGCATCGTCAGTTGATGCAGTGCCGTTCCCTCTTCAACAGAAAGACAGTAGGCAGAGATGTGCTCCACATCCAACTGCAGGACTTGCCGGATGTCTTGATCCCATTCCTGGAGCGTCTCTTGTGGAAAACCGTATATCAGATCGATGCTGATATTCTGGATGCCGGCATGACGAAGTCTTTCCACAGCCGTCTTTACCTGTTCGGCCGTATGTCTTCTGCGTAGGAAAGCTAACCTTTGGTTGTCGAAGGTCTGTGCCCCCATGCTGATCCTATTGACGGGCAATTCGCTCAGCGATTGGGCAAAATCCTCTGTGATGTCATCAGGGTTGCATTCCAAGGTAATCTCCGCATCATCACTGACGGTATACAAAGATTGTATCTTGTTGAAGATTTGTTTGAGAAAGGGTATGGGCAGTCGTGAGGGAGTGCCGCCCCCGAAATATACCGTATTAAATATATAAGGTGAAGGTCTCAGCTCCATCTCCCTGCAAAGAGCATCTACATATTGGGGTATTGTAGACTCCTCAACAGTGGAATAGAACCCACAGTAGATACATCTGCTTTTGCAAAAAGGAATATGAATATACAGACCTGCCATTTTGTTACACAGCGTGTTTATCGTTATTCGGTGATAAATATGTGCAAATTTACTAATATGTTTTAAAAAACAAATTGATTTTTAGGAATTTTTTTGGTTTTCAATTTTAATTGTGTACCTTAGTAGCCCAAAATATAATATAATTTTAATCTTATAATAATGAAAGTTTATCAGACTGGTGAAATCAAAAACATTGCCTTGGTTGGCAGTGCGGGAAGCGGCAAGACAACCCTTGCCGAGAGTATGTTATTTGAAAGTGGTGCTATCAAGCGCCGTGGTACCGTAGAAGGTAAGAATACCGTCAGTGACTATTTCCCTGTAGAGCAGGAGTATGGCTATAGTGTATTCTCAACGGTCTTCAACGTAGAATGGAATAATAAGAAGTTGAATATCATCGATTGTCCGGGATCAGACGACTTCGTGGGTGGTGCCATCACTGCTCTTAACGTTACTGATCAGGCATTGATCCTCGTTAACGGACAGTATGGTCCTGAGGTAGGAACACAGAATATCTTCCGTTATACAGAAAAACTGAATAAGCCGGTTATCTTTGCTGTCAACCAGTTGGATCGTGAGCACTGTGACTTTGACACCGTGATGGGACAGTTGCGTGAGACCTATGGATCAAAATGTGTTCAGGTACAGTATCCAATCGCTACAGGTCCTGGCTTCAATGCCGTTATCGACCTGCTGTTGATGAAGAAATATAGTTGGAAACCCGAGGGTGGTGCTCCTATTATTGAGGACATTCCTGCAGAAGAGATGGATAAGGCTCAGGAACTGCATGCCGCTCTGATCGAGGCTGCTGCTGAGAATGATGAGACCTTGATGGAGAAGTTCTTCGAGGATGAGAATCTCTCAGAGGATGAAATCCGCGAGGGTATCCGCAAGGGTCTTATTGCCCGTTCAATGTTCCCGGTATTATGTGTATGCGGTGGCCGTAGCATGGGTGTTCGCCGTCTGATGGAGTTCTTGGGTAATGTGGTTCCTTTCGTTAGCGACATGCCAAAGGTGAAGAATACCAATGGTGAGGAGGTAGCTCTTGATTCTAACGGTCCTACTTCTCTGTTCTTCTTCAAGACAGGTATGGAGCCGCATATCGGTGAGGTTTCTTATTTCAAGGTGATGAACGGTACCGTTTCTGCCGGTGACGATCTTACCAATACCAACCGTGGTTCAAAGGAGCGCTTAGGTACATTATATGTTTGTTCAGGTGCTAACCGTCAGCCGGTAGACAAGCTCTGCGCTGGTGATATCGGTTGTACCGTGAAGTTGAAGGACGTGAAGACCGGTAATGCCCTGAACGGAAAGGATTGCGAATATACATACGACTTCATCAAGTTCCCGAACTCTAAGTACTCTCGTGCCGTGAAGGCTGTCAACGAGAGTGAGACAGAAAAGATGATGGCTGCCCTGCAGAGAATGCGTCAGGAGGATCCTACATGGGTTGTTGAGCAGTCTAAGGAATTGAAGCAGGTGATCGTTCATGGTCAGGGTGAGTTCCACCTCCGTACCTTGAAGTGGCGTCTGGAGAACAACGACAAGATCATGATCAACTTCATTGAGCCGAAGATTCCATATCGTGAGACTATCACAAAGGCTGCCCGTGCAGACTATCGTCATAAGAAGCAGTCGGGTGGTGCTGGCCAGTTCGGTGAGGTTCACCTGATCGTGGAGCCTTATACAGAGGGTATGCCTGATCCAACCGTTTATAAGTTCGGCGGTCAGGAGTATCGTATGAATATCAAGGGTAAGCAGGAGATTGATCTGGAGTGGGGTGGTAAGCTCGTCTTCATCAACTCTGTTGTCGGTGGTGCTATCGACGCTCGCTTTATGCCTGCTATCCTGAAGGGTGTTCAGGAGCGTATGGAGCAGGGTCCATTGACCGGTTCTTATGCTCGTGACGTGCGCGTTATCGTATACGATGGTAAGATGCACCCGGTAGACTCTAATGAGTTGTCATTCATGCTCGCTGCCCGTAATGCCTTCTCTCAGGCTTTCCGTGAGGCTGGTCCAAAGATCCTTGAGCCTATCTATGATCTTGAGGTTCTGGTACCTGCTGACTATATGGGTGATGTGATGAGTGACCTGCAGGGTCGTCGTGCCCTGATCATGGGTATGGACAGCGAGGCTGGCTATCAGAAACTGTCTGCTAAGATTCCTCTGAAGGAGTTGTCAAGCTACAGCATCACACTGAGTTCTATCACTGGTGGTCGTGCATCCTTCTCAACCACATTCTCTGGTTATGAGCTCGTTCCGCAGGATGTTCAGACTCAGTTGATCAAAGAGCATGAGGCAGAGGCTGCTGAGGAAGATTAAAAGCATCTACACCTTATATTATATAAGAGGAGAATCCCGAAGGGGGTTCTCCTTTTTTAATAGTGCCTATAGTATCTATAGTAACTATAGTAACTATAGGCACTATAGATACTATCATGATTGATAATTATCAAATAAAATAATATTTTATAGTTAACTGAACTAAATTTAACGAAATTAATTAACACAATTCGATGCCGATTGGAAATTAAAGTATATATTTGCATTATGAATGGTGATAGGGTGTAAGATTATCCCTATTGATGGTTAATTATGAAGAAAAGAACGATAGTAATCATAGCGGTAGTGATGGGCTTCAGTTTTCTCGCCTTGCTATATCTTCAGTTGAGATACATTGAAGAGATGGTGACGATGAAGAAAGAGCAGTTCGACGAGTCGGTGAGCAAGGCGCTGAACCAAGCTTCGCGTAACCTGGAGTTGAATGAAACCCTCAGATATCTGGAGAAGGATGTGAATGAGACTGAGCGACGTGCGCAGCGGCAAGACTCGATAGGTACTCGTTCGGGTGCTCCGGATGGTACTGTTCAACAGTCGCACCAATACTCGGTGGTGGGGAAAGATGGTACGATCTATTCTTCTTTCGAGCTCAAGACCATTGCGATGAAACCTTCCTCTGTGCCTAAGGCCATGATCTTGCGTAATGATAAGAATTCGCAGTTGGAGGTATCTAAGAAGATGCAGCAGATCGTCAAGAACAGATATGTCTATCAGAAAGCACTTCTGGATGAGGTGATATACAGTATCTTGTATACGGCATCGGAGAAACCGCTAAGGGAACGTATCAACTTCAAGATGCTTGACCAGGATCTGAAGGCCGAGTTGATGAACAACGGTATCAATATTCCTTATCACTTTACGGTTAATACCCAGGATGGAAGAGAGGTATACCGCTGTCCAGACTATTCCGACAAGGGAGAGGAATACACCTATTCGCAGGTGCTCTTCCGCAACGATCCGCAAAACAAGATGGGTGTGGTGAAGATCCACTTCCCCGACATGGACAGTTATATCTTCTCGAGTGTGCGTTTTATCTCCCCGTCGATCATCTTTACGATCGTCTTGTTGGTTACCTTTATCATCACCCTGGTGCTGGTATTCCGACAGAAGCGTATCTCTGAGATCAAGAATGACTTCATCAACAATATGACACACGAGTTGAAGACTCCTATAGCCAGTATCTCCCTGGCTGCACAGATGTTGAATGACAATAGCGTGAACAAGAGTCCTCAGATGATGAGTCACTTAGGTGGAATAATCAATGATGAGTCTAAGCGACTGCGCTTCTTGGTGGAGCGTGTACTGCAGATGTCTATGTTTGACAAGAAGAAGACCACCTTTAAGAAGAAGTTGCTCGATCTTAACGAGTTGGTGGAGACCATCTCCCATTCGTTTACCTTACGTGTGGAGCATACGGGTGGAAAGATTTATACCGAGATAGGTGCTGTCGATTCAACCATCTATGTGGATGAGGTGCATTTCCAGAATGTTATCAATAACCTGTTGGATAATGCCGTGAAGTACCGCAAGCCTGATACGCCGCTCGTCCTGCATCTCAAGACATGGAATGACAAAGACCGTCTGTACTGCTCTATCAAGGATAACGGCATCGGAATGAAAAAGGAAGACCAGAAGAAAATCTTTGATAAGTTCTATCGTGTACACACCGGTAACGTCCATGACGTGAAAGGTTTTGGTCTGGGGTTGGCCTATGTCAAGCAGATTGTGGAACTACATAAAGGTGATATCAAGGTGGAGAGCGATAAGGACAAAGGCACTACCTTTACGATCAGTCTGCCGATCATCAGGGATAATGTTACAGATATAGATAATTAATTATTAACTCATAAATACAGAATAATATGAACGAAGATCAATTGAAAATTTTGTTGTGCGAGGACGATGAGAACCTCGGTATGTTACTTCGCGAGTATCTGCAGGCAAAGAATTTTGACGCAGAGTTGTGTGTTGACGGTGAGGCTGGTTACAAGGCTTTCATGAAGAATAAGTATGATATATGTGTGTTGGATGTGATGATGCCTAAGAAAGACGGTTTTACCTTAGCCAATGAGATCCGTCAGGCTAATCCCGAGATGCCGATCATCTTCTTGACTGCCAAGACACTGAAGGAAGATATCCTCGAAGGATTCCGTATTGGTGCCGACGATTATATCACCAAGCCATTCTCTATGGAGGAACTCGTATTACGTATTGATGCTATCCTGCGCCGCGTGAAGGGTAAGAAGAATAAGGAAAGCAGCACCTACCATATCGGTCGCTTTACCTTCGATACCCAGAAGCAGTTGCTTACCATTGGTGAAAAGCAGACAAAACTGACCACCAAGGAGAATGAGTTGCTGGCACTGTTGTGCAGCCATGCCAATGAGATCCTGCAGCGTGACTTTGCCTTGAAGACCATCTGGATTGATGACAATTACTTCAATGCCCGTTCTATGGACGTGTATATCACCAAGTTGCGTAAGCATCTTAAGGATGACGACCAGATCGAGATCATCAATATCCATGGTAAGGGATATAAACTGATTACTCCTGAGCAGGAATAATAAGGGTGTAGGAGGATCACGTTCATGAAATCTTTCCTGAAGAAACATCTCTACAAAATAAGTATGGCGCTGGTATATGCCGGCGTCATACTGTTACTAACTGTCCATTTCCTACATCTGAGGTTTAATAATCTCTTATTTGCCTCCTTGTTGCTGATCGTCTTGGGTATCATCTTTTATGTCCTGTCTATCAAGCAACAAGACAAATATTAACGGATAAAGCGACTTTAAATGATAAAATAAGTTAAATATATACTTGTTTTGTCTTAAAGTGCTTTATCATACTGCTTTTCTTCAAAATTATTTCGTACCTTTGCATCCGCTTTGTAAAATCAGGGCAGATATTATTAATTATTATTTTTTTTAAAACAAATGAATCAATACGAAACCGTTTTCATTTTGACTCCCGTTTTGTCTGATGAACAGATGAAGGAAACGGTCGCTAAATTCAAGAAGATCCTTACCGATAATGGTGCAGAGATCTTGAATGAAGAGGCCTGGGGATTGAAGAAGTTGGCTTATCAGATTGAGAAGAAAACATCAGGCTTCTATAACCTGATTGAGTTCAAGGCTGAGCCAAGTGTTGTTAAAACTCTTGAGACAGGATACCGTCGTGATGAGAAGGTGATCCGCTTTATTACAGTGAAACTCGACAAGTATGCTGCTGAGTATGCTGAGAAGAGACGTAACAAGAACGCTAAAAAAGAGGAGGCTTAATCATGGCACAAGATACAGAAATCCGTTATTTGAACGCTCCTTCTATCGACACTAAGAAGAAGAAGTATTGCCGTTTTAAGAAAAGCGGTATCAAGTATATCGACTATAAGGATCCAGAGTTCCTGAAGAAGTTCCTGAACGAGCAGGGAAAGATTCTTCCCCGTCGCATCACCGGTACCTCACTGAAGTACCAGCGTCGTGTTGCTCAGGCTGTGAAGCGTGCACGCCAGTTGGCATTGCTGCCATATGTAACTGACATGATGAAATAATAAAGAAGGAGGATCATTATGGAGATTATACTGAAAGAAGATGTTATCGGCTTGGGTTACAAGAACGATATCGTAAAGGTAAAGGATGGTTATGGACGTAACTACCTGATTCCTACAGGTAAAGGTGTTATCGCATCTGAGAGTGCAAAGAAGATTCTCGCTGAGAATATCCGTCAGCAGGCTCATAAGTTGGCTGCCCTGAAGGCTGCTGCTGAGGCAAAGGCTGAGAAACTGAATGGTGTTGCCCTGTGCATCCCTGCAAAGGTTTCTGCTACAGGTCAGCTTTATGGTTCTGTTAATACAGCTACTGTCGCTGCTGAGCTCCAGAAGCTCGGTATCGAGATCGACCGTAAGATTATCACCATGCGTGATATCAAGACTGTAGGTGATTTCGAGGCTGTGGTACACTATCACAAAGAGGTAGAGGTAAAGGTTCCTGTAAAGGTTGTTGCAGAGAATGTTGCTCCTGCTGCTGAGGAAGTTGCTGAGGCTCCTGTTGCTGAGGAAGTTGTTGAGGCTCCTGTAGCAGAGGAAGAGGCTCCTGCCGCTGAATAAGATATATATTTTCGCGCTGTAAAGCAAATCTATATGTAAGAATCCTGATCTTTATGGTCAGGATTCTTTTTTCATCTATGCATTTATGCAAAATAAAAGCATAAAATTTGGTTATTCGATGTGTTTGCAGTAATTTTGCAGTCGCAAAATCAATATGTTATAAAATGAAAGCATTTGTATTTCCCGGTCAGGGAGCACAGTTTGTCGGTATGGGTAAAGACCTTTACGACAATAACGCGTTGGCAAAGGAACTCTTTGAGAAGGCCAACGAGATTTTAGGTTACAGGATAACAGATATTATGTTTGCCGGTACAGACGATGATTTGAAACAGACAAAGGTTACACAGCCGGCTGTCTTCCTCCACAGTGTGATCAGAGCATTGTGCATGGGTGAGGAGTTTAAGCCAGAGATGGTTGCCGGTCATTCATTGGGTGAGTTCTCTGCACTCGTTGCAGCAGGTGCCTTGAGTTTTGAGGATGGTCTCCGTCTCGTATATGCCCGTGCTATGGCTATGCAGAAGGCATGTGAGGCTGCTCCATCTACGATGGCCGCTATCATCGCTTTGCCTTTCGACAAGATCGAGGAGATCTGTGAGGAGGTAAGCAAGGAAGGAAAAGGTATTGTAGTGCCAGCTAACTACAACTGTCCCGGACAGTTGGTGATCTCTGGTAATATCGAGGCTATCCAGATTGCTTGTGAGCGTCTGAAGGAAGCTGGAGCTAAGCGTGCATTGCCATTGAAGGTTGGTGGTGCTTTCCACTCTCCGTTGATGCAGCCTGCAAAAGAAGAACTGCAGCAAGCTATTGAGAACACTACATTCAAGGCTCCATGTTGCCCTGTCTATCAGAATGTAGATGCTCTTCCTCATACTGATCCTGCAGAGATCAAGGCTAATCTAATTGCACAGCTTACCAGTAGTGTTCGTTGGGCTCAGATTGTTGAGAATATGATTGCCGATGGTGCTAATGACTTTACAGAGTGCGGTCCGGGTAAGGCATTGCAGGGCATGATCGTCAAGATTAACCGTGAGGTAACTGTTCAAGGAATCCAATAACGATGAAACAGCAGGAAGGTCGTAAGGTTATTATCTATCAGGTCTTGCCACGTCTGTTTGGCAATAAGAATACCACCAACAGACGATGGGGTAGTCTCCAGGAGAATGGATGTGGTAAGATGAACGACTTTTCCACCTCTGTACTCCGGCATATCAAAGACATGGGCGTTACCCATATTTGGTATACCGGAGTGATTCGTCATGCTACCGTCACCGACTACTCTTCCTTTGGCATACCACGTCAGCATCCTGAGGTGGTGAAGGGTAAGGCAGGCTCTCCCTATGCCATCACTGATTACTATGATATCGATCCCGACTTAGCCGAGGATGTGAATCATCGTATGGAGGAGTTTGAGGCTCTTATTGCCCGCACGCATGAGGCTGGTCTCAAGGTAATCATGGATTTTGTTCCCAATCATGTGGCCAGGGAGTATAAGAGTATCTGTAAGCCCGCCCGTGTGAAGGATCTCGGTGAGAACGACCATAAGGAGAACCATTTCGATATCCGTAATAATTTCTATTATTGTTGGGGCCAGCCGCTGATTCTTCCGCATGTTGCAGGCCAACAGCAAGTATATACGGAGATACCTGCCAAGGCCACGGGAAATGACCGTTTTACTAATACGCCAGACAGAAATGACTGGTATGAGACCGTGAAACTCAACTACGGCATCGACTATTGTGATGCCGGTGGACGTTCGGAGCATTTCCTGCCTATTCCCGATACTTGGAATAAGATGACGGATATCCTGCTCTTCTGGGCTTCCAAGGGTATCGATGCCTTCCGTTGTGACATGGCAGAGATGGTGCCGCCCGCCTTCTGGACATGGGCTATTGACAAGGTAAATTTCCGTTATCCTCATATCCGTTTTATTGGAGAGGTATACGACCCACAGCAGTATCGCACTTATCTGTCGGCCGGTTTCGACTGGCTATACGACAAGGTAGGCATGTACGACAGTGTGAAGGATATTATCCGTGGTCAGCGCTGGGCGTCTGATATTACCAGGCAGTGGCAACAGACAGATGATATCGGTGAACACATGTTGTATTTCTTAGAGAATCATGATGAACAACGAATAGCATCCGACTTCTTTGCTGCCGATGCCCGCAAGGGCATTCCCGGTATGATGGTGATGGCGTGGTTGCAGCGCAACCCCGTGATGCTGTATGCCGGACAGGAATATGGTGAGCAAGGAATGGATGAGGAGGGATTCTCTGGTCATGACGGACGCACTACGATCTTCGACTATTGGTGTGTAAAAACGCTCCTTCATGGTTATTTCCAAAGGAGAAAGATGTCTTTGGCGGAGCGCTCCATGGAGAATAGCTACCTGCAGATACTGAAGATTGCGAGTGAGGAGCGTGCCATCCGTGAGGGTGCTTTCTTTGATCTGATGTATGCGCAGTCGGATGCCTTCGACCGTGTACATCTCTTTACCTTCCTACGAAAGGCAGGAGAAGAGACGCTGTTGGTAGTTGTCAACTTCTCTGATGAGGAGCGTCAGGCAATGATCCGTATTCCTCGTCATGCCGTTGACTTCCTGCAGATGAAGACGGGTGCTGTCAGGGCTGTCGATCTGTTGGATAAGAGTGAACAACTGCTCGTTATTTCCCCCGATGCCGATGTGCATGTCAGCGTACCTGCCTGGGGAGGAATAGTCTTGAAATTCTGATCTCGTATAAACCTTGAATATCATCAACTTATAACCGAAAAACATGGAAGAGTATATCCTGAACGAACACAACAAAGAGGAGTTTCCTCCCGCCCATACCGCAGAACATCTGCTGAATCAAACGATGGTTCGTCTGTTTGGCTGCGAACGATCCAATAATGCGCATATCGAAAGGAAGAAGAGTAAGATATCGTATATCCTCGACCATAAGCCCGACCGTCGGGAGGAGCGTCTTATTGAATCGACGATGAACGAGTTGATCGAGCAGGATATGCCTGTTACCTTTGAATTCCTTACGCGCAGTGAGTTGGAGGAGTTGGTGATGAATGCCGATGAGGATACCCCGGATGCACAGATCTCTTTAGATCGTCTGCCGGAGGATGCTTCGGAAACAATCCGACTGGTACGTATCGGTGATTACGATGTGTGCCCCTGTATCGGCAAGCATGTCAGGAGTACAGCTCAGATTGGGCGCTTTGAATTGTTAGGCACCAACTGGGATGAACTCAAGAAGAGTTTCCGTGTGCGCTTTAAGATTGTGTAGTAGCATATCTTAATCTCAACACAGAGTTACAGAGTCACAGAGATTTTTATTTTTTCTCCGTGTCTCTGTATTTTTATTATTTCACCTCCATATTCAGTCGTTTCTTTAGGAAGAACTGTTTGGTGGAGAACATAAAGAGCAGCATACCGATGATTTGTGCCGCTGCCACACTCCAGAATGCGGTGGTATAACCAAAGTGCTCTGTGATGACTCCACCGATGAGCACGCCTAATCCCATACCGATATCCCACGACACCAGAATAGTAGAGTTGGCAGTACCCCTACGGTTATGGTGCGCCATGTTGATGATCATATTCTGGAATGCCGGCCACATATGTCCGTTACCCAGACCGATGAACAGGGCAGAGGCATAGTAACCGAAGTCATTCGGACAGGCTACAAACAACGTATAGCCAATGGTTGAGAGGATAGTGCCTTCTGCCGCATTGAAGGTAAGGCGCCCCTCACGCAGGGCCTTACTGCCTTGTAATCGCGATACCATCAGTCCTAATGAAAGAATCAGGAAATAGGTGCCGGTGCCTCCCGTCTTACCCATCACCTCTTTACCATAGATGGCAAGGTAGTTGCTCAGTACGCCGAAGCAGAAGCCGAAGAATACCATGTTCAGCGCCAATAGCCATCCGCTGAGTAGGAAGAAACGGTCGAAAGAGAGAAATGGCCGTTTTTCCTGTGGTTGTGTTGTTGATGTTGTGCTGACTTGCTTGTTGGTATCCTCTTTCTTCTTGAGGTCGACTGTCGCATCTACTGCCATGCCGATAAAGGCGATGATAAGCGCCAACCAGAAGAGCAGTTCGAAATTCTGTATGTACTTATAGATAAAGAGTCCTACCGTGGGAGCAATCGCCATGGCCAGGTTGTTGCTCAGTCCGTAGTAACCGATCCCTTCGTTTCTCCTGTCGCGTGGCAGTACATCGATGGCTGCCGTGGAGTTGGCCACGGTGACAGCCCCGAAGGGTGCTCCATGGAGTGTTCTCACGATGGTAAAGAGTAGTAGGGTAGAGGCTGCCAGATACCCGCCGAAGAAGATAAAGAAGAAAAAGAAGCACCACAGCAGCACCTTCTTTCTGGGGAAGGTATCCACTAAGAATCCACTGATCGGACGGGCGATAAGTGCGGTGATGGTATAGCCTGAGAGCACCATGCCGATCACATCCTTGGTGGCGTGGAAGGTCTCACTGAGATACAGGGGTAGTAAAGGGGTAAGGAGATAGAAGGCGAAAAACAGACTGAAGTTCGCCACCATCACCTTATTATAATTCTTATTCCAAAGTCGTTCCATAAATTACAATAAACATTAACCAATTTTCCATTGCCTTCGGCGATTATCGTTCGCCTCTCGGCCAATCACGTAAACTTGTTGGCCCTCGCTGCTCCGATAATTTTCCATTTTCCATTATCAATTATCCTCATGCCGTAATCTGATTACCAGTATATAATTGATAGTATTTTCCTTTCTTCTCCAACAACTCGTCGTGAGATCCCCGCTCGATGATCTTTCCGTGATCCATCACGATGATCACGTCGGAATTGCGGATGGTGCTCAGTCGGTGAGCAATCACAAAGGTGCTGCGCCCTTGCATCAGATGATCCATACCTTGCTGTACGATTCTTTCCGTGCGGGTATCGATACTTGATGTTGCTTCATCAAGGATGAGTGCGGGAGGATTAGCTACGGCCGTACGTGCGATGGCTATCAACTGTCGTTCGCCTTGTGAGAGGTTGCTGCCATCACCCGATAACAGGGTATTATAACCATTTGGCAGACGACGGATAAAGTCATCGGCATTCACGAGTTTAGCGGCTTTGATGCACTCCTCATCTGTTGCTTCGAGTTTTCCATAACGGATATTCTCCATCACGGTACCCGTGAACAGGTGGGTCTCTTGCAATACCATGCCGAGAGAGCGGCGCAGGTCATCCCGCTTGATGGTTGTGATGGGGATATGGTCGTATTCTATCTTTCCGTCTTGTATGTCGTAGAAGCGGTTGATGAGGTTCATGATGGTGGTCTTGCCGGCACCTGTTCCTCCTACAACGGCTATTTTCTGTCCGGCATCGGTGTCGAGCAGGATGTCGAAGAGTACCTGCTTAGGCTTCTTGTCGGGCTCCGTCTCTTCATTGACAGGATAACTGAAGTCAACATCAAAGAAGTCAACCTCACCACGCTGACGGATAAGTTGATAAGAACCGTCTTCCTGTGGCACCTTCCATGCCCAGATACCTGTTTCTTCAGATGTCTCTACCATTTGTCCATGAGCATCTTCACGCGCATTGACCAATGTCACGTTGGCATTGCCGTCATCTTCTTCCTTGGCATCCAGAATATTAAACACACGTGATGCACCTGCCACCGCGTTGATGATACTGTTGATTTGCTGAGACACCTCGGATACCGGACGGGTGAAGTTCTTCACCAGGGTGAGGAAGCTCACCAGTGTTCCTATCGTCAGGGCTGATATCCATGAGGGCACGCCAAAGGCATTCAGTGCCAGGGCTGCTCCGATGATGGCCGTGAGAACATATACTAAGTTAGAGAGATTTCCGTTGACAGGCATCACGATGTTAGCTACCTTATTGGCGTTGTAGACACTCGAGCGCAGATTTTCGTTCAACTGCTGAAACTCCGCGATGGCCTTGTCCTCATAGCAGAAGGTCTTCACCACCTTCTGTCCGGTGAGCATCTCCTCGATAAATCCGTTCATCTTTCCGAGGTTCTCCTGTTGTGCACGGAAATATCTTGCAGAGAGTGTGCCCAACTTACGGGTGGTGTACACCATGATGCACGACATGAGGATGGTGAGGATGGTGAGCGGCAGACTCAATACGAACATACTGGTGAGTGTCAGTGTGATGGTCAGTATTGAGGAAACGAGGTTCGGCAGTGAGGAGATCATCTGTCTGAGGGTGTCGATATCATTGGTATATACCGACATGATATCACCATGCGCATGCTGGTCGAAGTATTTGATGGGCAGTTTCTGCATATGTCCGAACACGTCGAAACGCAGTTGACGAAGCGTGCCTTGTGATACGTTGATCATCAGTCTGCTGTGGATATAAGCGCAGCAGGCACCGAAGGCGAGGATTCCGCCAAGGATAAGCAGGGCGTGTGCCAACGGACCGAAGTCGGGTTGTTCCTGCTCCATCAGGGGCATGATATAATCGTCGATCAGCGTCTTGGTAAAGAGCGACGAGGTAAGGGTGGTCACCGAGGTGATGGCGATGCAGGCGAGCACTGCCACAAGCGACCATTTATAGTTTACCAGCACATAACTCAGCAGTCGCCTGACGGTTTTCCAACCGCCCTTGGGCATCTTCGCTACTCCATGTCGCTGGCCGTTGCGTGGTCCGCGCATATTCATTGTTGGGGGCATATCGTAGATTCTTTATTTCGGTTCGTCAAAATCACCATTACCTTTCATCTGCGTATTGTAGATATCCTGGTATATCTCATTATCTCTCAAGAGGTTCTCGTGGGTGTCAAAACCACTGATGCGCCCACTCTGCATCACGAGGATACGGTCGGCATCCTGCACACTCTGTATGCGCTGGGCGATGATCAACTTGGTGGTGTTGGGGATATCCTCACGGAAGGCTTTGCGTATCTTCGCATCGGTGGCCGTGTCACAGGCACTGGTGGAGTCGTCCAGAATGAGGATCTTGGGCTTCTTCAACAGGGCGCGGGCAATACAGAGTCGTTGCTTCTGTCCTCCCGACACGTTGTTGCCGTTTTGCTCGATGTGAGTAAGGTACTTATCGGGCATCTGCTCGATAAACTCATCGGCACATGCCAGTCGACAGGCTTCCATACATTCCTCTACCGTGGCATGCTCGTTGCCCCAACGCAGGTTGTCGAGGATGGTGCCCGAGAAGAGGATATTGTTTTGCAAGACCATGGCCACCGACTGCCGCAGTGTCTCGATATCATACTGCCGCACATCCACGCCACCCACCAGCACACTGCCCGAGGTGACGTCATACAGACGACTGATTAGGGTTGCCAAAGTGGATTTGCCGCATCCTGTGCCTCCGATCACACCGATCGTCTCACCGGCATTGATATGCAGGGAGATATCCTTGATGGCATAGTCCGATTGCTTGGTATCATTCTCAGTGGATGCTCCCATCACACTCATCAGTCCGATGGGACGTATCTCCGGTTTCAGGTGATAACTGAAACTGACATTCACGAAGTCGATGCTGCCATCCTTCACCTCTTTCACGGCATCCCGCTCAGGATTCTTGATATCGGCATCCTCACGCAACACCTCTACGATACGCTTGCCGCTGGCAGCACTCATCGTCAGCATCACGAAGATCATGCTCAACATCATCAGCGCGGAGAGGATCGTCATCACGTAAGTAAAGAGCGAGGTGAGCTGTCCGGTGGTCAGGTCACCCACCACGATATAGTGTGCGCCAAACCAGGAGAGGGCGATCATACAACCGTATACCACCAGCATCATCACCGGGTGGTTGATAGCCTGCAGCGACTCGGTCTTGACGAACAGTCGGTAGAGGGCATTGGCCGCCTTCTGGAATTTCTTATTCTCGAAGTCCTCCCTCACGAAAGCCTTCACCACCCTGATGGCCGCGATATTCTCTTGTACGGAGTTGTTCAGGTCGTCGTATCTCTGGAACACCTGCGAGAAGAGTTTTACGGTGCGCGAGATGATCAGATAGAGGGCTGTTCCGAGGATGACCAGTGCCACCAAGAAGATCAGGCTCATCTTGAAATTGATGAATATGCACATCAATACCGAGAAGATCAGGTTTAGCGGAGCCCTTACCGACACGCGCAGTATCTGCTGATATGCCTGCTGCAGGTTGTTCACGTCGGTGGTCATGCGGGTAATCAATCCGGCCGTGGAGAACTTATCGATGTCCGCAAACGAGAATGTCTGGATATTCTTGTACATCGCATCACGTACGTTGAAGGCAAAGCCCGATGAGGCATAGGCCGAGTTCCTGCCCGCCAGGATACCGAAGGAGAGCGAGAAAAAGGCCATCAGCAGCATCAGTCCGCCATACAGATAGACGTTATGCAGATTACCTGCCATGATACCGCGGTCGATAATCCACGAGGTGACGTATGGTATCAGCACACCCATCACCACCTCACATGCGGTGAAGATAGGCGTCAGGATCGATGCCGTGCGGAATGTTCCAACTTGTTTTAATAGATCTTTTATCAATGTCTTATTATTTTATTTCTGCAAAGATACGGATAAGTGAGTGAAATGCAAAAGAAAAGCGTAGATTTTCTTTTCATTTCCGAACGAGAGTATCTTCAACGTAGTTAAAGATACATACGGATAAGCGAGGAAAATACAAAATTAAAATTTATTTTATTTTTATTTATATTTCCGAACGAGAGTATCGTCGACGAGGTCAAAGGTAAAATAATAATGAGGAATCAATCATCTTTCTTAAAAAATATAACTACCTTTGCCCCCGTTTTTATACGATCAATACTACAATTATAGGAGATTATATGATGAAGAAAGCGATGATGATTTGTGTGCTCACACTGATGGCGGTGGGCGCTTTTTCACAAGAAAGACAAAAGGGGCATTGGACGATCACACCGAGAGTAGGTATAACGATGCCATTCTACCATGGTGGGTATATTGGATTTGAAGAGAATATATATGGATTATCATCTGTTATCTATGATAAACACATGAAAACAGAAGGTATAATAAAACGGGTTACGGGGATTGAGGCCGAATACCAGTTTAACCCTTCGTTTGGTCTTTCTGCAGGAACCTTCTACTCAGAGCATGATGTAGAGATGCCAGACCAGACCAATAAGTTCGTGATATCATCAGAAGGAAATGGATATCAGGAAGAATCTTACCAGTTTAGTAATTATCGTTTGAATGTGGCCTATCTTGATATTCCTGTCATGGTAAATTTCCATGTGTACAAAGGACTATCTCTGAAAGCGGGCTTACAGTTGGGACTTCTATTGCGTGCTGAGGCCAAAGAGAATATTCACGAGAAAAGGTATGTGGGATATACCTCTATGTCAGGTACTGTTGGCGGACCAATCGAACATATAGAAGGCGATTATCAATACAAGGATGAAACGTATGAGGATAGCTTTTCCATGTTGTCGAGTTATAAAAGACTGAAGTTTTCTGTTCCTGTGGGTGCCTCGTATGTCTTCCGAAACATAGAGTTAGATGCTCGTTATGTTTTTGGAATGAATAATATCCTTAAGGATAAAGGGCATGGAAAAAGTGTAAAAGAGAGTTATCTCATGCTCACTGTCGGTTACCGATTTGAGTTGTAACGATATTAAAGAGTTGCTGTGATGATTGTTCATGCGGCAAAAGAATATTGTAGAGGGGAGTCCGGAGTCACTCCGGACTCTCAGTTTTATGTACTAGGACTCCCAGTTTTTATGTACTAGGACTCCCAGTTTTATGTATTAAAACTCTCGCCGGTTATTATTACATCCAACGGAAATAACCCTTACAGCAATAATAAAGGCACCTCTGGGGATGCCTTTAAAATGGAATATCGGAAGAAGCGTTATTACTTGACGACGACCTTCTTGCCATTAATGATCACAACACCCTTGTAGTTCTCATCTACTCGCTGGCCCTTCAGGTTGTAACGGACGGCTGGCTTGCATGAGTTTCTCTGATATATTATTTGGAGATTACAAAAATTAATTATACTTTTGCATAAGTAAAGCATAATCTTTTTAATCAGATCATTTGAAAATCAGAAATATGAAGAAAATCAGTTTGTTTCTTTTAGGAATGCTGCTTGCCTTAGTGTCATGCAGTAAATCATTGACAGAGTATGTCGATCCGATGATAGGCACGGGTGGGCATGGGCATGTATTCTTGGGCGCTAATGTGCCATTCGGTTTTGTACAGTTGGGGCCTACAGAGCCTACTCGCGGCTGGGACTGGTGTAGCGGCTATCATTATTCCGACTCGGTATTGGTGGGCTTCTCGCATACTCATCTCAGTGGAACCGGCTGTGGTGACTTGGGTGATGTACGTATCTTACCGATATCCGACATCAAGCAGAGGGATGTCTTGTTCTCACATAAGGATGAGCAGTGCCGACCGGGGTACTACTCCCTGCAGGTCAATTATCCCGAGGGAGGTACTTGTCAGGCGGAGTTGACGGCTACCCTGCGTACCGGGTTCCATCGTTACGTCTTCTCTCCAGATGTCAAGACCCCATATCTGTTGATCGACTTAGAGTGGGGTACTGGCTGGGATAAGGTGACCGAATGCAAGATCGCACAGACATCAGCACGTAAGATTGAGGGCCTGCGCCATTCTGAGGGTTGGGCAAACAATCAGAAACTGTTCTTCGTGGCGGAGTTCTCTGAGGACGTCACCCTACAAAAGTTGCAGGACGACTCTCTCTCGGTGATCAGTTGGACAAACCGCTCAAGGCCTTTGATGGTAAAGGTTGGTCTGTCGGCTGTCAGCATCAAGAATGCGTGGGAGAACCTGCAGCAGGAGAATAGCGGGTGGAACTTTAATCAGGTGGCAAAAGAGGCGAATGCCGCCTGGGAGAAAGAACTGAAGAAGATAAAGATCTATACCCGTGACGAGGAACAGAAGAAAGTATTCTATACATCGCTTTATCACACGATGGTAGCTCCATCGGTCTTTAACGATGTGAATGGCGACTACCGCGGCTCTGACGGGGAGGTGCATCATGGTGACTTCACCAACTATACCACCTTCTCCTTGTGGGATACTTATCGTGCATGGCATCCGCTGTCATCGTTGATACATCCCGACAGACAGAGTGATATTGCTGAGACTATGTTGCGTATCTATAAAGAGCAGGGTAAGTTGCCAGTGTGGCACTTGATGGGTTGTGAGACCAACTGCATGGTAGGTAATCCTGCCATACCAGTACTTGCCGATATGATGATGAAAGGCTTTAAGGTAGACCGACCGTTGGCTATCGAGGCCATGAAGGAATCGGTTGGCTCGCATCCCGATGCACATGAGATGCTGGTGAACTTCGGATATGTGCCTTTCGGAGAGGTGAGTGGCGAGGAGTCTATCGGTAAGGGTATGGAGTATGCCATTGCCTATGGTGCAGCCTATAGAGCTACCGGTGATGAATACTTCAAACCGTTGGCAGACTCTTATAAGCATTATTTCGATGCGAAGACTGGCTTCATGCGTGCCCGTGACGTGAATGGTGTGTGGCATGTTCCTTTCGATCCCTATGCTCCTGAGTTGAATAAGATAAAAGACTATACCGAGGGAAATGCCTGGCAGTATATCTGGCTGGTGCCTCATGATGTGCCCGGACTGGTATCGCTCTTTGGCAGTGAGGAGAATTTTATTACGAAGTTAGACTCTCTCTTTGTCGTTGACAGCAAACTGACGGGTGAGGCACCTCCTGATATCTCTGGTCTGATCGGTCAGTATGCACATGGTAATGAACCGAGTCACCACGTCATATACTTATATAATTATGTGGGACAGCCTTGGAAAACAGCACAGCGCGTACGAGAGGCAATGAATACGCAGTATCATGCCAATGTGGATGGTATCTGCGGAAATGAGGATGTCGGTCAGATGTCGGCATGGTATATCCTCTCTGCCATGGGCTTCTATCAGGTAGAGCCTGCCGGCGGGCGCTATGTGCTCGGTTCTCCACTCTTCGACAAGGTGTCGATGAAGGTAGGAGCAGGCAAGACATTCACCGTGGTGGCCAAGAACAACAGTAAAGAGAATATCTATATCCAGAAGGCGAAGCTCAACGGAAAGGATTATCCTTACTCCTATATCGATTTCAAGGATATCCAGAAGGGAGGAACCCTGGAACTGACCATGGGTAATCAGCCATCGAAGTTTGGAACGGAGAAGCAGTATAGGCCGTAGATTTTTTTAATTATTCGAGATATCGAGATAACGAGATAACGAGATCTCGACAATATAATAATAATCATGAAACAAGACAATGAGAAATATATGCGTAAGGCGATAGCCTTGGCAGTGGAGAACGTCAGGAACGGTGGCGGACCTTTCGGGGCTGTCATCGTGAAAGACGGTAAGGTGATTGCTACAGGCGTCAATCGTGTGACAGCCAATAACGATCCTACGGCCCATGCTGAGGTAAGCGCCATACGAAAGGCTTGTAAGAAACTGAAGACATTCGATCTCAGTGACAGTGTGATATACACCTCGTGTGAGCCCTGCCCGATGTGCTTAGGCGCTATCTATTGGTCGCATATCAGTCATGTGTACTGTGGTTGTAACCAGAAGGATGCCGACAGGATAGGTTTCAGTGACCATTTTATCTATGAGGAATTAGATAAGCCGATGGATGAACGTGAGTTGCAGCAAACCTTCATCTTGCATGATGAGGCCTTGCTGGCGTTCAAGGAGTGGGAGGAGAAACCAGACAAGGTAGAATATTGAAATAATAAAGGGGGCATCAAGCCCCCTTTATTATTTAGTCTCAATCTCCTCCTTCATGTCGATAAACTGTTTCTTACTGTCATAAAAAGCATATTGTAAGAAACCCATCTTCTGAGAAGGAATAACGTGCACGCCTAGTCCGTATTTCATCTGCCAACGGCGCTTCATGCTGACGAAGCCCTGATTGATATAGGCAGCTACATACGGGTGGACATGTAGGTAGAACTTCTTTACACCAATACTGTTTACCAGATAGTCGATCTTGTGCTCTAACTGATCAGTGAAAAGGATACTCGACTTGATCTTTCCACTACCGAAACAGGTTGGACATTCTTCTTCTACGTTTACTTCCATAGCAGGGCGGACTCGCTGGCGCGTAATCTGCATCAGTCCGAACTTGCTCAGTGGCAAGATATTGTGTCGGGCCCGATCCTTCTGCATGTTCTTGCACATGCGCTCGTAGAGCATCTGACGATCTTCTGCAAGATTCATATCAATGAAGTCTACGATGATAATTCCTCCCATGTCGCGCAGTCGTAGTTGACGAGCTAACTCATCAGCAGCACCCAGGTTCACTTCCAGTGCGTTACCCTCCTGACCTTTCTCGGAGCGGGTGCGGTTGCCGCTGTTTACATCCACCACATGCATGGCCTCGGTATGTTCGATGATCAAATAGGCACCATGCTTGTAGTTGACGGTCTTACCAAAGCTCGACTTAATCTGCTTGGAAATATTAAAGTTGTCAAAAATAGGCACATTACCTGTGTACAGCTTGACGATGTTTGCCTTTTCAGGGGCTATCAGGGTGACATAGTCTTTCACCTCTTGTAACACTTGCTCATCATTGACATAGATATTCTCGTATGAGGGATTGAACAAGTCTCTTAACAACGCCACCACTCTGCTTTCCTCTTCATAGACCAACTGCGGTCGTTGGGTGGTCTTCTGCACTTTGGTAATGGCATCCTCCCAGCGCTTCAGGAGGATCTTTAGTTCGGTATCGAGCTCTGCCACTCTCTTTCCTTCTGCTACCGTACGTACAATAACACCGAAATTCTTGGGTTTGATGCTTTGTATGAGTTGCTTCAGGCGGGCGCGCTCCTCACCGCTTTTGATTTTAGAAGATACAGAAACTTTATCGTCGAAAGGGATAAGTACCAGATAACGTCCGGCAAAACTCAGTTCGGCAGTCAGTCGGGGACCTTTCGTAGAAATCGGCTCCTTAATGATCTGAACGAGCACCTCCTGATCTTTCTGCAGGGTATTGGCTACCGTGCCGTCTTTTTTCAGATCAGGCAGGCGACTGGCCTTTGCGAATGGATAGAGTTTCTTTCTGTCGCTTTGTACCTGTTTGAGGTACTTCTCATAAGAGTTGAATTGACTACCTAAATCAAGATAATGCAGAAAAGCATCACGTTCGTAACCTACATCCACGAAACTAGCATTCAGTCCGGCCATCAGTTTTCTGACTTTGGCCACATAGATGTTTCCAACGGAGAACGATGCTGAGCGGGGCTCTATCTGATATTCAACAAGGTTTTTGTCTTCCAGCAGAGCAATCGACACATCATTCTGTTGTACATCAATTACTAATTCGCTGGTCATCTGCTCTTGATTTGCTGTTGTCTCTTTCTTTTCTTCCGAAAGGAAAGCATAAGAGCAAGTAATTACTTGCTCTTATGACGATTCTTTCTCAGTCTCTTCTTACGTTTGTGAGTGGCCATCTTGTGACCCTTCTTTTTCTTTCCGTTTGGCATAGCCTTAATAATTTAAATGTTATTATTAATATGATTAATGTTTTTATTATTCACCTTTCATTTTAGCAACTAAGCTCTTTGATGGCTTGAAGCTGGGGAAATCGTGTGCTGCGATGAGCAGGGTAGTGTTCTTGGTAATGTTACGAGCGGTCTTCTCTGCTCTGTGCTTTACAACAAAACTACCGAAACCACGGAGGTAAACGTTTTCTTTTCTTTCTACAAGACTTTTCTTAACGGTGTCCATGAATGCCTCAACGGTAGCAGACACGTCTTTTCTTGCTAAACCTGTTTCCTGAGCGATTGACTCAATAATCTCTGCTTTAGTCATTTTATATTATATTTTTTATGATAATTTTTAATTTGGATTGCAAAGATACGGCTTTTCCTTCGTATACGGAAATTTATTTTGTTTTTTTTGCAAAAATACCGTAATAATAGTCGTTATCTGCGCCCTTTTATCTCCTATATATCTAATAAGGTGTAAATCAGTTGATTATTTACCATATTTGTCGATCAGCGCTTGTGCCTGCTCATTTCCCATCTCTTGGGCTTTACGCAGGTTGGCTAATCCCTTCTCTTTATCGTTGGTGTGTATCTGTGCCAATCCTAGTAGCAGATAGCCCTCACTGTATTCTGGTGCGATGGCCACACAGCGTTCGGCAGTCTGCAGCGCCTTGTCAGCCATATTCACTCTAAGTTGTAGAGATGCCATCTCTGCGTAGTAGAGTGGTTCGTTAGGGGCCAGCAGGATAGCGCGTGCAATATCACGCAGTGCCTGTTGATAGAGTCGGCCCTTAACCTCTGCCTGTTCGCGGATGTAGTAGAAGTTGGCATTCACACGTCCTTGCATGAGGTATTCGTAACGGTTATAGTCGAACACTGCCTGACGGAAACTGTCTGCGGCATGATAGACGTTGGCACGTTCAAGGAAATAGGGTGCTGCTTCGAGGATCCTCAGGGTGTCGGTGGTGTTGATGGCACTGTCGAGCAGGGCAATCACTTCCTTGGCAGGAGCATTGAGCATCTCCTTACAACGGGCTGACTCGAAAAGCAATTCCGGAGTCTTGATTTCTGTATTGCGATAAAGGTCGGTGAAGAGATCGTCTGCCTCTTGATACTTCTTTTGTGAGAACATGATCTGTGCCTGCAGATGACGGTATAGGGGCAGCGGTTTTACTTGGTAAGCAGCCACGGCCTCTTCGTATGCCTTGTCCAAACTCCAGTTGTCATAAGGGATGGTGCTATACACCTCTTTGTCGAAAATGAGCTTGCTGAATTGATAATGCACATCTTCTTTATTGTCGACGTTCTTCAGGGCTTGTCGCATCGTCTCGTCGGCATCTTGGAATTGTCCGTTGGCCATCTGTCGTCTTGCCCGTGCATCATAACCGTCGATCAGGTTGGGGTAAAGGGCGAGGAAGTCATTGATGGCAGCCTCGTATTTGATAGAGTCGCCACTCTGACTGGCCATTACCAAGGTAAGCTGGGCCTGTGACTTGTCGGATGACATGGCCATGGGGATACCGATCTGCTTAACAGTGGCATCGCCGAAAGAGAGGGCATTCATCGTCAACTCCTGAATAAAACGCGCATCGGTGGCATGGGTATCGAAGGTGGTTGTGCTGATCTGCATAAGTCCCAGCACCTCACCCTTGGCATTGACAAACGGACAGGCTACGGCATTGTCGGGAGCGTTCATACCTATTATATAATAGGTGTACTTATTCATGAAACTCTCCACGCCTTTTACGGTGGATTCTGTAATCTCTGGTTTCTTGAGGGCATAACCTACAAGAGAGATCTTTTCTCCGACAGCTGCACTGGTAGTGGCCATGGGTGCTGGTGTCGTCTTACCGTCAACCATAAAATGGGCAGCATCATAGATGTCATTGACACCTAACATGCGTGTAACGTTCATCTTGTTACCCTCATGGTCGATTACTACGGCAGTAGCTGCCCCCAGGAATGGTTTCAGATCACTGATGGCCTCACCATTCTTTCCAACGAAGACTCCATGTGAGGATGCCAACAGACTACCATCGGCGCGAAAGGTAGTGAGGGTGAAGACACTGTTGGTTACTTTACTGACGGCTGCCGACTGTGCCCATGTGACGGTGGTAGCTGTTAAGAGAATAATAAGTAATAGATATTTGATTCTTTTCATTTCTGTTTTTCGTTTCAATAATTATTGTTGCAATAGTGCTTTGGCATTGTCGATGGCGGCGGCCGTGATGTCTGCGCCACTCAGCATCTGTGCTATTTCCTGCAGTCTTTCCTCCTTGTTGAGCATCACCATGGTGGTGGTAGTGCCGAAGATGCTCTCTTCCTTTCGCACCTTGTAATGGTGACTGCCACGCGCTGCTATCTGGGGTAGGTGGGTAATGCTGATTACCTGACGGTCGTTGGCACCCATCTCTTGCATGATCTGCCCCATCTTCTCTGCGATCTTTCCACTTACACCTGTATCGATCTCGTCGAAGATGATAGTTGGCAGTTTTACCTTATTACTAATCATTGCTTTCAGGGATAGCATCACACGGGCTATCTCACCACCGGAAGCAACGTCGGCAACAGGCAGCATTGGCGTGTTGGTATTCGCACTGAAGAGGAAACAGATCTTGTCGGCACCCGTTGATGACAGCGGTTTGTCGGTCATCTCTATGGCAAACCTTACCTGTGGTATCCCTAAGGGTACCAATCGTTCGGTCATCTCCTTCTCGATCTTCTTGGCCGCTTTCTTTCTTTCCTTGGTAAGTTGTTGAGCCAGACGATTACATGTTGCCAGCATCTGTTGTTCCTCTTTCTGTAACTTCTGCAACAGTTCATCACTATTGTCAACGGTGTTGAGTTGCTCTTTCAGTTCATCACGAAGTGTTATCAGTTCTTCAACTGTGCTCACATGATGTTTCTGTTCCAGCGAATAGAGGGTGTCGAGGGTGTTGTTGATCTGTTCCAGGCGCTGGGGATCGTAATCGATATCCTGTACCTCGTTACGGATTCCTTCATAGAGATCCTTCAGTTCGATCATGCAGTTGTCGATACGCTCGGCAGTCTCTTTTATGCTGGGATAGACATCTGTAATATCGTTGATATGGCGGGATACCTCTTTGAGTTGTGAGAGAATGCCACCGCCCTCATCACTGCTGAACTGTTGTTCGGCGGAAAAGAGGTTTAGCTTGATTTCCTCTACATGACTCAGTTTGTCACGTTCCTGCTCCAACTCTGTCTGCATCTCCGGATAGAGATCGACCTTACTGAGCTCTTGATATTGAAAACGGATATAGTCAGCCCGCTCTTGTATCTCAGAGATCTTTTGTTTCTGCTGCTCTATCTGCTGACATATCGATTGATACTGCTTGAAATGTGACTGATAATCATGTAGTATCTCGGAATTGTCAGCAATGATATCAACGGTGCGCAACTGGAAATCCTCTTCTTGAAGCAGCAGATTCTGGTGCTGAGAATGAATGTCTACCAGTTGTTGTCCCAACAGTCGCATCATCGTGAGTGTCACGGGGGTATCATTGATGAAGGCTCTGCTTTTTCCTGTAGCGGTAATCTCTCGTCTGAGTATGCAGTCATTGAGGTCGTAGTCGATCTCATTCTCTGTGAAAAAATCCTCCATGGGATATCTTGAGAGATCAAAATGAGCCTCTACGGTACATTTCTTTGCACCGCTTTTGATGGATTTTATATCAGCGCGCTGACCGAGTAATAAGCCCAATGCGCCTAAGATGATACTCTTTCCGGCGCCTGTCTCTCCTGTTATTACAGAGAAACCACGGTGCAGATCAATATTCAACTCATCAATGAGCGCATAGTCTTTGATATATAGCTGCTTCAGCATGTTCTTATTGTTTTATCTTTTCCCAGGCGTTATTCTGCGAGGCATTGATGGAAAAGAGTATTTCGTAAACGGTTTCTTTTTCTTTCTGGGTACCTTTCCCTTTATAGATATTCGCCAACTCATCACGTTTATAGTCGGTCCATATCTGTGGTAACATACTCAACGGTCGATCCTCATGGCATTTCTTCAGATCATTTTCCAAGGCTGCAGAGATATTGACCCTTCCTCTTTCGGCATTATTAGCCATCTCGTCGAGTCCTAAACGATAGTAATCGTATTGCAACTGGCGGAATGGTTTCATCGAACCTTCCAGGTAATCGTTGATGATGGCGAACCGGTTCCTGCTGTTGTCAAACGCTTTCCAACCGGTGAAATTGAGGTTCTGTGCATTGTTGGTCAGATAGAGACAGCGCTGAAGCACATCCTCTCCCCCCATGGGGGCAAAGGAGTCGAGATCCAGTCCGATGATCAGATAGGCGTAATAGGCGATAAGTGCCACTAACTGGTTGTCGATCTGCTCCTCGTTGAAGTTCAGTTGGTCAAACTGTGCATACTCGAAATTGAAGTCGGCATCTCTGTTGTTATACAACGTGGTAGTATACGAGGCATTGTAGACGGGTCTGTTTGCCTGTATCAATGCTGAACAGGTGAATAGATTGCTTGCCTGATCATACTTGGAAACGGTGATGTTGAAATTACAGACGATACGTTCGTTTTTCTGGAACTGCAGTGATGTCCACTGTGTATCGTTGATAAACTGTTCCAGGTTTTTCTGCAAGTCGTCGAACACGCTTTTGTCGGTACCCTGTATCTGGTTATGGTTAATAGTTACCCGCGCCTGCAACTCTTGTGCGGTTGCAGACGAGATACCTATCAGCAATAGGATAGTGAGCAGGATACAACGTGTCTCCTTCATTCGTATACAGATGTACTTATCGGTTGTTAAACTCCTTCAGACGGATACGGGTCAATACCTGTTTTGTATTATAGGTGAAATCACCAGAAAGGATCCAACTGAAATAACCCGGATCGCGATGCAGCACATCGGCAACCGCCCAACCCTTGTATTTACCGAAGTTGAATACCTCATGACGGCGTGGCGTGCCATCAGCTTCCTTGAGCACATTACCCTTTGCATCTGTCATGTTCTTCCACACAATCCTGCCGGCGAAGTCAACATTGTCATTAGTCTTTGAGAACTCAGCCAACTCCTGCATGTCATTATTTAACTGACGCTCAGGTTCTTCCTGCTTGCCTGGGGCATACATATCGAGCTCTGCCTGCAGCACACGATACGTTGCTTCTGTATCCTGATCGGCTTTGTGGGCAACAAAATCATCCTCCATCTTTCTTCCACAGTAGAATTTGTAGGCAGCTGCCAGGTTACGGCGCTCCATCTTGTGAAAGATCGTCTGTACGTCAATTAATCGACTTTTGGAGAAATCAAAGTCCACACCAGCACGCAGAAATTCTTCTGCCAACATAGGAATGTCGAAATGATTACTGTTGAAACCAGCAAAGTCGCATCCTCTAAATGTCTCTGCCAAAGAGGGAGCCAACTCCTTGAAGGTAGGCTGGCCAGCCACATCGGCATCGGTAATACCGGTGATGCCAACCACTTCTGATGGAATAGGCATTCCCGGATTCACATACTGGTTCACCCGTATCTCTGTCTGGTCGACATTCACTTTGATGTAAGAGATCTGGATGATACGGTCTTTAACAAGATCAAGCCCCGTTGTTTCCAGATCGAAAACAACCAGGGGCTTTGTAAGATTCAGTTTCATAATAAGTCAATACGCTTAATCATTCAACAACATAGGCATGATAAGCATCAGAATATCCTGATTCTCGGGCTGCTCGGCTGGAATAATCAGACAGGGACGACTGGGATCTGCCAGAAGCAGTGTTACCTGATCGCAGTTAAGATTATTGAGTATCTCAACGAGCGACGGGCCCTTGAAACCGATATTCATGGCATTACCCGTATAGTCGCAGGCAATCTCTTCCTTTGCACTGGTAGCGAAGTCGATATCTTCTGATGAGATCTCCATCTTTCCTGTCTCCAGATGCAGACGAACGAGCAGACTGCTGTCGCTGGCAAATGGTAATACACGGCGCAAGGCACCGATGAGAATCTTCCTGTCGATATTCAACTCATTAGGATTGTTCTGTGGAATCACGCTGTTATAGTTGGGGTAACGACCTTCAATCAGTCGGCAAAGCAGTTTGTTCTCTCCGAAGATAATCTCAGCGTTACGGTCGTCGAAGCGGATAATCACATCACTGTCGTCCTTCTCTAGAATATTCTTCAGCAGGTTGGCTGGTTTCTTTGGCAGGATAAACGAGGTGGGAACCTCACTCTTCACTGTGAAGATCTTATTGCGAACCAACTTATGACCGTCGCTGGCTACCATGGCAAGTGCATCGGGAGTAAGATCGAAGAAGATACCGTTCATCACTGGGCGCAACTCTTCTGTAGCGGTAGCGAAGATAGAACGGGTGATGTTCTCACTCAGCATCGCAGATGGTATCGACAAGGTGGTAACGCCGTCGGGCAATGTCGGTGTGACAGGATACTGCTCGGCATTCTGGGCTGTGAAACGATAGATACCATTCTGATACATCACCTTAATGGCATAGGTACTCATATCGACATCGAAGATCAGCGGCTGCTCTGGCAATTCCTTCACCGCACTAAGTACAGTCTGACTATTAACGGCAAACACGCCTTCACCCTCACACTCATCCAGTGGGATAATGGTCTTGATGATATTCTCACTGTCGGATGCTGTCACCGACAACTGCTGATTAGCTACCTCAAAGAGAAAGCAGTCAAGGATGGCTAATGAGTTCTTACTGTTTATTACCTTTGACAAAGTTAAAAGACGACTACTGAGCGTCGAACTGGATAATGTAAATCTCATTGGTATATGCTTTTTATGTAATTTACGATTGTTGAAACTGGTTACAAAAATACAAAAATCCACTTAGCAAAACAAAAAAATCACCTAAAAAATTTCTGTTTTTAGAACTAATTTACTAATTTTGCTTTCGAAACAAGCATCCGTCTTTTTTATTTCGTAGAAATAACTGATGATGAAACCGTTTCATTACATTGAAGAACAACTATTTATTAATTTTTTTATATGGAGATAGAAGGTAAAATTATAGCAGTCCTTCCAAAGCAGGAAGGTACGTCAGCTCGTACTGGTAATCACTGGGCCAGTCAGGAGTATGTATTGGAAACACATGATCAGTATCCTCGTAAATGTTGTTTCCGCATCTTTGGAGAGGATCGTATCAATGCCATGAATATACAGGCAGGTGAAGAGTTAAGAGTAAGTTTTGATATTGACGCTCGTGAGTACAACGGTCGGTATTTCAATACACTGACAGCATGGCGAGTAGATCGTATTGATCCGGCAGCCATGGCACAGCAAGGTGCTCCTTACGCACAGCCAGCACCCATGTCAGGAGGATTCCCTCCGGCACCACCCATGCAGCCGCAAGCTCCTGCAGCACAGGCACCTGCAAATGCAGCTCCTTTCCCACCAGCACAGGAGAATAGTACAGATGATCTACCATTCTAAATAAAAAATCAGCCCCTTACGAGGGCTGATTTTTTTTATGCAGTAATTATCGTTTCTCCTTGATGATACCATGACGGTAGGCATAGAGCAGCTTCTTCAGATCCTCTATCTGTTCCTTCAACTCTTTTCCTTTGTCGGTATCTGCCACGAGCATTCGGTGTGCAGACATTTCGATAATCTGTGTGGTTCCTTTAATGTCGGCACCCGTTACTACTACTTCCTCAGCACTGGTAAACGGCTCATGCTGCACCAACTCAAAACCACGACTATGGTATACCAGTGTATAACCAGCGATACCTGTCTCTTTGTGATAAGCACGTGAGAAACCACCATCGATCACCATCAGTTTGCCATTTGCCTTGATGGGGTTCTCACCCTTCATCACATGGACGGGCACATGACCGTTGATAATATGTCGGTGTGGACCAGTTACATCAAAAGAATCCAGGATCTTATCTATCACTTCCTCGTTGTCACGCATCTTGAAGAAAACTCCCTTCTCCTCTTTGTGTGTTGCCTTGTCGGTGATAAAATAACGTTCGAAGGTAGCCATCTTTGATTTGTCGAAGAGGGTAGAGTCAGGACCGCACCACAGATAGAGGAAGTAGTCGATGGCATATTCCTTCTCTTTCGGATCAGAGTCTGCCTGGAAAGCGGAACGTATCAGCATGCCCGTGTAATGCAACAGATCCTTACCACTATATTTTTTGCCTTCATATAGTTCAACCTCTTTCAGACTACCGTCTTCATTCAAGGGTACAGAAGCATGGAAGAGCAAGTTGTTGTTGTATACTGCATACATACATCCATGACTCAGGATGGTGCGCATGTGTTTGTGCAACTTCTCACTGATCTTAAACGAGTCGTGCAGTTTTTTAAGTACTGTAGCCTCTTCTTGGGTCAACTCATTGGGATGCTGTGGATCTACCGTGGGGAAGTGACAACTCGTCATTGGATACTCAATACCATCCACCAAGCAGGTGCCTTTCTCAAAGTTGACATAGTTGAACATCGCACGGTCTTGCATCTTCCACTTAGGATGTTTGTTGTAGAGGGCAGCCTCCACCTTAAACTGTATCACGGCAATCGCCTTGTGCATCTTAGCAATCTGAATCCTCAGTCGGTCGTCGATCTCGTCGTTTTTTGGCATGAACTCGGCACAGGGATCATCGGCATACGCCTCCATGGCAAACGATAGCAGTGGCATCAGGTTGATACCATAGCCATCCTCTAATGTGGAGAGGTTGGCATATCTGAGTGAGATGCGCAGTACATTACAGATACAGGCATCATTGCCGGCACTTGCTCCCATCCACAGGATATCGTGGTTGCCCCACTGGATATCCCAACTGTGGTAATAGCGCAACGTGTCCATAATGATATGGGCACCTGGTCCTCTGTCGTATACGTCACCCAAGACATGGAGCTGGTCGATAGCCAACCGCTGTATCACGTTACAGATAGCAATGATAAAGTCGTCGGCCCTGCCAATAGAAATAATCGTATCTATGATGGTACTGACATAAGCTGTCTTGTTGGCATCGTCAGTACGCTCATGCAACAACTCCTCTATAATATAAGAGAATTCTGGCGGAAGGGATTTCCTGACCTTTGAACGGGTATACTTACTTGATACATCCCTGCATACGCGCACCAGACGATGGATCATAATCTGATACCATTCATCCATGTCTTCTTCCTGTGCTTTTATCAACTCCAATTTCTGTTCGGGATAGTATATGAGTGAGCATATCTCTCGTTTAATACTTTCTCGTATCTCATTGCCAAACAGGTCGTTAACCTTTCTCTTGATGTTTCCTGAGGCATTCTTCAGAATATGTAGGAATGCTTCGTATTCACCGTGGATATCAGCCACGAAATGTTCAGTACCCTTCGGTAGGTTGAGTATCGCCTGAAGGTTGATAATCTCGGTGCTGGCCATTGCTATCGTAGGATAGGTATTTGCCAGCAGTTGCAGATAACGGATATCTTTTCCTATTTCACTGTTCATGTTACTCATTGTATATTAAGGTTTTGTAGTGATTGTATAATATTGTTTGTCTTTTTATTGTTTTTGGGGTCGAAAGGCATGAATCCCTCTTCCAACCCCATACTGTCGTGCAATATCTGTAGCAGACTCGCTGCAAAAGCATGCAATTTTAAGTGTTTCAGCATCCTGCCAACCTTATCTTCATCGTAGTCGGTGTCCCGTAGAATATTGTACAGATCAGCTAGATGTCTTCTGCATAAAGACTTGTGCTTCAGTTCGTGTGACAGATTCATGAATGCCTGACATACTGTTTTCTCTGCATCTGATGGATTCTCATCACTGCAAATTGTTTCAAAAGAGGCTTTTGTCAGCGGGTTCTTCGTGAATACCTGTGTGGTGGCCAGTGCATCGAGGTTTTTCTTCAATATGGGAGCAAAACGATCTATTTCACTCACATCCACCATCGGTGACAGTTGCAGTTGACTGGCACCTTTCCCGATGATATCTGTGATTCCCTCATCGTGGGCATGCAGACAGATCCTTCTCCAGGAAGCGTCGGATAATGAGGGACAATTCGCATCTTTCGTTGTCGTGGAAGATAATCCAGACTGCAACAGATACTGCTCTGCCAATTTCTCATCGTCACTCATGAGATAGAAAGCATTGCTGTCGATGACTTTCTGATAAAGGGCTATCATCTGATTAGCCATATCATCGGCACTGAGATTCTTGGTGATCAAGGCATTGTCAACTTGTCCTAATCGCTCGTTCCAGTGAATGGACTTCATGCGCCGCATCTCCATCGGTCCGTCCACTTGTATAGCATGAGCTTTTGTAATCGCTTGATGCTGTCCTAATACGAGCAGTGGTATTTTCTGTAGGTAGAAATGATGTTTCAGATGCCACGGCTGCATCCCACCATGAAGTGAGAGCAGGTGGGGAAGATGCTCTTTAACGGTCAACTGTTGTACCCGATAGCCGGCAATGCTCCAACAAGCATGGATGTGTACGATATCAGGTCGCTGTTCCTTGATCGATAGCTTAAATGCTTTGTAAGTACTTACCACTTCTACATCGGCCACTTTGCTCAATGCATTATTCAGCAGCGACAGGTATTGAGCCCCATAGCCTGTCGTCGCTTCTTTTTGTGGTATGTATTGTAGTATCCTCATTACAGTTTATGACTGATAAAATCATATTTATCTGCCTTGGCATATTGTATCATATAATATAAACGGTGCCAAAAGACAGATATTTCGTAAAAGATGATTTTCCATGCGGAGATATCCTCATGGAAATGATGAATAACCTTGTTACCTATTATCGTACGCATCACGATGGTGACACAACATGCGATCAATGATACTCCTAACAACAACCAGTGGTACGGCTCTTGCGAATTGGATGCCAGCAAGACTCCAGCAGTGATTAATCCTGCTATAATCATCAACCAGTTCAGGTGAAGTAGCAGTGTGTCGGTATTGTTGATTAACCTGTGCTTCACGGATCTGCTGAGATGCTTCCTCGATTCCATATAATAAAGGTGGGTGTTGCGCCATGACTTCCGGGTTGGTTCGCTCTCCACCGTATAGGCTTCTGGGGTAAGAACCACTGCTGTATTGCCTTTTTCCGCATACTTGTTCACGATGAAATCATATTCACCACGGATATATTTAAGATTGCCCTCATAGCCACGACCGTTCATGAACAAGTCCTTCTTAAAAAGCAAGTTTGTGCCAGCATGGCGATAGGCGATACCCTTCAAGGCACTGCGAAACAGGTATAACTGATTGTACAGTGTCTCAAAACGTTTGTACGCACTGGTGTTATCATCGTAGTTGGTATATCCCACCACCATATCGTTTTCCTCAGTACAACCTTGAGCCATCCTGCGAAGCCAATTCTTGGAAGATGGCTGGCTGGTGGGCTCTGTCATGCAGATCCACGCATGGTGAGCAGCTTTCACACCCAGTGTAACGGCCAACTTCTTGCGACTCATATACCGACTGCTGTCAGGGATGAAGGTCACATAGAGATGCTGATATTTTGACTGCAGTCGTTTTAACACATCATCCGTGTCATCTTCTCCCTTGCTTACCACCACGATCACTTCGTAGGCAGCAGGGTAGTCTTGTTCCAGGATCAAGGGGAGGTTCTGCTCTAAGTCCCGGGCATTGTCATGTGGCGTGATAATGACAGAGAGTGGGGGAGGAGCGGTTGCCTGCTCGTCGGTAACCGTTCCTGTCTCCTCTTCTTCCTCTGTAAGGTTTAGTTTTCTGCTTCTGAAAAAGATATTCACAAGCGGAGAGAGTAACGACAGTGCGAGGATTACTGCACTGACGATGATGATGATCATATCATATTGTTCTACCATAAAAGATCTTCTGTTGTATATCCTTTGGGTAATGGCCTGCAATTGTACTGAGAGGCCATCGCCTCTCCGTAGGCACCGGCAGACCGCAGTGCGATAAGATGACCACGCTCACAGTGGTTCAGATCAATGGCTTTGGCAAAGACATCACTCGACTCACAGATCGGGCCAACCACGTCATATGTCTCTTGTGGAGCATCACTCGTGATATTCTCAATGCGGTGATAGGCCTGATACAGAGCCGGACGAATCAGATCGGTCATGCCGGCATCTACGATGGCAAACTGCTTGAAGTCGCCCTGCTTGACATATAGTACCTTGGTGATCAGATTGCCACACTGTGCCACTACAGCACGTCCCAACTCGAAGTGTAATGTCTGGTGGGGACGAAGTTTCAAGAAACGGGCATAGGTCTTGAAATATGATTTGAAATCGGGTATCGGCAGGTGGTTGGGATGATAGTAGTCGATACCTAATCCACCACCCACATTGATATTCTCCACATGTATATGGTGGTTATCCAACTGTTGTTGAAGGTCGTTGATCCTGTTGCAGAGAGCCTCGAAGTCGCCCATGTCGAGTATCTGACTGCCGATATGGAAATGGAGTCCGACGAACTTTACATTCTTCAATGTTTTCGCATAATCGATAACACCAGCCATGTCGCGCATAGAGATACCAAACTTATTCTCTGCTAATCCTGTAGTGATATTGGCATGGGTATGTGCACCCACGTTGGGATTGATACGGAAGGCGATGCGAGCGATCTTGTTCTGCTGAGCAGCCAAAGCATTGATAACATCCAACTCGGGGATGCTCTCTACATTGAATGAGAAAATATTGTGCTTCAGTCCAGTCTCGATCTCCCAATCACTCTTGCCAACACCAGCAAATACCACCTTTTTTCCGGGGATACCTGCAGCGATGGCGGCTTTGATCTCACCGCCACTCACACAGTCGGCACCCAGTCCTGCCTGTCCGATAATACTCAGTATCTTCGGATTGGCATTGGCCTTGATAGCGTAGTGCACATGAAACCTCTCATAACGGCCACTTTCCTCAACGATCGTTTTCAACGTCTGTCTCAGCAGTGCCGTGTCGTAGTAATAGAAAGGTGTCTCGATCTGTCGAAACTGCTCTATGGGAAATGTCCCTTTTATTGGATTCGTCCCTTTCATCCGTTCTTTATTTTCCTTTTTCGTTACCCTTTTTACAATCCTTTCTTATCCCTATTTTCTAAACAGCGTGTCACTCAGACTCTGTAGTGCACGTTTCTTGTCGGCCATGCGTATCAGGAAGGAGATGTTGTAGTTGGAACCGCCATAAGAGATCATTCTCACAGGAATATTCTTCATGGCATCAGTAGCCAGTGTCTCAAAGCCCACATTGCTCCAGTCGAGGTCGCCTACCACACAGACGATACACATGTCGCTATCTACCGTCACTGTACCATATTTCTTCAGCTCATCGACAATCTCATTCAGATGGGCATCGTTATCGATACTCATGGAAACGCCCACCTCACTGGTGGCAATCATGTCAATAGCGGTCTGGTAACTCTCAAAAATCTCAAACACCTTGCGCAGGAATCCCGTTGCCAGCAACATTCTGCTGCTCTTAATCTTAATGGCGGTGATATTATCCTTGGCAGCTACAGCCTTGATCTTGCCTCTTACGGTGACATTGTCGATGATTGTACCGGGAGCATCTGGCTCCATGGTATTCTTCAAACGTACAGGAATACCGGCAAACTTAGCTGGTTGTACACAGGTGGGGTGGAGGATCTTCGCACCGAAGTAGGCCAACTCGGCAGCTTCCTCGAAATGTAATTGGCGAACAGCCTCAGTTCCTTCAACCACACGTGGGTCGTTGTTGTGCATGCCGTCGATGTCCGTCCATATCTGTATCTCCTCGGCATGGATAGCAGCACCTACCAGTGATGCTGTATAGTCAGAACCGCCACGAAGCAGATTGTCAACCTCTCCATAGGCATTCCGACAGATGAATCCTTGAGTGACATATACCTGATGACCTTCATTCAGGGTCATGATAGCAGACAATTTCTCCTTGATATACGACAGATCTGGGTCTGCATTCTTATCAGTACGCATAAAATCAAGAGCCGACAGCAGTACAGCATCGTAGTTGTTCTCCAGTAGGTAGTTGACAAACATGTTTGTACTGATGATCTCACCCTGAGCCACGATGCTACGCTCCTCGAAACTGGTGAAGATATCCTTGGTGAACGAGCGCAGATACTCTAATTCTGTATTTAGGAAATCCAGTGTCTTCTGCTTGTATTCCTCAGTGGAATATAGCTCATCGATATGCTGTTTGTATTTTTCCTCCAGACGGTTGATCACATCATTAGCACCTTCCGGGTTCTTTCTATAAAGATAGTTGCTGATCTCAATCAGAGAGTTAGTCGTACCTGACATAGCAGAGAGTACGACAAATACCGGTTCATTGTCTTTTGTTACCAGTTGTGATACGTTCTTCATACGCTCAGGAGAGCCAACAGAAGTACCACCGAATTTCATTACTTTCATGATGCTATTTTATTTTTGTTTTTATTTTATACGAATTATATGAAAAAACCGAGATGATGAGATCTCGAGATATATAACTGCTTTTTATTCCCCCTCGGCGTCTTCGGAGAGATCCATTTTGTTGTAGTCGGCTGTCACGTCTGCCATACGACCGTCTTTACAGCGGTACACGATGCCAGGCACTTGATCGAGCATCGGGATATTATGTGTTGTCATTACTACGGCAGTGCCCGACATACTGATGTTCTTCAGTAGATTGACGATGAGGGTGGCCGTCTCCGGGTCAAGGTTGCCAGTGGGCTCATCGGCGATGATAACCTTCGGACTGTTCAGTATGGCCCTGGCAATGGCTATACGCTGCTGTTCTCCGCCCGACAACTCGTGTGGCATCTTATCCATTTTGTCGGTCATACCTACAGCCTCAAGAACCTCCTCGATGCGCTGCTTAATCTCTTCTTTCTTCTTCCACCCCGTGGCTCTCAACACAAACTCCAGGTTCTTGAATACGGTGCGGTCATGGAGCAGTTGAAAATCCTGAAAGATAATACCCATTTCCTTACGCAGTGCAGGAATATCCTTCCGGCGAATCTTCATCAGATCCTGACCAAGGGCTGTTGCCTCTTCTGCCTCTTCAATATCCAACTCACAGTAGATGGTCTTCAGCAGTGAGCTTTTACCTGAGCCAACCTTGCCGATGATGTAGATAAACTCCCCTTCGTCAACGTGGAAATCTACCTCATCAAGCACACAAAGGTCTTCCTGGCATATCTTAACTTTCTTATAATCAATCAACATAAGTATATCTCTTTTTTCTTCCTTTATCTTCCTCAATAAACTTTCTACTTACCGGCTTTCTCCATCCTTCTACGCTTATCCCATTCCGGGTCATGGCGTTGCTGCAGTTGTATAGCAAGATCTTCAATACGAAGTCCTTTTTCAGTGAGCATCACCAGGAGATGATATAGCAAGTCGGATCCCTCGTAGATTAACTTCTCGTTATTTCCATTGCATGCTTCGATGATGGTCTCCACGGCCTCTTCACCCACTTTTTGGGCGATTTTATTGATACCGTCACGGAATAGTCGTGTGGTATAGCTGCTCTCTGGCATCTCTTCCTTACGTTTTTCGATGAAGCGTTGCAACTCCGAGAGAAACAGGATCGGGTTCTTTTCGTTTTTCTCACCCCAACAGGTATCGGTGCCTGTATGACAGGTAGGGCCGTCAGGAATAGCTTTTACCAGTAGCGTGTCGTGGTCACAGTCGTCGGAGATATCCACCAAGTTGAGGTAGTGACCGGATGTCTCCCCCTTTGTCCACAGACATTGTCTGCTTCGGCTCCAAAAAGTCACTTTCTTTGTTGCTATAGTGATATCGAGTGCCTCTTGGTTCATGTAACCCATCATCAGCACATTTTTAGTCTCCGCATCTTGTACGATAGCGGGAACCAGACCCCCCATTTTCTCAAAATCTATGTTCATTTTTCTCATTCTATTCATTAAATCCTCACGTTAATCCCTTCTCCCTGCAGGTACTCTTTCAATTCCGGGATGGGGATCTCACCGAAGTGAAAGACGCTGGCTGCCAAGGCTGCATCTGCCTTACCGATCCGGAAGGCATCACGGAAATGCTCTTTCTTGCCGGCACCGCCACTGGCGATCACAGGGATATTCAACTTATCAGAGAGCACGGCGAGCGCCTCGTTGGCAAAGCCTGTCTTTACACCATCGTGATTCATGCTGGTGAAGAGTATCTCTCCTGCGCCTCGGTCTTGCGCCTCCAGGGCCCATTCCAGCAACTGTCGCTCGGTACGTATCCTGCCACCGTTCAGGTAGCAGTACCATCCTCCGTCTTCCTGATGCGCGTCGATGGCGCAGACACATACCTGCGATCCGAAATGCCCGCTGATCTCGTCAATCAGTGAGGGGTTGCGCAGGGCTGCCGAGTTGACGCTGACCTTGTCTGCGCCGGCACCTAATAGACGCTTTACATCATCTAATGCGTTGATGCCGCCGCCCACGGTAAAGGGGATGTTGATTTCTGCCGCCACCCTCGACACCATCTCGGTGAATGTCTTTCGCCCCTCGTGAGAGGCTGTAATATCCAGAAAGACCAATTCATCGGCCCCTGCCTTGCTATAGGCCTTACCCAAGAGGACAGGATCGCCCGCCTGCCGAAGGTCAACAAAGTTGGTGCCCTTCACGGTCTGGCCGTCTTTCACGTCCAGACAAGGGATGATGCGTTTGGCAAGACCATTGTTCATTTTGTATCCTCCTTTCTTTCCAGATGTGAGTGGGCCAAAGCCTCGAGGTCGATCTTTCCCTCATAGATAGCCTTGCCGAAGACCACTGCCGGTATCTTATGCTCTTCGAGTGAAAGGATATCGCCGATTCCCGACACTCCACCACTGGCAATGAGATGCAGCCCGGGATAGGTCTTCATGATCTCTATGTAGAGCGGCATTGCCGGTCCTTGCAGCATGCCGTCGCGCGAAATCTCTGTACAGAGCACATTCTTGACGCCCTCATCGATATATCTCTTCAGGAATGGTATCAATGGCTCTTGCGAGTCTTCCTTCCACCCGTTGATGCTGATCATTCCTTGTCTGACGTCGGCTCCCAGGATCATCTTGTCGGCACCATACGTTTTGAGCCAACCGATAAACCACTCTGGATGAGTCACGGCGATGCTGCCTACTGTCACCATGGCGGCTCCGTTGTCGAAGGCTTTCTTCAGGTCATCGTCACTCTTGATACCTCCCCCAAAGTCAACCATTAGAGATGTCTCACGGGTAATTTGTCGTAGTACCTCTACATTGACGATATGACGGTTCTTGGCACCATCGAGATCTACCACATGAAGGCGTGTGAACCCCAATGTCTCAAAACGTTTAGCTACGTCAACAGGGTTGTCGTGGTAGACCGTCTTCTGATCGTAGTCACCTTTCGTCAGTCTGACGCACTTCCCTTCGATAATATCTATGGCAGGTATCAGTTCTATCATCTTCTTACAAATCCAAAAAGTTTTTCAATATCTGTTCACCCACCTCACCGCTTTTCTCGGGATGGAATTGGCAGGCATAGAAATTGTCTTTCCGTAGTGATGCGGAGTAGGGTAGGATATAATCAGTGGTGGCGATGGTATGCTCGCATACTGGCACATAGTAGCTATGCACGAAGTACACATAAGGTTTGCTTACATGATCAAAACCGGCATATAGCGGAGTCTTGAGGTCGTATAACCTGTTCCATCCCATGGCCGGTACTTTGTCCTCATGTCGCAGGGGCTGAAACCGCTTCACCTCTGCGTCAAAGATGCCAATACAAGGTGTGTTACCCTCTTCGGAATAGCGGCAGAGCAACTGCTGGCCTACGCAGATTCCCAGCACGGGTTGCTTCAGGTCACGGATGACCTCATCCAGTCGTCGCTCCTTAAGGTATTGCATTGCAGAACTTGCCTCTCCCTGTCCGGGGAACAACACCTTATCGGCGCTCATCAATTCCTCGGCGCAGTCGGTTAACAGTGGTTCAATACCCATTCTTCTCAAGGCATTTACCACACTGTAGATATTGCCGGCATTATATTTTACAATCGCAACTTGCATGTTCCTTCTGAAAAACTGTTTATTACCTAATTATATGTGTATTGACTGCAAAGGTACAAATTAGCGAGAGAAAAAACAAATATATTTTGACTTTTCTCAAATCTGTGTATACCTTGACATCTTGTTAAGGTATGAAGAAGATCGATGGGGACGGCCTTATATCGATGTTTCCAAATTTATAATTACTTCAGCAATGGATTACGCTTGACCTGTATAAAACCTAATCGGTGAGGCGATCCTTTCTTCCCGAGTGAGCGGATAATGTACATTCCCTCAGGTATTCTCCTAACGTCGACACTGGTGCCACGATAAGGCAGAGTGGCAATTGTGCTTCCTTGTAGGGTTTCTACCATCACGAATTCAGCATCGAGGGTGGCGCTCTTTTCTGGCAGTGTCAAGATGTTCCCGTCACATTGCAGCATTTGGGCAGGATGGTAGTCAGACGATTTTTCTGATTTCTCCTGTTGTTGACTATTCCAGCAGGTGGGGTAGTTAAACACACGCAAATAGTCGTATAGCCCTTGGATATTGTCGAGCAAGAACTTCGCACGGAAGAAACACTGTCCGAGTCCGAGCGAACGGATGACATTAAGTTGGCGCTTCACTTCATCGATATGCCACTTCCCTTCACGGGGATCAAGGAAGTAGATGCCCAATCCAATGGCGATATCTTTGTCGTAACTGTTTTCCGACCAGTCGGCTGCAAAGGGGTAGAAGTTGTTACCTTGGAAGTACATCATGGGGTAGAGTTGATCCATCAATCCGTCGCGCAGCCAAGCCTGTGCATCCTGACATACTGTTTGGTAGGCATTCCATCCCCTGCTGCTGTAGCGTTGCAGATCCTTGTACTTTCCAAGTGGCGAACAACTCATCTTTACTTTGGGATTGATCGCTTTTACTTTGTTGTGAATTTTTCTTACAATATCGGTAATGTATCGTCTACCGCTGCTACGGTCGGTCTTCATCTTCCATTCCTCTGGATAACGGATATAGTCGAGGTGGATACCATCGATATTGTAGTTTTTCGTCAATTCAGCACATATATCCGACAGATAATCTGCTGTTTGGGTGGCTTCTGGATTCATGTATCCATCGGGCCCGATCTTCTGTATAAGGCGGGGGTATTTCTGTCGTAGCTGCTTGCATCCTAAAGCATTCCACTTACCCACTGGGATGGTTACTACCCAGGCATGTAATTCCATTCCTCTTTTATGACATTCTTCAATAGCAAAACGCAATGGGTCATAACCTGGACTCTTGCCGGGAACGCCCGACATACAACCGTCCCAAGGCTCGTAGGCAGAGGGGTAAATGACTGTTCCCCTGACACGTGTCTGTAGTAGAATAGTATTAATATTGATCTGCTTCAACCGGTCGAGCATGTTGGTGAAATCTCGTTTCTGACGGTCTATTGTCTGGGTGTCACGGGCATAGTTACGAGGCCAGTCGATACCACCGATAGTAGCCACCCAAACTGCCCTTGTCTCCTCTTGTGCAGAGAGGGTTTGAAACAGCAAAATATATAATAAGGTTATAGCGAAGCGTCTTTTCATCATTTTTTATATTTTTGGGCTACAAAGTTACGTTTTTTTTCTGTATTAAAAGAAAAAATACTATCTTTGCGGTGTAAAAAATGTAATTATTATTTTTATCGTATGATAACATTTGTGCTTAGTGTGCTGGCATTAGTTGCCGGCTACTTGATTTATGGTAGGGTCGTGGAGCGTATCTTCGGTCCTGATGACCGTGTCACACCGGCAGTAGCAAAAGCTGATGGTCTTGACTATATCGTTCTTCCTAACTGGAAGGTTTTCATGATTCAGTTCCTGAACATTGCTGGAACAGGTCCTATTTTCGGAGCGATTATGGGAGCGAAGTTCGGTCCGGTGGCTTATCTGTGGATTGTATTCGGCTGTATCTTCGCCGGAGCAGTGCATGACTATATGTCGGGTATGCTCTCGATGCGTCATGACGGTGCCGGACTACCTCAGCTTATCGGTGACTATCTGGGCAATGCCACGAAGAATGTCATGCTGGTTTTCACGGTCTTCCTGCTGATCATGGTGGGAACAGTCTTTGTCTATTCTCCGGCCGAGATCTTACACTCTATCGGTGGAAGCAGCATGATGTGGATCATCATTATATTCATTTATTATATCATCGCCACGATGCTGCCTATCGACAAGATTATTGGCAGGATATATCCGCTGTTTGCCTTCTCGCTGTTGTTTATGGCTGGAGCCCTGATGGTGTGGTTGTTCTTCCACTGGCCTACAGTGCCCGAGTTGTGGACGCATCCTTATAACGTGGGTATGGCAACGCAGCCGGAAAGCTTCACTGATCATATCTTCCCAGCCCTCTTTATCACGATTGCCTGTGGTGCGATCAGTGGCTTCCATGGCACACAGACTCCTCTGATGGCGCGCTGCGTGAAGAGTGAGCGCATGGGTCGTCCCATCTTCTACGGAGCGATGATCACTGAGGGTGTGGTAGCCTTGATATGGGCAACCGTCTCTGCCTGGTTCTTCTACGGTGAGCCATCGCCGGGCTATGAGCTGATAGAGGCAGCAAAGAATGGTTTCCATACTTCAGCTCCTGCTGTGGTTAACTTAGTCTGCAAAGATTGGTTAGGCATAGCTGGTGCTATCCTGGCTTTGTTAGGTGTAGTGGCTGCGCCGATCACCTCTGGTGACACAGCTTTCCGTTCCGCCCGACTGATTGTTGCCGAGGCTTTGAAGCTCGACCAGCATCCCATTCGCAAGCGTCTCTATATCTGTGTTCCTATGTTTATCGTTTCTATCCTGCTGTTGCTTTGGCAGATAGAGAATCCTGATGGCTTCAATACCATCTGGCAGTATTTCGGATGGTCGAACCAGACACTCAGTGTCTTCACGCTATGGGCTATCACCGTCTATCTGGTACGTCAGAAGAAGCCATATTTCATCACCATGATTCCCGCGTTGTTCATGACCGTGGTGTGCACCACCTTCCTGATCGTTTCTCCCAATGCTTTCGGCATGAGTATGACGGTCGGCTATGTGGTTGCCGCCTGCACTTTCATCGTTGCGTTAGCATGGTTCTGTGCATGGTATAAGAAAGTTAAGAAATAAGAGTGAAGAATTAAGTTTTAGTAAATAAATATAAATTGATTATTATGAAAAAAATTACAATGCTTTTGATGGTTCTGACTGTAGCTATGGCCAGTCAGGCACAGCGTATCATTCGTTATAACCAGACACCTTTCCATGAGGATAAATATTATATCGGTGCCTCGCTTACAGGTCTCGATATCAACTATAGTGGTTTGGAGGATCTCAAGATTGGTGCTTCTGGACAGCTGGGTTATTTCGTTGCTGACGACGTGATGTTGTACGCTGAAGCTGGTTATAATAATAATGGTAAGGGCTCTGACTATTTCACCGCTGGTATCGGTGGTCGCTATTATATTCAGCAGAACGGAATCTTCCTGGGAGTGAAGGGTAACTATGTGCACCAGCACAACTACAATGATATTCTTCCTGGAGTGGAAGTGGGTTATGCTTTCTTCTTGAGCCGTTCGGTAACCATTGAGCCTTCGTTGTACTACAACCAGAGTTTCAAGAAGCACTCTGATTTCTCCAATGTAGGTCTTAAGGTTTCTTTCGGTATTTACCTGAACGATTAATTCTCGGGAGCTTATGTTGTCTGTAGAAGAATTAGAGGACCGACTGATAGACCTTTCCTTTGCTGAGGATATCGGTGACGGTGATCATACCACCTTATGTTGTATTCCTGATACGGCGATGGGCAAAAGCCGATTGTTGATTAAGGAAGACGGCATCTTAGCAGGAATAGAGGTTGCAAAACGTGTGTTTGCCCGTTTTGATCCCACCCTGCAAGTGGAGGTGCTTATTGAAGATGGTGCCAAGGTGAAGAAAGGTGATGTGGCAATGATCGTAAGCGGTAAAGTGCGCTCTTTGCTGCAAACAGAGCGACTGATGCTGAATATCATGCAGCGCATGAGTGGTATTGCCACGATGACCCACCGCTATGTGGAACGTCTTGAAGGTACTCATACCCATGTGCTCGACACTCGTAAGACAACTCCTGGCATGCGTATGCTCGAGAAGCAGGCTGTGAAGATAGGCGGTGGCGTTAACCACCGTATCGGTCTCTTCGACATGATCTTGTTGAAAGACAACCATGTTGATTTTGCCGGTGGTATCGCTAATGCTATCCGTCGTTGCCATGAGTACTTGGAAGAGAAAGGACTGAAATTGAAAATCGAAATAGAGGTTCGTAACTTCGACGAGCTGCAGCAGGTGCTCGACTGTGGTGGAGTGGATCGTATCATGCTCGACAATTTCTCTGTAGAGAATACCAAGAAAGCTGTTGATATTATTGGCGGCAGGTACGAGACAGAGAGTAGTGGTGGCATCACCATTGATACTATACGCGACTATGCCGAACAGGGTGTCGACTACGTATCAGTAGGTGCGCTCACCCATTCAGTGAAAGGTCTGGATATGAGTTTTAAAGCTTGTTAATAATAACAATCCTTCAAGTTCCTGAAAATCATCTTTGAGTATAATATCAATAGTCATATTGGCCGCTGCCTTGCAGTTCGGTTCTCCAGTGCATTTTCCTATTACATTAGCGGGAAACTTTGGTGAGCCAAGGCCTAATCATTTTCATGGGGGTATCGACGTTTGTACGGAATCGGCTGTCGGTAAGCCCCTTTTCTCTATTGGTGAGGGTTATGTCTCTCGAGTTACAGTAGGACTGTATGGTTTTGGCAATGCCGTGTATATACAGCATCCTAACGGGAAGACCAGCGTGTATTGTCATCTGAAGGATTTCCCACCGTTCATCCGTCAGGAGGTTACGAAATACCGATTGGCTCATGGACAGAAAGACCGTATCGACGAATGGCATAATCCCAGTGAACCGGCCGATCTGTATTTCAGGCCCATGCAACTGCCGGTGGCAAAGGGACAACTCATTGCTATTAGTGGAAATACCGGTAGTAGTGTGGCACCCCACCTGCATCTGGAGATTCATGATACCGATACCTGGGCGATGCGTGACCCGTTGGACGAATTGAAAGACTGTATCACCGACCATACCCCACCGCAGGCTCACGCCTTCATGGCATATCCCCAGCAAGGAGAGGGCATCTTCTGTCATTCTGATAAAAAACAACTGTTCGGTTTCCCGAGTAATCATCTTGAAAGAGAGTTTACTGCTTGGGGAAAGGTGGGATTCGGCTTATGGGCCAACGACTATATGGAGAGCACTTACCATCATTACGGTATCCGGAAGACAGAACTGATAGTTGATGGAAAGTGTGTGTTTACCAGTGATGTTGACAGTATCCCAGCCCATCATAACCGGGTGGTGAATGCCTGGGGTGACTTCTATCATTACCTTCGTAGTAATGTGTGGTATATGAAATCCTTTATTGATCCTGGTAATCCTTTACCTATCCTGAAGGCGGATGAGAGTAGAGGTATCGTTAACTTCAATGAGGAGCGGACCTATCAGATTGTGTATGTGTTGACGGATGCATTCGGAAACCAGTCGACATACTCTTTCCAAGTGAGAGGTACGAAAGAGGCTATTACAAAGAGGCAACAGCCAGTTACCCCGATGCTTTATTGGAATCGAGTGAATAACTTCCAGTTGCCGGGTATGCAACTCTTGGTTCGTCGTTGGCAGGTGGCTGATGATATGCCTCTCAAGCCGGATGTGCGTATCAAAGCAGGTGCACTATCTGATGCCTATCGTTTTACGGATATTCCTGCATCGGTATTCAACGGTGCCAAGTTGTCTATCCGTTTGAAACGTAAGGTGGCAGACAACACGAAGTTGTGTATCCGTAGTGGTGACCGCAACTTTGGTGGGACATACCACGATGGATGGGTAACCACTGAGATCCGTGATTTAGGATTATATTATGAGATAGGTTATAACATGCCGGAAAACAAAAATCAAATAAAAACAGATAAAATTGTATGAAACGTATTTTTAGCGTAATGATCATGTCGTGCATAGGAGCCTATGCCATGGCATGTACGAATCTTATTGTTGGAAAGAAAGCAAGTTCCGACGGCTCAGTATTCTGTACTTACAGTGCTGACTCTTGGGGCATGTTCACAGGCTTGTGTCATTATCCAGCCGGTTATCACATGAAGAATGAGCGTAGGGAGATCTACGATTATGATACCAATGTGTGTCATGGTAGTATCCCCGAGGCTCCTGAGACTTTCAATGTGATAGGAAATGTCAATGAGTTTCAGGTAAGCATCGGTGAGACAACATTCGGTGGCCGTGAAGAGATGGTTGACTCTACTGGTATCATCGATTACGGTTCACTGATGTATCTGGGTCTTCAGCGTTCGAGAACAGCCCGTGAGGCACTGCGCGTGATGATTACATTGGCAGAAACCTACGGTTATAACTCTGAGGGTGAGACCTTCACTATCTGCGATCCCAATGAGGCGTGGATCATGGAGATGATGGGTAAAGGCCCGGGTTCTAAAGGTGTTGTGTGGGTAGCCATGCGTATCCCCGACGATGCAATCTGTGCCCATGCCAATCAGAGTCGTATCCGTCATTTCTTCACGGGAAAGAAGATTAACCCAAAGGGTGTCTATCCTGTAGAAGGCGGTAAGAAACTGGACATCTATTACTCGAAGGATATCATCGACTATGCACGCCGTAATGGTTGGTTCAACGGTAAGGATGCCGAATTCGCTTTTAATGAGGTGTATGCCTACCCTGATTTCTCGGGTCGTCGCTTCTGTGAGGCGCGTGTATGGAGTTTCTTCAATCATTTCTCCAACGACATGGACAAGTATCTGCCATATGCCATGGGCACTGTGAAGGACGCAGAGCCTATGCCACTATGGATCATTCCTAACCGTAAGGTTACCCGTCAGGATGTTGCTGAGTGTATGCGTGACCACTACGAAGGAACGCCGATGGCATTGGATAATGATCCCGGACAGGGTATCTGGGGCATGCCTTATCGCTTGTCACCCCTTACTTATGAGGTAGATGGTAAGAAATATTTCAATGAGCGTCCGATATCTACCCAGCAGGCTGGCTTCTCGTATGTGGTGCAGTTGCGTAACTGGATGCCAAGAGAGATTGGCGGTATTATCTGGTTTGGAAATGATGATGGTAACATGGTGGCCTTCACTCCGATCTACTGTTGTGCTACCCGTCAGCCGGAGTGTTATAATACACCGGGTGCTGATGCAGTGACCTTCTCTGACAAGAATGCTTTCTGGGTATGCAACTGGGTTTCCAACATGGTGTATCCCAGATACTCGATGATGTTCCCATCGCTGAAAGAGGTGCGCGACTCCTTAGAGGCATCCTATACCTTGGCACAAGAGCATGTAGAGCGTACTGCCAAGGCCTTGTATGAGCAGAATCCCAAGACTGCTGTGAAATATCTTACCAACTACAGTTGTGAGAAAGCTGATCAGATGATGGTGGCCTGGAAGAAGTTGGCTACTTACCTGATCGTGAAGTACAACGACCAGGTGGTGAAACCAGAGATATCACGCGGGGTATTCAAGAAGACCAAGGAGGGATTAGGCGAGAAAGTTGAGCGCCCCGGTTACCCAGAGCGCATGGCCAAGGAAATCGTCAAGCAGACCGGTAAGAGGTTGGCAGTGCCAGATTGGAAGTAGCCATTATCTTTTATCCGTCAACTGATATCCCTTAAAGCGGGATTTGGGGAAGACGAAGAGATGATCGTTGATATTCCCGCTGTGGAAATTACTGATCTTCACGGTTGTCCAAAACCAAAACAATTTAATGCGGAGCGACTTCGGTGCTCCGCTTTTTTTGTCGATTACCGCCTTGACATGTTTGATGCCATCCACTCCTTTCTTAGCGTTGATAGTGAGTGTGTATTCTGTTTGATTGGTGCTCAGACTATACGTGTAGTTGTCGGGCACGAAGGTAAACTTGCTGGCATACTTATCTCTGTCGGGAGCATTGGGATCGTATATCTCCACGGTTTTCTTCTTCTTGTCAACCTTATAGAAAGAATGTCCGTCATTCCACGAGGCATATCGCGATTCCTCAAACTTACTCTTGTTGCCCTTATAGATGATATCCCCCTGAGTCTTGTAAATACCGATGATATTCACGTTGTAATGCAGGCTCGACCCTTGCGGACCGAACACCATCTGATACGTCTTGTCGAATAGTTTACGGGCTTGTATGCTGTTGGTCGTTTCTTTTGCGGCCGCTGATAATATCAGTGAGAGTAGTAAGAGGGTTATGTATATCTTTTTCATTTTAGTATTTTCTTAGAGCAGCCATCAACTCGGTATTCTCACTTTTTGTTCCGATGGTGATGCGCAGACAGTCTTGACATAGTGTCACTCGTGTGCGGTTTCTCACGATAATACCTTGTTCTACCAGGTAATCGTAAATTTTTTGTGCGTCGGTCATCTTCGCCAGGAAGAAGTTGGCATCAGTGGGATACACCTTCTTGCAGATGGGCAGCAACCGGAAATTTTCCATCAGTGTGCGACGCTCTTGCAACAATAGCTTGATCCACTTATCCACCTCATAGGGATCTTTCAAAGCCTCCATGGCTTGCTGCTGTGTCAGCAGGTTCACGTTATAAGGGTATTTCACCTTATTATATATATCCACGATTTCCTTGCTGGCAAATGCCATGCCCAGTCGGATGGCAGCACATCCCCATGCCTTGCTGAAGGTCTGTAAGACAATGAGGTTGGGGTATTTATCCAACTCATAACGCAGTGAACGCTCTGCGGAGAAATCGCTGTATGCCTCATCGATGATCACCAGTCCGTCGAAGGTGTTGAGCACCTTCAAGATCTCCTCACGGTTCATGTGATTACCTGTTGGGTTATTGGGAGAGCATATCCATATCAGTTTGGTATTCCTGTCACAGGCAGCAAGCAGTTTGTCGGCCGACATCTGGTAATTCTCATCGAGTAATACCGGTCGGTATTCCACATCGTTGATATCCGCACACACCTTATACATGCCATAGGTAGGTTCGATGGCCACTACGTTGTCGATGCCCGGACGTGTAAAACAACGGTAGGGTAGGTCGATAGCCTCGTCAGAGCCGTTGCCTAAGAAGATACTGTCAGGGTGTACACCCTTTACCTTCGATATCCGTTCTTTAAGTTCTTTCTGCAGTGGGTCGGGATATCTGTTGAATGGTTTGTTGTATGGATTCTCGTTGGCATCGAGAAACACGCGAGCCACATGCCCGCTATACTCATTGCGGGCGCTGCTATATGGAGCCAGACTCCAGATATTGGGTCTGGTCAGTTCTTCAAGACTTCTCATCCTTGTTTGTCGTTTATCTTGTTGATTCTTACTGTCATGGCATTCTTGTGAGCGTCAAGTTGCTCGTGTTCAGCCATGATTTCCACGCATTTACCAATACTTCTGATACCTTCTTCGGAAAGATGCTGGAAGGTTACCTTCCTACAGAAACTGTCGAGGTTTACACCGTTATATGCCGTGGCATAACCGTGGGTGGGCAGTGTGTGGTTGGTGCCGCTGGCGTAGTCACCGGCACTCTCACAGGCATACTGTCCGAGGAACACACTTCCGGCGTTGATCACCTTTTGGGCAAGAACTTCATAATCATCGGTGGCAATGATCAAGTGCTCCGGTGCATAGGCATTACTCAGATCCATTGCTTCATCGGTGTCTCTTACCAATACCATCTTCGAGTGTTTGAGCGTCTCCTTAGCCAGTTGTTTGCGCGGCAGCAGTTCTACTTGCCGCATCACCTCTTGCTGCACTTCTTCGAGCATCTTCTCTGAAGTGGTTATAAAGAATACCTGTGAGTCAGTGCCATGCTCAGCTTGTGAAAGCAGGTCGGCTGCCACGAAGACAGGATTACTGTTCTCATCAGCAATGACACATACCTCAGAAGGTCCTGCCGGCATGTCTATAGCCACATCATGAAGCGACACCTGTTGCTTGGCAGCCATCACATATTGGTTGCCAGGACCGAAGATCTTAAATACCTTCGGGATGCTCTCCGTGCCATAGGCCATGGCACCGATGGCCTGAACACCTCCCACCTTATAAATATGACTGACACCGGCAATGCGGCCAGCACAGAGAATGGCCGGATTCACCTTTCCTTCACGGTTAGGAGGTGTGCAGAGAACGATCTCCTTACAACCGGCAATCTTAGCAGGAGTGGCCAACATCAGAACAGTGCTGAACAGTGGGGCTGTGCCTCCGGGGATATATAATCCCACCTTCTCTATGGCGATGCTCTTCTGCCAGCATCTCACACCGGGAGCTGTCTTTACCTCGATACCCTCATAACGCTGTGCCTCATGGAAGGCAGCGATGTTATGATGGGCCAACTTCAGGGCATCCAAAAGCTCGGATGGAATCTCTGTCATCGCCTCGTCAATCTCTTGTTCGCTGACGGCCAGACTGTCGAGTTGTGCATGGTCAAATTTCTCTTCATATTTTTTCACAGCCTGGTCACCCTGCTGACGAATCTCATTGAGCACCTGCTCAACAGTGGTTTGCAGTTGGGTGTTATCCAGATGTGGGCGCTCTGTGAGCTTTGACCACTCTTCTCGTACAGGATATTTGATGATGTCCATGTTTACAGAATCATTTTTTCTATGGGGGTGACAAGAATACCCTGTGCACCCAGTTCTTTCAGTTTACCAATGATATCCCAGAAACGCTTCTGGTCGAGCACCGTATGAACGCAACACCACTCCTTGTCGGCCAAAGGTATGACGGTAGGACTCTTCAATCCCGGTAATACGTTGATGATCTCTTCCAACTGGTTCTTCGGCACATTCATACGGATATATTTCTTATCCTCTGCATTCTTCACAGCCTGGATACGGAAGCGTAACTGCTCCAAAATGGCTTTCTTCTCCTCCGAGAGTTGTTTATTGCCAATGAGGAGCGCCTCACTCTTCATCACGACCTCCACCTCACGCAGGTTGTTGCTCACCAAGGTACTTCCACTGCTCACGATATCAAAGATGCCGTCGGCCAGACCGATGCCCGGACTGATCTCCACACTACCAGTAATCACATGTATATCTGTTTTGATGTGATGACTATCCATGTATTTCTTCAGGATATGAGGGTAACTCGTCGCAATTTTCTTATTATTGAACCACTCCAGTCCGGGGTAGTTGATCTCTTTTGGAATCGCCAGTGAAAGGCGACATTTGCTGAATCCCAGACGGTCGATGATCTCTACATCCTCATCACGCTCAGCATATTCATTCTCACCCACTACACCGATGTCGGCCACACCATTGGCCACACTCTGAGGAATATCATCATCACGAAGATACAAAACCTCCAGAGGAAAGTCGGATGATTGCACCAATAGTGTTCTTTTGCTGGCAGAAACCTTGATGTCGGCTTCAGCGAGCAGGTTCATTGTGTCCTCAAACAATCTACCTTTTGATTGTACAGCTATACGTAACATAAAAAACTAATAATCTAAAAAACAGTCGCAAAATTACTTAAAATGATTTATATCTGCAAATTAGTTTGTAATTTTGTAGCGATTTTGAGAAATGTTTGCATATATATACTTTTTGTAGTCTTTTTTCTTTGTGGTTGTAAGAAAAAGACGGATAACGAGGTGGTCGTCACTCCGTGGGGCACAGTTATCGACTCCATCCCGGCAACCGACGATTTCACCTTATCAGATATTATGTCGAATGGTGAGTTGATCATGCTCACCCTGTCGGGTCCCGAGACTTACTACGACTATCATGGAAAAGGCATGGGTACACAGTTCCTGTTATGTGAGAAGTTTGCCCAGCATCTGGGTGTCTCCCTGCGTGTGGAGTTGTGTAAGGACACCACCGAGATGCTCAGTCGTCTTGAGAGTGGACAGGCAGATATTATCGCCTATATGTTGCCGAAGGATGTGCAGGGCTCAGACAGTCTGCTATTCTGTGGAACAAACATCCGTCGGGCGAAGAATACCCATGTAAAGAAATCTCCCAGTAATCCAACCACGAAAGAGCAAAAGACCCCTTCTTCGAAGGAAACAGTCGCTTCTTCAAAGAAAACCGTGGAAAAGACCGATTCCGTGGTGGTGCAGTGGGCTGTAGGTAAGAACAACCAGGAGTTGGCCGATGCCTTAAACCGCTGGTATAAGCCGGGGATGTATGATGAGATGAAGAAAGAGGAGCATTTCCTGTTGTCGTCGGCCAGTGTCAAGCGCCGTGTCTTCTCACCCTTCCTCAACCGTTCGTCGGGTGTCATCTCTAAGTATGATGACCTCTTCCGTAAGTATGCTCCTGTGGCTCGTTGGGACTGGCGACTGATAGCCGCCCAGTGTTATCAGGAGAGTTGTTTCGATCCCAATGCCTGCAGTTGGGCCGGTGCTCGTGGACTGATGCAGATTATGCCGACTACCGCAGCCCACTTAGGCTTGTCGATGGACCAGATCCACCAGCCCGAACCTAACATAGCGGCTGCCGTGCGTTATATCAGGGAGTTGTCACAAGCCTTCAGTGATATCCCAAGTGCCGGTGATCGTCAGTGCTTTGTCTTGGCCTCGTATAATGGTGGCAGCTTCCATGTGCGTGATGCCATGGCTTTGACCAAGAAGAATGGAGGCAATCCCAAGCGATGGGGTGATGTAAGTCGTTACCTCCGTCTGCTCAGCGATCCCCAATATTACAACGACCCTGTAGTAAAGCATGGTTATATGCGTTCTTCCGAGACCCTCGATTACGTGGATAAGATCCGCATGCGCTATGCCCAATACCGTGGTGTGCCGGTTGGAAAGATGTCGTCAGGGCAGTCGGTTTCTCCCGTGGCTCCTCGCAAGGCGAAAAAGAAGTATCGGTTTAAAGTGTAAGGTTTTAAGTCTTTAAAGTCTTTAAAGTCTTTAAAGTCCTTAAGGTCCTTAAGGTCATACTCTAAACTCTAACCTACAGCATCCCCTTCGTAGAGGGCAGCTCAAACTTATAGATGTCGCGCTTCACCGCCATTTTAAGGGCACGGGCAAGTGCCTTGAAGATCCCCTCAATCTTATGATGCTCATTCTGTCCCTCAGCCTTGATGTTGAGGTTCATCATGGCAGCGTCGCTCAGACTCTTGAAGAAATGGAGGAACATCTCCGTGGGCATGTCACCCACATGTTCACGTTTAAACTCAGCATCCCATACCAACCACGGACGACCGCCGAAGTCGAGGGCTACACTGCACAGACAATCATCCATCGGCAGACAGTAGCCGTAACGCTCGATACCCCGTTTGTCACCTAATGCCTTGCGGATACACTCACCTAATGCCAGGGCTGTATCCTCAATGGTGTGATGCTCATCTACCTGCAGATCACCCTTGGTATGGATGGTAAGATCCATCATACCATGCTTGCCTATCTGCTCGAGCATATGATCAAAGAATCCCAAACCGGTGGAGATATCACATCTGCCAGAGCCGTCGAGGTTCAGCGAGATACTGATATCTGTCTCCTTGGTAGTCCGTCTTACCGACGCCGTGCGCTCACCGGCAAAAAGGATCTCTGTGATCTTATCCCATGTCATGCCGTATTTGATGGTGTCGGTATCTTCCTTCGGCTCTTTCTTGATGGATGAGTCGAGTATCAGTGCCTTACATCCTAAGTTCTTCGCCAGCAAGGCATCGTTCTCTCGGTCGCCGATGACATAACTACCTGCTAAGTCGTATATCGGGTTGTCGATATACTCTTTCAGCATGCCGATGCCCGGTTTGCGGTTGGGGTGGTTATCCTCAGGGAAATGCCGGTCGATCTTCATATCGTCGAAGGTGATGCCTTCTCCCTCAAGAGTCTGCAGGATGAAGTTGTGCACCGGCCAGAAGGTATCTTCGGGGAAGGCATCGGTGCCCAGTCCGTCTTGGTTGCTTACCATCACAAAGCGGAAATCCAGTTTCTCACGGATGAACGCCAGGTTTCTGAAGACCCCCTTGACAAACTTCAGTTTCTCAAAGGCATCTATCTGCTCGTCGGCCGGCTCCTCTATCAGGGTGCCGTCCCGATCAATAAACAGTATTCTCTGGGGCTTCATCGGCTGTGGCGTCAATGGGTTGCAACTGCTGTTCTTTCTCTCTTTCGTAGGCCTCGATATTACCATACATATAATAGATGACGGCATAGGAGAAGACACCCACAAAAGCATATACGAAGTAGGTCAGCACGGCCACCAGGAAGAAGAGGATGCTGAAATATGCGGGCATGCCCGAAGCATCCCCTTCGGCTACTCCTGCTGCGGAGATCATCTGGGCGATTGTGCAGATGCCCAGCGGTATGGAGATGATCAGACTCATCACCATCAGACAGAGATACAACAGCAGTATGGACACGAAGATATATCCCCAGTGCTTGAATCCTTTCTTCCAGCCCTTGAAGATCAGGTTCCTGAAGTGCGTCTGCGGCTCCAGCATGTATTTCATCGAGGGATAGACATAGGGCAGATAGACGACGATCAGCAGCACGAGGAAGACGAGAATAAACAATGCTCCCGCTTTGAACATGCCCGTTTCTGTACCGTCACCTGCCAAAAAAGCAGATGCGGAAATGAGTGAAATCAGTATCGCAACCAGCGAAAGCCATAGGATCAGCTTGATATATCTGATGCAGTTCCATTTCATCGACTGCTCGTTGAACAGCATCATGATCCGTCCATAGAGGAGGACAGCGGCAATGATCACCAGTGGCAGCACGATCAGTATGCCGGCGGCATCAGCAAGTTCTTCTCCACCCGACATGGTCGTTTTCATCTGGAGCACTTGGAAGATCCCCAAGACCACACCGAAAACCAGGGCATAGGGCCACATGTGCCTGAAGATGGCCTTGAAGTTATCCACAAAGAAGCGGTAACCGGCTTCCAGCGTGGCGATGTAGCCACGACGTTTCATCAATTCTTCTTTAATAAGTCCTTCCATAATTTATATTTTTTGTTTGTAATTTTCAATCTGCAGACAAAGATAAGACAATTATACGAACAAACCAAACTTTACCGTTCGCAAAAATGTGCAAATGTGTTGAAAAATATAATGTGTTCTGCACGTGTTTCATTTTTTTCCCGTATTTTTGCAAGTATGAAAGAGATTAATTGGGGATTTATTGGATGTGGCGATGTGACGGAGAAGAAGTCTGGTCCGGCCTTCAACGAGGTGGCTGGCTCTAAGATCGTTGCCGTGATGAGTCGTTCAGAGAACAAGGCTCGCTCATATGCAGAGAGGCACCATGTGCCAAAGTGGTATACCGATGCACAGCAGTTGATCGACGACCCGGATGTCAACGCTATCTATGTGGCGACACCTCCCAGCAGTCATGCCACCTTTGCCATCATGGCCATGCATGCCGGCAAACCGGTATATGTGGAGAAGCCCTTGGCAGCCACCTATGATGACTGTGTGCGGGTAAACCGTATCAGTGAGCAGACGGGCGTGCCCTGTTATGTGGCATACTATCGCCGTTACCTGCCTTATTTCCAAAAGGTAAAGGATATCGTCAAGAGTGGTGTGCTGGGGAAGATCGTGCGTGTGCAGATACGACTGACATCACCCTTAGACCTCGATACATCGGCAGGAAAGCCGCTGCCTTGGCGCTTACAACCAGAGATTGCGGGTGGTGGACTGTTCTACGACCTGGCTCCCCATCAGATAGACTTATTGCAAGAGATTTTTGGCGTGATCACAGAAGCATCAGGCATCTGTGCCAACCGTGGTGGCTATTACTCGGCAGAAGATAGCGTGAGTGCTTGTTTCCTGTTTGAGAACGGACTGCCGGGTAGCGGTTCTTGGTGCTTCGTGGTGCATCCCTCAGCCAAGGAAGACTGCATAGAGATCACCGGTGAGGAAGGCACACTCTGTTTCTCTGCCTTCAGCTTCGATCCTATCACATTGACCACCAGTGAGGGAACCTCCACATTTGATATTCCCAATCCCACCTATGTGCAGCAGCCCATCATCAAGGCAGTAGTAGAAGCACTGCAAGGCATTGGCGACTGCACATCTACCAGTGAGTCGGCGACATCCGTTAACTGGGTGCTCGACCGTATATTAGGAAAGTTCTGATAATGAAAAAGATATCATTACTCTGTCTGTTACTTTTTGTCTCTTCCATCGTGCTTGCCCAAGAGGTGAGCACAGAGAAGGATACGCTCCAGGTGACGCAGCAGAAGAATGATTTCTTTCATCGTATCGGTAGGGTGTTCACGAAATATTTCCGTGACTTCAACGCTACCGATACCACCTATATAGAGCCACAGCATTACAACTATGCCGTGATGGCTCAAAACACGAATACCTACGAGACGTATCGTGTGACCAGCAAGGGAGGACAGTCGTTTCTCTTCTCACCGGAGCCCACGTATCGTGTGGGGCCTTATTTCGGATGGCGATGGATATTCTTGGGATATACCCTTGATGTGACTCATCTGGGTGATAAGAATACCAAGCAGGAGTGGGATATCAGTCTGTATAGTAACCTCGTCACCGTTGACCTTTATTATCGGAAGACGGGCGACGACTATAAGATACGGGATGTGGACATGCCCGGGCGCCCTGTGAATACAAGGGCCTTGGAGGGGGTGCCCTTCAACGGACTCAATGTCGGCATCGCGGGCTTCAATGTGTACTACATCGCTAACCACAAGAAGTTCTCTTATCCTGCGGCCTTCAGTCAGAGTACGGTGCAGCGGCGTAGCTGTGGATCGGCGCTCTACGGCATCGGATACACCCGGCATAGCATCGATCTCGACTTCGATCGTCTGCAGGAGACGGTGAACAAGAATCTCCCTGAGGCAGCCACCAATCCTGATGTGGCCAAACTCGATAGTGGACTGATGTTCAACAAGGTGCGCTATACCAATTTCTCTATGTCAGGTGGTTATGCGTACAACTGGGTGTTTTCCCGCAACTGGCTGTTCTCGGGTAGTCTGTCGCTGGCCCTCGGCTATAAACGGGCCACAGGAGATCTTCGGAAAGACGAACTCACCATCCTGCGGGATTTCTCCTTTAAGAATGTTGCTCTCGATGCCACCAGCCGCATCGGTGTGGTGTGGAACAATACAAAATGGTTTGCCGGCATGAGTCTGATCCTGCATAGTTACAACTACCGCAAACAACAGTTCTCCACGAATAATTACTTCGGCAGTCTGAACTTCTACGTAGGTTTCAACTTCAACCGCAAGCGAGGGCATTAGCATATGGGACATTCAGGGACATACACTCGGGGACAGGCTCTGTTATGTGCCTGTCCCCGCAAAAGAAAATTTTTGATAATATGAAGAAGATCTTTCTGTTTCTTATCACATGTACCTTCGTTCTTCAGATGAAGGCACAGTCAACAGTACCCCAATACACCCCGGAAGACAGTTTCCGGGTGATGAATCTGTTGCAATCAGCCGAAAAGGATGCCGCCAAGGATTCCACCGCCGGACAAACCATGCTGCGTATTGGCAGGGCCATCGAGAAGATGAACATCCCCTATGTGGCCCATACCCTGGAACCTAACGACCAGGAGCGACTTATCATCAATCTCCGTGAACTTGACTGCACCACTTTCGTGGAATCTGCCATGGCACTCACCCTCTGTGTGCGCAGCGGAAGAACTACTTTCGACGACTACTGTCGTATCCTGCAGAAGATTCGCTATTGGCAGGGTAGGGCACCGCAGTATATCCGACGACTCCATTATTTCACCTCATGGATAGAAGATAATACTACGATGGATCTGGTTAGGGAACTGCAGACTCCCGATCCGCCTTTCACTGCTGTGCAGACCGTGCAGGCACACTATATGACACAGCATGTGGATAAATACCGCATGCTCACCGTCAACCCCCAGGACGTACCCATGATCCGTGAGATGGAGAAACGTATCGAAGGAAAGAAATACCGGTATATCCCTAAGCAACAGTTGTATAACAACCGACAGTTGCGTAACACCATCCACGACGGGGACATCATCGTGATCATCACCAATATCAAGGGACTCGACACCCAGCATATCGGTATCGCAGCCTGGCATGCCGACGGGCTCCACCTGCTCAACGCCTCCAGCATCCATCACCGTGTCATCGAGGAACCCATGACCCTACGTCAGTATCTCTATAAGCACCCCACCATGCCCGGCATACGGGTTGTGAGGATTAACTAAACGTATTACGGCCACAAGATTTGAGTACGGAGGATAGTCCGAGTACCCCGGACTGGGAGTCCGGAGTACTCGGACTCTGAGTCCGGAGCCTCCGGACTCCTTTGGGTACTACATTTATTCCTTACTGAATAGGGTTATAGTTCCCGCTTGTAATAAGCTCTGCAAACACAAAATAAACCTTCCAGTGAGAATATGATGAACTACTTGAATAGTTCGTCCAACATCTGATAGAACGTGGGGTCTTCGCCAATGACGGTAGTAAGCACCTTTCCCTCAGGACTGATGATGATCTTCGTGGGGAATCCGGTAATCATGTAATCATTGGGAACAGACGACCCCTTGGGCACATATACATGCAGCCAGGGCAGGGCGTGCTCGGCGACGGCCTTCTTCCATTTCTCCACGGTGTCGTTGCAGTCCATACCGAGGATTTCCATCTTACCCTTATATTTCTCGTAGTATGTCTTCATCTCGGGGAATCCCTTGATGCACCATCCGCACCAGGAACCCCAGAAGTCGAGCACCACATACTTGCCGCGCAGCGACGACAGGGAGAGCGGTTTACCCTGCAGATCGTCGAGGGTAAACTCGGGGGCCACACTACCCATAGGCAATGTCTTTCCCGCCATCTCCTGTTGGCGTACGAACTCCTTTGCTTCATCGATTCCGGAGTCGATATAACCCTTCAGTCTGCCGTTGCGCACTTCGGGCGACATCATTGCCAAGAACTCGTCAAGACGACTGGGCACAAAGCATCCCACGGCATTAACCAATATGGCGGCGCACTCGCTGTCAGGATGGGTCTTGATGAAATCGATGGCGGGCTGTGCTTCTTTACTCTCTTTCACCTTGTTGGATACGATGAGCGCCTCAAGGTAGTTATTATAAAATGCCGTTCCGCTGAATGTCAGTCCGTCAGCAGGCTTGTTATTGTCGCAGAATCCCTCGGCTACGAGTTCCTCGCCGGGCACCGCTGTGACTATGAAGCTATAGCCGGCTCCACCACTAAGCAGCGAAGGGGTGAGGAGGATAAACTCCTTGGTTTTTGTCAGGTCAGCGGAGAAGTTGAATGTACCATTGTTTCTTACCATGGTGTTCATGCTCTTCAGATCATCGGTAGGAATAATCAGGATAGTGTCTTCTGGGTTAGTCATCTTCCCTACAAACGACCATTTCCCGGCTTCGCCCTTGATCTCTTGGGCACTGACATTTATAGAACTGCCGATGCTGATAATGACAGCAAGCAGGCAAAATCTGATTAGTTGTCTCATAATTGTCAATTTTAATGATTTCGGTGTCAAAAGTACGAAAATTCTGAGGAAACGAGAAGAAAAGAAGTATGTTTTTCTCGAGTGTGAAGAATTTACCTAATAAACGAGCGAAATACAAAAGAAAACCCCAGTTTTCTTTGTATTTCCGAGCGAGAGTACTTTCAACGCAGTTAAAGATATGAAAAATGATTGAATCATGCAAGAGTCACCGCCAATAAATGACATAATAATAAGATTAGTGACCTTTGGCGTATAAAGGGTATAAAACAAAAAAACTCCACTCGAAAGTGGAGTCTTTGGTACACCCGCAGGGGTTCGAACCCTGGACACCCTGATTAAGAGTCAGGTGCTCTACCAACTGAGCTACGGGTGCAACTTCTCAAATGCGGATGCAAAGGTACGTACTTTTATTTGAACGGCCAAATTTTTCTGGTGTTTTTTTTAGAAAAAAAATGATTTTCATGAATATTAGGGTTGATCTTGAGCGCTGCGGTCATGCGCAAACTGCTATATAACTGTTTGTTTTTCAACACAGAGGGTCAGAGAAACAGCGTTTTATATATCCTCTGTTACTCTTTCCCTCTGTGTGAAGTAAATTGTTGATAGGGTAGAACTCTTTGGGGTAGCTATAGTCTGTACAGGCTGGTGACCAGACTTTGATGGTTGTTGCATTTGATGGCGCATCCCATTCCGATGAAGCGTTTCATGAGCGACATGTCAAAACCATAGATGGCATTTTCGGGGTGATCGATGAGATGCTCCTTCATCAGACGGGAGAATCTCATGATCTTTCCTTTCTGCGGTTTGATGGTGACACGCTCCAGGTAACTGCCATACTGGTATTCCTCTTCGATGAGGTCGTCTTGTACACACTGGCACATAAAACGGTGGTAACTCTCATAGGAGGAGAACAGACGATAGAAAGGCACGGTGGGCAGTCGCTGCCTGATCTTCTTGATAATCTCGTCTTGCCGCTGATTCCAGTAGTTGTTGATCATGATAAACAGCAGTTTTTTACATACTCTGTTGTCAGTCGGCAAATCATCTAAGTTGAAGTGGGCTCCTTCCTTTCTGCTTATTGTCGTACTTCTCAGTTTGTTTGCTTCTTCACGTAGAAGAAAATAAAGATCTTCAATGCAATTCATAGTCAATTAAGTTTTTGTTATTTTGAATAATGTATGCTGCAAAGTTAAATAATTATTTTTATAGCTAAAAGTTTTCGGTTGATTATTTTGCTAAATAAAATGTGTTTTTCTTGATAATAAAAATCGGGAACAGGTCTGTATGAAGTAGTCCAGCTCCCGAAAGGATTGATTCTTGTAGATCTTTTATTTGTTGCCTTCGGCTTTATTCCGGTCGCCGAAGGGTAGTTCGTCGCCCTCGCCGGAATCTCCTCCAGTGGTGGTGAATCCTTTACCGCCATTGCCGATGGTTGTGTCACCTTCGAAGAATCCGATAAGGAAGGTGTCATACTGTTGTATGGCTGCAGAGAGGGCCTCATTGATAGCATCCTCCTTGTCTTGTGTGTTATTATTAAACAGTGGACGGAAATCGCCGTGGTTGATACGGCCGGCGCCATAGATACCCTTTACTATAGAAGGCACGTCGCCTGCCTCGTCGGGGGTGTATTCGTACATCTGAGCGGCATCGGTATCCCAATTGCTGTAGGTATAGTTGCCCGACTTGGCGGTAAGGCTTGTAGGTACCTGCTCTTGACGACTTGTTGCCTGATAGGAGT
>Ga0256405_10000559_pt1 | contig 122135 bp, 103 predicted proteins | sample RumenRJG_02DNA_FD_189096 | JGI IMG/M metagenome (GOLD analysis project Ga0256405, IMG submission 189096) | Bovine rumen microbial communities from Lethbridge, Alberta, Canada - RJG_02 | ecosystem: Host-associated > Mammals > Digestive system > Stomach > Rumen | place: Canada: Alberta... | reverse complement strand
GTGTCGGCGCATTCCTTGGCTTCGGCAACACGCTTGGATTCATCGACTACACGGTCATCTGGAGATACTTCAGCTGGACGAACCAGACGCTTGCGATGATCGTTCTGTGGGCAGGCTCCATGTTCCTTGCGATGGAGGGGAAGAATTACTGGATTACAGCGATTCCGGCCACCTTTATGAGTGCGGTTTCCATGACCTACTTCATCATGGCTCCGGAGTGCCTGGGCATGATCCCTGCTCTGAAGAGCAACACGATGGTCGCGTATCCGGCAGGACTGATCCTTGCGGCTCTGTTCCTGTGCATCTTCCTTCGCAGCGCGAAGAAGCATTCGTAATCAGTAAACAGAAGATGAGTTTTTCCGCGGCAGCGGGAAGCTCATCTTTTATGAATAAGAGTGAGCGAATCCTGGAGGCGGGGAAGCAGTTTCCCTGCCTTCTGGTGTTATATGGAATTATTACAGACTATTGGAGGTGCACCTCAAGTGCCAACACTATTATTCGGGAAACAGTCCATACCGGCCGCTGATCTGAAGGCGGACAAGAAGGCGGCGAAAAAGATCGGGCCGGTCGGTATGGGAAAAAGAGCGTTCTATCTGAACAGCTTTTATATCAGCCGCATGTACTATGTTCTGTGGACGGAAGTGAGCAGAGTCTACAAGCAGGTTGCCATGTCGAAGGGCGGGTTCACCGGGATCGGCGCATTCGGTGCCATGAGCTATCTGGTGGTGGAGCTGAGAGACGGAAGGGTGAAGAAGTGCCAGTTCAAGTATGAGAATCAGACGGATCAGGCACTTTCCTGGATCGGGGAGCACCATCCGGAGATCCCTGTCAGAAGCGTGGCTGCACAGAAAAAGCTTGACGAAAAGAAGCGGATGGAAAGCAGCGCGAAAATGGTTTCGCTGGACGAACAGGCACAGGGTCTGGTTCAAATGCTTCAGGAGGCAAAGGATTATCTGGAGAAGCAGCCGCAGCTGTACAACAATCTCAGCCGGAAGGCGGGCAAGAAGCGGGTGCAGCAGATGGTTCCGGTCAGAAACAGAGTTCTTGGAATCAGCATTTTTGTCATCTCGATTGTCCTTCTGGCAGCAGGCATTCCCCTGACCATACGGACCCACCCGGCAGGAATCTACATGATCATGTTCGGCGGCGCATTTTTACTGTTCTCCCTTGCGGGCAACCTGATTCCGATCGGGCAGAATTCCCCCCGCCGTGTGGAGCGGGAATGGCAGGAGGCCGTCCAGGGATGTGAGGAATACATCTCGGCATGGACAGGTCCCTCTGCCGCACCGGAACAGGAAAAAGACGTCCCGGACTTAGCCGGGCATCGCTTCCCGGTGCCGGCCAGATACGCGCACCCGATCGTGCTCGAACGGATGATCCGCAGCATTCGCGAGGGGCGCGCGAAGACCTGTGAGGAGGCGCTGGAGGTGGTGAAGGAAGACCTCAGGAAGCTGAACCGCAGTGTAAAGGTGTCTCAGGAGGAATATGATGAGGTAGTCGTCGTGAAGCCGATGTTCCTGGTATCGGATTACCGGTAGGCAGGGACCGGAAAAGTCAAGGCAGAGCAGAAATTCCCCGCTGCGGACGGTTTGCGGAAGAAACGTTTCCGTGCCGCGTGGTGCTGCAGGATGGTAAATGCGTGATGGAGTTATCGATCGGAGGAGACAGATGAAGGATCTTGAACATTTTCTTCGGGAGGAAGGCGTATCGGAGGCATTGCTGGAGGAAGCTGCGTCATTTCGGCTGCAGCATGAAGCCGGTGGGGATGATTGCCGGAGAGTGCCCGATCCGCCTTACCGGTATTACGGAAAGGAAGTCTGGGAGAAGGCGATCGCCGCGATCCTGTGCGGAGAGAACCTGCTGCTGGCCGGGCCGAAGGCGACCGGGAAAAATGTTCTCGCGGAGAATCTGGCATGCCTGTTTGGCCGCCCTTTATGGAATGTCAGCTTCCATGTCAATGCGGATGCCTCTTACCTGATCGGATCAGACACCTACGACGGATCGAAGGTGGTGTTCCGGCCCGGACCGGTATACTGCTGCGCACAGCGGGGCGGCTTCGGCGTGCTGGACGAGATCAACATGGCGCGCAATGAGGCGCTTGCCGTTCTTCACGCGACACTCGACTTCCGGCGTGTAATCGATGTGGCGGGGTACGACAGGATCCAGGTGGATCCCGCCGCCCGGTTTATCGGGACGATGAACTACGGATATGCCGGCACCAGGGATCTGAATGAAGCGCTCTGTTCCCGTTTCGTGATCCTGGATATGCCGCTGATTCGTCAGGAGGATCTGGAAAAGCTTCTGCGGGATACTTTCCCGGATATGAAGAAAACGATGCGCACCCAGTTTACGGAGCTGTTCTATGAGCTCGAGAGAAAGGCAAGGAGCGCGGAGGTCTCAGAGAGAGCGCTTGACCTGAGGGGACTTCTGGACGCGGCTGCATTGATTCGAAAGGGGGTCCTGAGCCGGGACGCGCTTGAGATGTGTATCGTAAACAAAACCTTTGACGATTACGAGCGGGGACTTGTGATGGATGTCATCCGTGCCCGCATCCCGATGGATCTGACCGGGAAAGATGTATTTGAGTAAATGATGACGACCGCTTCTGAGTGAACATGCCATGATCAAACAGCACTATACAGGCAGCTCCAGACGGGCGATGAATCTGATCTGGAACGCAGCCGGGGATTATACCTGGAACAGCCCGTTTCTCGCCTTTCATCCCAACTCCGATGTGGATGAGTATATGAATATGGTGATCGGATTGTCTGCGAAGTGGCTGGACAGGGAACGCATCACGGATTTTTTCGAGCGTCTCGGACAGGGACCGACGCTGGACGAAGCATCTTCTCTTCTGTGGCTCGGAATAGAAAACTGTGTCTATGGAAAAGAGCTGCCTGACCGCCCGCAGCTGGAAAGGCTGCGCCGTGAGCGGGCTGAAGAATTCTTCCGGATCAATGGCATGCTCTCTGAACAGCAGATGTCGTTCATGAGCATCCGGGTCTATGATCAGGAGTTGCTTCGGTGGAGCAGTGTCCTGGGCCGGAAGGTTCTGTCTGTCACGCCGGGGGCAAGAAAGCTTGCCAAGGAGCTGGAGTTTTCGCCGGAATGGAATACGGACGAGGTTCTGCAGCAGATGGAGAGGATTCTGAAGAATACTTTTCACAAGATGCTGCCGGATCGTCCTCGTGTCCGGGAACCTGGGAAAAAGGGTTTGCTGAGAACACTTGCCGCGAATCTGTCCTCAGGAGCGGAGAAAAGCGCTGACCTTCTGATCCTTCGCAAAGGAAGCGGCAGCGGCGATCACAAAAGAAGCGTACACATCTCCCACAGCTTTGCGGCGGAATACGTGCCGGAGGATCTGTCTTCCTCCAGGGCGTACATCGAAGAATCCTTCGGGCCCTGCATGTATACCGACGCTGAGATGGAGATTCTGCACCGGAATCTGTGTACGGGAGATGATGCCTCCTGCAGGCTGTGGTTCACAGACGAGAGCCGCAAAAAGAATCCGGGGAAGGAACCGGATCCACATGCACCAATATCCGGAGAAACAGGCAGACAGAGCGCGCTGACGAAGGAAGGCAGAAAGCTCAGGCTGGATCAGGAGAAGCAATGGAAGCGGAATGAAGCGTATTACAGAGCGCATCTGTTTCAGATCCGGGAGAGCATCCGCAACCTGAGTGCGCAGACGGATACGATCTTCCAGTCTTATCTGCGCTATGGGCAGATCCGGGCGAAAAGGGGCAAGCTGGAGGGCGCGAAGGCCTGGCGGGTTAATGTGCTGTCTGACATGAATATCTTTCTGGCCGATTCGGATCCGGAGGATGCCTCCGTGAGCGTGGATCTGCTGCTCGACGCGTCCCAGTCCCGGATGAATTCCCAGGAAATGATCGCGTCTCAGGCACTGGTGATCGCCAGAAGCTTTGAGGAGTGCCATATTCCCGTGCGCGTGACACAGTTCCGCTCCCTGCGCGGCTATACGATTCTCCAGAGGCTGAAGGAATATGGGGAGAAAAGCGGAGAAGGGATCTTCCGCTACTATGCAGGCGGGTGGAACCGGGATGCCCTGTGCCTGAAGGCAATGGGGTATCTGATGGAAGAAGAGCGGAAGAAGGAAATGTTCCAGACGCGGATCCTCCTGGTGCTGACGGACGCCAGCCCGAATGATTCCGTGCCGCTGCCTCCGAAGGAAGGTGGCCTGTTTGCCCGAGAATATGAGGGGGATGAACCGGTCCGGGATGCCGGAGAAGCCGTGCGTGCTCTGGTCTCGGACGGGATCTATGCCGGAGCCCTGTTCTACGGCGCATCGTCTCATCTGGAGCAGGTACATCAGATCTACGGACAGCAATATGTACGCGTAAAGACGCTGGGCCAGCTGCCGGATGCAGTCTGCGAACTTCTGAGACGGAGTCTGTCGCAGGCGCAGACACAGCACACCGGCTGAGCCTTGAGAGAAAGCCTCCGGCGGATCGCAGCCGCGCTCAGAGGAAGGTGCTTCGCACCGCGCCGGTGATACGCGGCCGGTGCTGACCGGAGAACACTGCCTGTGGAACGTATCTTAACCAGGGACGGATGGAATATGAAACTGCCGGATCAATTTCAGGAAAACATGAAGCGTCTTCTGGGAGAAGCGTATGCGCCTTTCGCAGCCTCTTTCGACGCGGGAAGACGAAATGCGCTGCGGGTAAACCGGCTGAAGCTGACCAGCGAGCAGTTTGAAGCCGTCTCTCCGTTCGCTCTGGAGCAGGTTCCCTGGGCACAGGGCGGGTACTATGTGGACTACAGGGACTATCCGGGACAGCACGCTTTCTACCGTGCCGGACTGTATTATCTTCAGGAACCAAGCGCGATGGCTCCGGCACAGATCCTTCCGGCGGCTCCGGGCGACAGAGTGCTCGATCTGTGCGCCGCACCGGGCGGAAAGGCGACAGAACTCGGCGTGCGGATTGGCGGGGAAGGTCTTCTTGTCGCAAATGAGATCTCTTCCTCCAGAGTCCGGGCATTGAAGCGGAACCTGGAATTGTTCGGAATCCGGAACGCGATTGTGACAAATGAGCCGCCGCACAGGCTGCAGGAACGGTTTCTGTCGTTCTTTGATCAGGTGCTGGTGGATGCGCCCTGCTCCGGAGAGGGCATGTTCCGGAAGAATCCGGAGGCGGTCGCCACCTGGTCTTTGGAGAAGGTAAAAGAGTGTGCTGCCGTGCAGAGGGAGATCCTTCCGCTGGCTGCGGATATGCTCCGGCCGGGCGGATACCTGGTGTATTCCACCTGTACTTTTGAGCCGGAAGAAAATGAGCTGGCCATCTGGCATCTGCTCTTGCGACGCCCGGATATGGAGCTCGTGCGGATTGACTGCACACAGGGGAGGGAATCCTTCGCGCGGGCGTATTCTGCAGGGGAACTGGCTGAAAAAGGGTACGATCTGCAAGGATATCCTCTGCCTTCCGGCAGCCCGGATCTGACCTGCGCGGTCCGGATCTGGCCGCACCGCTCGGGCGGCGAAGGACATTTTATTGCTCTGCTGCACCGGAAGGAGACAGGGATTGCGGACTGCGGTCTGGCGCAGGCAGACCGGGGAAAGAAAAAGGAAATAAGAAAAGGGCGGAAGGAACAGGGAAAGAGAGCGTCTGCTGTCTCCGGCAGCGGAAGTCTTTCCAAAACCGAGCTGCAGATCTTCTCACAGTTTATGGCAGAATATGCTCCGGACCTGAGCATCGATCTGCGTCGATGTGAGATCCGGGATGCTCACGTGTATCTGATGCCGGAGGATAAGCTGAATCTTTCGGGTCTGCAGTTTCTGCGCGCGGGGCTTTTTCTCGGAACATTTAAGAAAAACAGGTTCGAGCCTTCCCAGGAGCTGGCCATGGCACTGCCTCCTGCTCCGGACAAAGAGCGCACACCGCAGACAGTGCCAGACGGTGCAGACGCATATGAGGATGATGGAAGATACCTCAGGTTTCCGGCTGACAGCGACCTTCTGAACGCATTTCTCCGGGGGGAAACCCTCCGGCTGAAGGAAGGCGGCCGGAATGGATGGCGGCTTGTGTGTGCCAGCCGGTGGCCGGTCGGCTGGGGAAAGCTTGCGGCGGGTGTTTTGAAGAATCATATTCCTGCCGGCTGGCGAAGCGGAACCTGACGAACAGAAGATGCCGCAGAGGGCGGAATGAATCAAGGGGGAAAAACGCATGGCGGATCGGATCGGAATCGTAGTGATGGGGGCAGTGTTTGTTGACATCAAGGGATACCCGGAAACCCAGTATTATCCGGGCGGCAGGAATGCCGGCAGAGTCTTGCAGGTGCACGGCGGTGTGAGCCGGAACATCGTGGAAGACATCGCGAATGTAGAGCTGGAGCCGACCTTTCTCAGCGTGGTGGACAAAAGTGGTATCAGCACGGATGTGATTGAGAAGCTGAAACGGCACAGGGTGAACACGGAATATATCCGCCGCACGAATGACGGGCTAGGTACGTGGCTGGCGATCTTTGACCACAATGGCGATGTTGTCGGATCGATCTCCAAGCGGCCGGATCTGTCGGGAATTCTGTCCACTCTGGAAGAGAGCGGCGATGAGATCTTTCGCAAGGCGGACAGTGTGATTGTAGAGATCGACATGGAGCCGCAGCTTCTGAAAAAGGTGTTTGCCCTGGCGGAAAAGTGGCACAAGGACATCTATGCCGCGGTTTCGAATATGTCTATTGCGCTGGAGCGGAGAGACCTGTTTAAGAAGACAGCTTGCATCGTGTGCAATGAGCAGGAGGCGGGACTTCTGTTCTCAGAGCATTACGAGGGGATGGAGGTGGAGGAGCTGAAGCAGGTGATTCTGGAACGTTCCACCCAGGCTCAGATTCCGCGCATGATCGTAACGCTTGGCAGCAGGGGCGCTGTGTACGCACAGGCCGGCCAGGGAGCAGGCTTCAGTCCGGCGATTGAAACAGAGGTGGTGGACACCACCGGCGCCGGAGATGCATTTTTTGCCGGTGCCGCGATCGGATTGACCTACGGGAAGACGCTTCAGGAAGCCTGCCTGATCGGAACAAGGCTTGCCACGAGTGTGATCGCGACAAAAGAGAATGTATGCCCGCGCTTCCTTCCGGAGGAGTTCGGTCTTCAGAGGCCCGGCACCGGGCAGTGAACCGGGATGCGCACAGGATCCCGCAGCAACGATGCGGGAGCGTATACCGGAAAAAGGAGCAGACAGTACAGTTGATTCAAGTGAGGAGTAGCTTTTCATGTACCAGTTTCCCGATGCGTTAAGAAGCGCATATGAGAGCAGCCCGCTCGCATTTGTTTACTATGAAGTGGTTGACGGCCATGTTATTCCGGTTCTTGTTTCGGACGGATTCTGCCGCAATGCCGGCAAGAGCAGGGAGGATGCGATCAGCTGGCTTAGTGCCGGCCTGTTCGAGCGGATTCATCCGGACGATGTGGGACTTGTATCGCGTGTCAGTGATGAATTCATGCATCACAGAGGACCGTACAACATTATCTTCCGCCGCCGGATTGATCCGGATCATTCTGCCTTGAACCGGGAGGAAGTCAGGCCCAGATATGTAAAGATTCATGGCATCGGAAAGTGGCAGACGATGCCGGACGGAACGAAGCTGTGCGTCATTGCCTATGACAATCTTTCCAGGGCGCGGGAAATTGTGCGGGAGAAGAGGGAATCCTACCAGATGTTTCAGAAGGACCGTTTCTATACGGATCCTCTGACCGGCCTTCCCAATCTGAACTATCTGCATGAGTTCGGACAGGAGAAGGTCAACACAGTGCGTACGGAAGGGCATATGCCCTGCCTGATTTATACCGATATCTGCGCAATGCAGTCCTACAATAACCAGTATGGATTCGAGGAGGGAAACCGTCTGCTGCAGCTGACGGCTGAAACGATGAAGAACCATTTCCCCGGAGGGCTGGTGACCAGAGGTTCGGATGATCATTTTATCCTGATCTGTGCACTGGAGGACCAGAAGGAACTGGGGCGGCGGCTCTATGAGGTAAATGCGCTCATCCGGAGATCTGCGCAGGGGAATACCCTGGGAATCCGCTCCGGAGTCTGTCCGGTCGAGGAAAATGCTGGTCTGAGCGAAGCGCTGGATCATGCCAAGCATGCGCTGCGGCAGATAGAAAATGACTTGAACCGGGAGGTGGCTTTCTTTTCGCAGGAAGCGGACAATATCTACTGGCGGAACCGCTATATTGTCGAGAACTTCGGCCAGGCACTGGAAAAGGGATGGTTCCGTGTTTTCTATCACGCGCTTTACAGGGTAGAGAGCAGGAAGATTGCAGCCTTCGAAGGACTTGCGAGATGGATCGATCCGACGCGCGGCGTGATCTCGCCGGGAGAGTTTGTTCCGGTCCTGATCAAGTATCATCTGCTGTACCGGCTGGATCTGTATATGTTTGAGCAGGTATGCCGTGAAGTGAAGATCCGCAATGACAATGATCTTCCGCTGCTGCCGGTCTCTGTGAATTTTTCCAGGCAGGATTTTGATCATGCCGACATTGCGCAGGAGATGGACCGGCTTTACGAGAAGTATGATCTTGACCGGTATGTAGATAAAAGCTACTTCATTGTGGAAATCACGGAACAGGATCTGGCGACCGGGTCAGAAAGGCTTCAGGAACAGCTGAAGCAGATTCGTGAAAAAGGATATCAGCTCTGGCTGGATGATTTTGGCAGCGGGTACTCCGCCATTAATATGTTCAGCCGGTTTGAATTCGATCTGATTAAATATGATATGGATCTGCTTCATCATCTGGATGACCACAACGGGGAGAACCGCATTATTCTCAAAGAACTGGTCAAAATGACGCGAAAGCTCCACATTCATACCTTGGTCGAGGGCGTTGAGACAGAAGAGCACGTTGCCTTTACGAAGGAGATTGGCTGTGAGCTCGCACAGGGCTTTTATTATCACCGGCCGGAATCCTTAGAGGAGATTCTGTATCGGGTCAGGGGCGGAGAAGCCGTACAGCCCTGTGAGAGTCCCGAGGAACGGGAATCGTTCCGCCAAAGATGCTGGGAAGAGGATTCTCAGTGAATCATAGCGAGTTTTCTGATTTTCGGGCCGATCAGAAGCGCAATCGCGATCTTGATCAGATCCGGAAGAAGGAACGGGATCACACACCAGCCAAGCACTGCCGCAAGTGAGACAGGACCATTTCCCCTCGTGTAGACGACCATGAACCAGACGGTTCCGAAGGCATAGCAGATGGCAAGGCCGATCAGCATGGAGATCGCAAGGGTGATCCTGCCGCATTCGAAGAAATGCTCGATCCCCCACATGGCAAGCGCCGAAAAGAGGAAGCCGATGATATACCCGCCGGTGCTTCCGAGGAGAATGCCGATCCCTCCGGTAAATCCGGCAAATACAGGCAGTCCGACCGCTCCGAGCAGAATGTAGACAAGGACACTCAGTGTCCCTCTTCTTCCTCCTAAAATACTGACGGCGAGGAATACTCCCATCGTCTGCAGGGTGAACGGAACCGTTGCAGGGATCGAGATCCAGGAACAGATCGCGATGAGTACGGCGAACAGGGCAGCATAGACAACATCATAAGCTGCAGAGGTGTGTCGAAGGTTGTCTGGCTTGGTATTTGCCGGTGTGGATGCAGTCATAGTTTTCTCCATTCCGCCGCCGCATACGGGCGGCATATCGTATTGTAAGAATGATGCGGTACGCCGGTGGCGTACTTGCATGATGTCAGCGCGGCTTAGATGGGAAACAGGAAGCGCAGCGGCATACTTGTGTACGGAACAATGTTCCTGAAGCCCCATCGTGAGCCGGCAGGAGCAACTGTAGCACACCCCGGGAATTAATGTCAACCTTTAACGAATAAAAGGTTGACATTAATTATATAGATTTGTTTTTTCGGAAAAGAATGTATTTTTTGATAATTTTTGTGCCGTTTGTGGTAAAATGGGCATCAGTATTTTGTCAGGAAGTGAGGTGACCAGTTTCCATGAAACAATTGATGCTGGGCAACAAGGCGGTTGCCCGCGGGCTGTACGAGGCAGGCTGCTGCTTCGCCTCCAGTTATCCCGGCACGCCGAGTACCGAGGTGACAGAGGAGCTTGCAAAGTTTGAGGAGGTTTACTGCGAATGGGCGCCGAATGAGAAGGTAGCCATGGAGGCCGCGTTCGGCGCATCCTTGCAGGGACGCCGCGCTTTCTGCGCGATGAAGCATGTCGGACTCAATGTCGCTGCGGATCCGCTCTATACCATGTCCTATACCGGCATCAACGCAGGGATTGTGATTGTGGTTGCCGATGACGCGGGGATGCATTCTTCACAGAATGAGCAGGATTCCCGTCATCACGCGATCGCGTCCAAGGTTCCGATGCTGGAGCCGTCGGATTCGAGCGAGGCGCTGGAATTCACAAAGCTTGCCTTTGAGATCTCGGAGCAATATGATACGCCGGTGCTTCTCAAGATGTGCACGAGGGTTGCGCATTCCCAGTCCGTGGCAGAGATTTCTGAGCGCAGTGTGCCGGTCAAGACTTATGAGAAGAACATTGCAAAGTATGTCATGATGCCCGGAAATGCGAAGAAGCGTCATCCGATCGTGGAAGAGCGCATGCGTCTTCTGAAGGAGCTGGCAGAGACAAGTCCGGTCAATCGTGTTCAGATGGGCGGAACGAAGCTTGGAATCATCACATCCTCCACTTCCTATCAGTACGTCGTGGAGGCATTCGGCGATTCTGTTTCCATCCTGAAGCTCGGAATGGCGAATCCGCTGCCGGACCGGCTGATCCTTGACTTTGCCCGGAAGGTGGAGAAACTGGCTGTCGTAGAAGAGCTTGACCCGATCATAGAGAACCACTGCAAAGCGCTGGGACTGGATGTGCAGGGGAAGGACCTTCTCCCGGTCTGCGGCGAATTCTCACAGAATCTGATTGCGAAAGCATTTGGTATCGATACACCAAAGGGACTGCATCTGGAAGAGACGCTTCCGCTGCGTCCGCCGGTGATGTGTCCCGGATGTCCCCACAGAGGACTCTTTTATACGCTTCAGAAGATCGGATGCACGGTGCTGGGAGATATCGGCTGTTATACACTCGGTGCAGTCGCACCGCTCGGATCGATGGAACTGTGCCTGTGCATGGGCGCTTCCGTATCCTCCCTCCACGGCTTCAATAAGATGGGCGGGCGCGAAACCGAGAAGAATACCGTCTGCGTGATCGGCGATTCGACCTTTATGCATTCCGGCATGACAGGACTCGCAAACATTGCCTATAACCAGAGCAATTCCACCGTTATCATACTGGACAATTCGATTACCGGCATGACCGGCCATCAGCAGAATCCGACCACAGGATACAACATCAAGGGAGATCCGGCGGGTAAGATTGATCTCGAGGCTTTGTGCCGGGCGATGGGCTTTTCCAGAGTAGAAGTCGTGGATCCCTATGACCTTGCTTCCTGCGAGAGGGTGATCCGTCAGGAGCTGGAGGCGGAGGATGCGTCCGTGATTATCTCCAGGCGTCCCTGTGCGCTTCTGAAGTATGTGAAAAAGAAGGCTCCGCTCCGGGTTGCCCCGGATGCGTGCAAGGGCTGCAGGATGTGTATGCGGATCGGATGCCCCGCGATCTCCATACGCAGCGGAAAGGCAGTCGTGGACGCGACGCTGTGCATCGGCTGCGGCGTCTGCACCCAGATGTGCCGGTTCGGCGCATTCCAGAAAAAGGAGGAGGCGTGATGGAGACAAAGAATATCATGATTGTCGGGGTCGGCGGACAGGGATCCCTGCTGGCCAGCAAGCTCCTCGGACATCTTTTCCTTACGGAAGGATATGATGTGAAGGTCAGTGAAGTACATGGCATGTCTCAAAGAGGCGGGAGTGTTGTGACCTATGTGCGCTACGGGGACAGGGTTGCCTCCCCGGTGATCGATGAAGGGCAGGCAGATTTTATCGTATCCTTTGAGCTCCTGGAAAGTGCCAGATGGCTTCCTTTCCTGAAGGAAGGCGGACAGATCGTCACCAACACGCAGCAGATCGATCCGATGCCGGTCGTGACCGGAGCAATGCCGTATCCGGAGGATCTGGTCGGAAAGATGAAGGCAGCCGGTGCCAGGGTAGATGCCATGGACTGCGTTTCCCTTGCCGCGCAGGCGGGATCGGTCAAGGCGGTGAATCTGGTTCTGCTCGGAAGACTGTCCCATTACTTCGATTTTCCGGAAGAGGTCTGGCAGAAAGCGATCGAAGCGTGCGTGCCGGAGAAATTCCTGGAGATGAACCGGACCGCCTTCGCCCTCGGGAAAGGCGCATAAACAAAAGAACTACGGATTTCACTCAGCCGGGAGCTCCCGTCTGTGGAAATAGAGTGCAGCAAACCATGCAAGAAAGGAAACACAATGGAGAGGTATTATCAGCAGGACATCGAATGCGCATCCCCGGAAGCGATGCGGGCGATACAGAATGAAAAGCTTCTGAAGCAGGTCAGGCACATCTGGGAGGATGTCCCCTATTACAGAAAGAAGATGGAGGAGGCAGGTGTCACGCCGGATGATATCAAGTCGATCGATGATCTGCACAAGCTTCCGTTTCTTTCCAAGGCAGATCTCAGAGAAGCTTATCCATACGGTCTTCTGGGCAAACCGCTGAAGGAGTGTGTCAGGATCCAGTCGACCTCCGGCACTACAGGGAAGCGCGTTGTCGCATTTTATACGCAGCATGACATCGACCTGTGGGAAGACTGCTGCGCCCGTGCAATCACTGCCGCAGGCGGCACCGATGAGGATGTCTGCCAGATTTCCTACGGCTACGGACTATTCACCGGCGGCCCCGGACTGAATGGCGGCTCTCATAAGGTCGGATGCCTTACGATCCCGACCTCCTCCGGCAACACAGACCGGCAGATCATGTTCATCAATGACCTCAAGGCAACCATCCTCTGCTGCACGCCGTCCTATGCGGCCTATCTCGGAGAGCGGATGAAGGAAATGGGCCTTGGCCCGGACGATATACCGCTGAAAGCCGGCATCTTCGGTGCGGAAGCATGGTCGGAGGAGATGCGGCACGACATTCAGAATACCATGGGAATCAAGGCATATGACATCTACGGCCTGACCGAGCTTTCCGGTCCCGGTGTGTCCTTCGAATGCTCGGAGCAGAACGGTATGCATGTGAATGAGGACCACTTTATTCCGGAGATCATTGATCCGGATACCGGAGAAGTGCTGCCTCTCGGAAGCGAGGGAGAGCTGGTATTCACTTCCCTGGACAAAGAGGCATTTCCGATGATCCGTTACAGGACGCGTGATATCTGCTCCCTTTCCAGGGAGAAATGCTCCTGCGGCCGCACCCTGATCAAGATGGCGAAGCCGAAGGGACGCTCTGATGACATGCTGATCATCCGCGGCGTCAACGTCTTCCCGTCTCAGATTGAGACCGTCCTGCTCAACCAGGGCTACGCCGCCAATTACCAGATTATTGTTGACCGCGTCAACAATTCCGATACGCTCGATGTTCACGTTGAAATGACGCCGGAGATGTTCACGGACAATCTCGGAGAGATCAATAAGCGGCAGAGAGATCTCGTCGATGGTCTGAAGTCGATGCTGGGAATCAAGGCAAAGGTAACGCTGGTGGCCCCCAAGTCCATCACCCGCTCCGAGGGGAAGGCAGTCAGGGTCATCGACAAGAGAAAAATATAAGGAGGACAGAACGCATGGCAATCAAACAGATCTCGGTATTTCTGGAGAACAAACCCGGCATGCTGGATAAGATGACGAAGGTCCTCGCAGACGCGGGAATTACACTTCGCGCGCTGTCCCTGGCCGAGACCAAGGACTTTGGAATTGTCCGCATGATCGTGGACGATGTGTATGAAACGGCAACTCTTTTGAAAGATCACGATTACATCTCGAGCAGGACACCGGTTGTCGCGGTCATGATTCCGGATGTGGTAGGCGGTCTGAATAAGGTGCTATCCGCGCTCACCGCGGCGGATGTCAACCTGGAGTATATGTATTCCACGCTGGCAGGCGGCCAGAGCGGACAGGCTTACATGATCCTGCGCGTCGAAGACACAAAGAAAGCGGAAGAAGCTCTGCGCGCAGCCGGCTTCAGGCTGATCGAGGAATTCCCGGACTGAGCGCAATTGCATCGCAGGCGGGGGAAGGCAGGCGACGTGTTTGCGAGGATGCCTTTCTTCATTTGAGTCCGCCTTTTTTAAAAATAGGCTTACTCCTTCGGATGGGCAATTTCCTCCAGCGCTTTATCCAGCGCCCGGTAGCTTTCCCGCAGCCGGTAGTACAGTTCATCGGGCAGAGGTTCCTTCTCCCATCTGGTACCGGAGGAAGTGATCTTGTTGCGTGCCCCGAAGAATACGCCGTTGAGGTATCTGGCACTGTCATTCCAATGTCCTTTGATGACTTCGGGGATGGTCAGCCCGACGGAGGAGACCCCCGGCGCAATATAAGGCTTAAAGCCGAGGGCACGGACCGAGATGTTTGCGCCGACCGTCAGATTGGTCAGCTTCTCGGTTGCCCTGTCGTCATAATGCAGCGGCAGGATGCTGTTGACCGCAACCAGTCCGTTTCCGTGCGGACCATAGACGCGTCCGCTCTGTCTGAAATACGCAAAGCGCGGATCTTTGGGAGCACGCTTTGCGGCATAGTAATCCGCTCTCGCAAACATGACGCCAAGCCCGAAGCCCTGCACCTGTTCCGGGTGCAGGAAGCGGGCTGCTTCTGCGCACAGAAGATCCAGCGGATCAGAAACCACGCCGAAGAGGCCTTTGTACTCAGCTCTTGCAGCCTGTCTTGCATACTCCCGGATGATCTGCACATTTTTGGCAAACTGCGCCATCCGGACATCTCCTTTGGATTCCTCCCCGACCGCCGGGACAAAAGCAGTGGCGCAGAACAAGGCGATATCGCAGTCAAACAGGTTTTCGGGACCGGAAACTTTTATCTCAGGATATGCAATCTGCCCCAAAGGCGAGAGAATCTGAGAGAGCTCGATTTCCATGCGGGAGGTCAGATTCTGATTTGTGTCATAGATTCCGATACGGGAAATGCTGTCAGCGCCGGCAATCCGCAAAGCCACGGCAGCATGCTGTCCCACATCGCCAAGCCCGATGATATGAACTCTTTTCTTATCCTCTGCATCTTCCATCAGCCACGGGTAAGAGGACAGACGCTCTTTCTTATACGGGAACTGAGAACACAGATCGGTTATCTTATGCATAGTCGTCTCCTTGTCTGATTCACGCCTTTTCTTACATCTGAAACTGTCCGTCCAGCAGATGCTTGAGGCGGCGAAGCTTCTGCATCTCCCGCTCCAGCAGGACAGAGGGGGATTCCTGGATGACAGAGGTGTCAAGGATACAGGTATCCGGATGCCTCGGTTCCGCCAGAACCTCTCCGATGCGGGACATGGTCAGTTTTCTGTGGTATTTTTTCTGATACAGTTTCTCCAGGGTCAGGAAGATGTCCCGCGCGTTTTCCAGACAGATTCCCGACATGTGGTAAAAGGCTTCCATAGAAGCTCCCTTCATGAACGAGGGGAACTGGTAGGGAAGGATGGGGTTTACGGAGGGCAGGGAGGGAGAAGAGTGGATCTGCTCCTTCACCCGGATGCCGTCTCCGCCGATAAAGGGGTACAGATCCGATTCAATCAGCCAGGACCGCATGTTCGGCACATAGTAGACCGACCTGGCAGGCTCTCCTGACTCCCGGGCCAGATCATCCCCCCGCCCCGAGCGCACGCCGACAATCAGCTGATCCAGCTGCACCCCTTCGCTCCGCATGACCTTCCGGACCGCATCAAGACGATAGCCTTTGTGATACAGGTCATCTACCAGTATCACAGGGCGCATGAAGGACTTGATCGTCCGGATCTGGATATCAAGAGGCGCGTACTGAGGGAATTCTCTGATCTCGAACCGCTCCATGTCGATATCATAGAGCTTCTCCGTATTCAGGTCTTTTGTAACACACTCCGGAACCAGAACTCCCTTCAGAATCTTCCCGTAGGGGACACAGATCTTGGTGCCCAGCCTCTTTGCCGTGTACTGGACCTTTGGAATCGGGTTGCACGCAACGATCAGCTCGATCAGCCGGTGATTCATCACCTCCGAGTCAAAGCACAGAACCAGCTGGCCCGGGAAGAGACCGGCGATTGCTCTGCGCAGCTTTTGATTGCATTTCCATAAAACCCTCCGGATCTTCTCTTCGTCCAGGAAGGGATCCTTGATGAAGGAGGGTGTGTCAAAAAACAGAACGACAGGACGTCTCATGTCGACCAGGAAGCAGTCGGGCATACGCGGATGCGCTGTGAAGCCGACCAGCGGCAGCACCTTCTCCCACGCTTTTGCGCCGAAGCAGACCGCATAGGAATATCCTTCCTCCTGACAGTGCTCGAGCATCTCACACAGCGCGGTAAACCGCTCATCGCGTGAGGGTTCTGTTTCGCCCAGAATCTGTGTGATCACGCAGGTCTTTCCGCTCAGACGGTCCCTGAGATCCGCGGCCAGGTCGATGTCATTGCACGAGGAAAGCAGCTCCCCCGCGCTCAGGTCATGATAGAGAACCGCTCCGCAGATTCTGCCGGAATTGTTTTCATTTCGAAGAATCACACAGCGGGTTTGATCATGATCCGGAGCAGGGATGGCATCTTCGGAAAGAGAGAAGGCGGCCCTAAGCTCCTGCAGCAGCGCATCATCCGCCGCTTCCACCAGGATGGTATTCACGGGACGCGTCCTGGCGGCGCGCTTGTAGATGGGATCCATCGTATAGAGCCCCAGCTCATAGATATAATTCTGCACCACGCTTTCCACCAGATCCGCGATGTCCTTGTTGTCCGAAACATTGCGCCGGATGCGGGTAGAACTCATATTTTCAAAATACGCCGGAAGCTTCAGCCACAGTACCTCGGACTGAAGTCTGGAAAAGGCATCCTCAAAACCGGACCGGAACGTTCCGGATCCTTCTGTGTTCCTTGCGAATATGATATGCGGGAAGGTATGGATCGAGTCTGGTGCCGCCTTGGCGCGGTAGGCGGAGGCATGTTCTACGACATCACTTCCGGCGACGATATAGACTTCCTCGTCCGGGAAGCACTCCCTCAGACGCTTCAAATCCTCCGGGCAGGCGATATTCACGGGAATCTCGACAGGGAACAGGAAAACATTTTTCAGATCGGCCACCGACATGACCATGATCTTCCTGCGGATCCGGTAAGGCTGCGTGCTCTTGGACCAGGAGAATTCGTCGACGGCAAGGAATACATGAAAGCCCATGGAAGCAATCTCCCGGACGATTGCCTTGTGCCCCAGCGAAAAGGGATCGAAGGTTCCGGGGAAGAAGGCGATCTTTGAGCGCTTTTCAAAAACGATTGCCTCGTGGTCCATGAGATAATCCGAGATAAAACGGTAGATGTGGTTCAGGGAAGCCGCGTTGTAATACCACAGCATCGTTTTCTGATCCCACAGAATGAAGGTCAGAATCTTCCGCGCCATCGCCGTAAAGTATTCTTTTTTCTGCTCCAGGGTAAGGCGGGTGCTTCCGAAGAGCCCCTCCCCGAGGAAATAAAACGCTTCCCGCGCGACCTCCTCATTAAAATGCACGGTTCCGGAAAACAGCATGCCCTCCAGCGCATGCTTTTCCTCCTCCGGGATCCCGGAAGAGGGCAGGTGCTGCAGGATGACGCTCACGGTTTCCAGCGTGAGGATCGAAACGGAGGCAGAAGGGCTGCCGTACAGCTCGTGGAACTGCTCCAGAAGCGCGCGCCGCTCATCTTCTGTCATGATCACGTAGATCCGGCCCATGAACTGGGGAATGTACTTCGCCACGGAATACTGTCCCATGGCAAGGGCGCGCACAAGCTCCAGAACGATCTCGTAGCGCTGTGATTCCATCAGGCGGGGCATGATCTCAACAAGATTCTCCCCGGCCTGCAGCTTGTTCGTGACACGGGTGCTGAACTGCAGCAGGTTCAGGAGATGGGAAGCGTACTGGTAAACCTTCAGAAGGTCTGGCTCCTGAAGCATTTCATGCTGAAGGATCTCCAGATTCACAAGCTTGTAAACCCATGGAATTTCAGATCGCTGATTCTCGATATAAAGAAGCTTGACATCATAGGAAAATGCGCTCTTTTCGTCCAGAACAAGGCTGCGAATCTGAGCGGTCAGATACCGGACGCAGACAGGATCGTCCTTGGCTGTGCTCAGAGAACGGGCGGCGGTACGCAGCTCCTCATCCTTTGCGCAGCCCTGTCTGAGCCAGCACAGGAGAAAACGCAGGGCACTGACCCGGATCTCCATGTCCTCCGCGTCCAGAAACTGCCTGGCGAAACGAAACAGAAGCTTGCGCTGGTTCACACTGCACAGGGAATAGGGAATCTCCGGCATGCAGTCCAAAAGCAAAAATCTTGTCAGGCCTTCCCAGCGCGAGGACTTATAGTGCTCCAGCACCACATTCAGAACATCCCGTCTTCTGGCCCCGTCGCACATGGCCAGAAGGCAGCGCACAACACTCTTCATGCCATAGCCGATCCAACGTCTGTGCTGCTCCGTCATCATATGGCTCGGGAACAGCATCCGATGGAGAAAGGAACTCCACACGTCAACCATCCGGCGGCCGATCCGCGGAGCAGTCACATCCTCCGGAAGCTCCTTTTTGAATGTGATATCAAAGCTGGCCATCACCTTCGCGGAGATCCGGGCGCTCTGACGCCGGATGTCTCCGTCCTGATGGGAGAGCATCTCGTAAAGGAAGTCGAGAATCACGAGCTTCTGTTCCTGGGTCAGATACCCGGAGTATTCCTCTATGACCGTCAGAAATGCGCGCACATGCCGCCAGTCTTTCTCTCCGCGGATGTCTTCCAGAAGGCTGATGAAGGAAACATCATGCCCGGTGGTGTACATTACTTTCAGGTTCTGCGAAATCGCAAGGAATTTGAACGCCTGCACCATCTCGCCTGTTCCCATGAGGGAATACGGGGTACCGGGAGCGCTCTTGTGCCAGCCGCTCTTCAGATCGGTCGATACCCCCAAAGAGACCAGGTAATCCTCGAAGTCCTTCAGCTTTGCGTAGACCTTCGCGTATCGTCTGCGTTTTTCCTCGTTCACATGGTCGAGCTTGCCGAGAATGATGTCGTAGGATTCCTTCAGGGTCCAGAAACGGACCTGCTCCGTGCCGTCCTTTGACCGGATGCTCTTGACTCTGAAGTCTGCGTAGATCAGAATCAGGCTCTCCACGCTCAGATTCTCCAGCTCCAGATCCCAGACGGAGTGCGCGGAGGCAACAGAGCCGATCTGGCCAAGGTGCATGCGCTGCGCGAACTCATAGGTGTAATAATAATGAAGATAGGGAACGCGGCTGCGCTCCTCTGCGCGGCAGCCGTACTTGCCGATATCATGGAGAATCGCGGCTCCGCCTGCCAGAGCAGGATCCACACGGACATCCGTCTGAAGCAGCTGTCTGGCAAGATAGACGGAAATATAGCTGACGCCGGAGATATGACCGAGCGTCTCATAGCCTGTCACACAGCGGTGCAGGCGCATAAACGCATACAGGTAATCCTCCTTCAGAACCTTCAGAAGCCTCAGATAGGACGCGCTTGCGTCATATCCTTGTGCCTGCTCCGCGTCCAGAAAAACAAGGCTCCTGAGGGGATCCTTTCCAAGGAGCGCCTCCTCCTTCTCAAAGAGCGCGTTCAGCACATCCAGATAGAATAAAACGGCTTCCTTCCGCTCCTGGCGGCAGGCAATTTCCTGTCTTCCGGGATAGAAGTTTTCCAGTAGCCATGCCAGGACATAGGCATTCCAGCCTTCCCATTCCGGCTGGAACTCAGGCCGGATCCTGCGCTGAAGCTGCTCCTTCAAAAGAGCGGGAACCAGCGTAAGGTCAGCTCCCTCCTTCTCGATGGGAATGGAGGAGACCGCTTTCAGGATCTGATTGTTGCGTTCTGTATCATTCATAATGCACCTCATGGATCGATGGGACCGGACGGCTCTGTCCAGACCAGCTGCAGATGCTCTTTCGGCATGTCCTGAATCAGTCTGCAGCCCAGGCTGCTCATATCATAATAGCCGATGACACTGCTGTCAGCGTCCGGCACGATCTTCGCGATTTCATTTGGAAGCGTCTCCAGAAGCTCCGGATGAAACTGCACCCGCCGCTCGTCTTCGAACACCGCGCCGTACACGATATCCGCCTCCACAAGATCCTGGAAGATGTGGCTTCCGTAGGAGAGCTCCGGCTGATACCCTGCCTTGGATTCCGCAATCTCGCAGATCGCGCGGAAGGAACTGATGTCCGAGAAGGCAGTGGGAACGCCAAGCTCCGGGGATGAGGTTCCGATGCGCCCGGGCGTGAGAAGAACCAGCGTCTTTTCTTTGTCCCGGAAGAACCAGTTCAGTGCGCCCAGGCATCGGGCGACGGCCGGCTTGTCTGCGTAGGGCAGCCTGTAGTAGGCAACAGGATCGATATAGACGATTCCGTCCACCTTCACATTCCGCGACATGCCCATGGAGGAGCGCAGCGTCTCCAGCAGGATCTTGCCCGTCTCACCCGGGAGGGGACTCTCCGAAAGACCGGCATCGGACGACAGCACAAGAAGAGGCCTGCACTGCAGGAGATTGACGACAAAATCGCCGTCCTCACTCAGATTGATCGTGAATTCAATGTCCACGTCCTGCCCGTAGGTTTCGTGAAGCACCTCCAGCATTCCCCGCATCAGGTGCATCAGCTCCTGATTCTGCGTGATGCCGCGGCAGGAGATGAATTCGACGCTTCGTCTGTCCCCGCGCTCTCTTAACATACGCTCAGCCTGCGTGTCGTGTTCCAGGAGCACGCGTCTGAGCCAGAATGGCAGGCTGGCATTCAGATCCTCCAGGGAAACGTAGCGGAAAGAATTGGTCTCCTTATCGATCAGAGAGATCTTTCTCTGGCTGTAACGGTGCTTTTCGGCGGCCGTGTGATAGGGAGTGGCCTCCGGCGCATCCAGACTGACCAGACGCGGCCAGGCGCCCTCGATGCGGTCTACCGCCGAGGTTCCGAGCCCCATGACCAGGCGAAGCATGCCGGAGTGCGGATTCATGGTCTCCAGGAACCGGTAGGGACTGCAGGAGTAGCCGACACCAGCCGCGCAGGGCATGAAATAACTGCCGAAATGGGAGCCGGACACCCGCATGACCAGGACTGCCATCTCCTCATCCCGGCTTGCGAGACGGCGGCGCCTGCGGTAATCCAGGGCGGAGAGGGACATGGTGCTGGCGTAGACGGTGCGCACCGCGTCCTCGAATGCGGCAAGCCGCTCCTTCCGTGTCCCGTAATTCGGCACAAAAACAGACTCATATTTTCCGGCGAACGCATTGTCAAATCCATCCTCCAGAATACTGCTGGAGCGGACAATCACCGGCTCCTGTCCGTAATAATCCAGCAGATGGAGAAACTGCTGCTCAATCTGCGGCCAGAAGGCTCCTTTTTTGATGGCGTCATAAAGCTGGCCGGAGACGGAGAAATAACCCTCCTTGGTATGCTGCTCTACCCACAGGTCCCACAGACCGTTTTCCACGATAAAGCTGGCATATACATCCGATCCGATATAGAAGGAATCGTGAGCTTCCATGAAATCATAGAGCTCCGGACGGCCGTTCTCGATGATCTTGCGTGCGGTCAGCATGCCGCAGGACTTTCCGCCGATCTGTCCGCTGCCGACCATGTGCTCTTTCACAAAGAAATAATCTCCCGGGCGGAAGTTTTCCTGGATCAGGCTGCGCATACGGCTGTCACGGCTCATCATGATACGGCACATACGCGTGCATTCTGCGGAAAGATCCTCTCCGTATTCATACTTTCTCTGCGCGTTCAGAAAGAAGCGGTCCCAGCTGTCCATACTCAGGTCTGTATGGATGCGCCCGGCCATATCCTGCGCGCGGTGATAGCGGCTCAGCTTTACGCCATCCGTTATCAGTGTCAGCATCCCGGTCTCCACATTCAGAATATGCGGCTGATACAGCTCTCCCGATGCCGGATCCGGAACCTTTTCCGCCCGGAGATAGATATGCTTGAAGTCAGAGCAGACCTCGAAGAAGCAGTCGGCAATCTGGGTGATCTTGGCGGCGGCTTCGTCGGAATGCATCAGAGCCATCAGCGGGAACAGCGCGGCGCAGCCGCGGCTTTTCAGAAGAGGCGTTGTGACGGTAAAAAAATTGACCATCATCAGGTCCGTTGCCCAGGCGGTCTGCAGCTCGGACAGACAGTCAAAGACGAACAGGCATCCCGGCTCCAGACGCCGGATCTGCTCATGCACGGCGACTGTAAAGTGCCGGAAGCGGTGATTCAGACGGACGGGAATCTCCTCAAAGAAAGGGGAATTCTCTTTCCGCAAGGCGTCTTCTGATGCCGGATATGGGGCGGAAGACGGATCAGACACAGAAGGTACATCAGGCGACAAGGCCGGGCCGGGGGCAGAAGCTGCCCCGGGGGCGGAATCTGCATCGGGGACAAAACGGATGCGCACGATCTTCTTCCCGGTCTGACGGGCATATGCCGTGAAAGCGGACAGGATTGACGAAAAATCAGACAGGTCGCTGAGCGAGAACACGATGCTTGTGCCTTGAGCCGAGCCAAAGATCAGATCAGTCAGTCTTTTTTCCAAACGATTTGTCATGGATTCACCCGATTTGTTTGAACCTGTGCTATACTACTACATAGTATACAACGTATGCTGATACTTTTCCACATGCGATCCACAACTCATCTTTTAAAGGGGGAAAACGATGAATAGTTACATTGAGAAAGTCATTGGAAGAGTAAAAGAAAAGTATCCGTATGAGCCGGAGTTCTGCCAGACTGTCGAGGAGGTTCTGTCCTCGCTGGATCCTGTGGTGGAGCGCCATCCGGAGTATGAGAGAGCGGATCTGCTCGGCCGGATGGTGGAGCCGGAGAGAATGTTTTCGTTCCGGGTTGTCTGGCAGGATGATAAAGGCTGTGCCCACACCCAGAACGGATACCGCTGCCAGTTTAACGGCGCGATCGGCCCCTACAAGGGAGGGATCCGTTTTCAGAAGAATGTCACGCCGAGCATCATGAAGTTTCTGGCGTTCGAGCAGACCTTCAAGAACAGCCTGACCGGCCTGTCCATGGGCGGCGGCAAGGGAGGGTCGGATTTTGATCCGGCGGGTAAGTCGGACGATGAGATTATGCGGTTCTGCCAGAGCTTTATCCAGGCGCTGTACCGTTACATTGGTCCGGATACGGATGTACCGGCCGGCGATATGGGGGTCGGCGGCAAGGAGATCGGCTATATGTTCGGAGAATACCGGAGGCTGAAAGGGAACTTTGAGAACGGAACCTTTACGGGAAAAGGATTCTCTTACGGCGGCAGCCTGATCCGCCCGGAGGCAACCGGCTTCGGATCGGTTTACTACCTGGAGAACGTGCTCAGACACGATAACGAGACGCTGAAGGGGAAGACCATCTCCTGCGCCGGCTTCGGGAACGTCACGTGGGGGATCTGCCGCAAGGCACAGGAACTTGGCGCAAAGGTGATCACGCTGTCCGGCCCGGACGGCTATGTCTATGATCCGGACGGCGTGTGCGGAAAAGAGAAGATCGACTATCTGGTTGAGATGAGGAATTCGGGGCGCAACCGCGTGCAGGATTACGCGGACCGGTTTGACGTGGAATTTTGTGCAGGCGAAAAGCCATGGGGGGTCAAGGCAGACATCGTCATGCCGTCTGCGATGCAGAATGACGTTCACATGGACAGTGCCGAAAAGATCGTAAAGAATGGGATTCGTTACTATATCGAGGTGGCCAACATGCCGACCACCAATGACGCGCTGCGCTATCTGATGGATCAGCCGGATATGATTGTCGCGCCTTCCAAGGCAGTCAATGCCGGAGGTGTGGCGGTCAGCGGACTGGAGATGAGCCAGAATTCCGAGCGGCTGTTCTGGACCGAGCAGGAGGTTGACGCGCAGCTTCACCGGATTATGGAGCGGATCTACCAGGATTCAGTTGCGGCCGCCGAGCGCAACGGTCTGGGCTACAATCTGGTGGCAGGCGCTAACATCGCAGGCTTCGAGCGCGTGGCGGATGCGATGATGGCGCAGGGAATCTTCTGAAGCACAGACTTGAGCCGGAATCTACTTGGAAAATGACCGACAGAGTCCTCTCTGCCGGTCTCTTTTTATGCGAAACTTCCAAAACGGGGAAAATTGTTTGCACCGCACAAACCGTTATGACATAATATGAAGATACTATTACCAAATATCTGCAAGCCCTCAGGGAGCCGGTTTTTGTGAGTAAAAAGAGATTACAAAATCGGCATCCGTAAGTCAACTTCCAAAACTGCGTTATGGAAGAAGGAGGAATTGAGAGTGAGAAAGTTTACGTTCAGGGGTGGCGTTCATCCGTATGACGGAAAGGAACTGACGGCGGAAAAGCCGGTACGGGTTCTGGAAGCGGGTGCGGAACTCACCTTTCTGCTGTCCCAGCACATCGGAGCGCCTGCGAAGTGCATTGTAAAAAAAGGCGACCGGGTACTGGAGGGGCAGATGATTGCCGAGGCAGGAGGCTTTGTTTCAGCGCCTGTGTTTTCCTCTGTATCCGGAACCGTGAAGGGGATCGAGAAGAGAAGAACGGTCACGGGTGCAGTGACGGACGCTGTCATTGTGCAGAATGATTTCGAGCATGAGAAGGTTCCCTTTGACGCTCTTCCCGGGATGGAGGCCTACAGTGCTCTGCGCCAGGCAAGCCGCTCAGAAAGAGCAGAATATAACCTGGTGACGCGGCCGGCCGCCGAGGCACTGGAATTGATCCGCCCGGACGAGCGCCTGGCAAAGCTTGACAAGAAGGAGATACTGGAGAGAATCCGCAGCGCCGGAATCGTCGGAATGGGCGGGGCGGGCTTCCCCACGCACGTCAAGCTGTCCCCCGCGGATCCGGAGAAGATTGATTTTATTCTGGTGAACGGATCCGAGTGTGAACCCTATGTCACCTGCGATTACCGCCTGATGTGTGACCGTCCGGGGGAACTGATCGCCGGGCTGAAGGCAGTGCTGAAGCTCTTTGGCAGCGCGAAGGGTGTGTTCTGCATTGAGGACAATAAACCGCAGGCGATCCGTATTCTGACGGAGGCACTTGGCAGGGAAGAGAATATCTATGTTGCGCCGTGCAGGACCAAATATCCGGAAGGTGCCGAGCGCAGTCTGATCAAGGCAATCACCAGCAGGGATGTCAATTCCAGAATGCTGCCGGCGGATGCGGGCTGTATTGTGATCAACGTCAGTACGGCATTCGCGATCTTTGAGGCAGTTTTTCTCGGACAGCCTCTGTATCGCAGACTTCTGACAATCTCCGGAGATGCCGTGGTGAATCCGGAAAACTTTTATGTGCCGACCGGAGTTGCGTTCGGAGAGATTGTTGAGAAGGCAGGCGGATTTCTTCAGACACCGGAGAAGCTGATCGCAGGCGGACCCATGATGGGATTTGCGCAGAGTGATTTTTCCCAGGTTGTCACGAAGACCTCCAGCGCACTCACGGCTTTCCGGTATGACCTGGTATCCAGGTACAAAGAGACGGCCTGCATCAATTGCGGCAGATGTGTGGATGCATGTCCTGCCCGTCTGGTGCCGAGCCATCTGGCGGATATGGTCCAGAAGAAGCAGATGGAGAAGTTTGAAGAGAACTATGGACTGGAGTGTGTCAACTGCGGCTCCTGTTCCTGGAGCTGTCCGGCGGGAAGACCTCTGGCGGCCCTGGTGAATCAGGGAAGGCAGACAATTCTTGCAGCGAGAAGAAAGGCAAGATAGCAAAAAGGAGAATCTATGAATCCGAAGCTACAGGTTTCCGCATCCCCGCATACGAGGGGAATGATGACAACAGGAAAGATCATGTCTCTGGTGATCGCCGCGCTTATGCCGGCCTGTGTGATGGGAGTACTTTCCTTTGGTCTGCATGCCCTTCTGGTCCTTGTCGTGTCGACGGCATCGTCTGTGGCTGCGGAATACTTCTATGAAAAATTACTGCACAAAGAGAGCACCATCCGGGACGGATCCGCTGCCGTTACAGGCCTTTTGATCGGGATGAATATGCCGCCGCAGATTGATCTGTGGATTCCCTGTCTGGGCAGCGTGTTCGCGATCATTGTGATCAAGCAGCTCTATGGCGGCCTTGGAAAGAACTTTATGAATCCGGCGCTCGGAGCAAGATGCTTTCTGCTGATCTCTTTTTCGGCAAAGATGACAACTTTTACCGGGGGCAGGGGAGTATGGAAGCTGGTGACAGAGGTTCCGGCGACGACAGACGCGCTCTCCGGAGCAACGCCTCTTGCCTATCTCAAAGCCGGTCAAACCTTTGACCTGAAGGCGCTGCTGTTTGGAAATTGCATGGGATGCATCGGAGAAGTCAGTGCGATCGCGCTTCTGATCGGCGGGATCTTCCTTCTGACCATGAGAGTCATCCGGATCCGGATCCCGGGGAGCTATCTGGGCTGCTTCGCGGTCCTGACGCTGATCACCGCAATCGTGCGGGGATATCAGGATCCTGTTCTGTATACCCTGCAGCAGCTGTGCGCGGGCGGATTGATGCTGGGCGCATGGTTTATGGCAACGGATTATGTGACGTCTCCGATCACGGCGCGCGGGCAGATTGTGTTCGGGTGCGCGCTCGGCTTTCTGACCTGGGTGTTCCGCCTGATCGGAAGCGGCGCGGAGGGAGTTTCCTACTCGATCATATTCATGAATCTCCTGGTGCCGGTGATCGAACAGTATACAAGGCCTGTTGCGGCGGGCATGGTACGGCTGAACAGGGAAAACAGACGCCTGATGCGGCAGAAGAAGAAAGAAGCCAGGCGGCTGAAAGCGGCTGGTAAGAAGGAGAAAGATGCATGAGCCAGACGGAGAACAAAGCATGGAATGAGCAGGAGAATAAGGGAATTCCTTTTCCGTCACCTGCCAAATCCGGAACAGATCCTGCCATCACCAACCCGCCTTCCGATGAGATCTATACCGGTCAGGATTACAGGAGCGTTTCCACGAAGGAGGCGGAGAAAAAGGACAGCATCGGGAAGGATATCTCGATTCTGGTGATGATTACGCTTGTGTCAGGACTGCTTCTGGGCATTGCCTATGGGATTACGAAGGATCCGATCGCAAAAGCACAGGAAGACGCAAGGGTTGCTGCGCAGCGCATGGTCATGCGCAGCGCGAAGAGCTTCGAAACGAAGTATTCTTCCAGCCAGGACGAGGGAGAGGCCATTCCCGCCGCAATCCCCCAGGCGCTGGAGGATGCCGGAATCGCCGCGACGAAGGTCACGCGGATTGATACCGCCTACGATGAGAATCATTCTCCGGCCGGTTATGTCTTTACAGTGGTCGATCCGGACGGGTACGGCGGTGACGTTGAGCTGATGTGCGGCATCGCGACGGATGGTGACGGATCGATGACAATTGAGGGGATTTCCTTCCTCTCTCTGTCCGAGACGGCAGGCATGGGCATGCGCGCGAAGGACGAGGCATTCATGAACCAGTTCTCTGACAGGAAGCTGGAAAAAGGAGAACAGATTGTCTACGTCAAAGACGGTGCAGCGCAGCCTTATGAGATTGATGCAATCAGCGGCTGTACCATCACAACCTCGGCCGTGACGGATGATGTCAATGCCGCATTGATCGCGGCCGGGCAGATCACCCGGTCCGGCCAGGCGCAGCCACAGACGGAAAGCGGTACCGAGCAGGCTATGCAGGAGGAATCAGAATGAGCAGGAAAAACCCCGGAGAATTGATTGATCCGGATCGCAGGAAAAGTCGTTTTGACCTGAGCCGGTACATCTACCTGAGGAAGGACTCTGTTCAGGAAAGAGTCGTGAACGGAATCTATTTTGAGAATCCGGTTTTCATGCTTGTCCTGGGAATGTGCCCGACGCTGGCAACGACAACCTCGGTGACCAATGCCATCGGTATGGGACTTTCCACGACAGCGATCCTGATGATGTCGAATCTTTTCATCTCTCTGTTGAGAAAGATCATTCCCGAGCGGATGAGGATACCGTCCTACATCGTCATCATCGCATCGTTTGTGACGATCGTTGACTTTCTGATGCAGGGCTTTTTGCCTCAGATGTATGAGTCTCTGGGCGTTTACATCCCTCTGATCGTGGTCAACTGCATCATCATGGGACGCGCCGAGGCTTATGCCGGCAAGCATGGTCCCCTGCCCTCCCTTGCGGACGGACTGGGCATGGGACTGGGATTTACCGTCGCCCTGATTGTCGTCGCCGCGGTGCGCGAGCTTCTGGGCAGCGGAACGCTGGCGGGATTTCAGGTGATGCCCGCTGCGTATGAACCGATCAGTATCTTTGTTCTGGCTCCCGGCGCGTTCCTGGTTCTGGCGATGTTTGTCGCGGTCATGAACCGGCTGAAGATCGGCGCCGCGAGAAGAGAGGACGAGTGGGATCCGACAGGAAAGTTTGTCTGCGGGGATTGCCGCAGCTGTCCGAGAGTAAAGGGATGCGGAGGCAAGCCTGCGGTTGAGGCAGCCAAAGGCAGCCAGGAAGGGAGAAGATGATGTCATTTTCCGCAATGCTGATGCTGGTCGTTACGACGATCCTCGCGAATAATGTAGTGCTGAGCCAGTTCCTCGGGATCTGCTCTTTCCTTGGCGTTTCCCAGAAGACGGAAACTGCCAGCGGAATGGGCGGCGCTCTGACCTTTGTCCTGACGCTGGCCAGCTTCGTGTGCGGCGTCCTGTACCATCTGGTGCTGGTTCCGTTTCATCTGGAATATCTCAGAACCATCGTGTTCATTCTGATCGTAGCCGCACTTGTGCAGTTTGTGGAGATGTTCCTGAAGAAGTATATGCGCTCTCTTTACGAGGCGCTGGGCATCTACCTGCCGCTGATCACAACCAACTGTGCGGTGCTGGGCGTCGCGCTTCTGAATGTCCAGAAGGATTATGACATTTTCATCGGTACCGTCTACGGTCTGGCCACCGCCATCGGCTACTGGGTCGCGATCGTGATCATGGCGTATCTGAGAGAAAAGATGGCGGACAATGAGATCCCCCGTCCGTTCCGGGGATTCCCGATTGTTATGGTTACCGCCGCGCTGATGAGTATCGCTTTCTTCGGTTTCGCAGGGATCAAGTAAGGACGGAGAGAAAAAGGCAGCCGTTCCGGCCTGACGCCGGCCGTAAAGGGTGCCGAATCAATACAAAGAAAGAAGGAATCAGGCATGACACAGATGCTGTTTGCCGCAATCATGATCGGATCGGTCGGTCTGTTTGTGGGTGTATTTCTCGGATTCGCGAGCAAGGTATTTGCGGTAAAAGTGAATCAGCAGGAAAAGGATATCCGGGAGATTCTTCCCGGCGCGAACTGCGGAGCCTGCGGCTATTCCGGATGCGACGCTCTGGCCGCCGCCCTGGTCAGGGGAGAAGCCCCGGCAAATGCGTGTGTGGTTGGACAGGAGCCGGTCGCGAACCAGATCAAGTGGATCATCGGCGGAAAGAGTGAGCGGGTTGTGCGCAATGTCGCGTTTGTCCGCTGCAGCGGAGATTGCAATCACACCTTTGACCGATATGAGTATACCGGACCGAAGACCTGTGCCGCGATGGCGCTTGCGCCTCAGGGCGGCCCGAAGTCCTGCTCGTATGGCTGCATCGGCTGCGGGGACTGTACCAGAATGTGTGAGTATGGCGCAATTTCCATCGTACGCGGCGTAGCTGTGGTGGATGAAGAGAAGTGTCTTGACTGCCGCAAATGCATCAATACCTGCCCGAAAGGGATTATCATTGAGGTTCCCTATTTCCGGGCGTCGCACATCGGATGTATGAATCCGCTCAGGGGCAAGCCGGTCACCGAAAACTGCAAGATCGGGTGCATTTCCTGCGGGAAATGCGCAAGAGAATGTCCACAGGGCGCGATTGACAACAGCGGCGGATTCCCTGTCATTGACTATGAAAAATGCAATGACTGCGGTCAGTGCAGAGATAACTGTCCGCGCCACTGCATCGTGTAGACTTTGCCGGAAACTGAATTTCCTCCCTTTTGTTTTACTGTCCGGGAGCATATAATGATGGTTGGGGTCAAATTGTTTTGACCCCAACCATGATGTATGGATGGTGAGGTAGAATATGAATTGGAAGCTGTTGGACCTTGCGGTGAGAAGGCTGAACCCCTCCGCACTGCGGGACTGGAAGAATACATTTCTTGGAATGGCTGTCTGGATGCAGGCGGTTGTGGTTGGAGTGCTGGTACTCCTTGTGGGCGTCAGCGTGCTTTCCTGCTGGTGGGGATTGAAGATGAAGCGCGCTGCACGGTTTGGCGCAGGAGCGGCCAGTGTTTTTTGTATGGTTTTGCTGGTTCTTACCACAGAATACTCCCTGCCGCTGAATCAGGCGTTTCTTTACGCAGGTCTTGCCGGCATGGGGGGTGGTTTTCTGTATGCATTCCTGGAGCGGGTCTTTCAGTTTGCTGCCGGGTTCGTGTTCGGCACAGTTGTCTCGGCATATCTTCTGCCGGAATACTTCCATCTGAAGGTGACTGCGGGAAAAGGCAGAATCTGGACCCTGGTGATCGCTGCCGCGGCGGGTCTGCTCTTTGCGCTTCTGGCGAAAAAACTGAAGTTTGTGCTGACCGCGCTGGAAGGGGGCGTTGTTCTGGGACTCTTGTGCGACGCGTTTCTGCCGGTGGGTAAGATCCCCTGGGTGAGGGAGAAGCTTACCGAAGCACAGATTTTAAACCTCCTTCCTCTGGTGATCGCTGCTACGGGCGTTTTGATGCAGCTGATCCAGCTGCTGGCGATCCGGGCGGAGCAGAAAGCGCTTGCGATTCCGACGGGAGAAGAGCGGGACAGCACGTTTGCAGGACCGGTATCCGCAGACCATGCTTCCGGTAATCCTGCACAGGAGGAGTCTGTGCCTGAGGAGGAAGGAATCAGCATGGTTCAGGCGGAGGAGGTCCTTGTAGAGAAAGCAAAGGAGCTCGCGCTGGCAGCCACGCGCAGCGCGGAACAGGCCAGGCTGAAGGAACGCTATGAGGATGTCATGGCGGGACTGTACGGTACGAAGGTTGCTGCCGAACGGCTCGGGATGAGTGAGGAAGCATTTGTGACCGGAATGAAGCGGGCAGGATATACGCTCCCGGACTCCGGCGCCGCGGGAGAAGAAACCGCGAAGAGCGCGGAGACGGAAAAAGAAGCATCCGGCGCTAAGACGGATGCTTCGCAGGCACAGGACGCGGCCAATCCGGCGCAGACTGCTAAGCAGGACGCCGCCAATCAGGCGCAGACTGCAGTAGAGGATGCCGCCAATCAGGCGCAGGATGCGGCCGATGAGGCGCAGACTGCTAAGCAGGACGCTGCCAATCAGGCGAGAGAAGAAGGGTAGGACAGCTGCCGTTATGTTTGAAAAAAAGGTGCCGGTTTACCGCAAAAGAGACCGGGAGACACAGGAAAAGATCAAAGAGGCGCTGGATGCGGCAGGCGTGTGGAATAAGTGCTCCCATTACGAGCAGGAAGATATTCCGGTCGGCGGATACAGTGCGATGGATCCGAGAAATTTCGGAAAAAAAGGCAGGGTTGACAGAGAAGTCTATGCTGTCTACGTGAAGGCTGCCGATGAGGAGCGCGCGCTGAGCGCGATTCGCAAAGCAGGGCTGGTTACGGAAGTAAAGACACCGGGGGAACTGACCGCCCAGGCAGCGGACAAGATCAGAAACCGGAAGTATTAAGCGGTGACAGACGACAGCGGGATCGGAGAGAAGCGATGGGAAAGGGAAAAAAAGAAGACACAGATGAGATGATTCGCCAGATACAGGAGACAAGAAGGCAGCTTGCCGCCAGCCTGTACAGTGATTTCTTCGGGGGACCTTTGTCAGCGGGAACTTCATCTTCCGCAGGACAGGAGAGCGGAAAGGCATCTTCTGCTGCTGCCGGTGCTGCAGAATCTTCGAAGGCTTGCGGTGATATGCCCAAAGCTCCGGTCGAGGCTGCAACAGGTCCGGCACCGAAGCGCGCCCAGGCACCGACGGTGAAGGAAGAGCCGCAGGAAGATCCGATGGAAACGCTGAACAACCTGGTCGGCCTGGAGAAGATTAAGCATGATGTGAAGGAACTGACCGACTTTGCCAGGATTCAGAAGGCCAGAAAGGATGCCGGGCTGAAGTCGGTTCCGGTTTCTCTTCACCTTGTATTCACAGGCAATCCCGGGACAGGAAAGACAACGGTTGCCCGAATTCTGGCAAAGCTGTACAACCAGATCGGGATCCTGTCGAAGGGACAGCTGGTTGAGGTTGACCGTTCCGGCCTCGTTGCGGGATATGTCGGGCAGACAGCGATTAAGACACAGGAGCAGATCCAGAATGCGCTCGGAGGCGTCCTGTTTATTGATGAAGCGTATACACTTGCCGCAAAGAATGAAGACTTCGGGCAGGAAGCGATCGATACCATCTTGAAGGCGATGGAAGATCACCGGGATGACCTGATTGTGATTGTTGCCGGCTATACGCAGCCGATGGAGACTTTTATCAACAGCAATCCGGGCCTGAAGAGCCGGTTCAATAAATATATTGAATTTCCGGATTACTCGATCGATGAACTGATGGCAATCTTCGATCTGAATTGCAAAAAATATGATTATGTCATCCAGGAGGACGCGCGGGACCATGTCAGGGAGAAGCTGTCTCTCATGAAACTGTCCTCCCCGGAGAATTTCGCGAATGCCAGAGCGGTCCGGAATCTGTTTGAGGAGATTATCACCAACCAGGCCGGCAGGATTGCGGCGATGAAGGATCCTTCTCTTGAGGATATGAAGACGATCACGAATGAGGACCTGACGGACGCGGAAGAAGAAGCAATCTCTGCCAGGACGCTGGCTCAGATGATGGCGGAGAACGCGGAACAGGAACGGGTGATCCCGGCGGAAGGAGCCCCGGAGAAGACCTCGGAAGTGTCGGAGGAGACTTCAAAGCAGGCGCAGGAAGAATCACCCGGGGAGACTTCCGGGCAGCAGGAGGAAAAGGATGAAACCTGAACAACTAAGGCTGATCCTCGCGTCGGCGTCTCCCAGAAGAGATGAGCTTCTGAATACGGCCGGACTCTTTCATGAAGTGATGGTATCCGGGGCCAACGAGGATGTGGCACAGACGAATCCACGTACGCTGGTAGAACTGCTCTCCGCAAAAAAAGCACAGGAGGTGTGCGGCAGGATCACATCGGAGGATGACTTCGCGGTGATCGGTGCGGATACGGTGGTTTTCATAGATGGAGTGATCCTGGGAAAGCCTGCCGGCCCCGAGGACGCGAAACGAATGCTCCGTATGCTGTCCGGAAGAGCGCATCATGTCTGTACCGGAGTGACGCTTCACGGAAGAATCGACGGAAATGAGCGCGTGCGCACCTTTTCCGAGGTCAGCACGGTACATGTCGATCACCTTACCGAGCAGGAGATTGCTTCCTATGTCGACTCCGGCGAACCGCTGGACAAGGCAGGCGCTTATGGCATTCAGGGCGCGTTCTGCAAACATGTGACCCGGATTGAAGGGGATTATTTCAACATTGTCGGCCTCCCGGTCAGCAGAGTGTACCGGGAATTGAAGGCATTCTGCTCCTGATTTCTGAAGAAAGAGAAGAAAGGGCTCCCGGTTACGGGAGCCTGTTTGATGGGTGGGAAGCTGCCGGCCCTGCCTGTCGGTGGTGCCGGCAGCCTCTTATGAATAAGAGCTTTCGCCCACCCACGGACTATCTTATTCGCAGGGCATACGAAATGCAAATAGAAAAGCTTGTGATTTTTGAGATATATTTTGTTACATTTGATCGAACTTATCTGCACAAGCTGAGATTGGCAGACAAAAGATGGTTCCGGCGGATTCATTTTCGTCATTATAGACAAAGAAAAAGGGGTTTTCGGAACGGGAGAAATATGTTACACTTTTGTTAAATTTGCGTTACGAACCGTTACGACGAGGAAGTCAGGTGCGGCGGCTATACGGGAAATTCTGTCCGGATGGAGAGGAGAGGAAAGAAGAGATGGAAAAGAGATTGAACCTGAAGGGACTTGTATTACTGCTTATTTTGTGCCTGACAATGCCTGCGTCGGTTTCCTTTGCGGACGAAACCACTCAGACAGAAACCACCCAGACGACTCAGACAGAAACGACTGTGAAGAAGAAAAAGCAAAATAAAATTAAGAACGGGTATGACGAGGACGGCGATTTCTATGACTCGAAGGGATATATGATCCAGAAGTCTACGATCCGCCATCTTCTGGAAGTGGCACTTATGCCGGTTGGCAGAACCGTGTACATCTGGGGCGGCGGACATCAGGGCCCCGAGATGACAATGATCGGCGTTTCTCCTCAGTGGGAAAAGTTTTTCAACAAGCAGACTTCCTCCTACAATTACAAAAATACAAGATGGCAGTATCGCAATGGCCTGGACTGCTCCGGGTATGTCGGATGGGTTCTTTACAATACGTTCCATACCGAGAGCGGGCAGGGAAGCTTTACCATGCTTGCGGAGCATATGACAAGGACCTATGCAAACTGGGGATGGGGAGCATATACCGGAGCGAGAAAGTTCAAGGTCCACCAGGCGGGCGATATTATGAGTCTTGCGGCCGGCCACGTGTATATCGTGATCGGAAGATGTGCGGACGGCAGTGTTGTTCTGGTGCATTCCAGCCCCAAGGGCGTCATGATCAACGGAACGGTCAGCCGGAAGGGAAAAAAGAAGAGCCAGGCATGGAAGCTTGCGAGAAAGTATATGAGACGGTACTTCCCGCAGTGGATGGCGAAATTTAAGGATGTCAGAAGGAACAAGTCCTACCTGACCAGATACAGCAAGATGAGCTGGTATATCGATACCAAGAACAGTGTTATGAGTGACCCGGAAGGCTTGCGGCAGATGAACGCGGAGCAGGTTTTGAAGGTCATCTTCCACGAAGTGTAAGAATGGACAGAAAAAGGCGCCCCATCGGGGCACCTTTTTCTATCAGACTATTTTGCAGGATTCTCCGGAAGCAAAAAGCCTGCCATCCGTAAGGATCAGTCACGAAAATCAAAGAAATTCTTAACCGGGACATTCAGTACATCTGCAATATCGAAAAGCTTCTCTAAAGAGATGGAGGTAGGCATATTCGGCGCTTCCAGATTGCTGATATGGGTGCGGCTGAGATTCACAGCTTCAGCCAGCGCCTGCTGGGTAATGCCTTTGAGTTTTCTATAGTAGGCAATTGTAAGCCCAAGCTGCTTATATTGATTGGATCTTTGCCTGGTCATAATAATGGAACCTCCTTCCGGGCAACGCCACCGACATCGTTTTTTTTGAACTTACTAAACATCGTTACATTAGCACAAGAGAAGAGGAATGTCTACTGGGTATGCAACAAATTAATAACTTTTTATTTACAAAATAAGACTTGCGCATAAGATAATATTTATACATCTTCTATGTGCAGAAGCACAGGGATAAGATAAGAATAGAAAGAAAGGGGAATACCAATGAAAAAAGCTTACATTTTCGCTGCACAGGGCGTAGAAGAAATCGAATGCCTGACCCAGGTGGATCTGCTTCGCCGGGCCGGGATTGAGGTCATAATCTGTGCGGTCGGCAAAGATCTGACCATTCAGGGATCGCACGGGATTTTTTTCCGGGCAGATGTGCCGATCGAGGATGCGGATGTGAAAGACGCGGACGCACTCATCCTGCCGGGTGGAATGCCGGGGACGCTGAATCTGATCGGCGATGATACGCTGGCCGGGATCCTGAAAGCGGCAGAGGGCCGGAACACGCTGATCTGCGCGATCTGCGCGGCTCCCAGAGTTCTGGGCGGACTGGGGCTTTTGAAGGAGCACACTGCGACCTGCTATCCGGGGTGTGAGGAATACCTGACCGGAGCCGTGACCACAGAGCAGGAGGTGGAGGTATCCGGACAGTTTGTAACGAGCCGCGGCGTCGGAACCGCGATTCCATTTGCACTGAAGATCATCGAGCTTCTTCAGGGGAAGGAGCAGTCTGAAAAGATCAGGGAATCGATCGTGTTTCAGGGATAGAAGCATAATTTTCAAATTGTATTCGACATATCCCTGTGTTATACTGATTAAACGGCTGCATAGGGGATTCTGCTTCGTGCGTCCCGGGCCAGACCAGATAACGATATCCAATGTAAGGAGCAAGATTTCATGAGCGTAACAGTTGAGAAAAAAGACAATAACATGGCAGTCCTGACGATTGAGGTTCCGGCGGAGAAGTTCGTCGAGGCGATCGAAAAGGCATATCAGAGACAGAAGAAGAGTATTGTGATTCCCGGATTCAGAAAGGGAAAGGCACCGCGCAGGATGATTCAGAAGCTCTATGGCGCGCAGGTCTTTTTTGAGGAAGCGGCGAATCTGATTTTCCAGACGACTTACAGTGAAGCGGCGAAGGAAAGCGGCGAGAAGATCGTGTCGAGCCCGCAGATTGATATCAAGCAGATCGAGGAAGGAAAGCCGTTCATCTATACCGCGACCGTTGCACTGAGACCGGAGGTTACCCTCGGACAGTACAAAGGAGTGGAGATTCCGAAGAAGGAGGTTACCGTATCGGAAGAGGAGATCATGGCGGACATCGACCGCGAGAGAGAGCAGAACGCGCGTGACCTCGATGTGGATGACCGCCCGGTAAAAGACAAGGACCGCATCAAGCTTGATTTTGACGGCACTGTGGATGGCGAGAGATTTGACGGCGGCAAGGCGGAGGACTTTGATCTGACGATCGGATCCGGTTCCTTCATCCCCGGATTTGAAGACCAGATCATCGGCAAGAACATCGGGGAAGAATTTGATGTCAATGTCACCTTCCCGGAGGATTACCACGCCGAGGCGCTCAAGGGCAAGCCTGCCGTTTTCCGGTGCAAGGTCAACAGCATCTCCGAGCATCAGGTGCCGGAACTGGATGATGATTTTGTACAGGATGTCTCCGAGTTTGACACTGTGGAGGAGTACAAGGCGGATGTAGAGAAAAAGATCCGTGAGCGCAAGGAGAAGGCGTTAAAGTCCGAGAATGAGAGCGCGGCGGTGCGCGCAGCTCTGAAGAATGCCAGCATGGATATCCCGGATGCGATGGTCGAAGAGCAGGCTCAGACGCTGGTTAACGAGTTTGCCCAGAGAATTCAGTCCCAGGGCATGAACATGCAGCAGTATATGCAGATCACCGGCATGAATGAGCAGACGCTTGCGCAGCAGATGAAGCCGCAGGCACTCGAGCGCATCCAGAACAGTCTGCTCCTTGAGGCGGTTGCGAAGGCTGAGAATGTCGAGATCTCCGATGAGCGGCTGGATGAAGAAGTGGAAAAGATGGCAGAAGCGTACAACATGGAGAAAGAGAAGCTCTATGATCTGATGGGAGAGGAATCCAGGACTCAGATGAAGCAGGATCTGGCGATCCAGGAGGCAGTGAAGATCATTGCCGAGAATGCGGTTGAGGTGGAGATGCCTGAGGAAGAGAGCGTCGATCTCGAGGAGAATCCGGAGGAGAACTGATATGCCATTGATCCCATATGTGATTGAACAGACTTCACGGGGAGAGAGATCCTATGATATTTATTCCAGGCTTCTGAAGGACAGGATCATTTTCCTGGGAGAGGAAGTCACGGATGTATCCGCGAACATCATTGTTGCGGAGCTTCTGTTCCTGGAATCGGAGGATCCGAACAAGGATATTCACCTGTATATCAACAGCCCGGGCGGATCGGTATCCGCCGGCTGGGCGATCTACGATACGATGCGTTACATCAAGTGTGATGTTTCCACAACCTGCATCGGCATGGCTGCCAGCATGGGCGCATTTCTCCTGGCAGGAGGTACAAAGGGAAAGAGATACGCGCTTCCGAACTCCCGGATTATGATCCACCAGCCTTCCGGCGGTGCGCAGGGACAGGCGAGCGATATCAAGATCCAGGCGGAGCAGATTATTGAGACCAGGCGCAGGCTGAATCAGTATCTGGCGGAAAACACCGGACAGCCGCTTGAGGTCATTGAGCGCGACACGGAGCGTGACCACTGGATGAGTGCCGAAGAGGCAATGGAGTATGGTCTGATCGACCAGGTTGTAACATCCAGATAAAGAGTTTTTGTCATAACAGGCCAGGGATGCGTGCATCCCTGGTTGTGCTGAATCATAAAGCGTAAGGGGAAATATGGCGGGAAAGAATTTTGAAAAAGTCAGGTGTTCCTTCTGCAACAAGACAGAGGATCAGGTGCGTAAGCTGATTGCCGGACCGGGTGGAGTATATATCTGTGACGAATGTATTGACGTCTGTTCCGAGATTGTGGAGGACGAGCTGGCGGAAGAGGATATGCAGCTTGCGCAGAGTGAGATTAATCTGCGTACGCCGAAGGAGATCAAGGCCTTTCTGGACGAGTACGTGATCGGACAGGAAGAGGCGAAGAAGACGCTGTCTGTCGCGGTGTACAATCATTATAAGCGGGTTCTTGCCAATACTGCCCAGTCCGTCGGCGATGTGGTGGAGCTTCAGAAGAGCAACATTCTGATGCTGGGGCCGACCGGATCCGGCAAAACATATCTTGCGCAGACGCTTGCCAGGATGCTGAATGTTCCGTTTGCGATTGCGGATGCGACTTCCCTGACAGAGGCAGGATATGTCGGCGAGGATGTGGAGAATATTCTGCTGAAGCTGATTCAGGCTGCCGATTATGACATCGAAAGGGCACAGAGGGGAATCATCTATATCGATGAGATTGATAAGATCACGCGTAAGAGCGAGAACGTATCCATCACCCGGGATGTCTCCGGAGAAGGCGTGCAGCAGGCACTTTTGAAGATCATCGAGGGTACGGTTGCCTCCGTGCCGCCGCAGGGCGGGAGAAAGCATCCGCACCAGGAACTGATTCAGATCGACACGACCAACATTCTCTTTATCTGCGGCGGCGCGTTCGAGGGACTCGAAAAGATCATCGAGAACAGGATGGATACGAAGTCGATGGGCTTCCTTGCCGAGATTACGGAGAAACGCGAGGAGAACATCGGAGAGCTTTTGAAGAATGTGCTTCCCCAGGACCTGATTCGGTTCGGACTGATTCCGGAGTTTATCGGCCGTGTACCGATCGTGGTGAGTCTGAACGCGCTGGACCGGGATGCCATGATCCGCATCCTGACCGAACCGAAGAACGCGATTATCCGCCAGTACCAGAAGCTGTTTGAGCTGGATGGCGTGGAGCTTACCTTTGAGCAGGATGCGGTTTGCCGGATTGCGGATAAGACGATTGAGCGCAAGATCGGAGCCAGAGGTCTTCGGTCGATCATAGAAGGCGCCATGCTTGATGTCATGTTCGAGATTCCCGGCCAGGATCAGATCACAGGCTGCGTGATGACGAAGGAAGCGATCGACGGGGAGGAGAAGCCGAAGCTGATCTATGACCAGGCTTTGATTGCGGAAGAGGAAAAGCAGCCCCGCAAGAGAGGAAAGAAGTCCCTGGAAGAGACAGCCTGAGAGACAGGAAACGCATGAAAATAAGAAGTGCCGAACTGAAAACAGTATGCGGATATACGAGCACACTGCCGGAGTCCGTGCTTCCCGAGATTGCCTTTGCCGGAAGATCGAATGTCGGGAAGTCCTCTCTGATCAATGCATTGATGCAGCGCAAGCGTCTGGCACGTGTCGGAGAGACGCCGGGAAAGACAAGAACCATCAATTTCTATGAGATTGACGCGCTGATCAAAAGACCGGCCGCGATGCCGGCGGACTCCGGTCTGACGGAGGATTTCTCCGCTCAGGCAAAAGAATCCGGCAGGCAGGCGGAGGAGAGCGTGGTATTTCAGCTGGTTGATCTCCCCGGCTACGGCTATGCGAATGTTTCGCTTGATGAGAAGGCCAGATGGGGGAAGATGATCGAGCGTTACCTGAAGGCTGACAGGCAGCTGCGCGCTGTGTTTCTCCTGCTGGATATCCGTCACGAGCCGAATGCGAATGACCGGCAGATGTATGACTGGATCCTCGGGAGCGGGTATACCCCGGTCCTGATTGCGACAAAGGCAGACAAGGTAAAGAAAAGCAAAATCAACGGACAGCTCAAGGTGATCCGGGAAGGCCTGAAGGCGCCGAAAGGAAGCATTCTGCTTCCTTTTTCCGCGCAGACAGGAAGCGGCAGAGAAGAGATCTGCGCACAGATCGGAACGCTTTTGTAAAGATGTACCAGGAGTAGATGAGATGAGAAAAAAGGAACTTGCCAAGACATATGACCCTTCCGGGATGGAGGATCAGATCTATCAGAACTGGGAGAAAAACGGGTATTTTCACGCGAAGGTGAATCCGGACAGGAAACCGTTCACCATCGTCATGCCTCCGCCAAACGTGACGGGACAGCTGCATATGGGACATGCCCTGGACAATACGCTTCAGGACATTCTGATCCGCTGGAAGAGAATGCAGGGCTATGAGGCGCTGTGGCAGCCGGGTACGGATCACGCTGCGATTGCCACCGAGGTGCGGGTCACGAATATGCTCAAGGACAAGGGCATTGACAAGCATGAGATTGGCAGGGAAAAGTTCCTGGAATACTGCTGGGACTGGAAGAAGGAATACGGAAGCCGCATCATGACGCAGCTTCGGAAGCTGGGCTCCTCCGCTGACTGGGAGAGAGAACGCTTCACGATGGACGAGGGCTGCTCCGCGGCGGTTGAGCATGTGTTCTGCAAGCTCTACAAAAAGGGGTGGATCTATAAGGGAAACCGGATTATTAACTGGTGTCCGAAGTGCCAGACTTCGCTCTCCGATGCAGAGGTTGAGCACGTGGATCAGAACGGCTTCTTCTGGCATATCAATTATCCCGTGGTCGGAGAGAAGGGCCGCTTCGTGGAGATCGCGACGACCCGCCCGGAAACCATGCTGGGGGATACCGCTGTCGCGGTGAATCCTGAGGATGAAAGATACAAGGATCTGGTCGGAAAGACGCTGGAGCTTCCGCTGACCGGGAGACAGATCCCCGTGATTGCGGATGCTTACGTGGATAAAGAGTTCGGAACAGGCTGCGTGAAGATTACGCCGGCGCATGATCCCAACGATTTTGAGGTTGGAAAGCGCCATAACCTGGAAGAGATCAATATCCTGAATGATGATGCCACCATGAACGAGCTGTGCGGGAAGTATACCGGCATGGACCGTTATGAAGCCAGGAAGGCGATCGTCGCAGATCTGGATGCGCTTGGCCTTCTGGTCAAAACCGTTCCGCACACCCATGCGGTCGGAACCCATGACCGCTGCCACACCACAGTGGAGCCCATGATCAAGCCGCAGTGGTTTGTGAAGATGGATGAGATGGCGAAAGCGGCGCTTGCGGCAGTGAAGACGGAGGATCTGAACTTCGTGCCGGAGCATTTTGACAAGACCTATATCCACTGGCTCGAGAATATCAGAGACTGGTGCATTTCCCGCCAGCTTTGGTGGGGCCACAGGATTCCGGCTTACTATTGCACGGAATGCGGGGAGATGGTTGTATGCGAGGGCGGAGCGCCGCGGGTGTGCCCGAAGTGCGGCGGCACGCATTTCCATCAGGATGAGGATTCTCTGGATACCTGGTTCTCGTCCGCGCTCTGGCCGTTCTCGACACTGGGCTGGCCGGAGAAGACACCGGAGCTGGAATACTTCTATCCGACGGATGTGCTGGTAACCGGATACGATATTATCTTCTTCTGGGTAATCCGTATGGTGTTCTCGGCGCTGGAGCAGACGGGGAAGAGTCCCTTCAAATACGTCCTGATCCACGGCCTTGTGCGGGATGACAAAGGGCGGAAGATGTCAAAGTCACTGGGCAACGGCATTGATCCGCTGGAGATCATTGACCAGTACGGCGCAGATGCCCTGAGACTGACGCTGGTGACCGGAAATGCGCCCGGCAATGACATGCGTTTCTATTTTGAGCGCGTCGAGAACTCCAGGAATTTCGCGAACAAGATCTGGAATGCCACAAGGTTCATATTGATGAATCTCGATAAGAGCGAAGTGCCTGAGACCATTGATCCGGGGAAGCTGACAAATGCCGACCGCTGGATCCTGTCGAAGGTGAATACGCTGGCGCGAGAAGTCACCGAGAACATGGATAAGTTCGAGCTGGGCATCGCGGTCCAGAAGGTCTATGATTTCTTCTGGGATGAGTTCTGCGACTGGTACATCGAGATGGTGAAGCCGCGTCTGTACTCCGATACCGATCCGACAAAGAGCGCGGCGCTGTGGACCTTGAAGCATACGCTGATACAGGCACTGAAGCTGCTCCATCCTTTTATGCCGTTCATCACGGAAGCGCTGTTCCAGTCGGTCAATGACACGGATGATTCCATCATGGTCTCAGCCTGGCCGGTCTACAGGCAGGATTGGAACTTTGCATCAGAGGAAGAGGAGATTGAGACAATCAAGGACGCGGTGCGCGCCATCCGCGCGGTCCGGACTTCCATGAATGTGCCGCCGTCAAAGAAGGCCAGAGTGTTCGTGGTCTCCGGGGATGAAAAGATCCGGGAGATCTTTGAGAAAGACCGTCTCTTCTTTGCTTCTCTGTCATCCGCTTCCGAGGTGCTGACGCAGGCGGACCGGGAAGGGATTGCCGAGGATGCGGTTTCGACTCTGATTCACAACGCGTCCATCTTCATTCCGATGGAAGAACTGGTAGATATCGGGAAAGAGATTGAGCGGCTTACCAAGGAAAAGAAGCGTCTTGAGCAGGAACTGAAGCGCTCCCGCGGCATGCTTCAGAATGAGAAGTTCCTGTCGAAGGCGCCTGCGCAGAAGGTCGAGGAAGAAAAGGGAAAGCTTGCGAAGTATGAGAAGCTGATGGAACAGGTCAGTGAACGGCTCTCCCAGCTCGCACGGTAACCGCGACGTAGTTAAGAAAATATTCAGAATAAAACCATTCCATCAGAACGAAACATTTTGCCGGGGATGCTACAATAAAGGCATCAAAGATCAGGCAGTCGGCAGGTTTTTCGTCCCCGCCGGGCGGAAAACGAAAAAACTCAGCCCAGGCTGAGGATAAGATGTCTGCCGTTTCAAGGAGGGAGACATGGTATGAAGAGAGAGCGTGCAATATCCGGCAATCGATGGGCGATGTTGTTGACACTGTTTATCGCCGCAGCTTTCCTGACCGGAATGAAGGGCGTCAGGACACAGGCTGCGCAGGCATATGGTTACCTGCTGCCTTCAAGCAGCTACACCTATCTGGATTCGAGTGCTGTCGCCGGATGGCCGGCACAGGTTGTGTGCTACGCAAAGAATGAGATCTACGCGCGCAACGGCAGGATGTTCGTTTCAACGGAGCTGCAGAACTGGTTCAACATGCAGTACTGGTATACTCCGATCTACACACCGGAGCAATTCTCGGATGCCATGCTGAACCCTTACGAGACGTCGAATGTCCAGATGCTGTCGGATGTGGAGGCTTCGCTGGGAATGTATCCCCTCGACTCGGCAGGGTACAGTTACGATCCGGTCTATCAGTATCTGAATACCGTCGGAACTACGCAGTATTATGTGAATCCGGATACCTACATCTTTTATGACAGCGATACCAGGTATCTGACAGATGCCGATCTGAGCCCGCTCAGCGCGCAGGAGCTTTGCTATGCAAAGAACGAGATCTACGCCAGACGGGGCTATATCTTCGCATCCACCGAGCTGTCCGATTACTTTAACGGAAAGAACTGGTACTGGGGGACCGCAGATGCGTCTTCCTTCAGTGACGCGGTTTTCAACTCTGTTGAGACGGCAAACATCGGGCTTTTGCAGCAGAAGGAATATGCGCTGGTTCCGGGAGGATATCTCCTTGATCAGCCGGGCTATACCTATCAGAACATCGGATCCTATTCCGCCGGGGATGTGGTTCGTGCCACCAGCAGCGATTATATCTTCTATGACAGCGCGGTGCGCTATCTGACCGATGCGGAGGTTTCCGCGCTTTCGCTGCAGCAGATGTGCTATGCGCGGAATGAGATCTATGCGCGCCGCGGATATATCTTTCAGTCTCAGGAACTGAGAGATTACTTCGGCAGCAAGAGCTGGTACTATCCGACTGTTCCGGCGGCTTCCTTCTCGGATCAGGTGTTCAACAGCGTTGAAATCGCAAACATTGATCTGCTGAAGCGCTACGAGTATTCGATTAATCCGAACGGGTATCAGCTGTACTGATTCAGACTGCTCGTGCTGTGGCAGAGCAGGGCAGCTTTTTACAGGTGATGAAACCGCAGGTGTATACCGATTTGATATCGGTTTCACCTGCGGTATATTACTTTTCCAGGAGGAACGATCATGTCCCTGATCTTGATTCCCGGCACGTCGGGAAGCGGAAAGAGCCATATGATGTTTCAAAGGGTGCTCCGGGAAGCGCAGGAGCACCCTGAGCAGCGTTTTGTTGTGCTCGTTCCGGAACAGAATACCCTTCAGACGCAGAAAAAGCTTGTCGCGATGAGCGGGCGGGGAGGAATCTGGAACATTGACGTGCTGAGCTTTACCCGGCTTGCATACCGGGTCTTCGAGCAGACCGGAGTCAGGAAGCACAGGATTCTGTCTGAGACCGGAAAGATCCTTCTGCTTCGCCTGATTGCCGCCCGGGAGGGCGCGCGGATCCCGATCCTTTCTGGCGTGCTTGACCGCCCCGGCGTTTTGAATGAGATGAAATCGATCCTGTCGGAAATGGACCAGTATGGGATCGGGCAGGAGGAATTGCTCCGGATGGAGCGGCAGGTGTCGGAGGACGGCAGGCATCCGGCACTTACGCGCAAGCTGTCCGAGATCGCTCTTTTGCAGGAAGCGTTCGAGCGCTATCAGGAAGGACACTATATTACGGGAGAAAAACAGCTGCTGGTTCTGTGCGAAAAGATTCCGCTCGACGAGACGCTCCGGGGCGCTGTCTTCTGCCTGGACGGCTTCACGGGACTGACCCCGGCGCAGCTTCAGGCCGTCACAGCTTTGCTGGGCGTGGCAAAGGAGCTTTTGGTGAGCGTGACGATTGATCCGGATCAGATGCCCATTTCAGGCGCGGATCAAAAGACTGCGCCTGGTCCTCAGAGCATGGACAGCTGGGGACTGTTTGCGCTCTCGCAAAGAACGGTTCAGGCGCTTGTCCATTGTGCTAAGCAGGCGCATTGCGCTGTGGAGGTTTTGCCTGTCATGCCGGGAAATGGCGGCAGACATGCCGCAGGCGGAGAGCTTGCGTGGCTGGAGATGCATCTGCTGCGGGACGGGAAGGAAGGCAGGCGTCCCTTCCCGGCATCCGGCAGCCGGCCGGAGATCTTTCTGAGACAATGCGCAGATCCGTGGGATGAGGCGGTCTCCGCCGCGGTGACGATTTCAGAACTGATCCGGAAGGGGATCCGCTACCGGGAAATTGCCATCGTCTGCGGAAGCCTGAAGGATTATGCGGAGTATGTCAGACGTGCGATGTCTGTCTATGAGATTCCCTGCTATATTGACCGTTCCTCCACGGTGGTCATGAATCCGGCCTTTGAATTCGTGCGCTGCGCAGTCGACGTGTTGGAAAAAAACTTCTCCTATGAGAGCGTCATGGCTCTGCTCCGGACCGGATTGGTATTAGATCCGGACGACGGCGGGATCGATCTTCTGGAGAACTATATTCTCGCGGCAGGGATCCGCGGATACAGTATGTGGAGCAAACCGTTCGTGCGGCAGACCAGGGACCGGAATCAGGAGCTTCTGGAGGCTGCCTCAGCGCCGCGCGCTTCGTTTATGGAGAAGTTTGAACCCTTCGCGCAGACGATGAAGAAGAGCCGCGCGCCGTTCTGCGAATACGCGAAGGCGCTGTGGACGCTTGTTCTTGCATGCGATCTTCCCGGGAAGCTGGACATCCTGGGGAAGCAGTGCATGGAGGCGGGGCGTCAGGAACGTGCCCAGGAGTATGAAGCGGTACTTGGCGTCATCAGCAGCGTGCTGGATGAGGCAGTGCTCCTGATGGGGGAGGAGACGGTAACCAGGAGTCAATTCTCCGAAATCTTAAGAGCCGGGTTTGCGGAGGCAAAGATCGGGATCCTTCCGCGCGGAATCGATCAGGTTCAGGTGGGAGACCTGGAGCGTTCCCGTCTGGAGGACATCCGGGTGGTGCTCTTTCTGGGAATGAACGATGGTTATGTTCCGAGGCGGAAGCTTGCCGGCGGGGTTCTGACAGATCTGGAAAGAGAATATCTGCTCAGTCAGAATGTCCATCTGGCACCGACGGCACGCCAGGAGGCCAACATCCAGCAGTTCTACCTGTATCTGGTTCTGACAAGACCCTCCGAGGCACTTTACCTTTCCTGGTCCATGGCCGGGACCGATGCGAAGGAGCTGAGGCCGTCCGGTATTGTGAATACCATTCAGACACTGTTTCCGGCGGTTTCCTGGGTCAGTGCATCTTCCGCGCTTCCCTTTGACAGCGTCACATCGCTTGAGACAGGCCGCAATGTCCTGTTTCAGGCACTCGGAGACTATCTGCACGGGGAGAGAATCCCGGCGGAGTGGAACCGGGCTAAACTGAAGGAACTGATCCGTCTGTACCTGACGAAGGAAGAAAAGTGGAAGGGGAGGGCGGAAGCGTTCTTGCAAAGTATCTGTGCCAATGACAGGAAAACAGACCTGGATGAGGAAACAGCACTTGCGCTGTATGGCAGCGTACTGAAAGGAAGCATCACAAGGCTGGAGGAATTCTCCGCCTGCGCATTCCGGCATTTTGCCGATTACGGACTGCAGCTGAAGGAGCGGGAAGTGTTTGCGCTGCGTTCTCTGGAGACGGGCAATCTGCTCCACAAGGCGGTCGAACTGTTCTCCCGGAAACTTGGCGGCAGGGAATTCCCCTATGGCTGGCGCGATCTGCCGGAGGATCAAAGAGACAATCTGGCCAGGGAATGCCTCGCTCAGGCGCTGGAGGAGGCTCACGCGGCACAGCTGTATCTGGACAGTGCCCGGTCGGCGGAGACCCTCGCGCGCTGTGAACAGATCTTTCTGCGCAGCGTAAAAACGCTGCAGCGCCAGATTCAGGCCGGGGTGTTTGAACCGGTCCGGTTTGAGCTTTCCTTCGGGAAGGAGGATTCGGACATGGTCTGGATCGAGGATCTTCCGGGCGGGAAGAAGCTTGCCCTGAGCGGGAAGATCGACAGGATCGATACGTGCGCCGGGGAAGGGACTGAGACAATCTATGTCAAGATTGTAGACTATAAGTCCTCATCGAGAGAGATCGATCTGGAGAGCCTGATCGAAGGGGAACAGCTGCAGCTGATCGTGTATATGGACGCGGCAGCGAAGCTCTCCCGCCGGAAAGACCCGGACAGGGAAGTCGTGTGTGCCGGCGCATTTTATTTTTCCTTCCTGGATCCCGTCGTCGGGATAACCCCGCAGATGACAGAGGATCAGATCCAGGACGCCATTGATGCGAGCATGCGGGTAAAGGGACTTGTAAACAGCAGAAAAGATGTGATCGAACGGCTTGACGCGCAGCCGTGGGCGCCGGGTGCCTCGAAGGTCATCCCTGTCACGAAGAATAAAGCGCAGGGCGAGGTGCGCGCCGCGGGCCATATCATATCTGACCGGCAGTTCAGCCTGCTTCGGGACTACGCTGCGCATCGGATGAGAGAAATTGCTTCGGACATTCTCTCCGGGCAGACCGCGCCGAATCCTTCGCGGAAGGACTCCAATACGACCGCATGCACCTGGTGCCCGTACCGGGATGTCTGCGGATTCGATCCGCGCAGCCGGGGGATGGCATACCGGGAAAAGGCAGGAAGAAGTCCGGAGAAGATCTGGGAAGTGATTGAAGAAGGGGCTCTCATGCCGGAGCAAAAGGACAAGGGCCATCCGGGCGGGTAACAGCAGACCTTGCATGATGTGCTCCGCGGGAGCGTATTCTCGGGAAGGAGAGAGAAGAGATGCCGGAGTGGACGGAAGAACAAAAACAGGTGATTGCGTCGCGCGGCCAGGATCTTCTGGTGAGTGCGGCTGCGGGATCCGGTAAGACGGCTGTTCTGGTTCAGCGGATTCTGGAGAAAATTCTGGATCCGCATTCCGAAATTGATATCGACCGTCTTCTTGTAGTTACTTTTACGAATGCCGCTGCCGCGTCTCTTCGTGAGAAGATCCGGCTTCGGCTGGAGGAAGCGTCGGCCGGAGAGGACCCGGCAAGAGCAGGAAAGGCAAGACGCCAGCTTTCCATGCTAGCGGGAGACCATATCGAAACGATTGACCGATTCTGCCGGGAAATCGTTCTGGATCACGCTGACGCGCTGGAGATTGATCCCTCCTTCCGGATTGCGGACGAGGGAGAGCGAAAACTGCTTCAGTCGGAAGCAGTCTCTCAGATCATGGAAGAGAGTCTGTCGGATCCTTCTGAAGAATGGCAGAGGGATTACAGGGATTTTGCCAGGCTGTATGCGCCGGGGAAGACGGACGCGAAGCTGGAGGATCTGATTCTGCGCTTTTATGAGTTTTCCATGTCCCATGAGTTTCCCCGGATGTGGCGGCATCACTGCGCTGATCTGTACCGGGATGAGACGGATTCCGGACAATGGGTACAGGATCTGACAGACAGCCTGAACAAAAAGATGGGGGAGATCCATGAGAGCCTCCTGGCAGGACTTGCCATCTGCCGCAGGGTGGGCGGCCCTTATCACTATGCGCAGGCGATGGAAGCACATGCGGCACTGACAGATCGCCTGTGCAATTGTTCCTCGCCGGCAGCGTACGCGGCGCTGCTGGAGTCATTTCCCTGGCCCAGACCGGGAAGAAAAAAGAGCGGCAAGGACGCGCCGCCGGTGGAGGAGGATCTGGAGAAGCAGGTAAAGAAGATCCGGGAGCGGGCGAAGAAGTCTCTGGATGATCTGGCAGAGAATCTTTTCTATGCGCCGGAGGATACGATCCGCAAGGCCCGTCTTGATACGGCCCGGTATATGGACGTACTGGTCCGCCTGACCGATCTTTTTGAGGAGCGGTTTGAGAAGGAGAAAAGAGCCAGGAATATTGCGGACTTTTCCGATGTGGCGCATTGGGCGCTGCAGGTTTTGATCCGCGTCGGGGAGGATGGCCTGCCCGTATTGGATGAGAGGGGGGAGTATGCTTATACCCCTCTGGCACGGGAATACGCGGAGTATTTCCGGGAGATCTATATCGATGAATACCAGGACTCCAACCGTGTCCAGGAGCTTCTGCTTCAGAGCATCGCAAAAAGCGGCGGCCGCTTCATGGTCGGAGATATGAAGCAGAGCATCTACCGGTTCCGCATGGCGGATACGGGGATCTTTCTGGAGAAGGCGTCCACCTACAGCAAGCAGGAAAATGCAGCGCAGCGCAGGATTGATCTGCACTGCAATTTCCGCAGCCGCAAGGAGGTGCTGGAGGCAGTCAACCTGGTCTTCGGACAGATCATGCGGCAGGAGATCGGAGGCGTGGAATACTCCAGGGAGGAAGCGCTTCGCCCGGGATACCATTTTCCGGAATACGGACCGGGGGATCCGGGCGACGGACCGGATCTGCTTCCGGAGCTGATTCTTGCAGAGCGGGGCGATGTGCCGGATGCGTCGTCCGCAGCCCAGGCGGAGGCAGAGGTTGTGGCAAAACGGATTCTTGCCATGGTCGGCAGACTGCCGGTTTACAACAAGGAGACGGGGGAGTATGCGCCTGCCGCGTTTGGCGATATCACGATCCTGCTCCGCACCGCGGCAGGGTGGGCGCAGACATTTTCCAGGGTGCTGGACGCGAACGGTATTCCGAACCGCCCGGATGCCAGTACCGGATATTTTGATTCTGTTGAGGTGCGTACGATTCTTTCCTATCTGAGCATCCTGGACAATCCACGCCAGGACATTCCGCTCGCGGCCTGTCTCCGGTCTGTGATCGGAGGCCTGGATGACAATGCTCTGGCCGTGATCTGTGCGCAGACAGAAAGAGGACCTTTGTATCAGCGCATCCTTGCGTACAGAGAATCAGGGAGGGACCCCGGGATCCGGAAGAAGCTGGAGGAATTCCTGAGGACCGCAAAAAGGCTGCGCTCTCTCGTAAAGGATACGCCGATTCATATTCTTCTGTGGAGGATCTTTGATGAGACGGGGTTTGAGCGGAAGATCAGCCTGACGCCGGGAGGACGCCAGAAGAAGGCAAACCTGGCACTTTTGGTTGATATGGCGATGACCTATGAGGAAACCAGCTACCGGGGACTGTTTCATTTTATCCGGTATATTGAAAAGCTCCGGAAGGCGCAGACAGATATCGGTCAGGCATCGGAACATACCGGTCGGGAAAACCTGGTGCGCATCATGACCATGCATAAGAGCAAGGGATTGGAATTCCCGATTGTTTTTGTGTGCGGGCTGAACAAGAAACACAATCTCCAGGATGCGAGAGGGACACTCGTTTTGCATGAGCGGTTAGGCGCGGGTCTGGATTACTGTGATGCAGCGCACAGATGGAAAATGACAAACCGGATCCGCAGTGTCATCGCCGGGAGAATCCGGACCGATGCGATCGGCGAAGAGCTGCGTGTCCTCTATGTTGCCATGACCCGGGCGGAGCAGAAGCTGATCCTTACCGGGTGTGTGGACAGCAGAAAGAAGGCGGTTGAAAGGGCGCTGGATGTCCGCACTCAGACGCAGAAGAAATTGAGCACTGCTGTTGTGGAAGGCGCCGGCAGCATGCTGGACTGGATTCTCGCGGCACTTGCGAGGCATGAGACAGAGCGGGGCTTTTTTGACAGCGGCAGGTGGGACGGCCCTGAATTCTGTGAGAGTGATGCCGCCGCTTTGCCCGGACAGATTCTGATCCGGACAGGACAAGAGCTTATGTCTTCCCATGAGAGGCAGTCGGCGGAAGAAGAAAACCGGCTGGAGGAACTTCTGGCCCCGGATGCGGAGCCGGTATCGGATCCGGCCCTGCGGAATCGTCTTGCCTTTATGCTTTCCAGGGGATATGAATGGGCGGAAGGAAGAGAAGGGATGCCCGGAAAGCTGTCGGTTTCCGCACTCAAGGAGAAGGCTTACCGGGAAGAGCTTCTGAGGATCCTGAAAGAAGACGGCGGTATGCTTCTGACGGAAGCGGGCAGCCTGATTCCGGCGCCGGATCCTGCTGCGGACCCGGAGCCGGAGGGGATGCTTCCGGCTCCCCTGGCGATGAGCGCGCCGCATGAGGCAGTGAATATTCCGGTTCCGGAATTTATGAAGGAGACTTCTGCTATCAGGCAGCGCAAAGGAACGGAGGTCGGAACTGCGTATCATCTCGTTCTGGCCAGCCTGGATCTTACAGCGGACCGGACAAAGGCGCAGATTGCGGCACGGTTGGAAAGCATGCTTAAGTGTGATAAAATCCAAAAGGATGAAGCGTCCGGCATCGATCCCGAAAAGATCGAGGTCTTTGTATCGTCCTCTCTGGGCCGGCGGATGGCACATGCCGCACAGGAAAAGAAGCTTTGGCGTGAGCAGCCTTTTGTCATCGGCAAAAAGGCCAGTGAGATCCGCGCGGACTGGAGCGATGATGAGACGATCCTGATACAGGGAATCATCGACGCATTTTTCCTCGAGGAGGACCAGGTGGTCCTTGTCGATTACAAGTCCGACAGAGCAAGAAACGGTGAAGAGGAGAGTCTGGTCAGACGTTACCGGGAGCAGTTCAGGATCTATGCGGATGCATTGGAGAAGCTGCTTATGAAAAAGGTAAAGGAGGCCTGGCTCTATTCGCTGAGTCTTGGGAAAGCGATTCCCGTCAGCCTTTCGGACGAAGAGCAGCATAATGAAGTGGATTGATTGGAAGTTTTCATGAACGCGGCACGCAGACATACAGGCGCATATTATTTCTGGATCGGAATGCTGATCCCGATCCTTCTGGCAGGAATCGGATTTGTCATCATAGGGATCTGGCCCTTCGGCGACGGGACGATGCTGATCATCGACTCCCTTCATCAGTATCTTCCGTTTTACACGGACTTTCACGAGAAGCTGAGGTCAGGAGGCAGCCTGCTGTATTCGTTCTCGGCGGGCCTGGGATATAACTTCTGGGCAACCTATGCCTATTATCTTGCCAGCCCGTTCAACTTTCTGATTGCGCTTGTTCCGACAAAGAATGTGTGTGACTTCATGGACCTGTGCATTCTTCTGAAGATCGGACTGTGCGGCGGATGTATGACATGGTACCTGCACCGCAGGAATACGAGGTCATTTGCTCTGAGTGCAGCGTTCGGAACGATGTTCGCGCTGAGCAATTTCATGATCGGGTATTACTTCAACCTGATGTGGCTCGATTCGGTGGCGATGCTGCCGCTGTGTATGTGCGGCATCGAGATGATCTGCGGAATTGGCACAGACCGCCGTCTGTCGGACACCTCTGACGGAAGGCTGTACGCGGCAGCGCTTGCATACGGAATCTGGTGCAACTATTACATCGGCTTTATGCTGTGCATCTTCTCGGTGCTCTACTTCGCCGTCTGCCTTGTTGTGGCCGGAAAGAGCAGCATACGGAGACTGCTTACCAGGATCCTGCGGTTCGGATGGACCTCCCTGATTGCTGGCGGCGTGGGCGCGGTGGTGCTGCTGCCGGCTTACCGTGCGCTTACCATTTCAGAGTCGATGCAGAACAATCATTTTCCGCTGACGCTGGAAACCTTCGACAGCTTTCTGGACATGATGCTGACGCATTTCGCGATGATCAAGCCGATCAATATCGCGAATACCCAGGTAGGGCTGAATGCCTACTGCGGTGTGAGCGTTCTGATTCTGGTGCTGCTGTTTGCACTGGACAGCAGGTGCCCGCTCAGGGAGAGAATTGCCAGAATCGCACTGGCGGGATTGCTTCTGCTGAGCTTCAGCATGAAGACGCTCAATTACATCTGGCATGGATTCCATCAGCAGAACGGGCTGCCGAACCGGTTTGCGTTCGTATATATTGCGGTTATACTGACGATGTCGTACGACGTACTGAGAGATCTGCGCAGGATCAGCCTGTGGAAGGTGATTGCGGCCGGAATCGCTCCGATTGTGCTGGCGTTGGTGTGCCTGATCGGGCAGTATGGGCAGGATTATGAGGGGAATCCGTATTCCTCCGTCGTGTACCTGGTTACGATTGCCCTTCTTGCGGGCTACCTGATTGTACTGCTGCTCCTTCGGAGAATTCCATTTCCGCGCAGGGCTGCCGCGCTGCTGCTCTCCTCCTTGTGTATCACGGAAGCAGGTGTGAGCGCTGTCTACGGCATTATCTGCAACGATTCCGTTACCCGGTCGATCTATCTGGAGGATCAGGAGTCTTACAAGAATCTGATGGCCCAGATCAATGATCCGGATTGGTTCCGGTCTGAGGTGGATGCGCAGCGGATGAGGAATGTAACCCTGTTCTGCGGGGGCAACTCCATCGTGATGTTTAACTCAACCATGCAGCAGTCCGTGACGAATTTCTGCGATAAGATCGGCATGGAGTCCCGCACCAACAAGAACGGGTACAACGGCGTTACGGATCTGATGAACGATGTGTTCGGCATCCGGTATGTTCTGAGCGCCCACGGCAGGGGGAGCACCTTCTACGGGTTTGAAACCCTGACCAAAGACAACAACCTGACCGTCTATCAGAATGACAATGCGCTTCCGATCGGATTCCTTGCGAATTCCGACATCCGGAAATGGGATCTGTCCGGGGCAACGCCGATCGACGTGCAGAATGACTTTGTTACGCTGGCCACAGGGCATGATCCGATCTTCACACTGGACCGGTACCTGACCCTGGAGGAAGACGTGAGCAGCGGCATCCGGATCCCGGAGGGAAAGCAGGTCTATGTCTATCTGCCGAACCGTGTCAAGGAGCTGGTGGTTACAACACCAGAGTTTATCAAAACATACACCACCTTCACGGATCATCTGTATGTGATAGAAGCATGCGATGACAGCTATGAAGCATCGCTGAAGGCAAAGCTCAACAGTGGCAGCGGTCAGAATTCCATTGTCTATACCTGCCCGGATGAGCTGGAAGAGGAAGTGGTCCGGACGCTGTCGGAAAGCGTGCTGGAACAGGTGAAAGCGGAGGGAAGCAGACTTTCCGGAACGATCCATGCGGCCAGAGACGGAGAGCTTGTCCTTACGATCCCTTATGACCGGAACTGGACCTGCAGGGTGGACGGAAACGTTGTGAAAGCGGACTGCATCGGAGAAGCTCTGATGGGTCTGGCTCTGACAGAAGGAGCGCATGAGATCAGCCTTTCCTATATGCCTGACGGTATGATGACAGGGCTGCTTGTGAGCCTGATCAGCATCGCGCTGATGGTGCTGACTTTTCTGTACGAAAATAAGAAGAAAAGGAAAGAAACTGCTATGGCAGGAGAAAACAGACTGACCGGGGAAGTCATGGATGAGATTCTGAAGATCGTCCCGGAGGATGCATGCGCGCAGCACGAAAGCATGAAAAAGCATACGACCTTCCGGATCGGGGGAGAAGCAGACCTTTTTGTTTCTCCCGGCAGCGAAGAGGAGGCTGCGGCACTGCTGGCGCTGTGCAGGAGAAGGCAGATCCCCTGCTATGTCATGGGGAACGGGAGCAACCTTCTGGTCTCGGATGCAGGATACCGCGGCGTGATCATTCAGATCGGAAAGAATATGTCGGGGATCCGCGTGGCAGGATGCATGATCGAAGCACAGGCCGGCGCCATGCTTTCCGCGGTTGCGCGCCGCGCGATGGAGGCATCTCTGCAGGGGATGGAAGCCCTGTCCGGTATTCCCGGAACTCTGGGCGGCGCCCTGGTGATGAATGCCGGCGCTTACGGCAGCGAGATGAAAGATATCGTTGTTTCCGTCCGCGTACTGGATCAGGACGGGAGGATCCGGGAGTTGTCCTGTGAGGAGATGGAATTCGGCTACCGGACATCCGCGGTGCAGCGGCAGAATATGGTCATTCTTTCTGCCCGGATGATGCTGGAGGAGGAGCAGAAAGAAGAGATTGCGGCCAGGATGGAAGAATACCGGATCAAACGGCAGACCAAACAGCCGCTGGAGCTGCCGAGCGCAGGCTCCACCTTCAAAAGGCCGGAGGGTTACTATGCCGGAGCGCTGATCGAGCAGGCACATCTTCGCGGCTGCCGGGAGAATGGCGCGCAGGTGTCTGAGAAGCACTGCGGCTTCATCGTCAATACCGGCGGCGCCACAGCAAAGGATGTAAGGACTTTGATCCGCAGGGTGCAAAGCGCCGTATATGAGGATTCCGGAGTGCGCCTGGAGCCGGAAGTGCGGATGCTGGGATTCGAAGAAGAGACGAAATGATGCAGACTGGCAGCGTGAAGCGGGGGATGACATGAGATTTGTAGTGGTAACCGGGATGTCCGGGTCGGGAAAGACACAGGCTCTGAAGATGCTGGAGGATATGGGGTACTTCTGCGTGGACAATCTTCCTCTTGCGCTGATCGGGAAGTTTGCGGAACTGGCCGCGGCACCTGCGCAGGAATACAGCAAGGTCGCCCTCGGCCTGGATGTGAGGAGCCTCTATAAGGGCAAGGGAAGTGTGGACCGGTTCCTGGAGATTATGAAGGACTATCCGCATGAGATTCTTTTCCTTGACTGCAGCCAGGAGCAGCTGGTGCGCCGATACAAGTATACCCGCAGGCTGCACCCGCTGTCGGCAGGCGGACGGATCGAGGACGGGATCAGCGCGGAAAGACAATATCTGATGCCGCTGAGGGATGCGGCAGATTATGTGCTTGATACCAGCGACCTTCTGACCAGACAGCTGAGGGGGGAGCTGCAACGGCTGTTTGAGGGAGATGCGAAGGAGAACAGTCTTCTTCTGTCAATCCTTTCTTTTGGGTACAAATACGGAATCCCTTCGGATGCGGACCTGGTTTTTGACGTCCGTTTCCTTCCGAATCCGTTCTATGTGGATGAATTGCGGCATAAGACCGGAGAGGACCCGGAAGTGCAGGCGTATGTGTGCCAGGGCGGTGAGGCGGACGTGTTTCAGGAGAAAGTGATGGATCTTCTTGCGTATCTGATTCCGAAATACAGCCAGGAAGGGAAGAGACAGCTGATGATCTGCGTGGGATGCACAGGAGGCAAACATCGCTCCGTGACGATGGCGAATCGTCTCGCGGATGCCTTCGCGAACAGCTCCTGGCCTGTTTCGGTGCTGCACAGAGATATTGCCAGATAGATGGAGGCACGATGTCATTTTCATCCGAAGTCAAAGAAGAGCTTGCACTTTTGACCCCTCCGGCCAGACACTGCCGGATTGCGCTCATTGCCGCGCTGTTCCACATGTGTCCGGCCCTGACGAAGGACAGCGCGGGGATCCGTACGGAAAATGCATTTGCGGCCAAGGCTTATGAGCATGCGCTCAGGCGTACCTTCACAGCGGATGTGGAAAGAAGCGAAAGCGGGCGGGAAATCACGGTGCAGGTTTCCGGAAAAGAACAGGTGAGAACATTTCTGGAGACGATCAAGCTCGATCCCGTCATGCCTACTCCGGAGGAGGGGGCCAAGAAGACCCCTCGGAGAGGGGAAACGGCCATGGTCTCCAAGGTCCTGCTGCAGAAAACCTGCTGCAGGAAGGCGTTTCTGCGCGGTCTGTTTCTTGCTGCCGGCTCGGTCAGCGATCCTTCCAGAAGCTATCATCTGGAGATTGCGCCGCTGTCGGAAGAGGAGTCGGAGGAAGTAAAGGGATTGCTTGCCCTGGTCGGCTTTCAGGCAAGATGTACCCGGCGCAAAGGCCGCAGTGTGGTATATATGAAGGACGGGGAGCAGATCTCCGATTTTCTCGGCGCCATCGGCGCGACGAAGAGCCTGATGAAGCTGGAAAATGCACGAATCCTGAGAGACATTGCAGGGAATATCAACCGGCAGGTGAACTTTGAGGCGGCAAACCTGAAGAAAACCGGAATTGCGGCGATGAGACAGCTGGAGGATATTCAGCTGATCGAAAGAACCATCGGAATCAGTTCCCTCAGTCCTGCTCTTGCGCAGGCTGCGCGCCTGAGAGCGGAGAATCCGGACGGAAGTCTGCTAGAGCTTGCCCAGGCATCCAATCCTCCGGTTGGCAAGAGCGGGATCAATCACAGACTGCAGCGCCTCGGAGAAATTGCGGAAAGACTCCGTGAGAAGGAAGAAGGAGGTGCAGCATGGCAGTGACCTATTTCATCGCGGTCACACTTGCACTGTTTGCGGGTGCGCTTCCGGCGCAGATTCTGGGCGTGATCTGGGCATCCATCCAGGAGAGCATGACCGTGGAGATTCCCTACATTGCGCTTCTGAGATTGCTGGGATGCGCCGGGGCGATCGCAGCCGTCATTCTTTCCGAGCGGATCAGAGGATATATTCTGGCGAGAGATCTGATCGTGGGGGCGATTGCGCTGGAGGCCCTTTCGCTGATCGGATTCTCTTTGTCCAGGGAATTCTGGAATCTTTGCGTATGGATCACCGCGCTCGGCTTCTCTGCGGGACTGTGTCTTGCGCTCATCAGTTATCTGATCCGGGGAACGTGGCAGCAGAAAGCAAGCCTTCTATTCGCCTTCAGTCCCATGGGAGCAGCAGCCGGCGCCTGCCTTACCAGATACATCCTTTCTGCCGGAAGAAGCTGGCGAGCCGCCTGCCAGGGGCTTTCGATCGCGCAGATTGTTCTGTGCATGAGCGTTTTTTTCCTGCGCAGAACCCTCCTTCGGGACGTTGCAGCCATCCTGAAAAAACAAAGGCGCAGGATGGAGATGCACAGGCAGAAGCGCAGGGAGGAACTGATCCGGGAAAAGGGAGAGGTAGATGCGCGTCTGGAACAGACTTTTCTGGTGCGTCTTCTGCTTTTGTACACAGCAGCTGTTTTCTGCGCGCTTGTGCTTCTTTGTGCGATCCATCTGACCTATCGTGTTCAGGCTGTGGAGAGCCCTCTTTCCGCGAACCTGGTCCGGAATATTGTGTATGTGTGCGGCGGTATGGCAGCAGGACGAATTGCATGCAGTTTTCTTCGCGCAAGAGCGAAGCAGGTGTGCTGGCTGGGACTGCTTTTGACATTTGCGTCTCTTCTCATTGCCGCGGCATTCATCTGGACGGGGCATGACGCAGAAGGAATCCGGCTCCTTAATGTCATCGGAACCGGGTTCGGCGCCGGAATGATCTATCCGGCTCTGATCCGGCTCGACGATGAGCGCCTGGATGATGATGCACAGACGAAAATGACAGGCCTGATACCGGCCTTCTATCTCGGAGCGGATGCCATGATCACACCGTTCGTACAGACGATGTCACAGTCCTTCGGCATGGCCAGGTGCATCGGCGTGATGCTTGCTCTTACCTGCTGTCTGGGGATCTGTCTCATATTTGCCTCAGTACGTCTGGGAAAAAGATGAGGAGGAGTATATGGAGAATTATATCATCACAATTTCCAGAAGATTTGCGAGCAGAGGGCACGAGATCGCCAATCTCGTGAGCCAGGATCTGGGCATTCCGGTCTATGACCGCAGCGCGGTGGAAGCGAGAGTGCAGAGCCTGCAGTCGGAAGCGGCTTCCTTTGACGGTGCGGACAGAAATGAAGAAGGAACAAAGGAGAAGCCGCGCCAGGATGGCGGAACCAGAAGCCTTCTGATGAATCTGTTCCGCAGAGAGATGCGGGAGGAGATCCGCGATGAGGCACAGCTGGAGTTTGAGCGTCAGAGTGAGGTGATCCGTTCCCTGGTCAGGGAAGGCCCCTGCATTATTCTGGGACGGTGCGCGGATCAGATTTTTGAGGAATATCCACGTGCGCTGCACATCTTCATCTATGCTTCTGACCAGGAACGGATCAGGAACACGATGCAGATGCTTCATACCGGAGAGGCAGAAGCCAGAGCCTTAATTCAGAATGAAGACAGAGCCCGCGAAGCCTATCGAAGAAGGTTTTCCTCCCATCCGGAGGATGAGGTTACGGGGCGGCATATTCTGATTGATTCCGGAAAGCTGGGCGCCAGGAAAAGCGCTGACCTTCTGACACAGGCAGCAAAATACCTGTTCCTGGAAAACCCGGTATGATATGATGATAGAGGTGAAATGACATGAAGCGGGGCAAAGGCACTTTTGACGCCGGCTTCATGGTATACTGTATGGACAAAGCGCCGGCGGCGCTTTTGAATCTGTCAGCAGGAGACCGGCAGCGGTTAAGGGACGCTGTCCTATAAAGGGGAGGAAATATCATGAGATGTCCTTATTGCGGGAGTGATGACACCCGGGTCACGGATTCCAGACCGGTGGAAGAGACAAATTCCATCCGGAGGAGGAGACAGTGCGACCAGTGCGGGAAGCGGTTTACGACCTATGAAAAGATCGAGGCAATTCCTCTTGTTGTCATCAAGAAAGACAGCACCAGGCAGCAATATGACCGGAGCAAGATCGAATCCGGTGTGATGCGCGCCTGCTATAAAAGACCGGTTCCCATCACACAGATTGAATCCATGATTGACAGGGTGGAAGCGGATATTTACAGCCGAAAGGCATCGGAAGTGTCCAGCTCTGAGATCGGAGAGATGATCATGACACAGCTGAAGGATCTGGATCCGGTTGCGTATGTCCGGTTTGCTTCCGTCTATCGTGAGTTTAAGGATGTCGGAACATTTATGGATGAATTAAAACAGCTGATGTAAAAGCGCAGATGTGAGGTTTTTGAAGTGCGTAGACGCCTGGAACAGCTTCTGAATGAATCATTTGAATATGATCCGCCCCGGCTGAGGGTGGAACCGGCTGCACTTGAGGGCAGCGCGCAGGAAGGAGAGATCCTTCGGGGAAGCGTTCTGGTTTCTCATCCGGAAGGGAAGCGGTGCAAGGGGTTCGTTTATTCTTCGAATGTCCGTGTTCTTCCGCAGCCGGCTGATTTTTACAGCCCGAAGTCCGAGATCCGGTATCAGGTGGATCTGACCGGACTGGCGCCCGGCAGGAAAGTAGAGGGGGCTCTTACTATCTGCAGTGAGCTGGGAGAGGTATCCGTTCCTTATTGCTTTCACGTGAAGGAAGCCGCGCCGCAGGGGCAGACGATGGATACGGATGCGCTTGCGGCTCTGGCCCGCACGGATCTGAGCACGGCGGCAGAGGTGTATGCGTCGGAGCGCTTTGGCACCCTGGTCCGGTCCGGAAGCTATGAAGCACTCACGATCCGGGAGGCTCTGCGGGGGGAAGCGGAGCCAAAACGTGCACTGGAACAGTTCCTGATCGCGGAAGGAAAGAAGGAGATCATCGAGCTTGCGCTTTCCCGCGAAACACAGAGAATTGTGAATCCTTCGGGCACGGTTCAGGAAGAGATTACGCTGACGAAAAGCACCTGGGGCTACATGGAGATCAGTGTCAGCTCTGACGCGAGATTTCTTCGTGTGGAGAAAAAGCAGCTGACGACGGAGGACTTCATCGGTTCGGAGTATTCCCTGCGTTATATCATCGATTCTAATTTTCTGCATGCCGGACGGAATTTCGGCAGGATTACCGTTCACACCTGCTATCAGACGCTGGCGTTTGAGCTGTGCGTTGAGGTCAGGAAGGAGGCGGATCTTCGCGCGCACCGTGTGCAGAATGTCATGATCAAAAGAGCAGCCTGTCTGTATCTGGACTATCGGCTCGGAAAGATCGATCTGCGTGAGTGGACAGAGCGTACCCACAGGGTGATCGAGAGCTATAAGAGAGCGGGCGGAAAGGAGATTCTTGCGGATCTTCTTCAGGTGTTTGTCCTGCAGGCGGACGGAAAGAGGGCATCCGCGGAGCGGGAGCTGCACCGGATTGAGAAGAATCCCGGAATTCTGGAAGACGCCAACGCACAGGCAGTCTGGCTTTATCTCTCCACCTTCTTTACCAGAGATGAAGATTACCGGATGCGTGTCAGAGAGCAGATGCGGGAACTCCACCTGCAGAAGCGCTCCTCCTGGTTGATTCTGTGGCTGAATCTGTACCTTCTCGAGGATGAGCAGGGCGGAGACGCGGGAAAGCTGGAAAAGATCATCCGTCATGTGGAGCAGTTTCAGGCCAACCCGATCCTGCTGCTGGAGGGAATGCAGATTGTCCGGAGCAATCCCTTCCTTCTTCACGAGTGGACGAAGGGTGTCAGGATGCTTGTGAACTGGGCGGTGAAGAAGAACATCCCTGATGAACGCCTGGTGCTTCACAGTATGAATCTGATCCGGCGCAAAGGCGGATACGACGCTGTGACATTTCATATGCTGGACCGCTGCTACCGGGAAACACGGATGGATGATGTGCTGGCGGTTCAGGTACAGATGGCAATTGCCGGGGAAAAGACCGATGAAAAGTATTTCCCCCTGTATCAGACTGCCGTAGCCCGCGACCTGAAGATTACGGGACTGTATGAATACTACATGCAGACCATGAGCGAAGTCAGGATCGAGCAGATGCCGCAGGTGATCCGCCGGTATTTTGTCCTGAACGAGACGATGGACTGGCGCAAAAAAGCCCGCATCTACCGGTACCTGTCCGATTCCGAAGAGAGCATTCCCCAGATCTTTAACGCCATGCGCCAGGGACTGGAGAAGTTTGTCACAGACCAGATTCAGATGGGACATATCAATGAGGACCTGTCTGTCCTGATCTCCCGGTACCTGACGCACAGGATGATAACGCCGCAGCTGGCGCGGAAGCTGCTTCGCCTGCTGTTCACATTCGAAGTAGACTGCCTGAGCCCGGACATGAAGAAAGTCATTGTGGCGGATACGCGAAGGAGCCGTGAAAGCATGTGCCTGATCACGGATCATATGGCGCAGGTGCGGATCTATTCGGAGCAGTCGAGAATTCTTCTGGAGGATGAGCAGGGGAGAAGATATACCTCCACGGCTTTGTATATGGCACGGCATCTTCTGGATGATACCGCGCTGATGAATCAGTGTGTGCAGGCGGCCGCGGATGATCCGTCTCTGGTGATGTTCTTCACACTGAATCCGAGAGTGAAGCAGCCGATTACCCACAAGACGCTGAAGTACTATATCGAAGCGTCCCGTATGGCCGCATTTTCCGAAAACTACCGGGAACAGCTGAAAAAATGGCTGCTGAGTTATTATTATGACAACCCGCAGGAGGAGACGCTGTCTGTATTTTTGCGGGAAAGCGATGCCGATACCTACGCGCGGATCGACCGCGGAAAGTATCTTGCGCTCCTGACCCAGGACGGCAGGTACGAGCGTGCCTGGACGGTCCTTGAGAAATACGGCATGCAGGATGTGGAGCTGAATCTGCTGATGCGGATTCTGTCCCAGATGGTGATCGCGAAGGAATATGAGGAAGACCGTTCTCTGCTGGGCTGCGCAGCCTCTTTGTTTGCGGCGGGCAAGGTGGAAGAGCATATCCTGATCTACCTGCTGATGTATTATGAGGGTCCTGTGGACAGCATGAAGAATGTCTGGCAGGCCGGAAAAGAGTACGGGCTGGAGACGATCAATCTGGAGAAGAAGATTCTGAGCCTGATCCTGTTCATGCGTCAGGGAAGCGAGAACACGGAACAGATCTACCGGTCTTACCGGAGATCTTTGGGAAGCCGCAGGATCTGCCAGGCTTATGTCATCCTGAGATGCTATGAGTATCTGGTAAAAGGCAGCCCCGTGTTGGAGACCGTATTTGAAGATTGCCTGACCGACTACCAGAAAGGAGGCAAGCTGCCGGATGTCTGCGCGCTTGCGCTTCTGCAGTACCTGAGCCGGCTTCCGGTTTATACAAAAGAGCAGAAGGAAGCGGCCGTCAGCCTTTTGGGGCAGTATGCAGGCAGAGGGATCCGGTTTGCGTTCTTCCAGAGGTTCCCGTACGCGATGCGTAAGGAGCTCGGCTGCGAGGACCGGGTATTCTGCGAGGCGGTTGCCAGCCCGAAAAGTACGGTGAAGCTGTTCTACCGTACCCGCTATGAGAATGCACCCTTTATGGAGATCACGATGAAGGATGTGTTTGAAGGAATCCATGTAAAGGAATTCATTCTGTTTGAGGGAGAACAGCTGGAGTGCTTCACGGAGGAGACAAAGGAGGACGGCAGCAAGCATGTCAGCTCCCATCGTTTTTTGAAGGCCGGAAAGATTCCGGAGGAGCTTCAGGACAGCCGCTATGGCAGACTGACGCAGATGGCGGCGCATCTGAAGGAGGGAAGGGAGGAAACCTTCCGGGAGGAGCTGAAGGAGTACAGACAGCTGGACAGCCTGACCAAAGAGATTTTTACACTGCTGTAAAGAGAAGGGAATCATGGAAGACGAAAAGCGTACACTGATCGGTATACAAATGTCTGCAGAGGGGGCACAGATTACCTGGTACAATCCTGCTCTGGCGGAGCCGCAGACGCTGTCTTTGCCCGGAGAGGGGGAAGACGGTTTGATGAGTGTCCCATCGGAAGCGTGGAAAGGAGCACTGCGTGGAGGGCGTTTCGGCACACAGGCACTGTCACGGTTTCTCCAGAGGATGATCGAGACCGTTCCGGGAGAGATTTCCATGAAGGAGCTTTGCATTGCCATCACGGTACCGTCCCTTTCACAGAGCCTTGGCGACCATCTGATCGCCGCGCTGGAGAGCCTGGGAGCGGAGCGGCGAAATCTCTTTCTGCAGGATTGGAGAACGAGCTTCTATTATTATGTCGTCAGCATGCGGAGAGAACTCTGGAGCGGCGACGTCGCATTTCTCCGGGTCAAGAATCAGCAGATGGTCGGAAGCATTCTGCACATTGACCGGACGGTAAAGCCCGGTGTTGTCTCGATCGACGAGATTGCCTCCGCGGATGTCAGCGAGCGGGCCCGGGGAGACATGAACGATGAGGATTGGGACAGGGAGCGGGACCGCCGCCTGTATGAGCTGCTTGGAAAGCTGTTTGAGCGGCGCAATGTCACCACAAGCTATCTTTACGGAACCTACTTTGACAGAAGCTGGGCACAGAGATCGTTCCAGTATCTGACGTTCCGCAGGCACGCATTCCAGGGACAGAATCTGTTCTCAAAGGGCGCATGCTATTGTGTCATGGCAAGGCTGGGTTACACGAAGATGCCGGATCTGCTGTTCATGGGTGTGGATCAGATCAGTGAAGAGATCGGCATACGGATCAGAGTGCGGGGAAAAGAGCAGTATCAGGTTCTGATTCCGGCCGGCCTGAACTGGTATGAGGCACATTGTCAGATCGATATGATTCCTGACGCCGTGAAGAGTGTAACCATATTCACAAAGCCCTCGGAGGACGGAGAAACGGTCGGACATGTGCTGCGGCTGGACCATTTTCCGGAGCGTGAAAACCGTGCGTCGAGACTGCGGATGACAATCTATTTTACCAGCCAGAATCGCTGTGAAGTGGAAGTAGAGGATTTGGGCTTCGGCGGATTCTATCCGCCTACGGGAAAGGTCTGGAAGAGACAGGTGATTCTATGAGCTTTGATCTGTGTACCATTAAGGTTGCGGAGCGCCCGTTTTACATAAGCAGTATCGGAACGAGGATCTATTCCATCGAAGAGCTGTGTTTTTTTCTGTATCACAATCTTTGCCTGATCGATGAAAATGTTGCGTCGAACGCTCTGGCGGAATGGGTGAGAGACGAGCTTGGCCTGAAAACGCTGGCGAAAAAGCTGTCGGATGCCCTGGAGCGGCCGGACAGGGATGTGAGCTATTTTATTCTGCCCATTTTTCAGGAAACAGGATACCTGCCCCCCGGGGAATCGAGACGTGTGCGGGAGGAGCTGACGCGGGTACAGGTTCAGCCCCAGGAAGAGAGGATGAAAACGCGTGCGGACTATCTGGTAAAGGGCGGCCGTTATCAGGCTGCGGTTTTTTCCTATCGGGAGATCCTGAAGAACCGCAGCGAGAGCAAGCTTGGCGCTCCCTTCTACGCGTCGGTGTGGAACAATCTGGGATGCGCGCTTGCAAGGCAGTTCTGCTTTCAGGAAGCGGCGGAGGCATTTTTGAACGGATGGAAGTCTTTCCAGTCACGAGAGCTGATGCGCAAGTATGTCAGTACGCTTCCTTTGTTCCTCTCACAGGAAGAATACCGGAAGAAGCTGGAGGAGTTCGGGGCGGATCGTGTGCTGACCGGGAAGATTCAGGAATATAATACGGCGGCAGCGAAAAAAGCGCTGGAGAAATCGGCCCAGCACCGGGATTCGCAGAAGGAGAGCGCTGTGGTGCTGGAAGAGCTGAAGGAGGAATACAGAAGGAGTTCGGCCAGTTAGGATGAGAATGCGGATCGGAAAAAACAGAGATCGGATATTGGCGGCAGCGGCAGCCGGATGGATCAGCTTTGCCGCGTGCTGCACCGCACAGGCACAGGCGCCGGGCAGGAGGGATTCTTCCGGCCCGGTTTCCTTGCGGGAGGAAAAGGTACAGATCACGATACCGGGAATGGAAGATACCTGCACACTGCTGTGGATTTCTGACATGCACATCGCGACCGGGGAGGGGGATCCGGATGTCACACAGGAAAACCGGGAGAATGCACGGGAGCGGCATGAGATGATGAAAGATGCTTCCGGACTTGCGAGCGAGGACATCTGGAAGGATCTGAGCGGCAGGATCGATTCCTACGGGGCCGATTATGTCATCTTCGGTGCGGATATGGTGGATTATGCATCGGAGGAGAATCTGGATAAACTGAAGGCCGGTCTGGATCAGGTTCAGACACCATGGATGTATCTGCGTGCGGACCATGATTACGGGCGCTGGTATCTGGATATGGGAATCAGGCGAATGCGCAGACTTCATCGCTCCATCGCACCGCAGAACAGGCTGTGGTGCGCGCATTTTCCGGGTTTTATCCTGGCAGGATTCGACAACACGACCACTGCGATTTCTGAGGAGACGCTGGAGGAGTTTCGCACGCTTTGTGAGGAGGGAAAGCCGATCATTCTCTGCTCCCATGTCCCCTTTGACACGAAGCAGCCGGATCTGTCTTCTCTGGAGGAGCTGTCCAAAGAAGCGTGGGGAGGCAGGGTCCTTTGCTGGGGGGACAAAACAGAGTATGATACCTCCAAAGGAGGCTGCATGCAGGAGCTGATGGAACTCATCACTGCGAAGGACAGCCCTGTCCGGGCGGTTCTGGCCGGCCACCTGCATGCTTCCTGGGAAGGAAATCTGACAGATACCTGCATGCAGCATGTCTTTGGGGCCGCGTTTGAGGATCACATCGGCATCGTCACCATCTCCGGCTGAGTGACTGAATCTGTTGCGTGCCAGGGAGCTTTAGGCTATAATGCACTTTGTTTTGAGAAATAGAGCAAAGAGGCAGTATCGATGCTGCCGGATGCTCGGAGGATCGTATGCCCATGGCAGACAGAAAATGCAGGGGAATGGTTTTGAACAGAGAAGAAACAGGGATTTTTGAGGAATGGGCAATTCAGGATGAACCCCGCGAGGAGTGCGGGGTCTTCGGAATGTATGACTTTTCTGCCCAGGAGAACGTGGCTTCGACGATTTATTATGGACTGCTGGCACTTCAGCACAGAGGACAGGAGAGCTGCGGAATTGCCGTCAGCAGTACCTCCGGCCCGAAGGGGAAGGTCAGAAGCCGAAAGGGGATGGGGCTGGTCAATGAAACCTTTGAAGAGGAAGATTTTGACAGCCTGACCGGCGATATCGGAGTCGGCCATGTCCGCTATTCGACAGCAGGCGCCAGCACCATCGAAAATGCGCAGCCTCTGGTGCTGCATTATATCAAGGGGACGCTGGCCCTTGCGCACAACGGAAATCTGGTCAATTCACCTGAGTTGATGAGAGATCTTTCCCGTACGGGCGCAATCTTCCAGACAACCACGGACTCCGAGCTGATCGCATATGAAATTGCGCGTGCCCGCATCAATACCGGGTCGGTGGAGGAAGCGGTATCGAAAGCGATGGAGCGGCTGAAGGGATCGTACTCCCTTGTTATCATGAGCCCGAGGAAACTGATCGGCGCGAGGGATCCCTTCGGATTTCGTCCGCTGTGCATCGGAAAGAGAGGAAAGGCCTGGTTTCTCGCCTCCGAATCCTGTGCGCTGGATACCATCGGAGCGGAATTTGTCAGGGACGTAGAGCCCGGGGAGATCGTGACGATCAGCCCGAGATTCGGCCTGCGCTCCGACAGAAGCCACTGCATCCGCGGCGGCAGGACGGCACGGTGCATTTTTGAGTATATTTATTTCGGCAGAGCGGATTCGGTTCTGGATAAGGTTGCCGTCTACAACTCCAGAGTCAAGGCCGGACAGTTCCTTGCGCAGGACAGCCCGGTGGACGCGGACCTGGTGATCGGCGTACCGGAATCCGGGAGCGTGGCAGCGCTGGGATTCTCCATGGAAAGCGGGATTCCCTATGGCCAGGGATTCGTGAAGAACGGGTATGTGGGCAGAACCTTTATCAAACCCGGGCAGCAGAACCGTGAGTCGGCAGTGCGCGTCAAGCTCAATCCCCTGCGGCCTGCGGTGGAAGGAAAGCGGGTTGTCATGATCGATGATTCGATCGTGAGAGGGACGACCAGCGACCGGATCGTGCGGATGCTCCGGGAAGCAGGCGCAAAGGAGGTCCACATGCGGGTCAGCTCTCCTCCGTTCCTGTATCCATGCTATTTCGGGACGGATATCCCGGAGCGGGAGCAGCTGCTTGCGTATCACCGGACCGAGGAGGAGATCCGCCGTCTGATCGGGGCTGACAGCCTTGCTTACCTGAAGATGGAACGGCTGAACGAGATCGTTGACGGTCTGCCGATCTGCAGCGGATGCTTCAGCGGAACGTATCCGATTGATCCGCCCGAAGAAGACATTCGGGGCGCTTATGAACCTTGAGGAGGAACACCGGATGAACTACGATGGCTATACCAGTCCCTTGTCACAAAGATACGCATCCAAGGAGATGCAGTACCTGTTCTCCCAGAATAAGAAGTTCCGCACATGGAGAAAGCTGTGGATCGCGCTGGCTGAGACCGAGAAAGAGTTGGGACTGAATATTACGCAGGAGCAGATCGATGAGCTGAAGGCCCATCAGGATGACATCAATTATGAGGATGCCGAGGCCAGGGAGAAGCTTGTGCGGCATGACGTGATGAGCCATGTCTATGCCTATGGCCTGCAGTGTCCGAAGGCAAAGGGAATTATTCACCTCGGCGCGACCAGCTGCTATGTTGGCGATAACACCGATCTGATTATCATGCGAGATGCGCTTTCCCTGGTGCGGCGCAAGGTCGTCAATGTGATCGCGCGTCTTGCCGGCTTCGCGCGCACCTATCAGGATCTGCCGACCCTGGCATTCACGCATTTTCAGCCTGCCCAGCCAACGACAGTCGGAAAGCGGGCGACGCTGTGGATCCATGAATTCATGATGGATCTCGAGGATCTGGAGTATCTTCTCGGATCCTTGAAGCTTCTCGGCTCCAAGGGAACCACCGGAACGCAGGCCTCCTTCCTGGAATTGTTTGACGGCGACCAGGAAAAGGTGGACCGGATCGATCCGATGATCGCCCGGAAGATGGGGTTTGCCGCATGCTATCCCGTGTCCGGACAGACCTATTCGCGCAAGGTCGATGCGCGCGTCATGAACGCGATCGCGCAGGTCGCCTGCAGCGCACATAAGATGTCGAATGATATCCGGCTGCTTCAGCACCTCAAGGAGGTGGAGGAGCCGTTTGAAAAGAATCAGATCGGATCGAGCGCCATGGCATATAAGCGGAACCCGATGAGGAGCGAGCGGATTGCTTCTCTGTCACGTTATGTCATGGTCAATGCGCTCAATCCGGCCATTACCAGTTCTACCCAGTGGTTTGAGCGGACGCTGGATGACTCCGCGAACAGGAGACTGTCGATTGCGGAAGGATTCCTGGCGATTGACGGAATCCTGGATCTGTGCATGAATGTCACAGACGGCCTGAAGGTTTACCCGAAGGTCATTGACCGTCATCTGCGCGCGGAGCTGCCCTTCATGGCGACGGAAAATATCATGATGGATGCGGTGAAGGCAGGAGCGGACCGGCAGGAGATGCATGAAAAGATCCGGACCCTTTCCATGGAAGCCGGGAGAGTGGTCAAGGAAGAGGGCAAAGACAATAATCTGCTTGATCTGATCGCAGCGGACGCGTCCTTCCCGCAGACAAGGGAGGAACTGGAGCGGTCCATGGAACCGTCCGGATACGTCGGAAGCGCACCGTATCAGGTGGAAAAATACCTGGCGGAGGAAGTGACGCCGATGCTTGATTCACACGCGGAAGAACTCGGAATCTCTGCGGAGATCTTCGTATAAGAGGCGTGAGAGGGAAGGAGTAAAGAAATGGTACAGGCGGTAGTAGGAGCCAACTGGGGAGACGAAGGAAAAGGCAAGATCGTGGATACGCTTTCCGACCATGCGGACATTGTTGTCCGCTATCAGGGAGGCGCGAATGCAGGTCATACCATTGTCAATCAATACGGGAAATTCGCGCTGCACACGCTTCCGAGCGGAGTATGCCATCCGGCGTGCACCAATGTACTCGGAAACGGCGTTGCGCTGAATATTCCTCTGGTGACAAAGGAGATCGAAGAGCTGGTGGCAAGAGGCGTACCGAAGCCGCATGTGCGGATCTCGGACCGTGCCCAGATTGTTATGAGCTATCATATCAACTTTGACGCCTATGAAGAAGAGCGGCTCGGCGGCAAGTCCTTCGGTTCAACGAAGTCCGGGATTGCACCCTTCTTTTCCGACAAGTATGCCAAGATCGGATTCCAGGTCTGCGAGCTCTTTGACGAGGAGATCCTCAAGGAGAAGGTACACAGAGTCTGCGAATTGAAAAATGTTCTGCTGGAGCATCTTTATCATAAGCCGCTTCTCAAGGAAGCGGATCTTCTGGAGGAGCTGCACACATACCGGGATATGGTGCGTCCGTATGTGACGGATACCGCTTCCTTCCTGCAGCAGGCGATCCGGGAGGGAAAAGAGATTCTTCTGGAGGGACAGCTTGGCACGATGAAGGATCCGGATCACGGAATCTATCCGATGGTGACCTCCTCGCCGACGCTGGCAGGGTACGGCGCGATCGGAGCCGGAATCGCTCCTTACGCGATTGAACGGATCGTCACGGTTACGAAAGCTTATTCCTCATCGGTCGGAGCCGGTGAATTTGTCTCCGAGATCTTCGGGGACGAAGCGGAAGAACTGAGACGGCGCGGCGGAGACGGCGGAGAGTACGGCGCGACGACAGGACGGCCGAGAAGAGTCGGCTGGTATGATGTGGTTGCTTCCCGGTACGGATGCAGGATGCAGGGCGCGACTGATGTTGCGCTTACCGTAGTGGATGCGCTTGGATATCTGGATGAGATTCCGGTCTGCACCGCATATGAGATTGACTCTGTCCAGACAAAGGAATTCCCGACGACGCCCGGACTGAAGCGGGCAAAGCCGGTCTGGACACGGCTTCCCGGGTGGAAATGCGACATCCGCGGAATCCGTACCTATGAAGAATTGCCGGAAAACTGCAGAAAATACATTGAATTCATCGAGCAGCAGATTGGCTTCCCCATCACCATGATCTCGAACGGACCGGGCCGGGAAGATATCATCTACCGTAAAACCGGCATCCGGGAAGAGTAAGTCACCTTACAGAACCTCGTTATGGGAGGAGGTCTGAGTATGAAAATCTTGCTGCTTGCGGCTGCGGCCATGGCAGTGCAGCTGTTTTTGTTTCTGTGTCTGGGTTCGGTGATCCTGAAGATACGCGGCAGGCAGGAGTATTCCCTGGGTCGCGCCGCGCTTCTGGGTTATTTTGCCTGGTTCGGGATCTTTGAAGTTGTCTGCCTGATTTTCGAAGTGCTGCTGCTGCCCCTTCGCACGCTTGCGCTGGTCATGGGACTGATCGCGGCAGCGGTGATTCTGGCAGGACTTTTCAGCGGGTACCGCTGCTGGATCCAGAGCATGAATTCCCTGCGCTTCAGGCTGAAGCTGCATGGCCTTCCGGCTGTTTTTCTGGTGCTCAGCCTTCTGGCCTCAGTGGCATTTGTGATTCTGTACTTTGACGCGTCAGCGGATTCCGGCTGGTATGTCGGAACTGCGGCCACCGCTCTCGGAACCAATACCATCGGGCGTTTTGATCCGTCGACCGGAGCACGGATTCTCAAGTTTAAGGCCAGATACGCGCTGAACTGTTTTCCGTACTACAATGCGGTCATCTGCTCTCTGGTCCGCGGCCTGCCGGTGATTGTGCAGGCGCGCAGCGTGATGAGCGCGATCAATGTCATCATGAGCTTTCTCGGCGTCTATGAGCTGGGGCTTGCCCTGTTTCCGGATGAGGAGGACAGAGGCAGGAAGGTTATGTCGATCCAGAACCGTCCCGGCAGCTACAGCAGGAGGCGGGCAGACCTGTTTGTCCTCCTGGTGTTTGTCGTGAATCTGCTTTCCGCGACCATCTATATGCCGGGCATCTTTCTGTACACACGTTCCTATGAAGGGAAAGCACTGATTATCAATGTGGTGATCCCGTCTGTACTTGCCATATGCGTCAGGATCTGGCGCGAGACGGAGGAAGACGCGATGCGCAATCTGTTCTGGATGATGGCAGCGGCAGTGTGCTTCTCCGCCAGCAGTATCATGGCCATGATCCTGAGTATGACGGCGATTCTTCCGTGGATTGCGGTCAGAGGGAGATGGAAGCGTCTTTTATCCCTTCTTTGCGCGTGCGCGCCCGTATTCATCTGGGGAATTGTTTATTACATGATTCAGCACAGAATCTTCGTGCTTCGGACGTGGAGGTGAGAGGATGGCAGGAATTTCAATCAAAGAATATGGGCTGACCTTTGTCTGGGCCTGCCTGAGAGAATACCTGGGTGCCTCGTGGCCGTTTCTTCTGATCTTCTGTCTGGGCATTCTGGCCGGCATCCTCATGCCGCACCTGAAGAAGAAAAAAGAGGCGGAGCTTGAGATTGTTGACGCGAAGGACTACGTTCCCGGGCAATACGAGGACAATCTGCTGCCGGACGCGTCCGGCACGGCATGGATGTTCCTGAGCGTTGTGCTCTTCTGCGCCCTTACCGTCATGAATCCGTTCCTGGTTCGGTACCTGATTCCGAAATTCGGTATGACCACCGTATATTACCGGTTTTTCTGGATTCTTCCGATCACATTCGGAGCTGCCTATTATCTTGCCAGACTGATCGGGTCCGTAAGGAAAAAGCTGCTTCAGGCGATTGCATTTGCCGTGATCTGCTCAGCTCTGGTGTGGGTGATCCCGCTCAATCCCGGGATCAGAAATCTGCAGATTCCGACGAATGTCTATAAGGTGGACGGCGCGGTTCCGGTTTTGTGCGATGCCATTCATAAAGACTATGAAACGACCGAAACCTGTCAGGCAGCAGCACAGACTCTGGCAGAGATAACGGACCGGAATTCAAAAAAATGGCTCAAAGCGGAAGGAAGACAGTACCCTCTGTGCGTATTCCCGTATGGCATCGAGTTTTCCGTGCGGCAGTATGATCCCACGATCCGGCTGCTGTTCAACCGGAACCTGCGGCTCTACTACGAGGGAAACAGATCTACGGGGATTACCTACGATACCAGCAAAGTGCGGTACATGAAGAGAAAAAGCATTCTGGATGCCATGTACGGAAGAGATCCGGATCTGACCACAGAAGCCTTTCAGACTGCGATGAATGATACCAAAACGAAGTATCTGATCGTGGAGGAGAATCTTGCAAATGGGTCCTTCCTGGTGAATGCAGGCTGTACGCAGGTTGGGATTGTTGCAGGGTACACCATCTTCCGGTATGGGAATTAATCCTTTTTGGAGTCTTTTTTCATCGCCTCATCGATCACATCAATCGCGCTTTTTCCGGAGACGGTCCTTGCGACGAGAAGAATGGCGTACATCAGAACAGGAACTACGACAGACAGAACCAGAAGGGCGGTCAGCAGTTCTTTGGAGCCTCCAAGGACGCCGGTCAGGAAGGTCGCAATCCAGATTCCTGCGACGAGAATCACACCTGCCATTGCCATGACGCGTTTCAGTTTGTCCATGGGATACCTCATTTCTACATAAGTACGGAGCTTCGGCTCCGTTTTTTATCTCAGATTTTTTTACAGCCTTAAGACAATTGGAAATACTTTCGCGTTCCGATTGCGAATCCAGTTTACCACAGATCCGGCCGGAAGGCAGTCTTGAATCCGGAAAGAAGATACGGTATACTGATCTGGCGGCTAAAATTTGAAAAGAGGTAAGACAATATGGCTTTACTGGAAACATGGAGAGGGCAGGCATACAATGCCCAGACGGATCAGAAGCAGATGCAGGCCTTCTGGGATGAGTATTTCAAGAAGGAGAAGGCGATCTACGAGCAGCTTCTGGAGGATCCGGACACGGAAGTGAAGGGGACAGTCAAAGAGCTTGCCGAGAAGTACGGAATCGACATTATGACGATGACAGGATTTCTGGACGGGATCAATGACTCTCTGAAAGAGAAGAATCCGATCGATACGATGGAGGAAGACACGCCGGTTTCCCTTGCGTTTGACAAGGAGATGCTCTACAAGAACATGGTTGACGCGAAGGCGCACTGGCTGTATGGTCTTTCGCAGTGGGAGAAGATCTTTGACGAGGAGACGCGGAAGAAGTTCTACCTGGAAGCGAAGAAGATGAATACGATCGTGAAACCGAAGAAGATCGGCCGGAACGATCCGTGCCCCTGTGGAAGCGGGAAGAAGTTCAAAAAGTGCCATGGCGTAACGAAGGAGCTGGAGGAAGAACTGCAGAAGATGCTTGCCGAAGCTGCCGGGGAGAAGGAATAATCCCGGCTATTGACAGAGTGTGCTTTTGGCGATATGATTCGGTACAAACCAATTGAATAACCGAAAGCGTTGACGAGAAGAGTAAGATGAGAAAGCCGGAAAGAGAGGGGACGGAAGCTGGAAAGTTCCTGCGGCGGAATCATCCGAAGACCACCTCCGAGCGGCCCCAATCCGGCCCGGTGACTCCGTTACAGTCTGAATGAGTGGTCCGGGACCAGACCCCGGGCAATCAGGGTGGAACCACGGTATTGACCGTCCCTGCTGTGTGAAGGCGCAGCAGGGGCTTTTTTATGAAGATCCTGACGAAGAAAGGAGAGAGCAGATGACAAAGCTTGAGAGAAAAGCGGCACTGGCCGTCGCGGCGGCAACCGCGGGCGTCATCGTGTCCGGCGTTTCCCTGATCCGGAAGCATGCCAGATATCTGACACAGAAGGCTGCGGCAACATTTGACCCTCAGGACGAGGATGAAGAACTGACCAGGGAAGCACTCGCAGCCGGAGAGAATCAGACAGAAGAAGCAGGGACGGATCAGACAGAAGAAGCGGCTGCGGATCAGACAGAAGAAACGGCTGCGGATCAGACAGAAGAAATGGCTGCAAAAGAGGAGGAAGCAGAATGATTATCACATTAAAAGATGGTTCAACGAAGGAGTACAGTCAGCCGATGTCCGTGATTGACATCGCGAAGGACATCAGTGAGGGACTTGCGCGTGCGGCATGTGTTGCCGAGGTGAACGGAGAGACGGTTGACCTGCGCACGGTCATTGACAAGGACAGCACATTGAACCTTTTCACCTTTGACAGCCCGGAGGGCCAGCACGCATTCAACCATACCGCGTCTCATATGATGGCCCAGGCAATCAAGCGCCTGTATCCGGAGGTCAAGCTTGCGATCGGCCCCTCGATTGATCATGGCTTCTATTATGACATCGAATCCGAGAAGCAGATGACCAATGAGGACCTCGAAAAGATCGAGGCCGAGATGAAGAAGATCGCGAAGGAGAACCTTGCGCTTACCCGTTTCACGAAGCCCAGAGATGAGGCGATCGCGTATTTCAGGGAGAAGGAGGAGCCGTATAAGGTTCAGCTGATTGAAGATCTTCCCGAGGACGCGGAGATCTCCTTCTATACGCAGGGCGAGTTTACGGACCTGTGCGCCGGCCCGCATCTGATGACGACCAAGCCGGTTAAGGCATTCAAGCTGACCTCCATCGCCGGTGCCTACTGGAGAGGCGACGAGCACAACAAGATGCTGACGCGTATCTACGGAACCGCGTTCCCGAAAAAGAGCGAACTGGATGAGTATCTTGCGCGCATCGAAGAGGCGAAGAAGCGCGATCACAGAAAGATCGGAAAAGAGATGGGACTGTTCATGCTCAGTGAGTATGGCCCGGGTATGCCTTTCTTCCTTCCGAACGGTATGCTGCTTCGGAATGAGCTTCTGAACTACTGGAGGAAGCTGCACCTGAAGAATGGATATGTCCAGATCGACACGCCGATCATGCTCAGCCGCAAGCTCTGGGAGACCTCAGGACACTGGGATCACTATAAAGATGGCATGTATTCTCTGAAGGTGGATGAAGAAGATTATGCCATCAAGCCGATGAACTGTCCGGGAGCGATCCTGGTTTATCAGAACGAAGGACGCTCTTACCGCGATCTTCCGCTTCGCTACGCGGAACTGGGACATGTCCACCGCTATGAGAAGTCCGGAGAGCTGCATGGCCTGATGCGTGTGCGTTCCTTCACGCAGGACGACGCCCATATCCTTCTCGCAAAGGAGCAGATCCAGGATGAGGTGAAAAGGATCACGGCGCTGATCGACGAAGTCTATCATATGTTTGGATTCGAGTACTATGTCGAGCTGTCCACAAGACCGGATGACTCCATGGGCTCTGATGAGGACTGGGAGCTTGCGACGGATGGCCTGAGAAATGCGCTGGAGTCCCTGGGACTGAAGTACATTGTGAATGAAGGAGACGGCGCATTTTACGGACCGAAGATCGACTTCCACCTGAGAGACTGCCTGGGCAGAACCTGGCAGTGCGGAACGATTCAGCTGGACTTCCAGCTTCCGGAGCGGTTCCAGCTCGAGTACATCGGGGCGGATGGCGAGAAGCATCAGCCGGTCATGATTCACAGAGTTGTATTCGGATCGGTTGAGCGGTTCATCGGAATCCTGATCGAGCACTTTGCCGGACAATTCCCGACCTGGCTCGCACCGACACAGGTGAAGGTGCTTCCGATCTCCGAGAAGTATGAGGCGTATGCGAGAAAGGTTACGGACGCACTGCAGGATGCAGACATCCGCGCTTCGCTGGACGAGAGGAATGAAACCCTGAAGTTTAAGATTCGTGATGCCCATATGCAGAGAATCCCGTACACCGTGATCGTCGGCGCGAAGGAGGAAGAGAACGGAACCATCTCGCTGCGCTCCAGATTCGCGGGAGACGAGGGATCGAAGCGGGTAGAAGAGTTCATCAAGAGCATCCGGGAAGAGATCGACACCAAAGCGATCCGTGAAACCACACAGGAAGAAAAATAATCCATACAGCAGGAGATGCTGGAACAAAGCAGGAAAGCCGTGGAGCTGCCGCATGTGAATCATGCGGCAGCTCCGTTTTTTGTCTGGCCGGATGCCGAAAACGGTACTTGACGAAGGAAAGAAACCTGTGTTAGAGTATGGAGGCGAGTTAGAGTAATCTAATTTACGTTTTAAAATCCTTATGTCGGTTTAATTAATCTTATTCAGATAATTTGCCACTAATGGAAATTGCATAAACTAACACAGCGTTCAGACAAACTTACCTGAATGCGGTGCGGCAAGTACGCTGATGGTGCATCTGAATGACAGGAGAGGAAATGAATAAGAGGGGATTGCTGCAGTGGATCCTGGTGGCAGCGCCGGCTGTGCTGGCAATCGGCGTGATGACCGTCTTTCGTGCATGCAGCGCGAAAGAGGACGGGACCTGGATGCACTGCCATGAAGTTCAGACAGCGCTTGCGATCACAGGAGTCATTCTGACGCTGATCTCAGTGGCTGCCCTGCTGATCTCTTCTGCGGGCGTTTGCATTCTTCTCAGACTGGCCGGGATTGCTGCGGCAGTCATCGCGGTTCTTCTTCCGGGAACGCTGATGAAGATGTGCATGATGGACACAATGAGATGTTATGCGGTGATGCGGCCGTTTGCGTGGATTATGGGCGCCCTGATCGCACTGCTGTCGCTCCTGGATCTGACTGGCAGGATCAGGCAAAAAACAAAGTGACGGATACATGGATCACGGCAAAAAAGAACAGATTGAAAGAAGGCTTGTAACAATGAACATTCGGGCAAGACACATCAGACGGATCCTTTCGGCATTTCTGGCGATGCTTCTGCTTTGCTGGCCGTTTAGCGCGTTCGCCGGGGAGGATCCGGCCTACCCTGCGACCTGGCAGGCATATATGGAGGAGAACGGCATTGAGGAGTTTACCTATAACGCGGTCGTAGACGGGATTACACAGGTGATGGAAGCGGCTGCGAAGTCGTATGAGGCGTCAGATGCAGATACGGCGTTGAAGCAGATTGCGGATGCCAAGAATGTGTACTGGGGCGGCTCCGGCTTCAAGGTACAGATGCAGAAGAAGCTTCCGGCGATTCACAAGAGCAGTGCACTGGCGGATTTCAAAGCCTGCACGAAGACGATCAAGGAAGGCGGATCGGCAGACGACTTCAATACGGCGAAGGATGTCCTGATCGCAGACCTTCGCAACGCGGCGAATAAGCTCGATGGCGTCAAGTCGGATGTCGATATCGCCAGCGAGGAAGATACGGCGGCAACGGCCTTGTTCCGGGAACAGTATTACGGGGACTGGGCCGGCTACAGCAAGGCGGCAGGCAAGGAGAGCGACTGGACCTGGAATGATGTCGCGGACGCGATGACAGAGGTGTTCCGCGACGCCAAGGCAAAGTACGCCGAAGGAGATGCCGAGACAGCGTACAACCACGTGAACGACGGCTACTATGGCTACTATGAGACAACCGGATTTGAGCGCAATACGATGGGCTACATCTCCGGCGCCAGAAAGTCAGAGGTTGAGCTGCAGTTCTCCGCCGCGAAGTCCGCGTCAAAGGGCGGCACGGTGGATGAGTTCAACGAAGCGGTGGACATCCTCCGCACGATGATCCGCACGGACGCGAACAAGCTGGACGGTGTGGACGAGAACGGCAACGCGACAGGCGGCGGAAGATCCGCGGGTCTTGCAACATTCATCGCCTGCTTCACGATCATCCTGAGAGAAGGCTTTGAGGCGATCCTGGTCGTAGGCGCGATCATAGCCTATCTGATCAAGACAACCAAGGATCGTTCTGATGAGGAAAGAAAACGTCTGCTGCGTCCGGTGTACGCCGGAGCGATCCTGGGAATTGCCCTGAGCTTCGTCTCCGCGTGGCTGCTGAATCAGCTGAAGCTTGCGAACAGCGCTTCCCAGGAGGTAATCGAAGGCGTCACGGCCCTGATCGCAACAGCGGTTCTGTTCTACGTCAGCAACTGGATGGTATCCAAGTCGGAGTCGGAGGCCTGGGATGCCTACATCAAGAGCAAGGTCGGAAAGGCCGCGCAGACCGGAAGCACCTTCGCACTTGCGTTCACCGCATTCCTTGCGGTCTACCGGGAGGGCGCAGAGGTTATCCTCTTCTATCAGCCCCTGCTGTCGGGCGGCAACACCAGTATGGTATGGCTGGGCTTTGCCATTGGCTGCGTGTGCCTGGTGTTTGTGTATCTGGCGATCCGCCTGATGAGCGTAAGGCTTCCGCTCAAACCGTTCTTCCTGGTAACCAGTATCCTGATGGCGGTTATGTCGATCGCGTTCCTGGGCAGCGGCATCAAGGAGCTGATTGAGGGCGATGTCATCGCCATGCATGCACCGTCGTGGGTCGCATGGATTCCGTCTCATCCCGTTCTCGAGATTCTGGGGATCTATCCCTGCGTCGAGACCATCGTTCCGCAGCTGATCCTGACCGTGATCACGATTGCAACCTTTGTGTTCTGGCTGAAACGGAACAAAAAGCTGAAGCAGGAGATGCAGGAGCATCAGAGGGAAAAGCAGCAGACAGCGGAAAAAGGGCAGTAAAGACTGCATGTGCCTGCCGGCGGCAGGACAGACCTGTGCGTATGATCAGGGAACATCCCTTTTCATAATATAGATTCCATTTACAGCAAAGCTTTACAGGAGGAAAAGACATGAGGAAAAAGATTTTTGCACTGGCACTGGCAGGCGCTATGGCGTTTGCGGCCTTCCCCGCGATGGCAGAGGAAGCGGGCTTCGTAGAAAACGAGATCTTCTCTGATGAAGAGCTTGATTTCATCAACCTGTCCGCAGTCTGGTTCCAGGCCGTTCCGATGGAAAATGAGACCATGACCTACAGCGCGGAGGATGCGGACATTCACATTGAGGCGGATATCTCTGCTCTGGAAAATGACCTTGGCTATCCGGTCGGCGAGTGGGTACCGTATCTGACGGTTGACTACAAGATCGAGGATCAGGACGGAAATGAAGTTGTCTCCGGAACCTTCATGGAGATGGCGGCATCTGACGGCCCGCATTATGGAAACAACATCAAGCTGGATCCGGGTACCTATAACCTGACCATCACCATCCACAGCCCGGGCGAGAACGGATACCTCATCCACTCCGACGCCGAGACCGGCCCAGGCGGATCTTTGAAGGATCACTTCGCAGACGGCAACCTGTCCTATACCTTTGAGGGATGGGAATTCGCCGGTCTTGAGTAATAGTACAGAAAAAAACTTGCATCAGGCAATGCGGCGCGTTTACGGACGTGTCGCATTGCGTGTGTGCGTCTGATTACCGGAGGAAGATATGCTCACGTACCTGATACTTACGACACGCCAGATCCTGATGGAGGCGGTGATTCTCGGTGTATTCACCGGCTATGTGATGATTGCCGCCGCAAAGGCGCATCGGCGCATTGTATGGTCATTTGCCCTGGCGGGGGTCGGAGGCTCCATTGCCGTCGCGGTGATTCGAAATACGACAAGCATGATCGATACAGCGATCCTGAATGGATGGATCTATGTGATCGGACTGATTGCATATGTACTGTTTCTGATCTTTACCATAAAAAAACCATCCGATCACGGATTCTTATCCTTTCTTCCGTGGATCTTCGCGGGCGTTTTGTACGTCACGATCCTGGTATATGCCCTGCCGGATGTCTGGGCTTATCCCTATCATGTGCTGCAGGAAGAAACGACGATGATCTCCACGGATTTTCTGCTGGCGATGATCGGGATGACTGCCGGACTGATTCTTGCGGCAGCCGCGTTTCTTGGCGCGACGAAATGCACCCGGCGCCTGCCCTTTTCTGTGGCTGGGCTTTTGCTGAAGCTTGAGCTGACCATTAACGCAGCCATGCGTCTTGCGAATCTGTTTTCCGTGTTGTTTCAGAAAAAGATCGTCAAGTCCAATCATACGATGTTCACCTATACCGTCTATGTGAAGAATCACAGAGACTGGTTTCTGTTTCTGGCTGTCTTACTGGCAGCAGCAGCTGCTCTCGGACTGTGGATTGCGAGCATGAATCAGAAGGAGAAATGGGCGAACCCTGCACAGCACAGGCAGATCCGCGCAAAGTGGCGCAGGACCCGCCGCTGGGCCAGTACGATGATCCTCTGCTCTGTTCTGGTCATTGTGAATCTGACCTGGTTCGAGAAACTCAATGCGACGGATGTCACCCTGTCTCCCGTGGAGGAAGTATCCGCGGTGGATGAAGACAACGTGTACGTCTCGTTTGATCTGGTGAATGACGGCCATCTGCACCGCTTCGCGTATGAGACGGAGAATGGTGTCCAGATCCGGTTTATTGTCATTCAGAAACCGGGCGGAAATGCATACGGCATCGGTCTGGATGCCTGTGATGTCTGCGGTGAGACAGGATATTATGAGAAGAACGGACAGGTGGTCTGCAACCTGTGCGACGTGGTAATGAACATCTCAACGATCGGATTCAAGGGAGGCTGCAACCCGATTGTCATTCCGTACGAAGTCAATAACGGTCAGATCATTGTTCCGATCTCAGGCCTTCTCGAGTATGAAAGGGAGTTCAAATAATGTTTGTGAGAATGATAGCCAAGGCCTTCCTGAGGCAGTGGAAGAAGATGATGATGATCGCGTTTACGATCGCTCTTGGCGCTTCCCTCGCGACAGCCATGCTCTGCGTCATGATGGACGTTGAGGACAAGATGAACCAGGAGCTGAAGGCGTACGGCGCGAACATTTCCGTCGTGCCCAAGAGCGCGTCGGTCATCAATGATCTGTACGATGTGGGGGACGAAAATATCTCCGGCACCTACCTGAAGGAGGATGAGCTCGGAAAGATCAAGACCATCTTCTGGGCATTCAATATCGTGGATTACGCACCGTTTGTATCTACGCAGGTACAGCTGGAAAACGGCGATGAGGTTCTGGCGGCCGGAACGTGGTTCAACCATCACATGGATCTGCCGACCGGCGAGGAACTGGATGCCGGCATTGCTTCCCTGAGAAGCTGGTGGACGATCACCGACGGTCAATGGCTGGATGAGAAGAATCCGGGCAGCGAAGCTATGGCGATGGTCGGGAGCGCATGTGCCGAAAGAGAGCAGATTCATGCGGGTGACCACATCCGTCTGAAAGGAAAGGCGGCGGAGAAAGAACTGGAGGTTGCCGGGATCTTTGATGCGGGCGGCGAGGAAGATGACCTGATCTATGTCACGGTTGATACCGCACAGGAGCTGGGAGATCTGGACGGAAAGATCGACAGCATCGAGGTGTCCGCACTGACGACGCCGGATAATGATCTGGCCCGGAAGGCAGCCAGGGATCCGGGATCTTTGTCGGTGTCCCAGTATGAAACCTGGTATTGTACGGCGTATGTCAGCTCGATCTGCTACCAGATTGAAGAAGTGATCACGGATTCAGTCGCTTCCGCGGTCCGCCAGGTCGCTGACTCGGAGGGACAGATTCTGAATAAGACCAGGCTTTTGATGATCCTGATTACCATCCTGTCAATGGTCGGAGCCGCGCTGGGCATCTGCAATCTTGTCACTGCTTCTGTCATGGAGCGGTCACAGGAGATCGGCCTGATGAAGGCAGTCGGCGCGCACAATGCATCGATCAATGCCCTGGTACTGACCGAGGTTATGTGTACCGCTGTCATCGGCGGCGTCATCGGATTCTACGCAGGAATCGGATTCGCGCAGATTATCGGACATTCCGTATTCAACTCTGCCATATCGATCCGTCCCATGGTAGTTCCGGTTGTCGCGGTGCTCGTGGTGCTTGTCACGCTGATCGGAAGCATTCCGGCGATCCGGATGCTGCTGAACCTGAGACCGACGGAAGTACTTCACGGAAGATAGGAGCGGGGAAATGAAAAAGAGAAAAATGTACATCCGCATGATCATGGCCTCGCTTTTGCGGCGCAGATCACGCATGATCATCGCGCTTCTGGCGATCTCGATCGGCGCAATGATTCTGTCCGGCCTGGTGACCATCTATTACGATGTGCCCAGACAGATGGGACAGCAGTTTCGAAGCTACGGCGCCAATATGATTCTGACGTCGGAAGGAGATTCCATTACACAGGAACAGGTGGAAGCGACAAAAAAGCTCATACCGGAGGACAAGCTCGTCGGCGTTGCGGCATACCGGTATCAGACTGTCCGGATCAATGACCGTCCGGTCATGGCTGCCGCGGCGGATCTGGAGCAGGTACGCAAGACAAGTCCGTTCTGGCTGGTAGAAGGGGAGTGGCCTTCTAAGGAAGGCGAACTCATGGCCGGAAAAAACATCGCCAGAACCTATAACCTGAAGGCCGGAAAACGGACGACCTGCACCTTCGCGCCGGAAGCGGAGACAGAGGCGCAGCCGGGAGAGACGGAGGAGATCCTTCCCGACAACTGGGCAGATTTCACCGTGTCCGGAATTCTGGATACCGGCGGCAAAGAGGAAGATTATGTTTATATGCTGATCCCGGATATGGAGAAGCTGACCGGAATGCCAACGGAATATGATGTCTGTGAATTGTCGGTATCCGCAAACTCCGCGGAGCTGTCTCAGATCGCGGAACAGATTGATCAGCAGGTTGAGGGGGTTACTGCCCGGCTGGTAAAGCGTGTGACAGAGTCCGAGGATACGGTCCTGACAAAGCTGCAGTCGCTGGTTTTGCTGGTTACCATTGTGGTGCTTGCGCTGACGATGATCTGTGTGGCGACTACAATGACAGCCGTTGTGGCGGAGCGCCGCAGGGAGATTGGCCTCAGGAAGGCGCTGGGCGCGAGCAACGGCAGTATTATCGCGGAGTTCATGGGAGAGGGAGTCGTACTTGGCGCGTTCGGCGGACTGCTTGGCGCGATACTCGGTTTCGCGTTTGCCCAGGTGGTATCCAGAAACGTCTTCAACAGCTCGATCCGGCTGATGCCATGGCTGATCCCGGTAACGATCCTTGCTTCCGTTGTCGTTACAGGCATTGCCTGCCTGATTCCGATCCGGAGCGCGACCCAGGTTGATCCTGCACTTGTGCTGAAAGGAGAATGACGCAAATGAGTCTTCTTGAACTGAAAAATGTATCGAAAATATATGGCAGCCTCCATGCGCTGGATCATGTGAATCTCACGGTGGAAAAGGGAGAATGGCTGGCCATTATGGGACCGTCCGGATCCGGGAAGAGTACCATGATGAATATCATCGGCGCACTGGATAAGGCGACGGAGGGGGAGATCCTGCTGGATGGAGAGGATATCTCCAAAAAGAATGCCAGAGCGCTCACCGATATCCGGCGGGACAAGATCGGGCTGATCTTCCAGCAATTCCATCTGGTCAGCTATCTGACCGCAGTGGAAAATGTCATGCTGGCGCAGTACTATCACAGCGTTCCGGACGAGAAGGAAGCGCTGGAGGCACTGGAGAGAGTCGGTCTGTCTGACCGTGCGCATCACTATCCCAGCCAGCTGTCCGGCGGTGAGCAGCAGAGGGTCTGCGTTGCGCGCGCGCTGATCAATTATCCTGAGATCATTCTGGCGGATGAGCCGACCGGAAACCTGGACGAGGCAAATGAGGAGATCGTCGTAGAGCTGTTCCGCAAGCTGCACCTGGAGGGTACCACACTGGTGGTTGTCACGCACAACCCTGAAGTGGCAGAGGTCGCCCAGCGTACGGTGGTGCTGCGCAACGGAAGGGTTGACCGTGAGATGATCAACGAGAACTTCACCGGAAAGATCAAACATATTACGCTTCAGTAAGCGATCCGTTCCGCCCCTGGAAAAAGGATCTGTTAGTCACACCCCTACCAGTATCTGCGGCATGCACAGGGTTCCTTCGCTACGAGTCTCCGCTCCGCTCCGGTCGGCGCAAAGCGAGCGTCCACCGGACGCTCTGCGCCCCAAAAGTCTCCGCTCAGGAGCTCTGTGCATGCCTTGTACCTGGTCAGGGTGTGACATATAACAAGGATCTGCGTGCGGAGCGGCTCAGGCAGACGAAGCGTCCTGAGATATGGTATACTTGAGAGGAGAATTCGACAATGAAGAAGAATCTGGCGATTGGTCTTGCTGCAGGCATGGCGGCGCTTTTGCTTGCGGGGTGCGGAGGAAAGAAGGCCTCCTACAAGGACGGGACGTATGAAGCGCAGAGCTCGGTCTTTGAGAATGATGACGGGACGGACGACGGAAACGGATACGGCGTTGTCTCTCTGACCATCAAGGACGGGAAGATCTCCGACTGTACGTTTACGACCTATGAGGCGGACGGTACGCTGAAGGATGAAGCGTACGGCAAGGAAGACGGCCGTATTGCCAACAAGGATTACTATAACAAGGCGCAGAAGGCGAACGCTGCCTGCGCGGAGTATGCTTCGATGCTGGTTCAGAACGGACAGCTTGACGGCATTGATTCCATCAGCGGTGCGACGATCAACTACAATGAATTCAAGGAAGCGGTTGAGTTGGCGCTGGAGCAGGCACAGGAATAAGCCTGCTGAAGGAGACAGTATGGGAAAATCCCTGGCCCGGCATACAGTCATCGTGATAACGGCACTTCTCCTGATTGTGGGAGTGCCGGTTTTTCGCACGGGCTTTTTTCAGAGAAAGCTGTCCGGGGCAGATACCGTCTCCTCCGCGACAGTGGTTCTGGAGCAGCCCTCCGGTGCTTATGTCGTCTGGTTGAATCGCAGCCAACATCCGAATGCGGACAATCTCAGGACCTGGGAGGAGTTCTTCCGGGGTGAGGAGATCGGATATCTCTTTGAGGATATTTCCTGCATGGTAGCCGATCTGGATTCCGGCGGGCTGGAACTGGCAAAAAGCTTCCAGAGCAGACTTCCGGAGAATCAGATGAAGATTCGCAAGGAAGATCTTACCTTGATGCTCTCCAAGGCGCAGAACGCGCGGTATGATGTGATCCTGATGTCAAAGGAGATCTATGAAGCCAGCGGTGCATCACAGGAAGAGCAGGAAGAAAACACCGTTGTGATTGAGGCGGAGGGAATATGAGAAAAGTCAATGCGATGATGACGGTACTGATTATGGTACTGTTCATGGTCCATATGATCCGGGGAATCCTCGTCCTTGCCGGGATGGTATCGGGAGGCGGTACTTTTTATACGGCTCTGACGCACACCCTTCTGACCCTGATTGCCGTGCACGCAGCAATCTCTGTTTTCCTGACCGCAAAGACGCTCTTCCTCTCGCGAAGGGCAGGAGCTTCCTATGCGAAGCCAAACCGCCTGTTCTGGATCCGGCGGATCAGCGGACTGGCGCTGATGCTGTTTCTGATCTGTCATATTCAGATCTTCCGCGGAACGACGGCAAGCGGTGCGTACCGGCTGAACCTGTTTGGCGCAACGCAGCTTGCAACACAGCTTCTTCTGGCGGCTTCCCTTCTGGTTCATCTGATCGGGAATATTTCTCCGTTGCGGATTGCGCTTGGCCTCGAAGACCGCCACGCACTCCGGACGGACCTTCTGCTGGTGCTATCCGTTCTGCTTTTTCTGGCGGGTGCCGCGTTTGTGGTCTATTTCATACGGTGGAGTGTCTATTAGCTGCATCCGGATGTTCCGAAAACGATTGGAGGAATGCAGCGTGAACGTCATTGGCGTTCTTGAAATGGAGAACAAAGGAAGAAAAGATCAGGAGGCGGCCGGTTGACGCATCTTAGACAGCTCATTTTCAGAAATCTGGTCAAAAGACCGGTACGCAGCATCGCGCTTTGCCTTCTCGCGGCGGTTCTGTCGGCGGTTCTCTTTGCAGGGACCTGTACGGTACAGTCTTTGGAGAACGGCTTCCGGGCGATGGAGATGCGTCTTGGAGCGGACATCATGGTCGTGCCGTATGCCGCGATTTCAAAGAAGAATTTTGACAATGCGGTTCTTCTCGGGAATGCCGGCGCATTTTATATGCCCGGTGAATATATGGACAAGATCGCCCGGATGGAGGGCGTGGGAAGGGTCTCATCCCAGTTCTGCCTGACTTTGACCGAGACAGAATACTGCGATGTGCCGGTCTGCCTGATGGCGTATGATCCTGAGACGGACTTTACGGTCAAGCCCTGGATTCTGGAATCAGACGGGGACGCGGGAAAAAGCCGGGGAGTGGTAATCGGCAGCAGAATTGACGCGAAAGTCGGAGACACACTGTCCCTTTTCGGGACCGATGTGACGGTAAGCGCCAGGCTGGATCAGTCGGATACCGATTGTGATACCACGGTATATATGGATCCGGAAACCCTGCGGAGCATCGCGGATGCATCAGGGGATGAGACACTGAAAGAAAGGATCCGGGGATACGATGGCAATGCCGCCTCTTCCATTCTGATCGATGTGAAAGACGGATATGATGTGGAATCCGTAAAAAATGATATCAATATTCACATCAAGAAAGTCCGGGCCGTGCAGTCGCAGCATGTGCTCACACACGCAGCCTCGGGTATGGGAGGCGTGTCGCGGGGCGTGAAGCTGCTGATGGCTGCGGTATGGGCTGTCTGCGTGGGTGTGATGGCAGCTGTCCTGGTCTTCGAGACCAGGGAGCGCAGAAGGGAATTTGCCCTGCTCAGAATCATGGGGGCTTCGGGAAGAAAGATCTCCTGGATTGTACGCGGGGAGGTTCTTTCCGTAAGCGGGATCGGTGCGCTGACCGGAACCCTGGCCGGACTGATTCTGGTTCTGGCAGGGAATGGCTGGATGGAGCGATGGCTGTCTCTGCCCTTTCTGTTTCCCGATGCCGCTCAGATGGCATGGAACGTACTCCTTTCTCTGTTGATTCCGACTGTGACGGGAGCGGCAGCCGCAGCATTTGCGGCAGGGAGAATCAGTGGGAAGGAACCCGGAACGCTCCTTCGGGAGGAAACGTAAGCAAGGATATGGAAGTCATAGCACAGCAGATCAGGAAAGAATTCATACGGGCCGGCAGTCAGACCAATATTTTTACGGCGGTCGCGCCCTGCGACTTTTTGATTCCGGCAGGGCAGGTGACAATGATTCACGGCAGATCCGGATCCGGGAAGAGCACGATGCTCAACCTGCTGGCCGGCATCCTGCATCCGACGGAGGGAAAGGTTTTCTACGATGGCGCGGATCTCTACGCAATGAAGGATGAAGAGCTGTCCGGATTCCGCAATCGTCACATCGGATATGTCCCGCAGGGGCGCAGCGCGGTTTTCTCTCTCAATGTCCTGGAAAATGTCATGCTGCCGTACACGCTGTATGAAGAGGACGGGAGAAATGCCGCGCGCAGGATGCTGGAGCGATTCGGGATCGCGGATCTGAGTGAGGTGATGCCGGACCGCCTGTCCGGCGGCGAGCTGCGGCGAATGGCGATTGCCAGAGCGCTGGTCAGAAAGCCGGAGGTCATCTTCGCGGATGAGCCGACCGGCGATCTGGACGATGAGAATACCGAAGCGGTACTGGACAGTCTGTGTCAGCTTGCGCGGGAAGGCGCTGCCGTCCTTATTGTCACCCATGAAGAGGATGCCTTCGCATACGCCGACCGTATCTTTGCCATGAACGCAGGGACGCTGTCACAGGAGTGATGACCATGAATACGAAAACAATGGCTGTCAATATTATAGGGGCCGGGCTGGCCGGACTGTCTGCGGCAAGGGCATTTGCGCAGGAGGGAGTTGGCGTGAGGCTGATTTCATTTCAGCCTTCGGAAAGGGCACAGTCCAATCTTGCGGAGGGCGGGATCAATGCCGCGCTGGATGTCATGGGAGAACAGGATACGGTGCAGGAGCATTTTCTGGACACCATGAAGGGCGGATGTGATCTGGCCGATCCGAACATGGTGCGGAACCTGACACAGGCGGCGGTCGGGCTGGTCAAAGACATGGATCGTCTCGGCGTACCGTTTCACAGAGAGCAGGGACAGATCATCCAGAGAAACTTCGGCGGACAGAAGAAGAAGCGGACCGCTTATGCGAAAAGCAGTACGGGAAAAATGCTGATGGCAGCCTTGATCGATGCCGTGCGCAGATATGAGGCAGCAGGCCTGGTCGAGCGTTATCCCCATCACCGGTTCGAGCGCCTCATCGTGAAAAACGGGAAAGTGGCAGGAGCCGTGATCTATGACCGCTTCCGGAAGGAGAAGATCTCTCTCAGCGGCGCGGTTTTGATGGCATGCGGAGGCATGAACGGTCTTTTTGCGGGTGAGACGACCGGAACGACGGCAAATGCCGCTGATGCGCAGGCGGCGCTCTTTGCGCAGGGAATCGAATTCTCAAACCTTGAATTCCTGCAGTACCACCCGACCACCGTCGCGATCACCGGAAAGCGGCTCCTCATCTCAGAAGCTGCCCGCGGAGAGGGAGGCAGGCTCTTTTACTATGAAGAAGGAGCGACGGACAGGAAAAAGGTCTATTTTCTTGAGGAGAAATACGGAGAGTGCGGCAATCTTATGCCGCGTGATGTGATCTCCAGGGAAATGACAATGCTCGGAAAGCAGGTATATCTGGATCTCACCGGCCTGAGCCGGGAGACATGGGCGGTCCGGCTTTCCGATCTCCGGGAGGAGATCCTGCACTATCTTGGCGTCGACCCTGCCCGGGAATCTGTTCCGGTATCTCCGGGAATCCATTATTTTATGGGCGGCATTCTGGTGGATGAGCAGCACAGGACGAATCTGCCCGGGCTCTATGCGGCCGGGGAATGTGCCTGCGCCTATCACGGAGCAAACCGCCTGGGAGGCAATTCCCTTCTTGGAGCGATCTTCGGCGGCCGGAAGGCCGCGCTTTCCATGATGACAGATGGATGCTGCGCGGAGGAGGATGAAGAAAACAGCAAAGAAGCGCATTTTGCGGAAGGCAGCAGCGAAGCGGATCAGTGCGGCGAAGAAGATTGGGCAGAAGATAATTGCGAAGAAGAGAATCAGGTCCGCGGAACGATCACGCAGATTCTGATGGAGGGCATGGCGCCGCTTCGCGACCAGAAGACAATAGAGGCCGCACTGAAGAAGCTGGATGCCCTGACGGAAGCTTCCAGAGCTTCCGGCAGGCTGAAACATACCCTGCTTCTGGCCAGGGCTTTTCTTCTCAGCGCGCTGGAGCGCAGAGAGTCCAGAGGAGCGCACACAAGGCTGGATTATCCGAAAACGGATGCAGCTCTGAAAAAGAATACCATCGTATGCTGCGCGGACGGACAGATCCGGCTTTCATACAGAGAGATCCCGGTGCTGCGGGCACAGGCAGAGGACGGCTAAAGCCGCCGCGCGGTCATGTGCAAGTCTGCCGGCAGCAGACTTGAATGGAACTTGGTGCGAAGGGGGACTGCCAATGAAAAAAATCCTGCATATTCTGCGCCGGAAAAACGCAGAGGCGAAGCCGTATTGGGAAGATTTCACCTACGAAACGACAGACGAGGGGGCTACGGTTGCGACCGCCCTTGCTTCTACGCCGGTGGTCTGGGAGCACAGCTGTCTGCAAAGACGCTGCGGCGCCTGCGCGATGGTGATCAACAAGACACCGGCGCTTGCCTGCAATACGAGACTGTCCGAGATTTCCACAGATGTAATACGGCTGGAGCCGCTCAGGAAGTTTCCGGTCATTGAGGATCTTCTCGTTGACCGTTCTGTCATGATGCAGAACCTGCGCCGGCTGTCTGTCTGGCTGGAAGAGGAAGCGCGGACGGGTTCAGAGGAAATGGCATTTGAGGCAGCGAGATGTCTGCAGTGCGGCCTTTGCCTGGAGGTATGTCCGAACTTTGCAGCCGGAGGCGCATTTGCCGGGATGGCAGCGATGGCGCCGATGTCGCGCCTGATTGCGCGTCTTTCTGAGGGAGAAAGAAAACGAATCGCCCGGGCGTACCAGAAAGGTGTGTACAGCGGCTGCGGAAAATCACTCGCCTGCCGGGACATCTGTCCTGCGCAGCTGCCGATTGAAGAATTATTGGTAAGAAGTAACGCGGCTTGCGTGTGGAAGCGCTGGAAAACGGCCGGAAGCTTTACCTCAGTGGGCGATTGATACCCGCCACTGAGACAGAATCGTTACGCACCGCCTATAGAGACGGGAGTCTCCCTACTGAGAGGAACAGGAGTATCTTACAACCATGCAAATCTTTCGAAAACTGCCGCTGTTGAATATTCTCAGAAAACCGGTACGATCGGCGATCCTGCTGTGCCTTACGGCGGTGCTTTCCTTTACTGTATTCGGGGGAGCGCTGATGGTTTCCTCCCTGCGCAGCGGAATGACCTCCCTGAAGGAGCGGCTGGGCGCCGATATCATGGTGATCCCGGAGGAGGCGGCGGAAAAAAAGAATCTGGAGGAGATTGTTCTGCAGGGACAGACCGGATACTTCTATATGGAGGATACTGTAACCAAAGCCGTGGCTGATGTGGAAGGCACAAAGCAGGTGAGTGATCAGATATTCCTGGCTTCCCTGGCTGCCAGCTGCTGCTCAGCCAAGGTGCAGCTGATCGGATTTGACCCGGAGACGGACTTTACCGTGCTTCCATGGATTCGAAGATCCTGCAGTAGACAGCTGAAGAAGATGGAGGTTGTGGTCGGACATGATATTGTCTCTGACGAAGGGGATACCCTGACCTTCTACGGAACGGACTGCATCGTTGCAGGAAAGCTGACCAGAACAGGAACCAGCTATGACCACTGCGTGTTTGCGGGAGCGGATACGATCCGGGAATTGACGATGTCCTCAATCGGCAAGAACCTGAACCAGTTCAAGGAGGTGGATCCCAACCATGTCGTTTCCTGTGTACTGGTGCAGGCAGAGGAAGGGATAGAGATTGACGCTCTGGCGGAAAGGATCCAGGCGTCCGTACCCGGTGTATGCGCGGTTCCGACCTCCGGCATGATTGCAGGGATCAGCGGAAACCTTCTGGGGATTTCTCATATCGTGCGGATCATGACGGCTGTCATATTGATCCTTGCATTTTTGATCATGATGATCGTGTTTACGATGCTGATCAATGAAAGGAAGAGGGAGTATGCGCTCCTCAGGGTGGTCGGCGTCTCGCGCGTTTCGCTCAGGAGAAGTGTGATGGGTGAGATTCTGCTGATCTGCCTGGCAGGTGCCGCGGCAGGGATATGCGCGGCATTGCTTGTGGAGATCCTGTTTGCGGGAGCGCTGCAGGGAACGCTGGATATGCCGATGCTGATGCCCGGCGCAGGCAGCGTGATCAGTTACATGCTTTCCGCTGCCCTGACGGTTGTCGCGGCAGGGATCCTGTCCTCCTTCTGGAACGTGAACCGGGTGAGCAGCGGGGAGATCGGACTGGCACTGCGCCAGGAAAGATGAGCGGCAGAACTGGCAGATGGAACGAACAGGAATGACGGAGCAGGAAACATGTTACTGAGAGCGGAAAAGATCAGCAAGAGCTATCCAAGGGGAGGCCGGGAATTCTATGCCCTGCAGGAAACGGATCTTGTGCTGGAGCCGGGAAAACTGATCACAGTGAGCGGAAGGTCAGGCAGCGGGAAGACCACACTGCTGAATCTCATGGCGGGACTGGCGAAGCCGTCATCCGGAAGCGTCCTGGCTGTATTTCCGACGATGCGAGATGAGGCTGCGGCGGAAACCTTTGGCGCTGCCCTGGAGGCGCTGCCCGGGCAGGATGCCGGCTATGGGGCGGATCTTTACCGGATGGATGACCGGACACTGTCCAGATTCCGGAATGAATACTATGGTATTATCCCGCAGGGGGAGAGCGCGGTCGCTGCCCTGAGCGTCATGGAAAATGTCATGCTCCCCGCAACTGTGTATGCCGACGATGAGACGGTGAAGGACAGAGCGGCAAAGCTTCTGGAACGGATGGGAATCAGGAACCTGGGCAATGCATTTCCGAAGGAGTTATCGGGGGGTGAGCTGCGGAGAATGGCAATCGCGAGAGCCATGATCCGGGATCCGCAGATCCTGTTTGCGGATGAGCCCACAAGTGATCTGGATGACGACAATCGGGATGCTGTATTGTCCATGCTCAGAGAAATCGCAGACCAGGGAAAGGCAGTTATGGTAGTGACGCATGAGCGTGAAGCAGCGCAGTATGCGGATCTCAGATACCGGATGGACGCGGGCGTTCTGGAGAAGGTGACATGAAGACACGCTTTTTTCTGAGCCTTCTTTGTGCGGCTGCATGCCTGCTGTCAGGATGCTCTCTGACCAGCCGGCTGGGCACAGAAGAGCAAAGTCTCCTTTCCGCGTCTTCCCTGAATAAGGGAGATCTGGTTGCCTTCGGCTCCTTTGAGCAGGATGGCGACACGAAGGACGGAGCGGAGCCGCTTTGCTGGATGGTTCTGGAGGTTTTGGAAGACCGGGCCCTGCTTCTTTGCCGGGATGTGCTGGCAGCCATGCCTTTTCATGATACGTATGAGGAGATCACCTGGGAGGACTGCTCCCTGCGTGCCTTTTTGAATGGATCTTTTGCGGACGGTACGTTTACTGAGCAGGAGCGGGAGCGGATCCTGACGGTTTCCAACCAGAATCCTTCCAATCCGGGCATGGAGTCCCATGGCTGCGGTGTGACCAGGGACCAGGTCTTTCTGCTGAGCCTGGAGGAGGCAAGCGCCAGTATGCGCACCGAGGAAGCGCATTATGTGATCGGAGCGGCAGACGCAACCAGATACGCTCAGATTCTTCATCTCGAGACAGATGGGGAAAGGGATGAAAATCCCGGGAAGGCATGCTGGTGGACAAGAACCTCCGGCTCGGACCAGTATGCGGCGGCATTCGTGGACCGGGACGGGAGACTCTATCCGGCTGGTGCTCAGGTCACGCATGAGACCTACTGCGGCATCCGGCCTGCCGTCTGGGTAAGCATGAAATGAATTCCGATGACCTTTCAGAAAACCGGGTCCGTCTTCGGAGCGCTGTGCCCGGTTCCTTTCGGTAAAGTGCCGGAAACATTTCAGAAAAAGTGCCAGATTCCTTTCCGGAAATAGATCAGGGTTTTTCAGAAAATGGTTGACAGAAAGGAGCCCAGATGGTAGAGTAGCAACAGTTTTGAGACAGGAAAGCAGAGTATCCACTCTCACCCAGACGCCGAGGGGCGATTCGAGGTTCATAGATAGCCGGAGATTGCGTCTCCGGGTATATGTGTGAGCGGATAACCTTGCGGTTAGACGCTTTTCTTATTCTTAAGACAAGCAATACACGTAACACGGATGTCGTCCAGATTAAGGTGGGAGGTGCAATACCATTAGCGATTACATGATTAACGAACAGATCCGCGACAGAGAAGTTCGTTTGGTAGGGGAAAACGGAGAACAGCTGGGCATCATGTCGTCATTTGACGCCCTGAAGATGGCGCAGGAAAGAGAACTGGATCTGGTCAAGATCGCTCCTCGCGCGAAGCCCCCGGTATGCAAGATCATCGATTACGGTAAGTATCGCTATGAGCAGGTGCGCAAGCAGAAGGAAGCCCGTAAGAAGCAGAAGATCATTGAGCTGAAAGAGGTGCGGCTCTCCCCGAACATTGATGTGAACGACATGAACACGAAGGTCACCGCTGCAAGGAAGTTCCTTGAGAAGGGGAACAAGGTCAAGGTGACGTTGCGGTTCCGCGGACGTGAGATGGCGCATATGCAGGCAAGCAGACATATCCTGGAGGATTTTGCCCAGAAGGTGGAAGACATTGCCGTAATTGACAAGCCGATCAAACAGGAGGGAAGAACCCTGACCTGTGTCCTGTCTGCAAAGAAGAACTGACCAATAAGGAGGAAGACAGTCATGCCAAAGATGAAGACAAGCAGAGCAGCAGCCAAGAGATTTTCCAAGACCGGAACAGGCCTGCTGAGAAGGAACAAAGCTTACAAGAGCCACATCCTGACCAAGAAGTCTACGAAGAGGAAGAGGAACCTGCGCAAGTCTACGATCATTGACCCGACGAACGCATCCAACATGAAGAAGATCCTGCCGTATCTCTGATCGGCAGCTGTCACAGATTTCGGGATTCCAGATGAAAGACATTGAAGTCAGGAGGATAATAAAATGGCTAGAATTAAGGGCGGCCTGAACGCCAGAAAAAAGCACAACAGAGTTCTGAAGCTCGCAAAGGGTTACAGAGGAGCAAGAAGCAAGCAGTACAGGATCGCGAAGCAGTCCGTCATGCGTGCCCTTACCAGCGCGTATGCAGGCCGCAAGCAGAGAAAGAGACAGTTCAGACAGCTGTGGATCGCACGTATCAACGCGGCGGCAAGACTGAATGGTCTTTCCTACAGCAGATTCATGTTTGGCCTGAAGCAGGCTGACATCGACCTGAACAGAAAGGTTCTTGCAGATATGGCAGTCAACGATCCGAAGGGATTCGCTGATCTGGCAGAGATTGCGAAGGCAAAGCTTGCGTAATAGCGGAAGAGGCATTGCGTATCAAACCGGCAGATACAGGTCTGCCGGTTTTTTGCTGCCCGGGACCTGAGGTCCATATAAATTTATTGTTGACAGGAACGGCTGGTTTTGGTATATTACATTTTGTTCGCGGAAGTGTCGGAACTGGCAGACGAGCTAGACTAAGGATCTAGTGACTATTGCAGTCGTGTGGGTTCAAGTCCCATCTTCCGCACGAAAAGAGCCCAGGTCGAAGGACCTGGGCTTTTTCGTGCCGAGGAGGCCTTGGACCCAGGTCCAAGGTCTCCTCGCAGTAAACTGCTCGTCGGTCGGTTCGGCGGGAAAAAGGTCCACAGGACCTTTTTTTGAATCCGCCTCACCCCATCTTCCGCACTCATTTTTAACAAATGCTGTCTGATTTCATCAGATGGCATTTTTTATTGCAACCATGCGGGTTTGTAAACACTCGACCCCTGTATCTGTGTTTGCCTTACGTCATGAAAACACATTGTTTTTCTGCTCAATCGGGGGCAAATCGGGGGCAGAAGAGGGGCAGCAAAAGCTTGGAAAAATCAGCACTTCTAATCACGAATCTAGAAGAAGCTACATAGTAATCACAGGGGTCTGTCGCACTAAGCAATTAGTACGACAGACCCTTCAATTCATTGGCTTTAGCCAGTTGAGCGATATGGAGTTTTTCGTGGATCCGAAAAACGAAATGAGCGAAACAGAAATCCACCCGCTATGCGGGTGGGAGTAAAAAAGTTATACAGTAAATCACCTTTCCGCCTACAATATAGGTGTTCAGGCCATATTGTAAAGAAAGGAAAGGTGATTTAGATGGCGACAAAAGCAAATGCATTGGCGCACACAAAGTGGCTATGCAAGTACCATATCGTCTTCACACCAAAGTATAGGCGAAAAATAATATACAATCAATATAAGACAGATTTGGCAAAGATTTTGCACGATTTATGCGCATACAAAGGTGTTGAAATAATAGAAGGTCACCTAATGCCGGATCATGTACATATGCTTGTAAGCATACCACCGAAATATAGTGTGTCGCAGTTCATGGGATACCTGAAGGGAAAGAGTGCCCTGATGATGTTCGATAGACATGCAAACTTAAAGTACAAATTCGGAAACCGACATTTCTGGTCCGAAGGGTATTATGTCAGTACAGTTGGCCTCAATGAGGCAACCATCAAGAAATATATACAGGATCAGGAGAGAGCAGACATCATTCAGGATAAACTGAGTGTAAAGGAGTACGAGGACCCTTTTAAGGGTGGCCAGTAGTACGAGTGCCCCTTCAGGGGCAGCTACGGGTCAAGAGCAATAGGGCTTGAACGGAGCTGTGTGGCTGTGAGCGTAGAGCGAACAGACACACAGCGGAAAGAGAAAGCCAGCGTCTTGAGGCGCTGGCCTGGCAACAACGGCTTATAGCCGTGAGCAAACCACCCGTTTTACGGGTGGTCCTGATTTTAGCTTGTCTCGGATTACATGGCTTTTGACATAAGGGAAAGCTGTGATTAAGATAACTACAATCTTAATCATATCTGATGCCCTTCATAGGGGTACTCTGTTTATTCCCAACTGACAATTGCTTTACATCATCTGAACTTTATCTCTTCTGACACACTCGGTTGTAATATCATTATTTTATAAGGATTCATATATGGTTTTCTGTTGCTTTGCATTTACCAACTTTCGTCTCGCATTCTACCACGTTCAGACAACCCCATCAACTATGAGAATGAATCCACTTTCATGTTTGGTCAAAAGTCAACTACCACGCACCCAAAGGTACGTGGCTTGCGACTCCCCTGTAGTTCGTTGCAATAACTCCTACATTTTGTCGGTGTAACTTCCGTGGGGTAGCATCATGGGACGGTTGACACCGCCCCTTACAAAAGAGACATGCTCCTTTGCAACTGCAACGGTACTTAATTCCCATGCTTGCAGTTAAAAGTTTTTTCAACACTTAAGATTTTACATTCCAAGTGATTAGTTGGAAAAACCTTATATCTTAACTTGTCAATGTGCGAAGAGTGCCTTCGGTGACATCTGCCACCCAACAGTTTTCTCTATAATATAGATTATAGCAAAACAATACTTTTTTTGGAAGGAGAATGCGACTCCTCCCTCCGCCCAAGGGCAGTGGGTTTCCGTCGCAAAATTATATTATGAAATCCAATATTCCACCACCATAGAAGCCGGTGAGAAAAGCCTATTGCATCGCTTCTCTCAATATGGCAAAATTGTTCATATAAATTTACATTTGCCCGATGAACATGTTGATTCGTGCCGGTGATTTCCATGAGGTATATGTCTGAGTTTCTCCACCAGGAGGTCCCCAAAACAGGTACATCGATGCCTGCATATTATCGCAGAGCCTTGCTTGTTGGCGAGACTGTTCTGGCATGTTATTTTTTGATCAGTATCGCGTTGATCTGGCTGACTACCGGCAAGCTGGAATGGCTGCCCATTATTACGTTGATTGCGACCGGTCTGTGCCTGCGCAGCATCGACAAGATGAATCCGAGGATCAACCTGGTATGCTTCGCGTCGATCATTCTGATATGGGTGACGTGGTTTGTCCATATGTTTGGGTGGTCCGCCGGCGGCACCAATATCCTTGTACCTATCCTGGCCCTGGCATATTTCAACATTTTTGAGCCTCCCTTTGGGAAGCTCGGGTATTTTTTCGGAGTCGTCCTGTTCCGGATCGGGCTCTTTGCTTATTCGCTGATACACACCCCGGCAGGTTCATTTGGGCATGCAGAAAGCTTCGTGTTTCAGGTTGTCAACAGCCTCGTTCCTCTTTTTATGCTGGCATATTGCTTCATGTTGTTCAGTTCCAGCATCCAGGCCAGCGAACGGGAGCTGACCATCAACAATCAGCATCTGCACAAGGAGGCCGGCACCGATCCGCTTACAGGTCTTCCAAACCGGCGGGCCATGCTGGACTCGATCGAGGCGTATCAGAAGTCATTCCCCTATGAGACATTCAGTATTGCTATCGCAGACATCGACTTCTTTAAGAAAGTCAATGATACATATGGCCACAATTGCGGCGACTATACCCTGAAGGAGTTGTCCTCCCTGTTCCTTAGCAGAGCCGGTGAAGCCTACCAGGTCTGCCGATGGGGCGGAGAGGAATTCTGCTTTTTCCTGCCGCAGATGAATCTGGATGAGGCTGGCGTGATCATGCGTGATCTTCATATCGCTGTCGGTAAGATGCCGCTCCACTATGAAGAAATTGATTTTTCCATAACGCTGACAATCGGCCTTACGGAAAATGATTTTCATTCATCGCTGGATAAACTGATGGATGAGGCGGACCGCAAGCTGTATATGGGCAAAGCAGACGGAAGAAATCAGGTCGTCATTTGAGTGAAAAGAGATGGAGTCACTATGTCAGACAGAGCAAATCCCAACATTCTGATTGTGGATGGCAGCGGGGCAGTTATTGATGATCTCAAGAGGTGCCTCGAAGGCCACTTTGTTGTGGAAAGTGCTGCAACCTGCGAGGCAGCCATAACCGTTTTGCACGGAGGCAAGGATGTCTTTTCCCTTGTAATGCTCTGCTGTCCGCTGGCGGATATGAGCACGGAAGTAGCGCTGGACCGTATCACCTCGGATTCGCTGCTCATGCATGTTCCGGTGATCATCCTCAGCGAAGACAGGGTCGAAGGCGTCCGTGCGCTCTATCATGGCGCGATGGACTTTATTGATATGCCATTCCATATGCCGGAGATGGTCCTGGCACGCACTCGTCACGCGGTTGAGGTCTCGAACAATCAAAGCATTATCCGCGCTGTGGAGCGCGACCAGATGACGGGGCTGTACAACAAGGACTTCTTTTTCAACTACGCGAACCAGTTCGACGTATTCCACAAGGAACCAGAGATGGATTGCATCGAGGTGGATATCAGCCATTTTCACCTGATCAACGAAAAATACGGCTGGAATTACGGCGATGATGTCCTGTGCAGCATTGCCCGCCGGCTCAAGGAATGCGTTGACGCAGACGGGGGCCTTGTCTGCCGCGGAGATGGGGACACCTTCCTGATCTACTGTCCGCATCGGGAGGATTACGAGAACATCCTGCATACGGCTACGCTGGGAATGGGCAGCAGGATCCGCCTGAGGATGGGCGTTTACCCCTGTGCGGACAAGACGATGAATATGGAGCGACGGTTTGACCGGGCGAAACAGGCTGCTGACACACTGCGCAATAACTTCAACAAGAACGTTGCCATCTATGATGACGAACTGCAAAAAGCGGAATTGTTTTTTGAACAGCTCCTGGAGGATTTTCCCCGTGCGATACGGGAAAAGGAATTCGTGGTCTACTATCAGCCGAAGTTCGCGATCCAGAGAACGATACCTGTTTTGAACAGCGCTGAGGCGCTTGTCCGGTGGAAGCATCCGACTCTGGGCATGATCTCTCCGGGTGACTTCATACCGCTGTTTGAGAACAATGGCCTGATCACAAAGCTGGACAGCTTTGTCTGGGAGGAAGTCGCAGCCCAGATGAAGGACTGGAAGGACAGGCTTGGGGTGTGCGTTCCGGTCTCCGTCAACGTCAGCCGCGTCGATATCTTTGACAATGACCTGGTGGGACATATGCGGGGGCTGATACAAAAATATGATATAAGGCCGGATGAGTTCCTGCTTGAGATCACCGAATCCGCCTATACGCAGGATTCCGCACAGATCATCCGCACAGTAAAGGCTTTGCGTGATGAAGGATTCCGGGTGGAGATCGATGATTTCGGCAGCGGCTATTCCTCCTTGAATATGATATCGACGCTTCCCATGGACGCGCTGAAAATTGACATGGAGTTTATGCGAAATGCCTTCAAGGAACGCAAAAATACCAAGATGCTGGATGCCGTGATCGATATCGCTTATTCTCTCGAAGTCCCCACGATTGCCGAGGGCGTGGAAACAGCAGAGCAGATGTTCGCTTTGAAGGAAATGGGCTGTGACGTTGTACAGGGCTTTTACTTTTCAAGGCCTTTGCCTGCCGAGGATTTTGAACGCTATCTGAAGGAAAAGAAAATGGGCTGGACGCAGGCGCCGGAAAAGGATCCCAAGATCAAGCCCGCTGAGCAATTTGCCTATGAAGCCCTGCATGATCCGATGACAGGTCTTTACAACCACAGCGCCTATGCGATGCTCCTTAAGGACGCGGATCAGCGGAACATCGCTTTGATTCTTGCGGATATTGACGGATTCACAAATTACAAGGAGGTACATGGGGAAGCTGCCGGCAGGCTTGCGCTTCATCTGGTAGCGGAAGTACTAAAACATAATTTCCGCTCAGTGGATTTCATCTGCCATATCGGAGAGGATGAGTTTGCCGTCATCATGACGCGGGTAAACAAAGAACTAAAACCACTTATATATGAAAAGGTAAACCGAATCAATAACATGATTCATCAGCATGAGGAGGTGCCGCCATTCCGTCTGAGTGTTGGCGTGGCGTTCGCGGACAGAGAGAACCCACAGGGGGATATATTCCATGACGCCGATATCGCACTTCAAAGAATTAAGTTGATGAAGAACAGCGGGGTAGCGATATTTTAACAGCTCCATATAAATGTTGCTCAAGGAATTGGGTGCGGCTGCAAGAGGCTGACGGAAGTCACGGTGCAGGAGAAGGAAGAAGATCATATGATAATAATTCCGGCGCTCATCATCAGTTTTGTACCATGCATCGCGCTATATCTGTGGCTCAGGAAACTCCATGGAAGTGATACGGACTATCGGAAGCTTTGCAACAAGGCCTTTGTCGGAGGGATCCTGAGTGTGTTCCTGATCGTCCTGCTTTCTGCCCTAAGCCGATAACACTCGATTTACCCAAAAGTCTTAGCTTGAATTCTCAGATCCGGGCTGCATATCTGCTCGAGAAGATCACACCGACGATAAGCATACCAAATACTCACTGATAAGAATGAAATCTTCACAAACAAAAACATCAAAGCAGCATTCGGATAGATTTCCTTCAATTTGGTTACTCGGTCTTTCAAACGATACTGAAGATGGAGTATACGCGATAGGTGTTTGATGTTATTCCTTCAGAAAATCCAGTACGACACGGTTGAATTCATTAGGATTTTTATTTGCTATAAAGTGACCGCCATTGATGAATGCGAGCCGGCTGTCCGGAATACATTCTGCAATCAGGCGCGTATGTGATTCCAGAATCATATCTTTCGTTCCGGCGATGACCAGAGTCTTTGCAGATATCCTTTTCAGTTCTTCGGGATCAACATTTGGGTCATTGACCATTAAACCGAGCATTTCCGCATTCATTCTGGCAGAATCGCTTTTATTGGAAAAACGTTTTGCGATCCGGTATCCGATTTCAATCGGAATCTGAGTGGAGCGTCTTACGCCGCCTGCGTTCAGGTTTGCCCCGTTTAGGATCAGACGATCCACACGTTCTGGGTGCTGGATCGCAAATACCATTGCGATGTTACCCCCATCAGAAAACCCAAGCAGATGTGACCTTTCAAGATGGTGTTCGTTCATGAAGCCAAGGAGATCGTCGGCAAACTGACGTATTGTAAAAGGGCTGTCTCCTCTCGGAGTTTTACCGTGTCCCCTTGTGTCCAGGGCATATACCCTATACTTTTCAGCAAACACATCTATCTGGTTTTTAAAATAGGTGCAGTTTTCCCCATTGCCGTGAAGCAGAATGACAGGATCTCCTTGTCCCTTATCAATATAGAAATGTTTGATATCCATGGCCTTCCCAACCTTGTCAATCGGAATGAAATGAGTTCAGAGCACAAAGCTTTCTGTTTTCAAATCCTGATAATAACGCCCACATACAGCAACAAACCGGAGAACACAATAGTCGGGATCAGTAACTCCTTTTTTATAGAACATCTTATCGCCAGAGCGCCAGATTCTTTCTTTTGTTTCCTGATCTGTCAGCACACTCATAGTGCCCTTCAGCATAACTACGGTATAACGGAATCTGCCCCGGTGGTAGAAATAAACGGACGCTTTTGGGTTTTCAAGATACTGCTTCACACGCATGGAAGATGTATTTGTCGTGAAGTAAAAAGTTACGCCGTCTCTTTCCCTTGGTGCCAGCATAGCTTTCATATTCGGAAAACCATCTTCATCTACGGAAGCGATGAATGCGGTTTTTCGGGAGTCAACAAAATCAAATATCTCTCTCTGCGTCATTTTCAGACCTTTCTGGAATACTGCTACCGGTAATTGCCGATTTGCTTTTCAAACAGAATATCACACAGGAAAACCAACTCATAGATTCCAAACGCCATAATCACAATTTTTCTGATCTTCAATTCCGGCATTATGAATATGAGGAACTGTTTTCATGCGATCAAAGATAGGAGGAACTGATTTATGGTGAGAAACAGAATGATGCTGCTGTACATGATGATGGTAATCTTTCTGGCCGTTTTCCTGTACACCGGACTCAGGGAAAAAGTGAAAGCTGCAGACACGGAGGATACGATTACGTTCCCCATTGACGGAATCCTATGCCATCAGCAGGCAGGGGAATTGTTTGACGAGATCAATGAAGAACGCGCAAAAAGAGGCATCCATGAGCTGATCTGGGACAGAGGATACGAGAAGATTGCAAAAATCCGTTCCATCGAAACCAGCGTGTACTTTTCCCATTTACTGCCATCAGCAGAAGAGACGCTGAATATCGGTGTGGGGAAATACAATCGATCTATCGTGACAGAATGTCTGACCTGCGGAAGCCTGGATGCAGGCAGGGCATTTCAGAACTGGATGGAAGAGCCGGGGCACAGATCTTCCATCCTGGGAGAGTGGAAGTATGCTGCCTGCGGCATATTCGGGATACAGGTTCCTTCAGCAGGAGCTCAGAATTATGAAACCGAATCCTCTTTGCCAGGCCAGTCAGGTATCAGGAGAAAATGCCCATACTCATGTCCACGCAGCCGTGCAGAAGTGTGCTTCCGAAGATGTTGCCGTACCGACGGTACAGTGCTGTAAACGCCAGATGCCAGAGAAACTGAAAGGGCGCATTTGCGATGAACAAAGGCCAGTACTGAGTAAATGTCATTCCTCTTGCAGCCATCTGATACGGATAATGCATCAGCACAAAGAGCACTCCCCCGAGAAGTATTGTAAGCCATTCCCGCTTTACAAGCGGGAAGAGCCTTGGCTGAATGAAGCCGCGAAAGCTGATCTCTTCACTCAGGGCGATGACAATAAAATAATAGAACAGGTTTGTGACAATCCTGTCCGGAGGCAAAAGCTGCGCATGTGAAAGGGTGCCTGGGATGATCGTAAATGCCAGGAGGAACACAATCCCTGTAATGCCGGATACAATCAATGACCGGCAAAGGTTATTCCTGCACAGGCCAAGCGCGTACAGGCCGCGGCAGATGAAAACCGGGATCAGGATGAACGCGATGTTGACAAAAACCCCGTAATACGTTCCGGTCTTCGCCAGAACACGGCCCATGATGTAGTACACAATCAGAATGAGCATATAGTAGCCGGCTGCGATCAGTGTATCGGTTCGTGTAAAACCCTTCAGCCGGTCCAGATAGGAAGGATCGGCATGTAGAATCTTTTCTTTCATGCTGCACCACTTTCTGAAGAAACTACCTCATTGTTCTGATGCCCGCCGGGACCAGCCTGGTTAATATTCCACAAAGGCTCTCTGTCTAAAGGCCTGACAGCAATCAGTTCCATTTTTTCCTTTCATCAATATCGAGTTGGAATCCGCTTCGATGCTTCCGACTGTCATTATAACATGCCGCAGCAACCTTCATCTGCTATACTGTGAAACAGAAGGAGATGTATGCTGGTCAGGCAGCCGCACGATACAAGGCTGGGAGAGCTGAAAAACAGATTTGTGATTGACACGACGATTGAGAAGTTTGTATCCGGTAAGCAAAAAGGAATGATGTAAGTATGGCAGGAGAAACAAGAAAAGAATTGCGCAATCAGCTGATCTATTCTGTGTTTGTGCGGAACTATTCTGAAGAGGGTACATTTGAGGCGCTGCGACAGGACCTGGACCGGATTCGGGCGCTTGGTACGGATATGATCTGGCTTATGCCTGTTCATCCCATTGGAGAGGTACAGAGGAAAGGAACACTCGGGTCTCCTTATGCGATCCGGGATTACCGTGGCATCAACCCGGAATACGGAACCATGGAGGATTTCATACGTCTGACGGATGCGATCCATGAGAAGGGGATGCGGGTTATTATAGATGTGGTCTACAACCACACTTCGCCTGATTCTGTTCTGGCGAAAGAACACCCGGAGTGGTTTTACCGAAAACCGGGTGGTTCCTTCGGGAATAAAACCGGGGACTGGTGGGATGTCATTGATCTGGATTACAATGACCGGAAGCTGTGGGATTATCAGATTGAGACGCTCTGCATATGGGCGAAGTATGTGGATGGCTTTCGCTGTGACGTGGCATCCCTTGTTCCTCTTGAATTCTGGCTACGTGCCAGAAAAGAGGTATCGAAGATCCGGACGGACGCAATCTGGCTTGCAGAATCGGTGCATGGGAGTTTCCTTGTATATAACCGGTCCCGCAAAATACCTGCATGGTCTGATGCGGAACTATACCAGGCCTTCGACATGGCGTACGACTACGATATCTATGACTGGTATCTGGGATACCTGCAGGGAGCAAACAGTCTGAGGGATTACTGCATACAGGTCAACCGGCAGGAGTACACCTATCCGGACAATTATGTCAAGGCAAGATACCTGGAGAATCATGACCAGCCGCGGGCGCATTCCCTGATTCCGGATGAACGCTGCCTTCGCAACTGGACAGCGTTTCAGTTCTTCCAGAAGGGAGCCGCTATGCTCTATGCGGGGCAGGAGAAGGGCTGTATTCATTGTCCGGGCCTGTTTGACAGGGATCCGGTGATCTGGGAAGGACACGGGACGGGTGGAACGGATCTGGATCTTTCCCCCATGATCCGTACTCTTGCAGAGATGAAAAAGGATCCCGTACTGACAGACAGTACATATCACCTTGAAGTGCTGCAGAACGACATTGTAGCAGGAATCCATATCGCGAACAGATGGAGACCGGATTCTGCGGATTCTTTTGACGGTCCTGCCATGATTGGGATTTTCCCTATGCGGGGTGAGAGCGCAGTGGTTGATCTGGAAGAAATTATGGCAGAAGGCGGAGTTACGCTGGCGGCAATTGTTCAGGACGGCCGATATGAGAACATCGTAGACGGTACCTCTGTAGAGGTCACCAGGGGACGGATCTGTACGGACGGAAGAGCGGTGATTCTCAGGACACAGTGATTGCCTGGCTAATCCTCCCATTCATATGTCAGAACCGCACAGTTCTTAACGCCGAACCTGGCATATTCGCGGTTGGACATGGGTCTGAAATAGGATTCAACAACTCGTGCGATACCATTGTGTGCCACCAGCAGATATGTTTTTCGTTCCGGATCTGCCTTGATCTCATCAATCAGGTTATAAATACGCTGAACAAGATGAAGCATGGATTCTCCGCTTCCAAAGCGGTCGGCAAAGATTTTCTTTTGCGAGCTGGAATTCGAATTTGGCAACGCAAAAAAACATAGAAAGGACGCGGGTGTTAACCTTCTCCCGTCCGTGGTCACACACTTAGTCACACACTTTTGGATTCCTGAGGTCCGCGGTATTCCAGACACATCATAGTAAGATCATCAAACTGCTCTGCATCGCCGACAAAGGTGTCTACAGCGTTCCGGATACCGCCGAGAATGGCTTCCGGACTTTTATCCCCGCATGTATTCAGCGCTAAGATCATGCGTTCTGTCCCAAACATCTCCCCGTCGGCGGCCATCGCCTCCGGAACACCGTCCGTATAGACAAAGAGCTTATCCCCGGGTGCTATATGGAGATCATATTCCTTATAGGGGACTCCTTCCATCCCGCCGAGTACAAAGTTATGCTTGTCCTTATAAAGCTCAAAACGGCCATTCTTCCTTCGGATCGCCGGAAACTCATGACCTGCGTTCGCAGCCGTCAGCCTTCCTGTGGAAACCTCCAGAATACCGAGCCAGGCGGTGACAAACATGTCCATCTGGTTGCTGTCACAGAGCGCTTCGTTTGTCCGATACAGAATCTCAGCGGGACTGTGTACCTGTCTTGCGGAGTCTTCAATGATCCTCTTGGAGATCATCATAAACATCGCACCTGGAATACCCTTGCCGCTGACATCCGCGATGACCAGACACAGGTGATCCGCATCAATGAAGAAAAAGTCGTAAAAATCTCCACCCACGTCACGCGCGGGATCCATGGAAGCAAACAGATCTACCTCTCTCCGGTCAGGAAAGGGCGGGAAAATGTGAGGAAGCATGCTTTCCTGGATCTGTCTGGCTGTGCTCAGTTCCCGGGCAATCAATTCCTGCTCCCTCTTCTGATTCTCCAGTTCCATCTGCTCTCGCTCCATCCGGCGGATCGTATTCATCTGATCGTTCAGCTCCAGACTGGTTCGGTTGATCTTCTCCTTCATGGTCTCAAATTCTGAGGTAAAGAAGGAAGTGCCCTTCAGTGGTTCCAGTTCCTGCCCCATGCGGGTAATCCCGCCAACCAGCTTATTATATTGCTGCGTAAACTTTCTCAGCCAATACCCATACACGGTCAGGGCAATCAGAAAGATGATTAGTGCCAGGGCGGCTACTGAAACGCGAGCCTTGCGGATCATCCGTTCGGACTCTTCCATGGAAACCTCCCGCACCAGCGTCCACTGGGGAGAGGACATCGCCATGGAGAATGCGGAGACAGTGTGTCCGGATTCATTGCGGAGGACATTGCCGCTGTTGCTTGCCTCAATCAACCTCTCCGGGTTTTCGCAAGGCGTTTCGCCCGTATGATAAAGCTCCACTCCGTCCGTCGTAAATATCCGCCATATGCTTTTTCCATCCTCAAGTGCAGAGAACAGCTTATCAAAGGCAGATTGATCAATCAGCATCATGATGCAGCATTCGCCGAAGTGCACATCCACCGTTTTCCATGAAGCAATAAGATAACCGCTGGGTGTGTTATCATCCTCAAATCCATACATATCCGCCCCGGGAACCGGGCCAACCCAGACAGTCTGTCCCAGCGGCACGTCCAGAATCCGATTTTTCATTTCCTCAGGCAGCGGGTTGTCCTTTGGATTATCATGGAAGTAGTTCCCATCCGGCAGCGTTCCAAAAAGGCTTCCGTCCTTTCGCATGATAAACAGACCATTCACCCAGTCCGCATGAGTGATTTTCTCCCGAAGATAATCTGTGCAGGCGGCCTTAGTGTTGTACATGTCGGCAACAGAGGCGAACTGAAGCCGGATACAGGCTTGGACCCGGTGGTCATTAATCACGTCCTGAACGTTGCTGATAGCAGTGGTAATGGAAGAAGGAACCGTACGGGAGATGGTTTCAAAGCCAGCGACGTTTACTGCCTGTTCCTGCTGCAGAATCATGGATGTCAGAGTTCGGGAGAAAAGTGTGCTGAACATGGTCACGACAAACAGGATCATAATCAGCACAGGAAGAAGGATCTGGAGGCGAAGCGATTTCAGAATCTTTTTCATGGTCGTTCCTCCACTGATGCTTCTTTAAAACGTCCCGTGTAATCCTCCGGTCCATAAGGCTCCACCCCTCTGGACCTCTGCACTTCCTGGGACATAGGAACGATCACTGATGCTGCTGCGTCCCACATCTTCTGATAATCACGGAAAACCGCCGGCTCTCCCGTCTCAATCACCCTTTGGATCGTTTCTTCCCGGATGCGGTTGAATTCTTCCTGGGTTTCCGCAACGACAAGATCGCGCCAGGTCGATTCCATGATTTCATCTGCTTCCTTGAGAGTCTGAAGCTTCTCCCGATTCAGACTGCTGAGACTGGCGGTAATCGCTTCGCCACAGTCGTTGCGAAAATCCAGCATTCCCAGCTCATAGTGAGCGTCCGTCGGCAATTCCACCCCATAGTGTTCGCAGATGTCTTTGGAGATATTGTTCGTCATGTTGTTGATCATGTATTCTCTGGTTGTGGTGACGAAATCCAGTGGATAGCCGTCCGGATGAGTCGCCAGTCTCAGCAGCATCGGCCATCTGTCTGTCAGTCCTCCGTATACCCCCCACTGATAATAATAGTTATCCGGAGAGGCGTTGCCCTGGGTATATTCATCCAGCTGCGCCTGTCCGTATTCGTTCAGCTGAGGTTTCCCCTCTTCGTCATAGTCCCAGGTCTCTCCTTGCCGTCCTACCGCAGCTTCTCGAAGGAAATAAGGGTCAGCCATATAATTGATCAGTTTCAACGCTGCTTCCTTATGTGGAGTGTTTGCCGAGATAAACCACATAAACGCAGAGCCATTGCCAATCAACTGGTTGACATTGGTATAGTAATTCATGCCTGCCGAAGGAACTGTTCCGTATCCGGCCAACGTATCCGGATCCTTTTCGACACTTGCTTCGTAGAACGAGCTTTTCCCATTGTGAAGGCCGAGATACTGCCCTCTTGCACATTTGGCGTCATGCTGCGCGATGGTCTGGTAAAAGCTCTCAATATCAAAAGAGCCATCATCCTTTCCGGCTTGGTAAAGCTTGTTATACCACTCCATGGATGTCCACCACATGGAATGGTCCGGATCTGTATAGCCATCGAAAATCTCATTGGTAAAAATATTGTTCTGGTACTTGAATGCAGCCCAGTAATCCAGACTGACCTCTGACCGGAAGGCTGTTGCATACCCGGTGTGATTGTCAATACCGAACAGATAGGTTGGATAGCCTTCCTCCGTGTATGGATGATTGTCGTGCATCTGCATAAGGACTCTCAGATAATCATCCTCGTTGTTGATAGGCGGGTATCCCAACTCCTTATAGTAATCCCAGCGAACGACGAATCCGCGATTATACGCTTGATTGTGGTAACCCGCGCCATTGATTCCAATCTGCTCGGGTATAAACCAGAATCCATCATCTTTATTGATCTCCTTGATTACCCGATAAGCAATGCCCACTTCTCCCTGCAACAGGTTAGGTGCATATTCTTCCAGATACGGATCAATATTCAACGCCAGGCCCTTATCTCGGATTTCAGAAAGATTGTTGTTGGTGATCATGATATCCGGCAGATTTCCGCTCAGCATTGTTGTGGAGTATTCCTCAGGCGTCAGATAGACGAACTGTATTTCCATGCCGATCTGGTCTTCAAGATACTGCCACATTCCCAGCTGGTCTTCTCCATCGACACGTTCTTTGGAGCGGTCCTTGGTATCACCTATCGTCAGGACAGGGCGTTCCTCCTCCGCTAAGGCGGGACGCGACAGAAACAGAAGTATGGCGGCCAGCAGCAGCGGCATGATTTTTTTCAATGCAATCCACCTTTTCATCACTGTAAATGGTTTTCTCTCCATACAAATGCAACTCTCCCTTACCACCAGTCCTGCAGAGTACAAAGTTATGTTTGTCCTTATACAGCTTAAAGTGGTCATTCTTCCAATGACCGCTATGACATATCTAATTGTATCACATCAGATGCCCCATGGCTCACGCAGGCCACACACTTTTCTGAAGCATGAGAAAACCCGGAAACCCACATGGCTGCTGGATTTCCGGGCAATAAGAAAGAGCGCGAGACGGGATTCTTTCCCTTGCAGTTGACTCATATCTTCCGAAGTTCTGCTCTGTGAGACGAGCATCCAGACGCATCGATTTTTTGGTTACTTCTGAGATATGACGGGCGGTTTCCGATGCACGGATCAGAGGAGAGCTGATGATCTCATCGAACAAAATTCCGGCTTTCAGAATCTCCTTGCCAGTAAGGATCGCCTGTTCATGTCCAAGAGGTGTCAGCGCGATGTTGGTCGCTCCGCATATTTTGTTTTCCACATTCCAGAATGTCTGTCCGTGCCGGACGAAATACAGTTTTCCCATTTCTCCCTCCGTGTGCTCCATTCTGTCAGAATGGTTTTCAGAATCAGTATAACACGTCAAGAGATGAGGCTGCCAGGTCGCAGGCACGATGATTTGCACACCCTGTATTTAAAAAAATGTGTTATACTGTTGAAAGTGAGGTTTCTGGAGAAAAGATCCGGCAATCATGTGGACGAGGAACTTTACAAGGTCATATCTGAAGCAGAGAAAACAGGGGAAGTCTTTGAGAAAAAAGAAAAGGGAGAACTGCTATGAAAAAGATGATTTTGAACGGGCTGTTAATATCGATGGCAGCATGCCTTACCGTGATGCCTGTGTCTGCTTCGACGCAGGAGAATGTCACAGAAGCGGATGCCGGTATGGATCCGAAAGAAACCGGAAGTGATGACGTTGAGGAAAGGATCTATCAGGTTGCCCTTCTTCAGTCCCTGGTGCAGGGGTACTACGACGGAATTATCACTGTGGGAGAATTAAAAGAACATGGTGATACAGGTATCGGAACGTTTGAGGGAGTCAACGGGGAAATGATCGTGCTGGACGGTGTTGTGTACCAGGCTCTTGCGGACGGCAGTATTGCTGTACCGTCTGATGAGGAGACAGTCCCGTTTTCCAATGTAACTTTCTTTGATGCTGATGAGAGTCTTGAATTGTCCGGTGTTTCCGATATGACCGAGCTTCAGTCGAAACTGAATACTGTGGTAGAGGAAAAGGGAAGCAATCTGTTTTATGTAGTCAGGATTGACGGAACATTTTCAGATCTGAAGGTGCGAAGCGAATATAAACAGGAGAAGCCCTACAGGATGCTGGACGAGGCTCTGGCCAGCGATCAGACGGAATTTGATTATGAGAATGCGGAAGGAACACTCGTTGGGCTTTACTGCCCTGATTATATGGGCGGACTGAACAATGCCGGCTGGCACCTTCACTATATCTCCGCTGATCTGACCCGCGGCGGTCACGTCCTGCAGGTTAGCATCGATAAAGCAACTGCTCTGATCGACGTAACAGACGGTTTTGAGATGGTGCTTCCGGAAGCAGAAGATTTTCAGGAAATGGATCTGGCAAAGAACGTGGATGAGGCACTTCACAAGGCAGAAACAGCGGTCACATCAGAAACAGAGGAAGAAACGGAAACAGAATAGGCCGCAACAGCCGGACGCATTCACTGGTCGCGAGGGAATTCTGGGACGCTGTTCCAGCCGATCGATAACAGGGATTCCTGGCAAAAAAGGGCATAGAATGACAAAGAAGGATCGAGGGAAGATCAAAGCCCAAGATCCTTCTTTTGTGTTAAAATAGAACCTGCAATGATAATCCCTGTGAAACGAAGCGGGAACGAAGCAGGAATCTATCAACTGTCGTGGGAGGAGAAGTGCTTCATATGAAAAAAGTTGCGCTCTTTGTCGATGATATGAATCGGCATGCTTTCTTCGAGAGACTGTCCGGCATACAGGAGCGGGGGCAGGAACTGGGACTGGATCTGACACTTCATGTGTTTCACAGCAGAGCTTCCTTTGGCCTAGACCCGGATTACAATACGGGAGAATACAATATTTTCAACCTCCCTGATCTGCAGACCTATGATGGCTTTATTCTGGATCTGTTCAACTATTTTGCGGTGGAAGGACAGTGGTACGGCGGAGATATGTGCCGTCGTCTGATTGAACGAATCCGGGAGACCGGAATTCCGACAGTTGCCATCGGGAATGATATTCAGGGTTTTCCATTTGTTGGCATTGATAATTATCCGGCTATGTCATCCATGATGGATCATCTTGTCCGGAAACATGGCTGCCAGACTTTCTGGTTCATCATGGGGCCGGCCAATAATGCGGAAAATGTGCTCCGTGTGCATGCCTGTCTGGATTATGTACGGGGGCATTTTCATCGGGATGACAGTCCTTATGTTTTCTATGAAAATTATGAGATCACAACGGGTAAGAACGGATTTTTGAAACTGCTTGGAGAATTCCGGTTCCTTCCGGATGCCATTGTCTGCGCCAATGACAAGATCGCACTGGGAGTAGCAGAAACTGCACAGAAGCTGGGGTATCATGTTCCTGAAGATTTTCTGCTTACCGGGTTTGACAACATGGAAGAGGCTGCATGTATGATGCCCATGCTGACGACGGTGGATCAGCAATGGATTGAACCGGGACATCGCAGCGTCGATGTTCTGCAGTGCATGTGGGAGGGACGAAAGATTCCCTCATCGCTTCTGCGCGTTTCGGCGATCCCTGTTTTTCGGGGAAGCTGTTCCTGCCCTGACGAAGACCGTGCGCTGATCCGTTCTCTCTATAACAGCAGGGTGTTTGACAACATCAACCGGGAGGTATTTGACAGTCATATCAATCAGCTTGAATATGACATGCTGCGCTGTGAAACCATCACAGAGCTGGGAGAGTGCTTCTGCCAAAGTCTGTTTTTCCTTGACTGTAATGCCTTTTATCTGGTGCTGAGTGAAGATATCTCTTCCATTCGTTCGGAAGATGTGTGGAACGGCCGGTCCTTTGACGGTGCATCCCTTGCCGCGTCCCATTTTCCGGCAGAGGGTTATCCGGACAATATGCGCATGATGTTCTGCTATGAAGACGGAGAGATCAGGACGGATCACCCTTATATGAGCAGTCTGTTTCCGGAATTTGAAGCTGAAAAAGGGATGCAGGATTACCTCTTTCTTACGATCCATTTTAAGCAATATACAGTCGGATACTTTGCCATCCGGGACGCGATCCGTCTTATGCGCAATCCATATCTTTCCTTCGCGGTACGAGTATTAAACACTGCGATTGAAAATCTCTATACCAGATCGATTCTTTATCAGTATAATCAGATCCTTTCGCAGACTTCCATCCGAGACTCCATGACCGGTTTTTACAATCGTCTGGGGTATAAGGAGAAAGCCTGCCGGCTGTTTGACCGGAAGCGGGAATGTGGTGAAAACCTCACAGTCCTGTTTGTCGATATGGACAAATTAAAACAACTGAATGATCAATATGGACATGAATGCGGGGATCATGCGCTGCAGGCAATTTCTTCTGCCATTCACTCTGTGATGCGGCAGTACAGTCAGGAGCAGCCTCTGGAGATACGCATGGGTGGTGATGAGTTTCTTGTCATTATGGAGGAGAAGCCGCCGCAGGAAATCAACCGCATTCTCCATGACATAGAGCAGGCGATCCCTCTCATGGAGGAGAGTCGGACGCTGCCGTACGCGCCCGGTGTCAGTATCGGGTATATCATCACGGATATGTCTCTCGACAAAAACCTGGATGATTACGTCCGTGAAGCAGATACTGTCATGTACCGTACAAAAAGATCCAAGCTGAAAGAATGAAAATGAGAAAAGCTGCGGAAGTTTCTTCTTGATGAGTAATGAGAAGGCTGGTGTTCCGCCATGAAAATAAAAAGATTGTACAAAACAGGATGGACCGTCATTGTATGCCTGGCCGCTGCGATGTTTTTTGCCATCATGCCTGCTCTCGCCGGATCCGGGGAAAATGAAGGAGATGTTCTGGTGGTTGGGATTCCTGTGGACCGATGCCCTTTGTTTTACACAGATCCGAATACGGGGGAAGCTGTGGGGATCGGTGTGGATCTGATGCGTTCTGTGGCACAGGGAGCGGGCTATACGCCTGAATTTTGCCCGGTCAGGGAAGAAACGCTGAAAGAAGCACTGGATAACCCGGATTATGATGTGATTATGCCATTTGGCAGCAGCATTACAAGCGCTTCAGGGAAGGAAAGCATCGTTTCCGACAACCTCATGCAGACGCCGTTTACCCTTGTTACGGCAGGCAGCAGGAGCCTCCCCTCACTGAACAGCCTGCATGTGGGGATGCTGCAGTCTCAGGCGGGAGTCGCAGAGACTGTCCGCCAGTTGTATCCGGGGATGGAAATCAGTCTTTACGAAACAATGCCGGACTGTGTCAAGGCTCTTCGATCCGGCGGTGTAGACGCATTGCTGTACAATTCCTATGTGTGGAATTATGTACTCCAGAAACCTTCCTACAGCGACCTGGTTGTGCAGCCTTCAACAATGTTTTCCATGGACTTTCGTGCGGGCACTCTGGATACTCCTGAAGGACGGGCAGTCATTGAACGTTTGAATCAGGGGATAGCTGCGCTCAATGATAATCAGCGTCAGGCGATTATTCTGGATTATACTTCACGAAAGCTGTATCAGTATGACCTTTCTGATTATATTCACCAATATGGCCTGATTCTGCTTGCAGGATTACTTCTGATTGCGTTGGTCATTGTTGTGACAGCACAGAGGGTCCGCTCTGTCCGAAAGCTGCATGAGCAGAAGATCCGGCAGATGATGGATAAGGATCCTCTGACCGGTTTGCTGAACATGAATGGGTTCCGAAGGCGTGTGGAAGAACTGCTGCTGACGCATCCGGACATGCCGTATTTCCTGTCCTATAACAACATCAGAGACTTCAAGTATATCAATGACAGCCTCGGCAGGGAAGCAGGGGACGAACTGCTGAAATTCTGGGCAGAAAAATCTCTGGAGAATCTGTCTGAGGAAGAAGTAATCGCAAGAATAGAGGGCGACCATTTTGCCGTTCTCCGACTTATCACGGATGATGAGAAGATGCGGGAAGATGAAAGGAATGTCTTCGCTCCCGTACAGAATTTCTTTATCAACCAGGGAAAGGAGACCAGGGTTCAGATCTGCAGCGGCATTTATGTGCTGACACCGAAGGACTTCAGAAATATCGATGTAGACCATATGCTGGATCTTGCCCGGGTCGCGGAGAGAAGAATCCGGGAAAACCGTAAGGGAGCATTTGAATTCTATAATCCTGAGCAGTGGAAGAAAGGAAAGCGGATCGCGGAGATCATTAATTATCTTCCGGCAGCTATCAAATCAGGGGATATCCGGGTATGGTACCAGCCGCAGGTGGATTACGGGAAGGGACAGATTATCGGAGCAGAGGCCCTTTGCAGATGGGACCACACCAAACTGGGCTGGCTGTACCCGTTTGATTTCATATCAACGCTTGAGGAAGCCGGGCTTATATTTGACCTGGACCGTTTTGTCTGGGAGACGGTTTGCAAAGACCTTCATCGGTGGAATGAATCCGGAATCCGAAGATCTGTTTCAGTGAATGTATCACGTGATGATATCCGCGGGGACTACGACATCGCAGATCATTTCCATCGTCTGATTCAGACCTACGATCTGACACCTGATCAGCTTCATATCGAGATTACGGAAACTGCCTATGTTGAGAATTCTGAGACTTTGATCCGTGCCACAGAAAGGCTGAGGTCAATGGGCTTCCAGGTGGAGATGGATGATTTCGGCAGCGGTTATTCCTCCCTGCACATGCTGAAGGAGGTACCGGTAGACCGGATCAAACTGGATCTCCATTTCCTGACGTCATCAGGTGATTCAGAGAAAAGCCAGACCATTGTCAGCTGCATGATCCAGATGGTTCATCTGCTTGGGATGAAGATGATAGCGGAAGGAGTGGAAACCGCTGAGCAGGCTGAGTTTCTCAAAGAAAAGGGCTGCTCGGAAATGCAGGGCTACTATTTCTATAAACCTATGGAGGTTGAAGAATTTGAAAAGCTGAGTGAGAAGGAGGAATCATTATGAAGGAGTACAGAGCTGCAGCAGCAATTCTATCTGCCGCCCTCATCGCGGGATTTGCGGCGATCCCCGTTTCGGCCGGATCCATGGGGGCTTCCGGACCAGTATCGCCCATTCAATTGTATACCGGATTCACGTACCAGATGGAGTGGTCTGAAGAGGCGAACCGCTACCTTGCTGAGTCCATCTGCCCTAAGATTGCAGTAGATGAGGAGGTATCAGAAGCGTATCCGGAACTGGACAAAGAATTTGAGCGGCTGAACGAATTAAGAGAAAAGGAATATGCCGGGAACTACCAGACGCTTCTGGAAGACGCGAAGGAACGGTATCAGGAAGATCCGGATTATTCAGCTGCTTTTACAGATACAGGCTCGTACTATGTTGTAAGAGCTGACAGCCACGTTGTTTCTGTCCTTGAAGTTCGTTCCGGATTTGGCGGCGGCGCACATGGATACCGAAACTATATCGGAATCAACTATGATCCGGTCAGTGGGAATGAACTGAAACTGAGCGATTTTGTTACGGATGAAGCTGCATTCAGGGAGATCGTAAAAGAAAAGATTTACAGCGATTATCCGGAAGTGGATAAAGATCTCACGGAAGCGTATTTTGAGGAAACCGCACCTGATGACATGATCTGGACAGCTGGCTGTGAAGGCATCACCTGCTATTTTAATGCATATACACTGGGTGCTTATGCGATCGGTGACCAGACCGTTATGGTCCCATACGCGGGAAATGAGACACTTTTCGCTGCGATGGCGTCAGATGTACCTGCAGGCTATGGAATCGAATTCCCGCTGAATTATGCCGCAGTGATCGGCGGGCGGAAGATCGTCGTATCCGCGGACCTTGATGAATATGGCAGCTATGGCGCTGTTACAATCCTGGTGGATGGTGAGGAAACTGTTTTTGACGATGGTATTTATGCCTATTCTGTTCAGCCGACCTGCTTCATGGCAGGTGGAGAGGAATATCTGTATCTGGAGTATAGTTCAGACAACGATTATCGAATGTTTGATATCTATCACCTTGGAGAAAAGCCGGAGCGGATCGGCACATCGGATCTTGCGACGGCAGGCATGTATCTGGAAGAAGAGTCATTTTCAGGTCATGCTGTGATGTCAGACCCGGAGAACCTGATTCTTTCTGCCAGGACGCAGCTGCTCAGTACAGCGGATGGACATCGTCTGTACCGTGTGGGCGCTGACGGAATGCCGGAAGCGAAGGAGCCCTTTTTTCACATCATGGGAGAAAGAATTCTTACTGCAAAAGAAGAATTTACTTGTGAGGAAGTGGACGAGGAAGGAAACCGGACCGGAAGCATTACGGTTCCCGCCGGAACAAAGATGACGCTGCTTCGGACAGACAATATATCCGTGGTTGATCTGAGCATGGAGGACGGCCGCATTGTCCGTGTGGAGGTTTCAAAAGACCAGTATCCTTATACGGTTGACGGTAAGGAGATCGAAAAGGTATTTGACGGAATGATGTTCGCCGGGTAAGAAGGAAAAGACTGATATATAGAACAGGAAAGAAGGAAAAGAAATCATGCCTGGGAAGAAACAACAGAAAGGTTTCTCTTTACGCGTGTTCAATTTTTGAATGGTAGTGGCGGCAGTGATCATGACAGTGCTCATGGTTTACTCCATCTACCGTCTTTCGGCTTCTTTCCTGCATTTGATCGCCATGTCATCTTTCAACTTGGTGATATGGTATTCGAATATGATGAGGAAAAGAATAAAACGAATCTCAAGAAGCACGGATTGCCTTTATCCGTTGGTGCCAGAGTGTTTTTTGACGATTATCGAGTGGAACTGGATGACATTGCACATAGTGATATTGAGCAACGTTATGATGTCATTGGAAGTTCATCAGCAGGTATAGCATTTGCAGAGAATGCGAAAATACTGTTTGTTGTCTACACAGAGCGTGATACTATAACGCAAGAAGGATCAGAGATCGAAGTAACAAGATTAATATCAGTACGTTTGGCCAATAGTTTTGAAAGAGGTGTGTACTATGCGAATCGACGGTAAGGAAGTTCCAGTAGTAAATATGCTGTTTACTGCTGAAGAGTTGAAATGTCTGGAACAGGCAAAGGATAAACCAATTGTTTATGATGAGGACAGTCCGGAAACAACTCCTGAACGGGCTGCCAGATTTAGAAGGGTTAAGCCGTCAAAAGCAGCGGCAAACGGTCAATAAAAGCAGCAAAGCAGATTTCCTTTTAGGATAGCTCTGTCCATACGGATGGAGCTTTCTTCATATACACCTGATAGTCATCTGACGCCGCCTCTGAGAGAGCAATGCTCTTCGGGTGGCGTTTTAAATTGGAGATGCCCCAGTTCCGGCACTATGGAAGTGAAACCATTTTCTGAGAACAGGAGGACATATCCATGAAAGGAAAGACTATCTACCAATTCAAAAAGATTCTTTTTCAGAGCTCCAGGATCGACATCGCGGGCGGCTGGCATGTCGGGAACAAAGCCGACAATCCTGCCTGCAGATACCATATACCGGTAAAGACAGTCGGTTTTACAACAAGAGGGACCCCGACGTTTTACCATTACGGGGAATGGGACAACTCAGAAGAGAACCGGATCAGGCTGATGGGCATGAAATCAGGCGGTGGAACCTTCCTGGGATTCTCCATACGCTATGCAGGGGGACTTCTCAGGCGGCAGAAAACAAAACACAGGATCTTTGTGATGATCACGGACGGCTGTCCGGAGGCACCGCAGTACCGGTCTTTGGATGAGGCGTTTTCCGATGTTAGGGATGGTCTTTTAAAGATACAGAAGGATGCGGATGTCATCGGTATCGGACTGTTCGGGGACAGTATGGAACTGAAGACACTTTATGAGAACATGTTTGGGAAGAGTTTTCTTTCAATGGATGACATATCAGATCTTCCATCACTGATATCAGGACGGATGAAGGATATCGTGAGAAGCTGGTAAACGATGAAACAGCCTGCACTGCGCAGGCTGTTTTTGTAAAGTGAGTGTTCAATAACGGTCAGGACTTCAGTTCCTCATACATGATTTTCTGCCTTTGCTCGACCTGTTCACTCCAGTGAGGGCCGCTCCTGAATAGTTCTGCCAGCTTTGCGAGAGTGGAAGGAACATCGATTTTTTGTGGACAGACGTTGGAACACTGTCCGCATCCGATGCAGGCTGCAGGACGTTTGTTTTCATCAAGAGCATCGATCTTCATGGAAGGAGTCATAGTCTGGGCATATTTGTAATCATTGTAACACTGGAGAAGATATGGGATATCCAGGCCTGCAGGACATCCGTCGCAGCAGTATCTGCATGCCGTGCATGGAACACCCTGCTTCAGGTTTTCCGCTATATCCATGAGGACACTTCGTTCTTTGTCAGAAAGAGGCCATTTTTCACGGAATGTGCGCAGATTATCCTCTACCTGAGAGATCTCATTCATGCCGGAAAGAATCATCTGTACATTGGGAAGTTCCTGCAGGAAACGGAACGCATAAGAAAGCTTTAAAATGGCTGGACGAAAACGGGATTGCCCATGAGGTTGTGGACATAAAAACAGACCATCCGGATGAGGCGTCTTTGAGGAAATACCATGCCATGAGCCGCCTTCCGCTGAAGCGTTTCTTTAACACAAGCGGGAAGCCTTACCGCGAACTTGAACTGTCGAGTAAACTGCCGGGGCTGAGCGAAGACGAGCAGTTTGCGCTTCTTTCCTCAGACGGGATGCTGGTGAAGCGTCCGCTTTTAGTCGGGGACGATTTTGTGCTGACCGGTTTCAGGGAAGAGGAGTGGAAGGAGAAACTGTTATAAAACGGAGAATAAACTATGGTCGGGAAGTACAAGGTCATAACGCTGTGCAGCAGCACCCGGTTTAAGGATGCTTTCATCGAGGCACAGAAGCGCCTGACATTAGAGGGTAATATCGTAATCAGTGTCGGTTTGTTCGGCCACTTCGGAGATAACGAGGTCTGGACAGAAGGAACCAAGGAGATGCTGGATGATATGCACCTTAGAAAAATCGACATGGCAGACGAAGTATACGTCATCAATGTGGGAGGTTATATCGGGTCCAGTACGAAGGCGGAAATCAGATACGCAATGGCGACTGGAAAGCTGGTGCGGTATCTGGAGGAACGAACGGAGGAGTAACTGCAGAGAAAAGCGACGCTTCAAAAGATATACAAAATAATGAAAAGTATGAGGTAAGAGAATGATAGTCCTGAACGTAACCTGAAACCGTGAAGTTCATATTCTTTGGAATAAGGAATTCCTTATAATTATGAGCTTCATCGAAGTTCTTTCCTCGTGTTTCTGTTTCACCCGTTGGGTGCTCAAAATATATGATAAATGCTCGGTTTTCTAAGCCACAACTGCTATAATAAAGGGTCAATCACACAGAAAAAGTGATTGACCCGAAAGTAATATAAGAGGGGGTGAATCCGGTGGATAAGAATGAGGTTAAATCCAAAAAGATATCCACCTCGGAACTGTGGGCAAAGCTGTTCAGGTCGGCTTCTGTAGAAAGATATCTTGCAGGAAGCGTGGACATGCAGGAATTGCCCTTGTTCTCTGAATATATTTCCATGCTTGCGGAGGAAAGAAATGAAAAAGCGGAAGCAGTGATCCGGCGGGGAGAAATAGAATCTTCCTTTGGACACAAGCTGTTTTCCGGGAAAAGAAATCCGTCCCGCGATACGGTCCTGCAGCTTGCCTTTGGATTTGAACTGAATGCGGATGAAACACAGCAGCTCCTGAAGGTCGCCCGCGCAACAGCGCTTCATCCGCGTGTGAAAAGAGATGCTGTCATCGCGTACTGCCTCCAGTATCACAGAACATTTATGGAAACACAGCAGCTTCTGTATGATAATCACCTGCCGTTGATAGGAGGAAAGCATGACAGATCGTGATGAACTTCTGCAATCTATTCTGGATTCCGACAGCAGCGCGGATTATCCTGCGGAGTTTCAGGAAAAGTATGTTTTGATGGAGTGCCTTTCGGAACAAAAAGGGATCACGACGTTCCTTGTACAGGATCCGGAAGGAAAGAACCATATCGCAAAATGCTATGAGCGCGATCTGTGGACGATCGCAGATAACAGCAGTCTGCTGGACGGGTTGGATCATAAAGGCCTTCCAAAGTATACGGAATCGTTTGAGAACGAAAACGTGCTCATCACAGTTCGGGAATATATAGAAGGTCTGCCCTTGGACCGCTATGCGCAGGAGAATGAGCTATCCGTAAAAGAGATCACACGGATCTGCGCCAGGATCTGTGATATTCTCGCTTATCTCCATCATCGGGATGAGCCGATCATACACAGGGATATCAAGCCGCAGAACATCATTATCGGCCCGGACGGCAGCGTTTCTCTGATCGACTTTGATATTGCACGGGTATATCGAAGCGGCCACGATACCGACACTGTGTTTTTCGGCACCCTCGCGTATGCGCCTCCGGAGCAGTACGGATTTGCACAGACAGACGCCAGGACGGACATTTATTCTCTCGGGATTCTTCTGCGATGGCTTCTGACCGGAAGCACAAAAGAGAATAAGAACGTAAAAATATACCGGCCCCTGGATAAGATTATCCGCAAGTGCACGGGTTTTGCGCCGAAGGACCGGTTTGCGGACGTTTCGCAGGTCAAAAAAGCACTTCTTTCGGCTAACCCGAGGTCACAGGCGGTTCGTCTGACATGCGTGATCCTCTGTGCCGCACTGGCAATCGGTGCTGTTTGTTATGAGGGCGTACGGCTTTACCGATATCTTACCTGGTCACCCTTTACAGAGGATGCAGTTCCCGCCTTCACTTCTGAAGCGGACCGTGTCGAGGATGCCGTATCCTATATGAAGGAGAAGTACGGTACAACCATGTTCGATGAGACAGAAGACACTGCAACGGTAGGAGATCTCCGTGCGGTCTTGACGGAACTCTACGGGTTTGACAGAGAATATGTCTACGGGATCAATGAGGATATGCCGCAGGAGAACGATGCGTATTTTCTGCCATGGGGCTGGGATGACGAGCAGACAGTGGACAGAGATATTGCGGTGTATGCTGCAGTGAAGGCACATGATCCGGCTATAGTGGCCGACTGGTCAAGCCTGAAGGATGATAACGGATACTATCCGGGCGTGCGTGTTGCTGTAGCGTTTGCGGAAGAGTACGGTATCATGAACGGCGCAAATCATCCGGGTGATATCCCGCTGGGCGAGCTGGCCGTGATTTTTGCCAATACAGACCGGGTATTTGAAGCGGCAGAAACAGAATAGTGGAATAGATTTACGGAATAATAGAATGAGTTTTAGGAAAGAAGATCAGACGGCCTATGCTGTCTGGTCTTTTCTTTCTGTCTTTGCCGGGAAGATGGTAAAGGTGGACAGCCAGACCAGCCGTTTAGAAGATCGTTCTGCTATGCTGAGAATGAACGATTATGTCTAAATGGTTTGTGAAAGGAATCGTAAAAGAGAAATGACAGCAGTTGTTATTATCGTTTTATTAATCGTTATTGCAGTGCTGGCAGCAGTATTGTACATATCACGAAAACGAAGGCAGGCCTATTCCTCGATTTACTATGTCAATAATTATGGTCGGGGATCTGAAAAAGCACAGTATCATCCGGTAAACGATCTGACGGATGAGGATCTGGAATGGCTCATTCGGTATTACGACAATGAAATCAAAACCCGATATCACAAAGTCGCAGGGGGAATGCTTGTTGAAAATGCATCTGAATTCCAGCTCCGGCTCGAGCGGGATCTGAAGAACAGACGTCTAAGCGATGTACAGATCGATGAACTGACATCGAAGCTGTTTGAAAGTATGAAACGGATCGAAAGATACGACAGGGACAGATATCGGAAGATGGACGACATGCGTCAGAAACTGAAGCAGCTGAAAACTGTTTATTAGAGTGATTGATTAAGGAGGGGGAGATCAGGCATGGGTCTGGCATGCAGGATACGCTCTACCTTTCTGCCCCTGATGACAAGTCGGCATGCTACAGGCTCGTACGCATGGACGGCTCGACGGAATTCATGGTACTGCTTTCGCCCGGAGAAGAAACAAGCAGGAGTTTCCCATGCGGACGGTATACCTTGAAGACGGCCGAGGGCGACACCTGGATCTCCGATGAGGAAGCCTTTGGGGATGCCGGCCATTACAGTACGACCGATATCTTTACCTTTGAAG
>Ga0256405_10000558_pt1 | contig 122230 bp, 103 predicted proteins | sample RumenRJG_02DNA_FD_189096 | JGI IMG/M metagenome (GOLD analysis project Ga0256405, IMG submission 189096) | Bovine rumen microbial communities from Lethbridge, Alberta, Canada - RJG_02 | ecosystem: Host-associated > Mammals > Digestive system > Stomach > Rumen | place: Canada: Alberta... | reverse complement strand
CAGGTTTGTTGATAATGAAACTCCGTATGAGAGAGTAGAGAAAGGACATCCAACAATCGTAGATTACTTTTACCACGAAGAAGTAAGAGGAACTGCCAATAGTGGAAAGAGAAATGTAATACATAATGATTGAAGAAGCAGGCGGCATCCCACTTAGCGCAGCTGTTATTTACGGTGTATTAGCAACCGTAATGGATGATAGAAAGCCCTACAGCGTTCCCTTGAGCTATGCATTGGATGAAGAAATTCAAGTCATTTATATGCACTGTTCTGCGGAGGGGGGACAGAAAATCGATAATCTTCGGTTTCATCCGGATGTCTGCTTTACCATCGTGATCCAGTCAGAACTTTTGCCAGAAAAATTTGCAACCAAATACTGGTCTGCCAATGTTTTCGGAACTGTTGCAATCATAGAAGAAGGCCCTGAGAAGCAGAAGGGAATCGAAGCGATTCTTCGTAAATATTCGCCTGAGCATGTGAGAAGGGGATAAAATACATAGCTGGAGCGATTCATAAGATTTATGTCCTCAAACTTGAAATACGGGAAGCTACAGGAAAAGCAAGGAAAAAGTAAGGATGGTTGACTTCCGAGACAGAAGTATTACGAGAGTTATGACCGACATTGTCTCGCAGTCATACACGGTGATATATATGTTTGCTTGGCTGATTATATTCATCAAAGAAAGCAGCTTGTCAAGGACGTAAGCCTTCGGTGGCTTTGCCATCCTTGACAAGCTGCTTTTTTGATGAAAAGGTGTTATCAAGCAAACATAATAGGATACCCCTGCGGCGCAGCCGCACTTGCTTTTGGGGAAGCCTGGTATAGGGAAATAGCTTGATATAGAGCGCGGCGAAGATATAAAGGAAAACAACAAATATTTTCGCCAGAAATGAGGAGTGCGGCGAAGATATAAAGGAAAACAACAAATATCTTCGCCAGAAATGAGGAGCGCGGCGAAGAGATAAAGGAAAATAACAAATCTCTTCGCTAGAAATGATGTGAGCGGCGTAGCCGCACTTGTTTTTGGTAGCTTTGGTATAGGGAAATAGTTTGATATAGAGGAATTCCCAATACGCTGCGGAGCTGACTTGCTAGATTTGGGAGCTTTGGTATAGGGGAAGAGCTTGATATAAAGAAATTCCCAATACGCCGCGGAGCTGACTTGCTAGATTTGGGAGCTTTGGTATAGGGAAAGAGCTTGATATAAAGAAATTCCCAATACGCCGCGGAGCTGACAAGCTAGATTTGGGTACTTTGGTATAGGGAAATAGCTTGATATAAAGGATTTCCCTATACATTGCGGAGCTGACATGCTTGAATTAGGTACTTTGGTATAGGGAAATAGCTTGATATAAAGGAATTCCCAATACAAAGTGGAGCTGACAAGCTTGATTTAGGAGCTTTGGTATAGGGAAATGCTTAGAAAATTGGGAATTACCTATATCAGATAGTAAATGAAGGCTCTCGCAGCCCCAGTAGCGAGCTTGCGAGCGTTTAATCTTTAAAATATTGCATATTAAAAGCGCCTAGCCGGTGAAACATGGTTTTTGTTTCGTTTCTAGAAACAAAAACTATGTTTCAAACCGCTGCTAGGCGCTATTAAATGCAAAATTATAAATTACAACGCTTACTTCAAGCCTTCCTGTAATTAATCATCATCCTCTTCGCTAGAAGATGTAGTATAAACTGTTCTTTTTCTAGCCATTTCATCGTTCTCGAGGTATTCATCGTAAGTAGAAATCTTGTCGATGATAGTTCCTTCTGGAAGGATTTCGATGATTCGGTTAGCTGTAGTCTGTACAATCTCATGATCCCGTGAAGAGAAGAGGATTACACCTGGGAACTTAACGAGTCCAGTGTTGAGTGATGAGATACTTTCCATATCAAGGTGGTCAGTAGGCTCGTCGAGGATGAGTACGTTTGAGTTCTCAATCATCATACGAGAGAGAAGTACACGAACTTTTTCACCACCGGAGAGAACCTTCATCTTCTTAATTCCGTCGTCGCCTGCAAAAAGCATACGTCCGAGGAATCCACGTACATAAGTAGCATCCTTTACTTCTGAGAACTGAGTAAGCCAGTCTACGATAGTAAGGTCATTTGCAAAAATCTTTGTGTTGTCCTTAGGGAAGTAAGACTGTGAAGTAGTTACACCCCATTTATATGAACCTTCGTCTGGTTCCATCTCGCCAGAAAGAATCTGGAAGAGAGCAGTTTTGGCTGCTTCGTTTCCACCGACGAATGCAATCTTGTCATCATGTCCAACTGTGAATGATACGTTATCGAGAACTTTTACGCCATCGATAGTCTTTGAAATACCTTCAACTGTGAGGACTTCGTTACCGATTTCTCTCTGTGGTCTGAAGTCGATATATGGGTATTTACGGCTAGAAGGACGGATGTCTTCGAGCTCGATCTTCTCAAGTGCTTTCTTACGTGAAGTAGCCTGCTTTGATTTAGAAGCATTAGCAGAGAAACGTGAGATGAACTCTTTCAATTCCTTGATCTGTTCTTCTTTCTTCTTGTTCTCCTCTTTACGCTGCTTCAAGATAAGCTGTGATGACTCATACCAGAAGTCGTAGTTACCAGCGTAGAGCTGAATCTTTCCATAGTCGAGATCGGCGATGTTTGTACAAACTTTGTTGAGGAAGTAACGGTCATGTGATACTACGATGACTGTGTTCTCAAAGTTGATGAGGAATTCCTCAAGCCAGCCGATAGCGTCGAGATCGAGGTGGTTAGTAGGCTCGTCGAGAAGTAGGATATCTGGGTTACCGAAGAGGGCACGAGCGAGAAGTACTTTGACTTTGAGGGCACCGTCGAGTTCCTTCATAAGTTTGTAGTGGTTCTCTGTCTCTACACCTAGTCCGTTTAGAAGTGACTCAGCATCAGCTTCTGCATTCCAACCATCCATATCTGCAAAGATAGCTTCGAGCTCAGCAGCACGGATTCCGTCTTCGTCAGAAAAATCTTCCTTTGCGTAGATTGCATCTTTTTCCTGCTTTACGTCATAGAGCTTCTGGTTACCCATGATTACTGTATCGATAACTGTGAACTCATCGTATTTGAAGTGATCCTGCTCGAGGACTGAAAGACGCTGACCGTCAGTGATGATTACTTCACCGCTAGTAGGTTCAAGCTTTCCTGAGAGAATCTTTAGGAATGTAGATTTACCAGCACCGTTGGCACCGATAACACCATAACAATTTCCTTCTGTAAATTTACAATTTACTTCTTCGAAGAGGGCTTTTTTTCCAAATCGAAGTGAAATATTTGAACACTGTAACATAAATGTTTTCCTTTCGTATAATAATGTAGCCAATTTGGCACATACCCTTTCTATTCTATAGGAAATAATAATTTTTTCAAGTGGCGAATGTATCAAGAATTAAACATTTAAATACCTTTGTTCTATTGCTTTTTGCATAAAGAAAATCTAAAATTTATAGTGTGTTTGTGAGATTATACACAAATCAATAAATAACGTGTGTTGAATGGCATACGTAGAGACTTATTTTAATGTTATTAGGAGGGGATACATTCATGAAAAGAAAAATGATAACAATGGATGGTAACCATGCTGCAGCGCATGCTTCTTATGCATTTACTGATGTAGCAGCTATCTATCCAATTACACCTTCATCTGTTATGGCAGAAGCAACAGATGAATGGTCAACAGCTGGCAGAGAGAATATCTTTGGTGAAACTGTTCAGGTTACAGAAATGCAGTCTGAAGCTGGTGCGGCAGGTACAGTTCACGGTTCTCTTGCAGCAGGAGCATTTACTACAACTTATACAGCATCTCAGGGTTTGCTTCTAATGATCCCTAACCTTTACAAGATTGCTGGAGAAGGTCTTCCAGGAGTATTTGATGTTTCAGCACGTTGTGTAGCTACACACGCGCTTAATATTTTTGGCGATCATTCAGATGTATATGCTTGTCGTCAGACAGGTTGTGCTATGCTTTGTGAATCTTCAGTTCAGGAAGTTATGGATTTGACTCCAGTAGCACACCTTGCAGCACTTAAAGGACGTACACCTTTCATCAATTTCTTTGATGGTTTCAGAACTTCACATGAGATTCAGAAGATTGAGACATGGGATTATGAAGATCTCAAAGATATGGTTGATTGGGATGAGGTAAAGAGATTCCGTGCTGAATCACTTAACCCTAATCGTCCACGTCAGATGGGTTCAGCTCAGAATGGAGATTTGTTCTTCCAGACTAGAGAGACATGTAATACTCGTTATAACGAACTTCCGGCTATCGTTCAGACATATATGGACAAGGTTAACGAGAAACTTGGAACTGATTACAAGCTGTTCAACTACTATGGTGCAGCTGATGCAGAGCATGTAATCGTAGCTATGGGTTCAGTAAATGAAACTATTACTGAAACTATCGATTACCTCGCTAAAGAGTATGGTGCAAAAGTCGGACTTGTAAAAGTTAGACTGTATCGCCCATTTGATAGAAACGCTCTCGTTGCAGCACTTCCAGATACAGTTAAGCAGATTTCTGTTCTCGATAGAACTAAGGAACCAGGAAGCGAAGGCGAGCCTCTATTCCTCGATGTAGTAGCAGCACTTCGTGGTACTAAGTTCGAGAATGTTCCAGTATTCGGTGGTAGATATGGACTTGGCTCTAAAGATACAAAGCCAGGAGATATCATCGCTGTATATAACAACCATGATAAAAAAGAGTTCACTATTTCTATCATCGATGATGTTACAAACCTTTCACTCGATGTTAAAGAGAACCCAGTTACTACACCAGAAGGTACAACAAACTGTAAATTCTGGGGACTTGGTGCTGATGGTACAGTAGGTGCTAACAAAAACTCTATCAAGATTATCGGTAACCACACAGATATGTATGCTCAGGCTTACTTCGATTATGATTCAAAGAAATCAGGCGGTGTAACTATTTCACATCTTCGTTTTGGACATAAGCCTATCCGTTCTACATATTTGATTTCACAGGCAAACTTCGTAGCTTGCCATTGTACAGCTTATATCAATAAATACAACATGGTTCAGGATTTGGTACCAGGTGGTACATTCCTGCTTAACTGCCCATGGGATGTTTCAGAACTTGATGAGAAACTTCCAGGACAGGTAAAGAGATATATTGCTGAGAATGATATTAATTTCTATATCATCGATGCGGTAAAGATTGGTAAGGAAATCGGACTTGGAAAGAGAATCAATACTGTACTTCAGTCAGCATTCTTCTCACTTACAAAGCTTATCCCAGAAGCAGAAGTTATCAAGCTTATGAAAGATGCTGCAACAGCTTCTTACTCAAAGAAGGGTGATAACATCGTAAAGATGAACCACGATGCTATCGATGCTGGTGCTACAGCTTATGTTAAAGTTGATGTTCCTGCATCATGGAAAGATTGCAAGGATGACGACCTTTCAGCTTCAGTTCCTACAAATGGAAACGCTGATGCGCTCGATTTCGTAAAGACTATCCAGCAGAAAGTTAATGCTCAGCTTGGAAATACAGTTACAGTTTCTGAAGCTATGAAGTACACATATGGTGATACACCATCAGGTACATCTAAGTTTGAAAAACGTGGTGTAGCTACAGATGTTCCAGTATGGGATCCAGATAAATGTATTCAGTGTAACCGCTGTGCATATGTCTGCCCACATGCAGCAATTCGTCCAGTAGCTCTTACAGAAGAAGAAGTAAAGAACGCTCCAGAAGGCATGAAGATGAAAGATATGACAGGAATGCCTCAGTACAAGTTCGCTATCAATATTTCTTCACTCGATTGTACAGGATGTGGATCATGCGCAAATGTATGTCCATCTAAAGAAAATGCTATCGAGCTTCATCCTATCGAAGACGAAGCAGCAGTTGCTCAGCAGGCATTCTTCGATTATGCAGTTGAACTTCCAGAGAAGGAAGATGTAATCGCTAAATTTAAGGAAGCATCTGTTAAGGGCTCACAGTTCAAGCAGCCACTTCTCGAGTTCTCAGGAGCTTGTGCTGGTTGTGGTGAAACACCATATGCTAAGCTTCTTACACAGCTCTTTGGTGATCATATGTACATCGCAAATGCTACAGGATGTTCTTCAATCTGGGGTAACTCATCACCATCTACACCTTACTGCATGAACCAGAAGGGACAGGGCCCAGCTTGGTCTAACTCTCTGTTTGAAGATGCAGCTGAGTTTGGATATGGTATGCTTCTCGCTCAGAGAGCTATCCGTGATAGACTTTCAAACGAACTTGATAAGGTTTCAGAAGAGACATCTAGCAACGAAGTAAAGAGCGCTATCACAGAGTGGAAGGATACTTTCAATTCTGGAGCAGCAAATGCTGTAGCTACAGATAAGCTTGTAGCAGCTCTTACAACAGCAGGCGTTGGCAAAGAAGTTCTCGAGGAAAAAGAATACCTCGCAAAGAAGTCACAGTGGATCTTTGGTGGTGACGGATGGGCTTATGATATCGGATTCGGTGGTCTCGACCATGTTCTTGCTTCTGGCAAAGACATCAACATCATGGTATTCGATACAGAAGTTTACTCAAATACAGGTGGACAGTCTTCTAAGTCTACACCAGTTGGAGCTGTAGCTCAGTTCGCAGCAGGTGGAAAGGGTACAAAGAAGAAGGATCTCGCTGGCATCGCTATGAGCTATGGTTATGTTTATGTTGCGCACATCGCTATGGGTGCTGATATGAACCAGTGCGTAAAGGCTATCGCAGAAGCAGAAGCTTACCCAGGACCATCACTCATCATCGCTTATGCTCCATGTATCAACCATGGTATTAAGAAGGGCATGAGCAAGGCTATGACAGAAGAGCAGCTTGCAGTTGAGGCAGGTTACTGGTTCAACTTCCGTTATAACCCAACTCTCGCTGGAGAAGGAAAGGAGGCATTCATCCTTGATTCTAAGGAACCTAAGGGTGATTATCAGGAATTCCTCGCAGGCGAGAACCGTTATGCAGCTCTTAAGAAGATGAATCCAGAGCGTGCTGCAGAACTCTTCGCTCAGTCAGAGCAGGATTCAAAAGACAGATATGCTCATCTTCTTAAACTTGTAAATCTCTACAAGGGCGAGTAATCTATAAAACTTAAATCTAAGCCTCGGGCGATTTGGCCCGGGGCTTTTTTTCACAGAGGGAAATATGATTCGTTGTATTAAAGTTTATGAAGTAATAGAAACTAATTGTTATTTATATCTGGATGATGAGACTATGCATGGTTTTATCATCGATCCCGGGGCATATGGTGACGAAATATGTGATTTCGTAATGGAAAACGGAATCACTCTGGAAAAAATCCTTCTCACACATGGACATTTTGATCACATAGGCGGAGTGAATACTATTAAAGCGAGATTAGGTGCGCCTATTGTAGCATCACAGAAAGCCAGAGAGTATCTTATGGATCCTATGAAGAATCTGTCTGCAAATCATGGATTGAATACTATCATAGATATCGATGATGAGGATGAATTCCTGCCGGATGGTTCTGAAATAGAGTTGAGTTCAAATCCGGATATGACATTAATACTTATAGAGACACCAGGCCATACAGAGGATGGTTGCGTTTATTATAATGAGCGTGATTCAGTCTGCTTCTGCGGTGACACTATTTTTCGCGCAAGCATCGGTAGAACAGACATGTATGGTGGAGATACAGATACTATTGAAAAAAGTATCCGTGAGCGTATCTATGCCTTGCCAGATGAAACGAACCTGCTTTCAGGACATACAGACCCTACGACTGTTGGGTTGGAGAAAAAATATGGCTACTTTAGAGCGTAGTAAAAAGTTTACTTGACATAGTAAAACTATTACCATAATATTCTTGTTAGAATATATTATGGAGGAAGATATGGCTACTATTAAAGAGATTGCTGAAAAAGTCGGTGTTTCCAGTGCTGCAGTTTCTCGAGTCCTGAATTATGATGAAAATATTTCTGTCAGTGAGGAGAAGCGAAAGGCTATATTTAAAACAGCAGAGGAACTCGGCTATAAGAAGAAAATAGTATATTCAAAGATTGAGAATGTTGCGCTTCTGTATTGGGTAACCCAGGAAGAGGAACTTGAAGATATTTACTATCAGACTCTATATACAGAGCTTTTAAGCTACGCTAAAAAAGTGAATGTACATATTCATGTTGTTACAAAAGAACAGGGTATAAAGAGTGTCAAAAATGATTTAACTGCTTTTATTGCTATAGGATGGTTCTCACGTAAGGAACTCGATGCCTTGTATAAAAAATGCAAGAAAGGCGTATTTATAAATACTTCTCCTGATGAAAAACTCTTTGATGCTGTTCGACCAAATTTCGATTCTTTTGTAACTCAGATGGTCGATTATTTTGTCGAAAACAAACATAAGAGCATAGGATTCGTTGGAATGTACGACAAAGATATTAATACAGGTGAAGCTGTTATGGATGTCAGAGAGTGGTCATTCAGACAGAGTATGCTTTATTATAATCTGCTGGATGATAACGATATATATATTACTAATCATACATCTGTGGAAGAAGGCTTAAATATTGGTAGATCTATCATATCAAAGGGAAATATACCAACAGCTTTTGTTGTAGCCAGCGATACTCTTGCTGTAGGATTATTACAGGCTTTTAATGAGCAGGGCATTAGAATTCCGGAAGATGTAGCTATATTTAGCATAAATGATGTCAGTGTTGCGAGATATGTTTCGCCTCCACTTACTTCATTTCATATTGACATCCCGACTATCTGTGATTCAGCTATTTCTCTACTGAGAGAACAAGTGGTTAGAAAGAGAAAAGTTACAAAGACTATAATGATAAACGGAACACCGCATTTTAGAAGCAGTTGTTAAAATGAAAGTGTATTTTTTAGACGTAAACGGATTGAAAATATCTGTTTACGTCTTTTATTTTTGCACAGTTTTAGTATTCGGTTTTGTAGCACTTTGACGAAAAATAAAAAGGTGTATTGACACTTTTTGTAGTAAATGCTAAATTCAAATCAAGGTAAATGATTTACTAAAACGGAGTTAAAAATTTAAGAAAGGGGACGGGATATGGATTTGGTTAAAGGAATGGATGTGTCTTTTACCAAAGAGTTAGAAGAACGTGGAGCTAGGTACTATCTTAATAATACTGAGAAAGATGTTTTTTCTATATTAAAAGAATGTGGTACTAATCTGATCCGTCTTCGTCTGTGGATGAATCCTTATGATGAAGATGGTAACGCTTATGGCGGAGGCATGAATGATATTGCGACTACGATTGAACTGGCCAGACGTGTAAAACAGAATGATATGCAGTTTATGCTGGATATTCATTACAGTGATTTCTGGGCAGATCCGGGTCGTCAGTACAAACCTAAAGCGTGGAAATCTCTAAAGGGTAGAGATTTGGAGGAGGCAGTATATGAATATACGCTTCGAGTTATGAATGTTATGAAGGATGAGAATTTGAATCCTGAATATGTCCAGGTCGGTAATGAGATTACAAACGGATTCTTATGGCCAGACGGAAAAAATGAAAATCTAGAGGAGATGGTTAGTCTCTTAAAGAGTGGTATTAGTGGAGTTAGAGCAGTCTCTCCTGAGAGTAAGATTGTTATCCATTTGGATTTCGGTACGGACAATGAAATGTACAGAAAATGGTTTAATGCTATTGAACCGTACCACCTCGATTATGATATCATAGGAATGTCGTTCTATCCGCATTGGAATGGTAGTATTGAAAAAATAAAAGCGAATATGAACGATATCAGCAAGACATTTGATAAGGATGTCATGATCGTAGAAACGTCTATTGGATATACAACTGATTCGCTGGGATGTGATGCCATGGTATATTCTGAGGAGTTTGAGAAGGAGACAGGTTATCCTGCTACAGAGGAAGGACAGAGTAGATTCCTCGAGGATCTATTTAAAGCTGTTCGAGAGGTTGATGATTCCAGAGGTAAAGGAATTATTTACTGGGAACCGGGCTGGCTTCCTATTCCCGAATGTGCCTGGGCGACAAAGGTTGGACAGATTTATATGAAAGATGAGGTCGAACCTGGAAATTCACATGGAAATCAGGCGTTATTTGACTCAAAGGGGAATGCAAATAAAGCACTTTATAAACTAAGCGAAATGTAAAGGAGAAGAATTATGAAAAAGAGGTTTATGTGTGCAGTTTTGGCGGGATTAATGCTGCCGACTCTGATGACAGGCTGTGGCGCAAAGCAGTCTTCAGCTGCAAGTTCAAAGAAGCTTACTATCTGGACTAACATGGAAGTCGAGACAAAAGCTCTACAGAAGATGGGAAATGAATGGGGAACAAAGAATGGATATACAGTAAAGGTTATTCATCAGTCACCTTCTGTACAGAAGTTTGCACAGGCTATTAAGAGCCCGAACGGCCCGGATGCAGTAGTCGGTATTCCAAATGATCAGCTTGCTGATTATATCAATGCTAATCTCGCTATGGAGACGCCTGCTGATTTGTACAAAGATGAGGATTACTCAAAGGCTGCAATTAGTGCTTGCTATGTGAACGGAAAAAGATATGCAGCACCTATTTCAGTTGAGACAAATTCTTTGTTTGTAAATACTGATAAGGTTAAAGATGTACCTGCTTCGTGGGAAGATTTGGTTAAAGTCGCAAAGGACAATGGTGGAGTTCAGTTTGATGCTACGAGTATCTATTATGATCTCGGATTTGTAAGAGCTGAAGATGGTTACATCTTTAAGTATAAAGATGGAAAATATGATGTCAGTGATATCGGATTAAATACAGATGGAGCTGTAAAGGCATATGAGTTTATCAACTCTCTGTATAAGGATTATGGATTTGTATCACAGGATGTGACTGCAGATATTGCCAGAAGTAACTTCCAGAATGGAGAAACAGCATTCTATATTGGCGGTCCATGGGATATCGATGGATTTAAGTCAGCCGGTCTTAACTTTAAGGTTGTGGAAATGCCTACATTTAATAACAAGCCATTTGTCACACCAGTTGGAACACAGGTAAGCTTTGTCAGCAAAAAAACTGCTAAATCAAAAGCAGCTTGGGATTTTATCAATTATGTTTCAAATGAAGGTGCAGAAGAACTTTATAAAGTAGGTGGACGTATTCCTGCTAATCTTTCAAAACAGGATCTCGATTCTGTAAAGAGTGATGAAACTACAGAAAGCTTTATCAAGCAGATTAACAATGGAGAACCAATGCCAACTGTTTCAGAAATGGGACAGCTTTGGGATATTCATACAAACAACATTAGATCAATGTGGGGCGGAAAGCTTTCTCCAAAGGAGACAGCAGACAATATAGTTTCTCAGTTGAAAGAAGCTATTAAACTTATGGACTCAGGAAAGTAGGGACTAACAATGAAGAGGAAGAATAACATTAAGGCTTTTCCATATTTATTGCCGGCTTTAGTTTCGATTATAGCAGTGACAATAGTGCCGATTGTTTATACCGTATTTATTTCGTTTACGAATTATAATATGTATCATTTGGATGATTTTTCCATGGTTGGATTGAGAAATTATCTGGATGTGTGCAGTGGAAGCATTAAAGATGTCTTTCTTCCTGTTTTGGGGTGGACTCTCGTATTTGCAATTCTTAGTACTTTTGGTTCTTATTTTACGGGGCTTATTCTGGCGATTGTATTGAACAATCCGAATATGAAAGAATCAAAGATTTATAGAGCAATTTTAATCGTTCCGTGGGCTTTGCCGGCTACGATAGCAATTCTGGCCTGGCAAGGTCTTCTGAACGAACAGTATGGTGGGATTAATAATGTCTTAAGCCTGCTGGGCTTAGCAAAAGTTCCATGGCTTACAGATCCTACATGTGCACGTATAGGGATAATTATTGTTAATATTTGGTTGGGCTTTCCGTATATGCTAAATGTTTGTCTGGGTGGGCTTCAGGCTATTTCAAAGGAATATTATGAAGCTGCTGCTATAGATGGAGCCTCAAAACTTCAGAGCTTTGTATCGATTACTTTGCCTCTGGTTACGAGACTTTCTATCCCCCTTATTATTTCATCATTTGCAGCAAACTTTAATAACTTTGGAAATATCTACATGATTACGCAAGGTGGTCCTGCCCGTCCGGATAATCAGTTTGCTGGGTATACAGATATACTTGCCAGTACAACATATAAGATGACGACTATGTCAAATCGATATGAACTTTCAGCTACATTCAGTGTGCTGTGCTTTCTGATCGTAGGAACACTTACATTGGTATGGATGCATTTTTCTGGAGCATTTAAGGAGGTAGATTGATATGACATCAAAGAAGAAATTAAATGGTTCAGATCTCAGGACATTGTGGTTTAGCCGTATATTTATATGGTTTGTCATAGTTTTAGTATTATTCCCGGCAGTATGGATTCTGATGTCTTCTTTTTCGGTAGGAGATAGTTTCTTTCTGTCTTCGTTGTTTCCGAAGAAAATAAGCTTTGAACATTATATAGAGTTGTTTAGTGAAACGGACTTTGTAATCTGGGTTATTAATTCTTTGAAACTGTGTTTTATAGTAGCGATTATTCAGCTTACACTTACGACGTTAAGCGCATATGCTTTTTCTAGAATGCGTTTTACGGGTAGAAAATATGGACTTATGACGTTACTGGTTCTACAGGTTTTTCCGAATAGTATGGCTGTAGCAGGCTATTATGTATTGCTGTATAAATTTGAGCTCGTAGATAATAGTCTGGCTTTGATTCTGGTTCTGGCAGGAGGAAGTGCTTTTAATATATGGTTGTTAAAGAGCTATATAGATAGCATCCCTAGAGAATTAGATGAAGCTGCTGCTATAGATGGAGCAGGAGATTTCCAGATTTTCTATAGAATTATCCTGCCTTTGGCTATGCCTCAGATTGTTGTTATATTCCTGTTTTCATTTATTGCAACTTATAGTGAATATGTAATTACATCTATATTCCTTCAAACGCCTGAGAAGGCAACATTGGCATTAGGATTGCAGACCTTTATTACTAATCAGTTTGCTGCGCATTGGACATTGTTCTCAGCTGCAGCGGTTTTATCATCCCTGCCTATTATGATTATTTTTATGCTATTGCAGAAATATATTCAAAATGGTCTAATCGCAGGTGGTGTGAAAGGATAATTTTGATTCAGTTTCTTTCAGAAAAACAAACTAACCTTCTTTAAAGTTTGGAGTTGTAAGATTTGCAACTCCAAATTTTATTTTAAATTAATATTTTTTTCGACTTCGTTGACACTAAACTTTTGAAATGGTAAAGTATTGATAGGTGTAAGAACTACACCTATTTTTGTTGACTTATCAAATTGTGGGGAGCATTGAAAATGTACGATTCAGACAACATGGATTTGTATTCTGGAATTGAAAATTCAAGTTCTGATGCAACAAATCTCAATAATGGTGAAGACTTATTATTGGTACAGATTGATGCATTTAGAGATAAAGCATTGAAGTTGCAGTCACTTATCAATGCTAGAGAGAAGAGAGTAAAAGAACTAGAGGCTTTGGTTCGAACAAAGGAAGCAAAGAATCTCGAACTTCAGCAGACTCTTTATAAGAAACAAAAAGAAGCGGATAGCTTAGTTACAGATGTTAATATGCGTGTGGATGGTTTGATCGGAGAAGTCCGTGAAGCTATGAAGGATATTGAAGGCAAACTTCAGACGCAGGTTGAGAATAGTGAGAATTCATCTGTAAAACAGACTATGGCGGTTCAGGATACTTTGACAAGCATGAGTGAAGGACTCACAGATTTGAAGAGTGAGCTTTCTGACAAAGTTCATAGTGAGAATGTCAAGGTTTATAGAAACATTCAGGACCTCCTCGCTGAGAAAGATAGAACTGATGAAGCTACAGAAGTTGTCAATAATGGCTTCAAAGGTGTAAAGGCTCAGAACACATTCTTGATATTAATGTCTATCTTAAATCTAGGAGCACTCGTCGTTGCTATTCTTCTACAGTTAGGTATTATTTAATTTGGAATCATTCAATTTAAAATAAAGGGGCTTAAAAGTTAAAGCCCCTGATTTTTTATTGATTAATTCATATATCAAAAAATAGAAATTCAAGGTAGTTAGTAATTATGAAAATTAATAATGAAAGACCGGTTTGGGTAATCGGACACAAGAATCCTGATACAGATTCTATCTGTTCAGCGATTGCTTATGCTTATTTTAAAAATCAGACAGATGAAGGAACTTATATTCCAAAGAAAGCCGGAAGTGTTAGCGCTGAGACAGCTTATGTTTTGGATCGATTTGGAGTAGAAGAACCTGAAACTGTTTCAGATGTATGTACAGAACTTAAAGATATCGACTATAGAGAGGCGAAAGGTATCAGCAAGCATCTTTCACTTCGCAAGGCATGGAGTCTTATGACAGACAACGATGTATCATTGCTTTCAGTAGTTGATAAATCAAACTTCCTTAAAGGTATTATCGTTCGCGGTGATATCGCTAAATCATATATGAATGTTTATGGAAGTGATATTCTTGGAAAAACCAGAACTCAGTACTCCAATATCATTGAGACTTTGAATGGAGAACTTCTTTCCGGAAATTCACATGCATATTTCCTCAATGGTAGAGTTGTAGTTCCTTCAGGATCTGTAGATGTTGATAAACTCGAGCTTCAGGAAGATGATCTCATCATCTGTGGTGATGGCTCTGATCGCATTATGGAAATGCTTGATACAAATCCAAGCTGTGTAGTTGTTACAAATAATAATATTCCTAGCGAAGAAGTACAGAAGAAAGCAGAAGAGATTCAGTGCGTACTTCTTACAACAGAATATGATACATTTACAGCAGCCAGACTTATCAACCAGAGTATACCTGTAGGTCAGTTTATGACAGACAGTTCTGAAATCATCAGCTTTAACCTGGATGATACTGTAGATGAAGTTACAGAAAAAATCAGCAAAGTTCGTTACAGAGATTTCCCTATTCTCGATGAAAACAACCATTTTGTAGGAACTTTTTCACGTAGAAATCTCCTCGATAGAACAAAGAAGAAGTTGATTCTTGTAGACCATAATGAGACATCACAGGCCGTAGATGGAATCGGACAGGCTGAAATTCTCGAGATTATCGATCATCACAAGATTGGTTCTCTTGAGACTATGTCACCTATCTATTTTAGAAACATGCCTCTCGGATGTTCTAGTACGATTATTTATCTCATGTTCCAGGAGAGAAATCTTCGTATCCCTAAGGATATTGCCGGACTTATGCTTTCAGCTATCCTTTCAGATACACTTATGTTCAGATCTCCTACATGTACTGACAAAGATAGAGAAGCTGCAGAAGAACTTGCTAAGATTTGTGATGTAGATTACGAAGAACTTGCTACATCTATGTTTGAAGCCGGTTCTGACTTTGGCTCAAAGACACCTGCAGAGATTATTTATCAGGATTACAAGACATTCTATGCTGGAGATTTAGCTTTCGGTGTATCACAGGTTAGTGCCGTTTCCAGAAAGATGCTTGATGATATCAAGGCTGGCGTAATCGATTATCTTCCAAAGGTATTCGAGGAAAAAGGCGTTTCAAATGTATTCGTGCTCCTTACAGATATCTTTAAGGAGACATCTGAAATCGTTTGTCTTGGTGACAAATCTATGGATATCATGAAGGGTGCTTTCTATAAAGAAAGTGATGTTCCAGAATGCATGATGCTTGAAGGTGTAGTTTCTAGAAAGAAACAGTTTATTCCACCTGTAATGGCTGCTATTGATGAACTTTAATTTAGATAGAAAGAGGTATAGTTTTGGCTGAACCGGAGCTGATCTATAAAATTACTGTACTTGATTTACTGGATAAATCACCAGTTCCTCTTAGCAATTCTCAAATTACCGAATTTTTTACAGAGGGGAACTATACCGGATATTTCACGGTACAGAAAGTATTACATAATCTATCCGACACGAATATGATTGAATCAGAGTCGGATCACAATACAACTATTTATTCCATAACAGAGTCTGGAAGGGAGACCTTCCGACTCTTTAGGGAAAAAATAACTCCTGCGATAGACGCGGATATAAAGCGCTATCTTAAGGAAAATGGTACAGAAATATGTGAAGAAAATTCTGTGAGTGCTAATTATGACAAAGCCTCGGATGGAGGGTATGTTGTAAATATGCAGTACAAGAAAGCTGATAAAACAGTTATGGATTTCTCTTTGAATGTACCTCAGTTGGCACAGGCAGAGGCTATTTGTACTAACTGGAAAGAGAAATACATGGATGTCTACGCTATTATCATGGACAATCTAATTCTTTAATCCAAACAGGTTAACTTTTAACAAAGGAAAAATATAGAAAGAGGAGTCTTATGGCTGAAAGCAATATGAAGGCTAAATATGAAAGCCTGGGCGTAAATGTCTTAAAAGACTTAGCTAAGACTAGGGGAATCAAGGGCATCTCAAAGATGAAAAAAGATGAATTGGTTCTCGCTATGCTTAAGCAGGATGAAATTGATGCTTCTTCTGCAGAGGTTTCTGAAACTACGACGGTAGATACTAATGTTGAAGCGCCCGTAGAAAAAAAACACACAGATGAAGCTGCTCCGATAGATGAGAAGCAGGCGCAGAAGGATTATGAAGCTGAAATCATGCAGTACAAGGATTTAAAGGACGTTTCTGATATTCTCGAAGTCCTTCCTGAAGGTTATGGTTTCATTCGTAGTGATAACTACCTTCCTGGTGAAAACGATGTATATGTATCTCCTTCTCAGATTAGAAAATTTAATCTGAAGACAGGTGATATTATTACAGGAAAGACCAGAAAGAATAACCCGAACGATAAATACGGTGCGCTCCTTCTTATTAAGGAAATCAATGGTATGGATCCTTCGGAAGCAAAGAAGAGAAAGAACTTCGAGGATTTGATACCTATCTTCCCAGATGAGAGAATACGTCTTGAAAGAGATAACTCCAGTGCGGCAATGCGAATCGTAGATTTGTTCTCACCTATCGGTAAAGGACAGAGAGGTATGATTGTAGCACAGCCTAAAGCTGGAAAGACGACACTACTTAAGCAGGTAGCGAAATCTGTTAAAGATCAGAATCCTGATATGCATATTATCGTACTTCTTATTGATGAGCGTCCTGAAGAAGTTACAGATATGAAGGAATTCATCGAAGGTGATAATGTTGAAGTTATCTATTCTACTTTTGATGAACTTCCTGAACATCATAAGAGAGTTTCTGAGATGGTTATCGAGCGAGCAAAACGTCTCGTAGAACATGGTAAAGATGTAATGATACTGTTAGACAGTATTACTCGTCTGGCTCGTGCATATAACCTTACTGTTCCACCTTCAGGCAGAACGCTTTCAGGTGGTTTGGATCCTGCAGCGCTTCATATGCCAAAGAGATTCTTTGGTGCAGCCAGAAATATGAGAGAGGGAGGAAGCCTTACTATCCTCGCAACAGCTCTCGTAGAAACTGGTTCAAAGATGGATGATGTAGTATACGAAGAGTTCAAGGGAACTGGTAATATGGAACTCATTCTCGACAGAAAGCTTTCTGAGAGAAGAGTATTCCCGGCTATTGACCTCTCTAAGTCAGGAACTCGTCGTGAGGATCTGCTTCTCGATTCAGATGAGTTAGAAGCTATGACTATGCTTCATCGCAGCCTGAATGGAATGCGTAAGGAAGAAGCTACAGAGAATATTCTTAATGCTATTACACATACCAAGTGTAATCGTGACTTTATAGAACTTGTAAAAAAGAGAAGACTTGGATAGGATTAGTCCGCCTTTCGCAATAGAAAGGTGGACTTTTTATAAAAAGGGGGTTAATTATGAAGAGCATTATCCGTATATTGGTTTTGTGCGGAGTGGCAATTATAGTTTTTGCTTTTGCTTTTGGCATAAGTCAATATAAACATAATGTTAGCAGCGCAAATCCTTCTGTTTCGGCTACTGAAAATGAGACTGAAAATGAGAAGGCTGAAAATCTTGAAGTTGTATATGCTAATGATTATTTATATATTACACCGCAGGATGTAATTAATCATAGTGACTTAGTTGTAGTAGCAACTTTGAAGAACAGGGGCGATTCATATATGGCAGCTGATCAGAGAGCGCATACGGTTGAATATTATTCTGTAGAGAAGGTCCTGAAGGGAAGTTATTCTCAGAGCGAAATTGAGATAAGTAGGCTTGGAGGAGAGGTACCTCTTAAGGAATATTTGAAAACACAAGATTCTGAGCAGATTATCAAAAAGGGATTGGATAAATACTCTGAAAAACAATTAAATGAAATTAAAATACGTTTTGTTCCGGAAGAAAAAAAGCTACAATCTTTGAGTGAGAGTAACACCAAATACCTTTTATGCCTAGTTTATGCACCAGAAGAGAATAGGTATATAGCTTTATCTGATGACTACGGTATTCTCAAATATAAAGAAGAAACTGACGAAGTATTTGATATTGATAGTAATAATTATGTCTCAAATCCTCTTGCATCTTCAAAATAAAAGTGATATATTATAAGAGCTGTTTTCGGGATGCAGTTACGGGCTGAATATTGTCAGCTTTTTAATATTAAAATTTTGTGAGGTGAAAACAATGAGACAGGGAATCCATCCAGATTACTATCAGGCAACTGTTACTTGTAACTGTGGTAACACTTTCGTTACTGGTTCTACAAAGGAAAGCATCCACGTAGAAGTTTGTGCAAAGTGCCACCCATTCTACACAGGTCAGCAGAAGGCTGCTAAGGCTCGTGGACGTATTGATAAGTTCAACAGAAAATACGGAATCAAGGCTGAGTAATCACATTGATTTATCTACAATTGTAGGGGCTGAAGGGAAACTTTCAGCCCCTATTTTATGTCGTAGTACATATTTTGGGACAGAGGTTTATTTATAATAAATTATGAAGATATCTGAACTTAGAAAATATGGTGAGAAACGCTTATTAGAAGCTGAAATTCCTGATTATGCATTTGATGCGAAAGAGCTTCTTTTTTTTACATTAGATATAGATATGAACCAATATCTGCTTCATATGATGGATGAAGTTTCGGATGAAGCAATTTTTAAGTACAAAACTTATATAGAGAAGAGGGCTTCCCATATTCCGCTGCAGCATATTACAGAGGAACAGAATTTCATGGGATTTTCGTTCTATGTGAATGAGCATGTCCTCGTTCCTAGGTTCGATACTGAGAATCTGGTAGAGGAAGTTTTGAAGGCTATACCTAATGATTCAAAAGTTCTCGATGTGTGTACCGGAAGCGGATGCATACTATTATCTATTCTCGGCTTGAAAAAAGATGCTACAGGAATCGGCACAGATTTATCGGAGGAAGCACTTAAGGTTGCAAAGATAAATCGCGAGAGGCTGGGCCTGACTGATAGAGCTTCGTTTGTCCAGGGAGATTTGTTTGAATCAATAGATTCGAACGAAAGCTTTGACATCATAGTTTCAAATCCACCATATATCAGAACGGATGTCATAGAAAGTTTAAGTGTTGAAGTAAAGAGTCACGATCCATATATGGCACTCGATGGAGGAGAGGATGGACTTGTTTTTTATGAAAAAATAAGTGCTAAGGCTCCAGAGTTCCTTAAAGATGGTGGAATGCTATTCTTTGAAATAGGGCATGATCAGGCAGATGATGTCATGGGTATCATGCAGAAATGTGGCTTTATAGATATAAATATGATTAGGGATTATGCAGATAATCCGCGTGTAGTATACGGAACGAAGAAAGGGAATTTGTGATGTTTGAACATCTTGATGATATCGTTATGAGAAATAACGAGCTTCTAAATATGATGAGTGAACCGGCTGTGGCAAATGATTCTGCAAAGCTTCAGCAGGTTATGAAAGAGCAGGGTGAAATCGCACCTATCGCTGAGACATATTTAAAATACAAAGAAGCACAGAATACTATTACAGACAGTTTAGAGATGCTTGAGGCTGAGTCTGATGAAGAGATGAGACAGATGATTAAGGAGGACCTCTCACAGGCAAAGGAGGATGTAGCAACTTTAGAGAATGAATTAAAGATTCTCCTCCTTCCAAAGGATCCTAATGATGATAAAAACGTAATCGTAGAAATCCGTGGCGGAGCTGGTGGCGATGAGTCAGCACTTTTTGCTGCAGAGGTCTATAGAATGTATCAGCATTATGTAGAATCTCGTGGTTGGTCTACAGAACTTCTCGAAGTAGAAGAAACCGGTATCGGTGGCATGAAGAAAGTAAACTTCATGGTAAAGGGAAAGGGCGCATACTCTATCCTTAAATATGAATCAGGTGTACATCGTGTTCAGCGAGTTCCAGAGACAGAATCTGGCGGACGTATTCATACATCTACTATTACAGTAGCGGTTATGCCTGAGGCTGAAGATGTAGATATTGAAATCAATGACAAAGATATCCGTATCGACGTTATGAGAGCTTCAGGAAACGGTGGACAGTGCGTTAACACAACTGATTCAGCTGTACGACTTACACATTATCCTACAGGTATCGTAATCTACTCTCAGACAGAGAAATCACAGCTTCAGAACAAGGAAAAAGCTTTTGCGCTCCTTCGTACTAAGCTTTATGATATGGAACTTCAGAGACGTCAGTCTGAAGCTTCAGCAGAGAGGCTTTCACAGATTGGTACTGGTGACAGATCTGAAAAAATCAGAACCTATAATTTCCCACAGGGACGAGTTACTGATCACAGAATCAATCTGACACTTTATAAATTGGACAAGATTATGAATGGTGATTTGCAGGAAATCCTGGATGCGCTTATGACTGCAGATCAGCAGAAGAAGCTTCTGAAGATGGAGGATGAAGCATAAGGGGGAAGTTATGTCTTTACGTTTTGTTATAGGCGGTTCAGGTAGTGGAAAGACTACAGAAGTATTAAAGAATATAATTGAGAAATCCATGGAAATGCCGGACAAGCATTTCCTCGTGATTGTCCCTGAGCAATTTACGATGCAGACGCAGAAAGAGATAGTGCGTCTGCATCCTTTTCATTCTGTAATGAATATCGAAATACTTTCCTTTATGAGACTTGCGTACCGCGTTTTCAATGAGACTGGTTTATCAAGTTTGGGCGTATTAGGTGATACGGGAAAAAGCTTGATAATCAGAAAAGTATTTGAGGACAAACAGGATGAATTGTCAATTCTAAAAGTCGGTCTGAAGAAGGCAGGCTACATATCCGAAGTACGTTCTTTTTTATCAGAGTTATCACAGTATAGGATAGGCCCAGATGAACTCCTGGAGATGGGAGAAACAGAAGGTTTTAATGAAAGATTCCATAAGAAGATAGAAGAAATCGCGACCATATATCGTGGATTTAATGATTTCATCGATGATAGATATATTACAAATGAAGATATATTGGATAGATTAGGTGAGGTGGCAGAACAGTCTAATCTGCTTAGAGACCAGTATATCGTTTTGGATGGATTTACTGGCTTTACACCTGTTCAGACAGAACTCCTTAGGAAGATAATACCTCTGGCCAGGGAAGTCTATGTAACTGTAACTATGGATGCTGATGAGGAGTTTACAGGAGACATCAGGGAGCATGAGCTCTTCCTCATGTCGAAACAGATGATTCAGTCTCTGCTTTCTATCTGTCGGGAGGGAATGGTAGAAGTCCAGGATCCGATATATATGAGAAATTCAGGCGAGATGCGTTTCAAAGGGGCTTTGGCTCTTTCGCATCTAGAGCAGTCCATATTTAGGGACACCTATGAGAGTTATAGTGGCGAGTGTGATGAAATCAGACTTTGCAAGGCTTCTGACATGAATGAAGAGATGTATTATATCGCTTCGGAAATCAGAGAACTCGTCAGAACTAAAGGATATAAATATGCGGACTTCGCAGTTGTGACTCCATCTGTTGAAACTTATGGTTTCAAGGCTGAGAATGCATTTAAAGAATATGAAATCCCTTATTTCATCGACCAGACGATGAAGATAAAGAATCATCCGCTGTTTGAGTTTGTGCTTCGAGCACTTAATATGGTTGAGAGGGATTTTAAAAATGAGGATGTGCTTCGATTCCTGAAATGTCGTATTCCATATTTCGTCGATACGAATCTGGATGAATTTGACAGATATATTACGTCGATGAATATTCGTGGATTCAGAAGTTATTCCAAAGCTTTTTCGAAGAAGTCTAGAAGATATAACGATGAACTTTTATCGGAACTCAATGCGACCAGGGAGAAGTTTGTATCTCTGATTACTCCATTCGTTCAGGCATTAAAAGGTGAGCCAACAGTTCGAGATATAAGTCGTGCTATTTACGAACTCCTCGTGAGCGCGGATATCTCAACCTATTTGAGAGAGAAAGCATTGAGCCTGAAGGAAGATGGGGATGAAGCACTCGCACGTCAGTACGAGTATATATACGGCCTTCTGATGGATCTGTTGGATCATATGGTAGACCTGCTCGGAGATTTGAAACTTCCGCTTTCTGAATATATGCGAATTCTCGAAGCCGGTTTTGATACTTTGAAGGTGGGAATGATACCGCCTGCAAATGATTGCGTTACTTTCGGTGATATAGAGAGAACGAGACTTTCTGATGTAAAGATTCTCTTCCTCTGCGGTGCGACAGACAGTCTCATTCCAAAGAGTGATACCAGAGGAGGTTTGCTCTCAGAGCTCGAGCGAGAACGTTTAAAAGAAGACAGTTTTGACCTCGCACCTACTGGAAGAGAGAGGGCGTTTAGGCAGAAATTTTACCTGTATCTGATTCTCACGAAGGCATCAGAGCGTCTGTATATTACTTCTCCGAAACTGGATGGCGAAGGCAAATCAGCGAGAACGTCATATATTTATAGCGATATCGAAAAAATATTCCCTCAAGTGTCCATACTGGATGCCTCAAAGGAATTCGATTTGTCTCGTATTGTAAATACGAAGACTGCTACAGATGCGCTGATTCGTCTGATGTTCGTCGATCAGAATGGCGGATTAAATAATCACGACAGACGGATTCTTTCCTACCTGCTTCGCTACTTTAATAGTGAAGACAGAGAGAAGCTGGCTGAAATATTGAGGGCGAATTTTTACAAGCATATACCTGAGAAACTTGAAAGCCAGATCAATGCCCAGCTTATCAAAGATAGACTTCATGGTTCAGTTTCTAAACTGGAAACTTACGCGAGATGTCCTTATAGCTACTATCTGAAATATCTGCTTCGCATAGATGAATGGGAAGAAAGTAGCTTGGGAAGTCGTGAGATGGGTGATTTCTATCATAAATCGCTCGAGGCTTTTTCAAAGGAGGTTCGCGATAGAAATACGAAGTGGCATGATCTATCCGAGGAGGATCAGAATTCTATCCTGGAAGATGTTATGTCAAAGGTGGAAACGGAGGATGAATTCTCCAGATTTAAGGAAGACAAAGAAGCTTCGTTTAAGCTCGAGGAAATCAAGCATACTCTAAAGAATACAGTTTCGGTTATCGTAAATCAGGTAAAGCACAGTTACTTTGAACCTGAAGGCTTCGAAGTGGATTTCGTGGATTTGAAAAGAGATTACGATTTGTCAGCCCTGCATTTTGATCTGGATAAGGGTGAAATGGATCTCTCTGGAAAGATTGATAGATTGGATACTTACCAGACGGAAGACGGAAAAGTCTACGTAAAGATAGTCGATTATAAATCCGGTAACAATTCTATCGATGCTACGAATACTCTGGCTGGACTGGATATTCAGATGTATGTCTATATGGATGCGGCTCTCGAATATACTGAGAAGAAGACGGGATGCCCTACGACTCCGGCTGGGCTTTATTATATTCATGTAACGGATGATATAGATTCTAAGGCAAAGGAAGAAACTGCCCTGGAAGATACTGTCCTGAAAAAGGGACTGATAAACAGTGATCCAAAGGTCCTTCAGGCTTTAGGAGATGAGCTTAATAGTCGCTCAAAGAACGGTCTGAGTGACGAGGAGTGGAAAGCGCTTCGAGATACGGTTCGTGGTATCGTCAGAGATTCAGGTAATCGAATGCTTGAAGGTGACATCGAAGCGAAACCATATAGATCTGGAAAACACACAGGTTGTGAGTATTGTTCATATCACAATATCTGTCATTTTGATTCTAAGATGGATGGATATGAATACAGAAATATTGAGAGTAAATCAGAATTCGTAAGATAAAGAGGATTAGATTGTGAAGTGGACTAGTGAACAGCAGAAAGTCATAGATACGAGAGGAAAGGACATCCTCGTTTCTGCCGCGGCAGGTTCTGGAAAGACAGCTGTACTGGTAGAGAGAATTATAAATCGAATTCTAAAGGACGAGCATCCTATCGATATCGATAGGTTACTAGTGCTGACTTTTACGAGAGAAGCTGCCCGTGAGATGAGGGACAGAATACGTCGCGCCATCGATAAACAGATAGAGATCGATCCGAAGAATGAGAGACTTCTAAAACAGAAGACTCTGGTTTCTTATGCCAATATTACGACTATCGACAGTTTTTGTTCCTACATTGTAAAGAACAACTTTGAAGAAGTGGGTATCGATCCAAACTTCAGAGTCGTAGATGAAGCAGAAGCAAAGATATTTAAGCAGCAGGCTTTAGCTGAGGTATTTGAGCAGAAATATGAGGAACAGTCTAAAGGATTTTTGAAACTCGTATCGACTTATAAGTTTAAGAATTCGGACTCCAGAGTTCGTGAATTTGTAGAAGAGATTGCAAAGAAAAGTGATTCTATGGCTTGGCCTGATGAGTGGCTCGACGATATCTTAGAGATGTATCAGGTGGAAGATGCTGATGGATTGGCAGACTTTCGTTTTGTTAAGGAAATTTTTACCATATATCAGAATCAGGTTAGAGGATGTATCGAAAAAATAGATATGACCGCAGATATGCTTCTCGGCGAAGAATACGGTTATCCGGAATATGCTGAGGCACTGCGATGCGATAAGGATGCGATTCTTCCTGTACTGGCTGTAGAGAATCCGTTTGAGTTCTTTGATGCAATGAAGAATGTTTCGTTTCCGCGACTTAATAAGAAGGATGCGGACAAAGAGACACATGATTATATTTCAAAGAAAGTGCGTCCTAAGTGGAAGAATGTATTTATGAAGGATGCAAAAAATCTTCCATCAAAGGAAGACTGCGAGAGAATCGTCAGCGAGTTTAATGACCTATATCCATATGTGGAAGAACTGGTATCTCTCGTTCGTGATTACAGAGCAGCTTATCAGGCAAAAAAAGATGAGGTGAATGGGCTCGACTTTTCCGATCTCGAGCATGCAGCTCTTTCTATTCTCGTTGATTCTGAGACGAAGCAGGCTACTGAAGCTGCTGAGGCTTTTCAGAAGCATTATGAGGAAGTTATGGTCGATGAGTACCAGGATTCAAACGAGATTCAGGAGAATATCCTGCGTGCGGTTTCAGGGGACTTTATCGGAAAGAATAACTATTTCTGTGTAGGAGATGTAAAGCAGAGTATCTATGGATTCAGAATGGCTGATCCTAGCATCTTTATGCAGAAATTTGAAGATTTTAAGCGTGAGACGGATGAACATATTCGTATCGATTTGAATCGAAACTTCCGTAGTAGAAAGGAAGTCCTCGATATTACGAATGATGTCTTTAAGATGGCGATGGATAGAGACATGGGAGATGTCTCCTATGAGAGCGATGTTTATCTCTATCTCGGTGCAGACTATCTCGAGAAGGAAGTCGGAAGTGACAGGCCGGAAATCTGGTATATGAATCCGACCGATGAGGAGCTTTCTCTCGCTGAATGTGATTCAAAGAACGAATTTGAATTTAAATTTATAGCTCAGAGAATTAGAAATCTGATCGATAGCGGATATCAGGTACAGGATAAAGATGAAGATGATAATCTGATACTTAGACCTGTAAGATTCTCGGATATTGCTATTCTAAGACGTGGTGTCAAAGATGATAGCGGAGAGATGTCCAGATTCTTAGATATACTTCGAGATTATGGAATCGATGCGGTTCTCGCAGAGAATTCCGGATACTTTAATACATATGAGATAGAGACCATACTTTCATTCCTGGAAATTCTGGATAATCCTCTTAAAGATGTGGATTTGATTTCTGTTCTTTCATCTGAAATAGGGCATTTTAGCGAGGATGATCTGGTTGATGTTCGTAGAGCTTATCCCGATGATGATTTCTATGTGGCGCTGACACGTTATGCTGATGAGAGCGAGAATGGAGGTAAGGCGAAAGCTTTTCTGAGTTTTTATTCCAGATTAAGAGAGAACGAGGATCTTTCGATTTCGGACTTGATTCGCTGTATCGTAGATGAGAGCGGATTTATGAATTATATTTCCTCTATGCCGGGTGGGGATTTACGTCGTGCAAATGTTCTTAAACTCATAGATGAAGCTGAGATGTCTGAGTCGAAGTCAGCTGACCTCTATACTTTTATGGCTTATATCAGAAATCGAAAGAAGTATAAGGCTGAAATCAGTATGGCATCCCTCCTCGGTGAGGAAGAAAATGTCGTGCGTATTATGACTATTCATAAGTCAAAGGGCTTGGAGTTTCCAGTGGTATTCCTAAGCGGTTGTGGTAAGCAGTTTAATGATATGGATACTGTGGGTGCTTTACAGATAGACTCGAAATTTGGTCTTGCTCTAAAGCGATATGATGAGAGCAGGGCTAGAATCTGCAGGAGTACTTTTTTCACAGATTGCATGTCTACTCTGATAAAGGCAAAGACCAGAGGAGAGGAGCAGCGTCTGCTCTATGTAGCGATGACTCGAGCAAAGGAGAAGCTGATTATCTCAGGTGTGCTTGGCGGTCAGAAGGATGTGGATGAGGCCTTAGCTGATTATGAGTATCCGATTGCAGGTCGCATGTCTTTCGTTGATAAATTCAAATCGAAGAATTATTTTGGATGGTTGTTGCCGGCGCTTAGTGCGATCCGGGAATTTGGTGTGCCGAAGTATATTTTTAGCAAAGCTACGATAAAGACTTTCGTAGAGGCTGAGGCGACTGAGCTAGATGCGAAGGAAGAGAGAAAGCAGAGACTGAATCTAATTTTGAATGAAAGTACAGATTCGGATTTGTCAGATATGCTGGATCGCATGTCATTTGAATATAGCTTTGATGGTAGCGAGAATTTTAAAAATAAGTATTCGGTTTCGGAAATTAAACATATGGAAATCGATCAGAAAGCAAGCTTTATCGACAGAGAAGATTTGAATCAGGACGATATGGCTGAAAAAATCATCCCTGAGCCTGAAGAGGTGCCTGTTCCCCGCTTTATTTCGGGCGAGAAAGAGGAGAAAGAATTCTCTGCTACATCTTATGGTACAGCTATGCATAGAGCCTTGGAAGGGCTGGATATGAGCGTTATATATAATGAGGACAGTTTGCGTGCTGCTATCGATGATATGCGCATCCGAGGATTTCTATCTGATGACGAAGCAAAAAGTTTACAAATTTTTGATTTGCTAAAATACCTGAATTCTGATATAGGTAGATTAGTACACAAAGCTAGTTTGGAAGGACGACTTCTTAGAGAGCAGAATTTCGTTTTTTCCGAAAGGATTGATAAACTGTTTGCTGGGCTTAGCGAAGATGAGCTTTCTGATCAGGAGGTTTTGGTTCAGGGAGAAATCGACTGTCTCGTGGTTGGAGACGATGGAGTTATCGTAATCGATTACAAGACTGATCGTGTTTCAAACGAGCAGGAGCTTCTGAACAGATACTCCAGACAGCTTCAGATTTATGGAGAAGCAGCAAGCCGCACATTTGGCAGAGAAATCGATAAATTGTATATATATTCTTTCGTTTTGAACCGATTCATCGAAGTTTTGCCGCTTTAAGAAATCGTATTGTAGTTTGTATTTTTCTGTATTATAATCTCTATGCTTTAGACATAAATGAGGGATTTTTGGTTTAAAGTTTGTATGAAATTAGCCTTTGTTTTTGGGCTATGATTTAGATAAATGGAGGAATACTTATGACAAACGAATATGATAATGAGGTAATTGAATATTTCCTGGAGAATCAGTTACAGCTCTTCCCAGAAGAAGTTGCTTCACTTCCTGAAGAAGCAGAGGTCTTTCTGGAAGACTGTTTAGCTTGCGTCTGCGATGACAAAGAAGAGGCGCTTGAATATATACATGAAAACATGGATGTAGAAGATATGTCTGATAATGAGATTCTTTCTCAGCCAGAAGTATTTGCTATGAATGATGGCAGATATTTAATCGTAGAAGGTTAATAAAAAAACAGCTTTTTCATTATGAAAAAGCTGTTTTTATTTTGCTTTATAGATCAACTCTATCAGCATAATTTCCATTTGCTACATAGTAAGCTGTTCTATCCTCAGGTTTGATATAAACTTTGATTTCCTTTAATGTATTTTTTGATTTTGAATGGAAATCTGCGATAGCTTTTGTGACTACATCGTCGACTTTTCTATCTTCCCCCTCGAACTGAACGATAGTTGTAGTTTTAACAGCTGATGTAGCTTTCTCGACAGTTGCTTTTGCCTTAGAAGCAGTAGCTTTAGCTTTTGTAGTAGCCTTTGTTGCTGCTTTCTTTGTAGTAGTAGCAGCTTTCTTTGTAGCAGTAGTTGCTTTTTTCTTTGTTTCAGCAACTTTTTTGGTTGCAGTAGCTTTTGTTTCAGCTTTTTTGGTAGCTGCTTTTGCTTCTACTTCTTCAGCAGCTTTTTTTAATCCTGCAACAAATTCTTCCCTTGTAGTAACCTTTTTTGCCATTTTGTCCTCCTCATATAATTACGTAATTAACTTAGAAAACTAAAACACAAATTCATTATAAAACAAGTATATTGATAAAACTACGGTAAATTTGATAAAAATACAAAAAATTAGATTCTGTTTTTGATAATAATTGTAAAAAAACTCGCCCTAAAGATTTTTATCTGTCCTAAAATCAGGACATATCTTTAAGGCGAGTTTTTATGATGTTAAATATGAATGTGATTATTTAACTAAATGCATCATGATTCGATTTGATCTGTTTATGAATTCGCTCATCTGTTCAGCTGAAAGAGGGTGGTTCTGGAGTACAGCGAGATCATAAAGCTGCTTACAGAAGTCATCTTTATATTCACTTTCAGTGTTGTCGATGAGGTAAGAAACGAGTTCGTTGTTTGTGTTAAGTACGAGAGTAGAATCGTTATCTAATCCCATATTGTCTGAACCCATTCCGTACATCTTCATCATTTCGTTGATACGACGGCTTTCCTCAGAAATATTAAGCATAGCTGAAACATCTTTGTTCTTGAATTTCTCAGCTTTTACTTTCAGCTTGTCGTTTCCAAGTGCAGACTTAAAGATTTCAGAGAGTCTTTCGTTTACTTTCTTCAGTTCTTCTTCGTTTGCCTCTTCAGTCAGAGAGTCCATAGTATCTGCATCGATTCTTAAGAACTTATACTTAGGGTTTCTGGCTTCAAGCTGTGAGATGAACTGAGTATCGATAACCTGATCCAGGATTACAGCGTTCATATCCTGCTCTTTGAAGAGAGCGATATAGGATCCCTGCTGAGTTGGATTTGTGACGTAGTATACAGGAGTTCTGTCGTCTTTTTCCTCTTCTGTTGTAGTATTCTCATCAACTACTTCAGATTCCTTCTCGCTTTCAGCTTCTTCAGACTCGTCTTTGATGAGAAGTTCTGGAAGAGTGATGTATTTGTCGTTCAAATCCTTGAAGAGGATATAGTCATTCATCTTGTCACAGAATTTGTTGTCGCGTAAGCATCCGTATTTTACAAATGGGCTGATATCATCCCAGTATTTCTCGTAGTTTTCATGCTCAGTCTTGCACAGACCTGTAAGCTTGTCTGCGACCTTTTTTGTGATGTAATCAGAAATCTTTGTAACGAAACCGTCATTCTGAAGTGCAGAACGAGAAACGTTAAGAGGTAAATCTGGGCAGTCGATTACACCCTTTAGAAGCATCAGGAATTCTGGAATGACTTCTTTGATGTTATCAGCGATAAATACCTGATTATTGTAAAGCTTAATAGTTCCCTCGAGAGATTCATACTGGTTTGAAATCTTAGGGAAGTAGAGGATACCCTTCAGTCTGAAAGGATAATCCATATTCAGATGAATCCAGAAGAGAGGCTCTTTGTAATCACGGAAGACTTTTCTGTAGAATTCCTTGTACTCATCATCTGTGCATTCTGAAGGTGCTTTGTTCCAAAGTGGGTTAGTGTCATTTAGAGGTTTAACTGCCTCTGGTACGAACTCCTCATCTTTATCCTTTAGTTCTTCCTGCTTCTTTGCGTTGTTCTCATCCACTTTCTTCTGCTCAGCTGTTTTGTTCAAATAGATGGCATAAGGCATGAATGAACAGTATTTTTCGATAATCTCTTTGATACGATATTCATTACAGAACTCGAGAACGTCTTCATTAATATGAAGAGTGATAGTAGTACCGAAAGTAGAACGAGTTCCATCGCTCATTTCGTAATCAGTACCGCCGTCACAAGTCCAGTGAACAGGAGTAGATCCCTCTTTATAAGAAAGAGAGTCTATTTCAACTGTATCAGCTACCATGAAGGCAGAGTAGAATCCGAGACCAAAATGCCCGATGATCTGCTCGCTATCAGCCTTGTCTTTGTATTTCTCGAGGAAATCAGTTGCTCCGGAAAAAGCAATCTGATTGATATACTTGTCCACCTCATCGGCTGTCATACCGATTCCGTTATCAGTGATAGTAAGTGTTTTATTTGTAGGATCACAGTCTACTAAAACTTCAGGAACGTATCCATTAGGGAGATCGAAATCGCCCATTACGTTTAGTTTCTTAAGTTTAGTGATTGCATCACATCCGTTTGAAATTAATTCTCTAAGGAAAATATCATGATCTGAATATAACCATTTTTTGATTACAGGGAAGATATTCTCGCTAGTAATAGATAGACTTCCTTTTTTGTTTGCCATAATATATGTCACTCCTTTCAACAGGTTTTATTTTAAGTCACTGATTTTTACAAGTCAATAAAAAATTAGCACTCTTTCAAAAAGAGTGCTAATAATTTAAACATATCTATGAAATTGTAGTTTTTATGCCTGTTTCTTAAGCTCTTCTTCCTGCTCAAGTTCTTTTTTCATATTACGAAGTGCGTTTGTAAGCATCATCTTAATACGGTTAAGCTGGTTTACTTCTGATGCACCTGGGTCGTAGTCGATAGCGACGATATTGGCATCAGGATGAAGTGTACGAATCTTTTTAATAACACCTTTACCTACAACGTGATTTGGCAGGCATCCAAACGGCTGTATACATATGATGTTCTTTGCGTTTGAGTGCATAAGTTCCATCATTTCTCCGGTCAAGAACCATCCTTCACCTGTCTGGTTTCCGAGAGATACGATAGGTGAAGCCATTTCTGCCAGATTCTCGATAGGAGATGGAGCGTCGAAGTTTGAACTCTTGTTAAACTCGTCTACAGCGTCTCTTCTCAACCATTCAAAGAAGCGTACTGTCATATTTGCTCTACGCTGAATCTTTTTTGATGTTCCGAGGTTTTCTGCCTTAAAGTTTGTGTTATAGAAACTGTATAGCAAGAAATCAGTCAAATCTGGTACTACAGCTTCAGCGCCTTCATGTTCGAGTAGTTTAGCGAGGTTATTGTTTGCTGCAGGGTGGAACTTGACGAGGATTTCTCCAACGATTCCGACTCTAGGTTTTACCAGGCCTGGTACAGTTTCGATGCGGTCGAAGTCACGGATGATTTCTCTACACATCTTCTTGTATTTTCTATGTGAAAGAATCTTTGTAGAAGAAACGAACTCGATAACTCGTTTTCTCCACATATCGTGAACTCTGTCTGTTTCACCTTTATGTAATTCATAAGGTCTCATTCGAAGAGTACATCTTAAGAAGATATCTCCAAAGATGAGAGCGTATAGAGCGTGCTGAAGGAGAGAAGGGGTAATCTTAAATCCTGAATTCTTCTCGAGTCCCTGTGCACTTAGAGAGATTACGGGTACATTTGAGTATCCTGCTTTATCTAAAGCTCTACGAATGAATCCGATGTAGTTTGATGCACGACATCCACCACCAGTCTGTGAGATGAGTAGAGCAGTACGGTCCATATCATACTTACCGCTCTTTACTGCGCTCATAAGCTGGCCGACTACGATAGTACTTGGATAGCAGGCATCGTTGTTTACAAAACGGAGTCCTGTGTCGACTGATTCTCTGGTAGGAATCTCAGGTACTACGATGTTGTAGCCGGCTGCGTTAAATGCAGGAGCGAGTAGCTCGAAATGGATAGGTGACATCTGAGGACAGAGGATAGTGTAGTTCTTCTTCATATCTTTTGTGAACTCTACTCTGTCGTAGTTTGAAGGAACGATCTTTCTGTTTCGTTTTTCTTCTTCTGAGAGCTTTTCCTTACGAACTCTGATAGCTGCGATGAGAGAACGGATTCGGATACGGGCGGCACCGAGGTTGTTTACTTCATCGATCTTTAAGCATGTATAAATCTTTCCGCTGTTGTTTAGGATATCCTTTACGCAGTCTGTTGTTACTGCATCCAGACCACAACCGAAAGAGTTAAGCTGGATGATATCCAGGTTATCGGTTTTCTTTACCAGGTTAGCGGCAGAGTACATTCTAGAGTGGAACATCCACTGATCCATAACGATTAGAGGTCTTTCGATTTCACCGAGATGAGAGATTGAATCCTCTGTGAGTACAGCCATTCCATAAGAGTTGATAACATCTGGTATTCCGTGGTTGATTTCTGGATCGATGTGATATGGACGACCGCAGAGTACGATACCGTGGCGACCTGTCTCTTTAAGGTACTGAAGAGTTTCTTCACCTTTTTTCTCCATATCGAGACGGAAGGCTCCCTGTTCTTTCCAACCCATATGAGCTGCGTGTTTTACATCACGTTCTGGAATGTTAAATTCTTCTTTAAATACCTTTACTAACTGGTCAGTCAGAATCTGTTCTGATGAAAAAGCGAGGAAAGGATTTAAGAATCGCATCTCTCCATTTGCGATTGCTTCTACGTTGTTCTTTATGTTTTCTGCATAAGAAGTAACGATAGGACAGTTGTAGTGGTTGTTTGCATCTGGAAATTCATTTCTCTCATATGGAACACATGGATAGAAGATGAAATCTACATCTTTGTTTATAAGCCACTGAACATGTCCGTGTGATAACTTCGCCGGATAGCATTCTGATTCACTTGGGATTGATTCAATACCGAGCTCGTAAATCTTTCTGTTAGAAAGAGGAGAAAGCTGTACTCTGAAACCAAGTTCTTTAAAGAATGTTGCCCAGAATGGGAAGTTCTCATATATGTTTAGTACTCTAGGAATACCTACAGTTCCACGAGGGGCATCCTCTTTACGAAGAGGTGGGTACTTAAATGTACGCTTAAGTTTGTATTCATATAGATTTGGAAGATTATCCTTGTTTTTTTCCAAACCTAATCCGCGCTCACATCTGTTTCCTGTTATAAACTGTCTTCCGTCGTTGAACTTGTTGATAGTAAGGAGACAGTGGTTATTACAGTGAGGACATCTATCGAGGCTTGTTTCAAAAGAAAGAGCTTTTAATTCCTCAAGAGGAAGCATAGTGGTGTGTGGTTCTATATGATATCTTTCCTTTGCAATCAGAGCAGCTCCGAAAGCACCCATAAGTCCAGCAATATCAGGTCGGATAACCTGTCTTTCGGATATTTTTTCGAAAGAACGGAGTACCGCGTTGTTATAGAATGTACCACCCTGAACTACGATGTGCTTTCCGAGATCCTTAGGGTCAGCGAGTTTGATAACCTTAAAGAGTGCGTTCTTTATTACTGAGTAAGCGAGACCGGAGGAGATATCTGCGACAGAAGCTCCTTCTTTCTGGGCCTGTTTTACTTTTGAGTTCATAAATACAGTACATCTGGTTCCGAGATCGATAGGATATTTTGCAAAAAGAGCCTCTTTTGCAAAGTCTTCCACTTTGTAATTTAGAGAATTCGCAAATGCCTGAATAAAAGAACCGCAACCTGATGAACATGATTCGTTTAGCTGAACAGAGTCAATAGTATTGTCTTTGACTTTCATAAACTTCATGTCCTGTCCGCCGATATCGAGAATGGTATCTACTTCTGGATCAAAGAATGAAGCAGCATAATAATGAGATACAGTTTCTACTTCACCTTCTTCGAGCTTCAGCGCAGATTTTAAGAGCGCTTCACCATAACCGGTAGAACATGAATGTACAATCTTTGCGTCATCTGGAAGTAGGGAGTAAATCTCTTCTATGCTGTGAATAGCAGTGGTAAGAGGGCTTCCGTTATTGCTTGAGTAGTAGGAATAAAGCAATTTTCCATCTTCGTCTATGAGCGCAAGTTTTGTAGTAGTAGAACCTGCGTCGATACCCAGATAAGCGTTTCCGTGGTAATTTGAAATATCAGATGTTTCGACATGTGCTTTTGCATGTCTTTCTTCGAATTCACTGTATTCTTCTTCTGTCTTAAAGAGTGGTTCGAGACGTGCTACTTCAAACTCCATCTTTATATCATGAGAAAGCTCTTCGAGGAGAGCGTTAATATCCTTAGTTTCATTTTCTTTATAAGAAAGAGCTGAACCTATTGCAGCAAACAAATGAGAATTGTTTGGAATAATAGTATGTTCTTCATCAAGTTTTAAAGTACGTATGAAAGTCTCACGTAGCTGATCGAGGAAATGAAGCGGACCACCCAGGAACGCAACATGTCCTTTGATAGGCTTACCCTGTGCCAGACCGGAGATAGTCTGGTTACATACAGCCTGAAAAATAGAAGCTGCCAAATCTTCCTTTGTAGCTCCCTCATTGATAAGTGGCTGAATATCAGTCTTTGCGAATACACCGCATCTGGATGCGATAGTATATAGTTCTTTATAGTCTTTTGCGTATTCGTTTAATCCCGGTGCATCTGTCTGAAGCAGAGATGCCATCTGGTCTATAAAAGAACCTGTACCACCGGCACAGATACCATTCATACGCTGTTCAACGTTTCCGTTTTCAAAATAAATAATCTTTGCGTCCTCACCACCTAGCTCGATAGCGACATCTGTCTGTGGAGCGTAGTGAGAAAGGGCAGTAGAAACTGCGATTACTTCCTGTACAAAAGAAATCCCAAGGTGCTTTGCGAGAGTCAGACCACCTGAACCTGTAATGATAGGGGCAATAGTTACATCGCCGGTGATTGCATATGCTTTCTGCACCAGACTGTGAAGCGTTTCTCTGATGTTTGCATAATGTCTTTCGTAATCAGAAAAAACTAACTTATCGTCAGGATCGAGTATGGCTACCTTTACAGTAGTAGAACCTATGTCTATACCCATTTTGTATAACTTTTTTTCTGCCATAAAATAAAAATCCTTTCGAATAATTTCATAAGTACAAATATGTTATTCATATTTGCTCAGCAATCGTTTATTATATTTTCTTTTCCTATTAAAAACAATAGAAAAAATATATAAAAATCTTTATTGCGGTTAAATATTGTTTTTTGTAAAAATCACGAGCGAAACTGATTTGTTTTTTTATAGGCTTGTTGGTATAATATCAAAATGGATTTTTATGATAGGAGAATTATATGTGGGATAAACTAGAAAGAAAGTTTGGCAAATTTGCCATTCCGAGACTTATGAACTACATTATCGGATGTTATATTCTGGGATATGTTTTTGTCATATTCAAGATGCTTACCGGTATTGATTTTCTCTCGTATATGACCTTGGATATTTATCAGGCCACTCATATTACAAACGGTTTTCCTATACCGCAGGTTTGGAGGTTTGTAACATGGCTTGTTATTCCACCTGATTATAATCTACTCTTCGGTGTTATCATGATGATTTTTTACTGGCAACTTGGTACTGCACTGGAGAGAACCTGGGGTACGTTTAGATTTAATTGTTATCTTATAGGTGGTATAATATTTAACATCATCGGTGCGCTTATTCTGTATCTGGCTACAGGTGGAGATGTACTGAATTCACTAGTTGTTAGTATGCTGTTTAGTACTAACTATATTAACCTTTCTATTTTCTTGGCATATGCTTTATGCTATCCGGAAATGGTTATCTATCTGTATTTCGTTATTCCAATCAAAATGAAATATCTGGCAGCTGTTTGGGGTGGACTTACTATCTTTAGCTTCTTACAGGGCAATATAGCTATAAAGATTCAGATTGTTACATCTGTATTGAATTTCTTGATTTACTATATTACTACCAGAGATTTCTACAGAGTATCTCCAAAAGAGAAACATAGAAAGACGAAGTTTAAGAAAGCGTACAAAGCGAATACGGATTCGACTGTACCAAAGCATAAGTGCTGTATTTGTGGTCGTACAGACCTGTCAAATCCAGAATTACAGTTTAGATTCTGTTCTAAATGTAATGGCAATTATGAGTATTGCTCGGATCATCTTTTTACACATGTCCATAAAGAATAATTATTATTATTTTTTACATATAAAATAAACTAGAAGGAACTATAAACAAATGGAAGAAAGAACAAAGAATTTTATTGAACAGGAAATCGATAAAGACCTTGCAGAGGGCGTATACGATCACGTTGTGACACGTTTCCCTCCTGAACCAAATGGTTATCTCCATATTGGACACGCAAAGTCTATCATCCTGAATTCAGGACTCGCTGAGGAATATAATGGTGTATTCAATATGCGTTTCGATGATACAAACCCTACTAAAGAAAAATCAGAGTTCGTAGATTCTATTATCTCTGATATCAAATGGTTGGGAGCTGATTTTGGCGATAAGATTCACTATGCATCAGATTATTTTGATGTAATGTATGACAAGGCTGTTCTTTTGATTAAAAAGGGACTTGCTTATGCTTCAGATCTGAATGCTGATCAGATTAGAGAATACAGAGGAACATTAACTGAACCGGGAAAGGATGATCCTAACAGAAATCGTCCGATTGAAGAGTCTCTTCAGATCTTTAGTGATATGAAAGACGGTAAATATGAAGATGGTGCGGTAGTTCTTCGTGCAAAGATTGATATGGCATCACCTAATATCAACATGAGAGATCCTATTCTCTACAGAGTAGCTCACAAGACTCATGTTAGAACAGGAGACAAGTGGTGTATCTATCCTATGTATGATTTCGCTCATCCTATCGAGGATGCTATGGAAGGTATCACACATTCTATTTGTACTCTTGAGTTTGAAGATCATAGACCTCTTTATGATTGGGTCGTTGACAATACAGAGTGGGAAAATCCACCTAGACAGATTGAATTTGCGAAGCTATATCTCACAAATGTAGTAACAGGAAAGAGATATATCAAAAAGCTTGTAGAAGATGGAATAGTAGATGGCTGGGATGATCCTAGACTCGTATCTATCGCAGGACTGAAGCGCAGAGGATTCACACCTGAATCTATTCGAAACTTCGTAAATCTCCTCGGTATTACAAAGAGCAATGCATCAGCTGATTATGCAATGCTTGAATATTGTGTTCGAGAAGATTTAAAGCCAAAGGATAAGCGAGTTATGGCTATCCTTCATCCATTAAAGCTGGTTATCGACAACTATCCAGAAGGACAGGAAGAGATGCTTACTATCTCTAACAATGTCGAGAATCCGGAGTTGGGTGAGAGAGAAGTTCCATTCTCTAGAGAGCTTTATATTGAGAGAGACGATTTCATGGTAGAACCACCAAAGAAATATAGACGTCTCTATCCTGGAAATGAAGTAAGACTTATGAATGCTTACTTTATTACATGTACAGGTTTTGATACAGATGAAGATGGAAATGTTACTTGCGTTCATGCGACTTACGATCCAGAAAGCCGCGGAGGCGAAAGTCCAGACGGACGTAAAGTGAAGGGTACCATCCACTGGGTATCTGCCCCTACTGCTGTAAAAGCAGAAGTACGTCAGTATGAAAATCTAGTAAACGAAGAGCTTGGAGTATATAATGAGGACGGTACTATTAATTTGAATCCAAATTCAAAGACTGTTCTTAAAGACTGTATGATTGAGCCATGTGTAGCAGGTTCAAAGGCGTACGACGGATTCCAGTTCGTTCGAGATGGCTTCTATGTTGTTGACTCAAAGGATTCTACAGAAGATGCTTTAGTATTTAACAGAGTTGTATCTTTAAAGAGTAGTTACAAACTTCCTACAGATACTAAATAATACTCCATTAAAGTTAGTTAGGAGATAATAATGAATTTATTTGCAGGACTTGAGAAATTCGGTTTTTCCGGGGAAGAGAAACTGGATATTACCAAGGAAGAGAAAACGACGAGAAAGAGAGATGAGGCACAGGCTGCTCCAAAGAAGCAGGTAGAAGAGAAGGATTTCCTCCTCGACAAAAAAATCAAGTGCCCAGTCTGTGACAAGATTGTTGTTGCAAAACAGGTTAAGTCAGGAAAAATGAGACTCGTTGCACAGGACGATGACTTACGTCCTAAGTATGCGAGTGGAATCGATCCGGTTAAATATGATGTTATCGCATGCCCTAATTGTGGTCATGCTGCATTCCTTAAATCTTTTGAACACCTTTCAGCTACACAGATCAGACTTATTAAAGAAGGGGTGGCTTCTAAATTTACTCCGGTAGAAGAGAAGCCTGTCGAGACATATTCATATGACAAAGCTTTGGAAAGATACAAGCTTGCATTGGTTACTGCTTTATCCAGAAGAGCAAAACTTTCCGAGAAATCATATTTATGTCTTAAGATTTCCTGGTTGCTTCGATCACAGATTGAAACTATGCCAGAAGGAACAGATGAGGAAAAAGCAAAAAAGAAAGCAAAAGTTGACGAATATAATGGTTTTTACAGACAGGCCTTTGATGGCTTCATAAAAGCTATGAGTTCTGAAATGCCTCCATATTATGGTATTCAGACTTCTACACTCGAATACATGCTTTCTAATATGGCGTTATATTTCAAAGAATATGATGTCGCTACGAAGCTTGTTGGAAATCTGATCAGCAGCGCAGCTACGCCTGCTAGAATCAAGGATAAATCTAGGGATTTAAAGGATAAGATTCTTGAAGCAAAAAAGACTGCTGCTGAAGGAAACAAGCAGTAATCCATGTGTTCGAAACCATCCACATGTAAATTAAAACTAAGGAGACAATTTAATAATGAAAAAGAAGACTTTATTTTTGACACAGGGAGCTATGATAGCTGCGCTCTACGTAGTTCTTACTGTATTTGTTGCGGCTTTTAACCTCGCAAGTGGTGCTGTTCAGGTTAGAATTTCTGAAGCACTTACTATTTTACCTGTGTTTACACCGGCTGCGATTCCTGGACTTTTCCTGGGATGTGTTATTTCAAACATCATCATAGGTGGTGCTATCTGGGATATTATTTTCGGTAGTTTAACAACTCTGATTGCAGCTGTTTGTACTTATATGCTTAGAAAGACAAAGGTCCTCTATATGGTACCTCCGGTTCTTTTTAATGCTATTATTATTCCATTTGTACTTATGTTTGCTTATGGATCAAAAGATGCCTACTGGTTTATGTTTGCAACAGTAGGTGCGGGGGAACTTATTTCTGTATTTATTTTTGGATTCATCCTTAAGAAAGCGATTGATCCGATTAAAAATAAATTAATGTTTGCATAATAATTTTATTGCGTAGAAAAGGAAGGGAAACATGAAAACAATTCTCGAGCTTATCACAGAGGAAATGAGAAGAGGATTTACAGAGGCTGGTTATGATGAAAAATTCGCCGTATGTACACTCTCTAATCGTCCTGATCTCTGTGAGTATCAGTGTAACGGTGCTTTGACCGCTGCAAAACAGTATCACAAGAATCCTATGGATATTGCTACTGAAGTTGTTGAGAAAATCTCATCAAGCAATATTTTTTCAGTAGCTGAAGCTGTCCGACCAGGATTCATCAACCTTAAACTTCAGGGTGCATTCTTAGGTGATTTTGTTGATGCAATGCGAAGAGACCGAGAGAGAATGGGTTATGACAAAGTTTCAACTCCTAAGACTATATTTGTAGATTACGGCGGACCTAACGTAGCTAAACCTCTTCATGTAGGACATCTTCGTGCTGCTGTAATCGGTGAATCAGTAAAGAGAATCATCAAATTTGCTGGTAATGAAGCTATAGGTGATATTCACCTTGGAGATTGGGGAACACAGCTTGGACAGATCATCTGTGAACTTCAGGATAGAAAGCCTGATTTGGTTTACTTTGATCCTGATTACACAGGTGAGTATCCAGAAGAATCTCCATTCACTATTTCTGAGCTTGAGGAAATCTATCCTGCAGGTTCAAAGAAATCAAAGGAAGATGAAGAATTCCATAAGAGAGCACTTGAAGCTACATATCAGCTTCAGACTGGACATAGAGGATACACACAGCTCTTTAAGCATATCATCGATGTTTCTGTAAATGATATGAGAAAAATCTATGACAGACTTAATGTTCATTTTGAACTTTGGAAGGGTGAAGCAGATACACGTGACATCATTCCGGGTATGATTGACAAGATGAAAGAGCAGGGCCTCGTATATGAAAGTAACGGAGCTCTCGTTATGGATACTAACGAGCCGGGTGACAAGGTTGAAATGCCACCTCTTATGATTCTTAAGTCAGACGGTGCTACAAACTATAACACAACTGACCTCGGAACTTTGGTTTGGAGAATGGATGATTACCATGCTGATGAAGTTTACTATGTAGTAGATAAGCGTCAGGATCTGCATTTCGTACAGCTCTTTAGAGCAGCAAAAAAATCTGGAATTTGTGGACCAAACGTATATCTCGAGTTCATCGGTTTCGGTACTATGAACGGTAAAGATGGTAAGCCATTCAAGACTAGAACTGGTGGTGTAATGCGTCTTGAGTCTCTGCTTAATGATATTGATGCTCAGATGTATGAGAAGATTAAGACAAATGAAGATATTCCTGAAGAAGAGGCTAGAGATACCGCTCACAAGGTTTGTGTCGCAGCTATTAAGTATGGAGATCTTTCTAACCAGTCTACAAAGGATTATGTATTCGACCTCGATAGATTTACTTCATTTGAAGGTAATACAGGCCCTTACATCCTTTACACAATCGTACGTATCAAGTCTATCTTGAGAAAATACGCAGAAGTTGAAAATGGAAAGAGTGCATCTAAGGTTGCAGAACCTACTAGCGAAAGTGAGAAGAATCTCATGCTTATTCTTTCCAGATTCTCAGAAGTTATGAAGACAGCATATGATGAAAAAGCACCTCACAAGATTTGTGCTTTTGTATATAGTGTATGTGATGCATTCAATCACTTCTACCATGCAAACAAGATTCTTGGAATAGAAGACAAGGATTTGGAAGCTCAGTATATCAGCCTCCTCGAGGTTACTGAGAGAGTGCTTCTGTGCTGTATAGATCTGTTAGGTTTTGAAGCACCGGAACGTATGTAATTTAATATCTATATAGGGTATAGTCTCGCAATTTTTATTGCGGGATTTTGCCCGTTATATAGAAATGCTAGAAAGAAGGTTTTATTTTGACAAAGATTGATATTATTTCCGGATTTCTTGGGGCCGGAAAAACTACTTTGATTAAAAAGCTCGTTTCTGAAGCTATTAAAAATGAAAAAGTAGTTCTTATCGAAAATGAATTTGGGGAAGTCGGTATCGACGGAGGATTTTTGAAAGATGCCGGTATTCAGATAACTGAGATGAATTCAGGCTGTATCTGCTGTACTTTGGTGGGTGATTTTGCGAAGAATTTAAAAGAGGTTCTCGATAAATTCTCTCCAGATCGAGTTATTATTGAACCTTCAGGAGTAGGTAAACTTTCTGATGTTATGGCTTCTGTCATTGAGATGGAAGAAGAGGAAGATGTAAAGCTTAATGCTCTCGTTACAGTTGTAAATGTAAAGAAGGCAAAGAAGCAGATGAAGGGCTTCGGCGAATTCTTCAACAACCAGATTGAATTTGCAACTACTGTAATCTTAAGTAGAGCTGATGAAGCTGACGTCGAAACTATTAAAGAAGTAGTAAATATCATTCGTGAGAAAAATGAAAAAGCTCTCATCGTTACAACTTCATTAAATCAGCTTACAGGAGAGAAAATCCTCAATGCAATCGAAGGAAAAGATACTCTTCAGGTAAGTATTGAAGCTATGAAGCAGCATGAGGCTGATCATGAAGCTCATGAACATGAACATCATCACCATGATCATGACCATGAAGAACATGAGCATCATCACGATCATGACCATGAAGAACATGAGCATCATCACGATCATGATCATGAAGAACACGAACATCATCATGAACACGAACACGAACATGAACATCACCATCATGAGCATGATGAGAACTGTACATGTGGATGCCATGATCATCACCATCATCATGCAGATGATATTTTTGAAAGCTTTGGCAGAGAAACACCAAAGGTATTCAAGAGAGATGAAATTGAGAAGGCTTTAAAGGAATTAGTTGAAAACGAAGAGTATGGTATAGTACTTCGTTCAAAAGGAATGGTTCCTTCAGACGATGGGACATGGATTTATTTTGATTTCGTCGATGGCGATTTCGAACTTAGATCTGGTCAGCCAGATGTAACTGGCCGAATTGTAGTAATTGGTTCTGAACTTAATGAAGACAAGATTGTCGAGTTGTTCGGATTGTAATATTAAGGAGTAACACAATGCAGGAAATACCTGTATATATATTAACTGGTTTCATGGATAGTGGAAAGACTACCATGATTCTTGATACATTGGTAAATAATGGTTTTGCTGAGGATATGGATAGTGTACTCATCCTTTCTTGTGAAGATGGTGATGTAGAATACACACAGGAAGACCTCGACAAAATTCATGGTAAGGTTGTCTACTTTGAGGAAGAAGATGAATTCTTTGATGTGGACAAATTATCCGGCCTCGATAAAGAGTATCTTCCAGATGCTATCTTTATCGAATATAATGGAACTTGGGAGACAGACAGACTTTATGCAAAAGGATCTCTCCCAGAGAATTGGACTATCGTACAGTCACTCGCTACAGTAGATGCTAATACTTTTGAGATGTATATGCTGAACATGAGAGCGATGATGACTGAGCAGATAAAGAGGGCAGAGGTAATCTTTTTTAACCGTTGTAATGCAAATACAAATAAGGCTAAATTCAGAGCTTCTGTAAAAGCAATTAATAGACCGGCACAGCTCGTATATATGAGAGAAGACGGTTCTATAGATCAGTCTGAGGAAGAACTTCCATTTGACATCACAAAGGATGAAATCGAAATCACTGATGCTGATTATGCTTTGTGGTTTATGGATTGTATGGATAATCCAAAGAAATATAATGGAAAGACTGTTTCATTTACTGGTCTGGTTTATAATCCTACTGACGGAGACGGTAAACTGAAGCCGGGAGTTATCGTTCCCGGTAGATTTGCTATGACATGTTGTGTCGAGGATATTCAGTTCCTAGGTATGAAATGTAAGTATGCCGATGCAGCTAGCATTGAACATAAATCATGGGTTAAAATTAAGGCTAAAATTAAGAATGAATTTGCCCGTGAATACAAGGGAAAGGGACCTGTACTTTATCCTATTTCTCTTGAACCAACTGATAAACCGGAAGATGAACTGGTTTATTTTAACTAATCTTTTTTGTGTAAGGAGGGGGATATAAAAATGTTCAAGATTGTGAAGAAAGAACAGCTTGCGGACAAGATTTATCTTATGGACATCGAAGCACCGCTTATCGCTGAATCATGTCTTCCTGGTCAGTTTATTATCACTAAGGTTGATGATGTGGCTGAGCGTATTCCGCTTACGATTTGTGATTATGATAAAGCGTCAGGTACTATCACAATCGTATTCCAGGTTGTAGGTGCTTCCACACTTAGAATGTTGGATTTGAATGAAGGAGATTCTTTTAGAGATGTGGCAGGCCCACTTGGAAATCCTTCTGATTTATGTATCGAAGCTGATCTCGATGAGATTAAGAAGAAAAATATCGTATTTATAGCAGGTGGTGTAGGAACAGCTCCAGTTTATCCACAGGTTAAATGGCTCAAGGAACATGGTGTAAATACAACCGTTATCATGGGTTCCAGAAACAAAGACTTATTATTTTTTGTAGATAAGATGAAAGAAGTAGCTACAGATTTATATGTAACTACAGATGATGGCTCTTATGGATTCCATGGAATGGGAACTGATCAGTTACAGGCCCTCTATGATGAAGGAAAGAAATTTGATCATTGCGTAGCTATCGGACCTATGATTATGATGAAGTTTGTTTGCAAACTTACTGAGAAACTTGGTATTCCTACTGTAGTTTCCATGAACCCTATTATGGTCGATGGAACTGGTATGTGTGGAGCTTGCAGACTTATCGTAGGTGATGAGGTTAGATTCGCATGTGTAGACGGTCCAGAATTTGACGGACACAAGGTAGACTTTGACTTGGCTATGAAGAGACAGGCACAGTATAAGACTGAAGAAGGCAGAAAGCTTTTGGAACTTCAGGAAGGTGACACTCATCATGGCGGTTGTGGTAACTGTGGAGGTGACAAATAATGGACGTATTAAAGAGAGTACCGATTGCAGAGCAGAAACCTGAAGTTCGTGCAAAGAACTTCGATGAAGTTTGTTTAGGATATACAGAGGATGAAGCTGTAGAAGAAGCAGGAAGATGCTTGAATTGTAAGAATCCTCGTTGTGTAGGCGGTTGTCCTGTTTCTATTAATATACCTGCTTTTATTGAAGAGGTAAAAAACAGAAACTTTGAGCGCGCTTATGAGATTATCTCAGAATCTAGTGCATTGCCTGCTGTTTGTGGACGTGTTTGCCCACAGGAAACACAGTGTGAAGGCGTTTGTGTACGTGGAATCAAAGGTGAACCTGTTGCTATAGGTAAATTGGAAAGATTCGTAGCTGATTGGGCTAGAAAAAATGGAATCTCTCCAAAGAAGGCAGAGACAAAGAATGGTCACAAGGTAGCTGTTATCGGTGCCGGACCTTCTGGACTTACTTGTGCCGGAGACCTTGCAAAGGAAGGCTATGATGTAACTATTTTTGAAGCTCTTCACGAGGCTGGTGGTGTTCTGGTATATGGTATTCCAGAATTCCGTCTTCCAAAAGACGAAGTAGTTGCACATGAAGTTGAGAACGTACGTGCTCTCGGTGTTACTATTGATACTGATGTTATTATTGGAAAAACACTTACCGTCGATCAGCTTTTAAATGAAAAAGGATTTGAAGCTGTATTCATCGGATCAGGAGCAGGTCTTCCTAGATTTATGAATATACCTGGTGAACAGCTGAACGGTGTTTTTTCAGCAAATGAATTCTTGACCAGAAATAACCTAATGAAAGCTTTTAAAGATCAGGATACACCTATCTTTAGAGGAAAGAAGGTTGTAGTCGTAGGTGGTGGTAACGTAGCTATGGATGCTGCCAGAACTGCACTTCGACTTGGTGCGGAAGTACATGTTGTCTATAGACGTAGTATGGAAGAACTTCCTGCTCGTAGAGAAGAAGTACATCATGCAGAAGAAGAGGGAATCATCTTCGATCTGCTTCAGAATCCGGTTGAAGTACTCGGAAACGAGGAAGGCTGGGTTAAAGGCGTAAAGCTTATTAAGATGGAACTGGGTGAACCAGATGATTCTGGCAGACGCAGACCTGTAGAAATTCCTGGAAGTGAATATGAGATTGATTGTGATACAGTAATCATGTCACTGGGAACTTCTCCAAACCCACTTATTTCTTCTACAACAGATGGTCTTGATATTAATCGTAGAGGTTGTATCATCGCCAAGGAAGAAAATGGTGAAACATCAAAGAAGGGTGTCTTCGCAGGTGGAGATGCCGTTACCGGTGCAGCCACAGTTATTTTAGCTATGGGTGCCGGTAAAGCAGCTGCAAAGGGTATTATGGATTATTTTGCAGCTAAATAATTGACCTAAAAATATGACATGACAGAATGGGAGAGAAAGAGTTTTGAAAAGGAGAATCTGGAAAATTTCAGAAGATAGGTTTGACGATGTTAAACCAGAACTAAATATTTCCCCTTCTGTCGTAGAATTAGATGGTAATGAGGAGCAGTCTATCACTGGCTCCTTTACCATCAGTTCTACAAATAATACAGATATAAAGGGATTTGTATATTCATCAAGTCCATATGTTATTTGTGATAATCCTACTTTTGAGGGAAAGAATGTAGTTATATCTTTCCATACAAATACTAAATCATTTACACATACAGACTCTTTGGAGGGCTGTTTTGATATTGTCTATAATATGGGAGAGGTATCTGTCCCATTTAAATTTACGTTCAATCTTTCTCCATTAGTTTCTTCAATAGGAGAGATAAAGACTCTTTCTGATTTTGGAAAGCTTTGTGAAGTTAATTTTCATGAAGGTTTGGCATTATTTAGAACCAGAGCATTTGAACGTTTTATAAATAAAGAATCTAATGATATCCGTGTATTATACAAAGGATATTCTAAAGCTGTACCATCTGGAATCAATCTGCAGCATTTTCTGGAAGAAGTAAAACTGAATACAAAGCTTACATATTCTCTGGATCAGGAGAAAATCGAATTTGCTGATATTATGGATGATCAGAGAGGGAATATTAATATTACCAGATCGAGTTGGGGTAAACTGGATATATTTATCTCAACTGATGCACCGTTTATAGATTTGCCTCTTCGTAGAATTACTGATGCTGAATTCCTGGGTAGAGAGTATGATTATAATTTCTATATTCGAACTGATAAGATGCATCAGGGAAAAAATCGTGGTGAGATAAAATTCTATGATGGATGTTCTTATAAATCAGTTTTTATAGAAGCGAATATTCTCGATGAAGACTTGCCTATTAGAAAGTTAAGCCTCAGAAAGAAAAAAATTAGATGTGAAATCTTTAGAGATTTAATAGCTTACAGAACTGGAAATTTGGGAATCAGTTCTTTCTGCAAGAAATTATATGATAATTTAATTATCTCATTTAAGATTGATGAGACTGAGTCTAATATTAATGACACCGCTATCTACTTTGATGAGAATGGAAAGATTCATGAGAGAAAAGAAGATAAGTGGAATCTGGATTTTGATAGAAAGACTAATACAGATGAGGAAGAATATATTTCATATAGACTTCCTGTATTGGATAGATTATTACTCGCACATGCGAGAATCTTAAACAGTGAGAGACAGAAAGCTCTCTGGCTGATTAGAGATTTAAAGGTTGATATTAAAGATCATTTTGGTTTTGAGTGGGCTTATCTGTTATATCTATGTATTTTGATAGATCCGGATGAGCATTACCAGGAGAAACTGACTGATGAGATAGAGAAGATATTTAGAAAGAATTCTGAGGATCTGCGTATCTTTGTATTCCTTTTATATCTTAGAAAAGAATATGTAGAAGATCCTGCCAGAAAGCTCAAAGATATAAAGCAGTGGGTGAATTCGGGATATAAATCTCCGCTTTTATTAGAAGAAGCTTTAGATGTATTTAAGCTGCACCCTTACTTGTTACAGTCGTTTGATGACTTTGTTATATCTGTACTTAATTTTGCACAGAAGAATAAATCGCTTAATTCAGATATTGTAACTTTATTGCCGGAGTTACTCAGAGCTGAGAATACATTTAATCCGTTAATCTTTAAGATTATTTCTCATGCTTATGATTATGATAAATCCATGGATTTATTAGAGGTTATCATTTCATATCTTATAAAGAATGAATGTTTTACAAAGAAATATTCAAAATGGTACCGCAGAGGTATCGAAGAAGGTATAAATGTTTCAGGTTTATATGAGGCATATATTAATTCTCTTCCTTTGGATAGTGTAGAGGATTTGCCGGAATCTGTACTTCTTTATTTTAGATATCCTAGCTCTCTCACCAGAGAGAGAAAGGCATATCTCTATGTTTCTGTGATTAGCAGTCAATACAAGCATCCGAGAATATATAGAGAATATCTTCCAGATATTGAAAGTTTTGCTCTCGCTGAGATGCAGCAGGAACGTATAGATGATAATCTATCTATCATCTATCAGGAGATGATGGATCATAATCATAATTTTGCGGCTTTTTCTGAACTGGTGGTTCCGTTTTTGTTCATTCAGCGTATTGCAGTAATGAGAGAAGAAGCTACACAGATTATCCTATATCAGGATTGTTATCGTAAAGCTGTAGTAGCACCATTGGTAAATCATATTGCTTATGTGCCTATTACTGATAAGAATTATCGTATATTTCTCGTGGATATGGATGGAACAGTTCATAGTGACAGGGAACTTTATGTGCTTGATCCGATAATTCGTATTGATACAGAAGATGGTATGCTACCTGAAAAGTATACCTATTCAGTACCGGCTATGCTTTATAATCTGACACGTGAAGAGAATGATTATTCCTTTACGGAAAAAGATATTCCGTTTATTGAATCTATATTTAATAATAGCGAATTTGACTCAGAATTCTTACTTAGAAAGTATCCTGAGATGTATAAGCTATTAAAGGCTTCGCTAAAGGAAGATGTCATCCTGTCTTATATTTGGACACGTAGAAACAAACTTTCATTGCCTAAAGAGATAGTTAGTGAAGTCGTATCATATGCAATTCGTACAGGAAAATACGAAGAGGTGTATGAATATATTAAGATGGTTGATGCTTCAAGTTGTAATCATGATTTACTACTGGCTTTAGTAAATTATATGATTGTTTATTTTGAATTTGCATCAGTTGATACGCTTATAGTTTTAGCATCAGAACTTCTGATGAAGGGATATGCTTCACAGAACAGTATTTCTTATTTGCAGAAGTATTATGCTGGCTCTACAGAGTGCATGTTAAAGATTTTCGCTCTGGGATTTGAGAGTGATGTAAAAGTTCAGGGTTTTGCTGAGAGACTGGTTCTTCAGATGATATATACTTCATACAATAAGGAATTTCCGGAAGCTTTGTTTAAAGTATTTCTCAGTGAATATAAGAACAAGATGGTAAAGGAAGCCTTTCTGACATTCTGGGCTAGAGAGTATATCCTGAAAGACGCAGAAGTCCCTGAGACTTTTATGAATGAACTATATAGAGCTGTAGTTTTGGATGATAATGTGAATGACAGTATGAGAATCGCACTTATCAAATATCTCTGTAATGCGCCAGAGCTCAGCCGGGAGGAGATTTCTGTTCTCGATAAATATTTGAGATATTATATCTCGAGAAATATCAGATTTTCTTTCTTTAAAAATGCGCCAAAAGGTCTGGTTATCAAATATCATTTGAATGACAGATCATTTATCAGTTTGAGCTTTAAACCTTCATCCAGATTGTTTATTAAGCTCAAGAAAAATGACGAGGAAGAGTATATTCTTCCTATGCCAGAAGTTTATTCTGGATTATATAATCACTCATTTGCCCTATTTACAGGCGATGTTATTAACTATTCTATCCTTGAAGGCAAGAAAGATGGAAAAGTGATAAAGACTGGAGTTCTGTCTGGACCAGATTATTTTGAAAAAGATGAAGAAGGACGATTTGATCGTTTGAACTACATGAAATACGCAATTATTTTGGGTAATCAGAAGGAATTAAAAGACGCAGTTTCTTCCTATGGCTATCTGGATATAATGACGAAGAATTTATTCACTGGTTTATAAGTGGGAGAGTGAATTTTGGAAGGTATTTATTTCGGAATTGATTTAGGAATAAAAAATACAATAGTGAGTTATTATAGTGCTTCCATGAATGAACCTGGCAGCGTAAGTATGGTTATGGGAAGTGAAGAGTACCAGATACCGACATGTCTCGCAAAGCGCAAAGGCTTAGACCAGTGGTTTTATGGTAAAGAGGCAAAGAATCTAATCAGTGCCGGTGATGCCTGTGAAGCTACTGATCTGTTTAATAATGCACTAATGAATAGTGATATTGAGCTGGATGGCAAGATTTATTCAGCCCGAGATCTCTTGACTATATTTATTAAACATTTACTTGAAGTCTCAGGTATGCCTGTAGCTTCAGAAAGTGTATTAAAGCTGGTTATTACAGTTCCATCTCTCTCACTTGATATAGCTGAGATGTGTTCTATTATTTGTAAGAAACTCTCTATATCAGAAGAGAAACTTCTGGTGATAGACCATATGGAAGCTTTTTACTACTATGCGCTAAATCAGGAACCCGGAACTTTTATGCATGATGTTCTTCTGTTGGATTGTGATAGCCAGGACTTGAAATATACTTTTTTAAGTCTGGACAGACATACAACACCGATTACGGCGAAATTAAACTCCGGTACAGATAAACTCGGTTCTGGAAAAAAAGATGAATCGCTCCTGAGTGTGCTTCGAGTATTATTAAAAGAGACTTTAGTTTCTAGTGTATACCTCGTAGGAGATGGATTTGATGGCGGCTGGATGAAAGAGTCGATGGAGTATCTACTTGATAAACGTAGAGTGTTTATCGGAAAGAATCTCTATTCAAAGGGCGCCTGCTTTTGCGGTCGAGTAAAGAATGAAGACTGTGATTTTAACTATATTTATATAGGCTCTAATGAATTAAAGCTAAACCTGTCTCTGAAAGTGAATGATGAAAATAAGATGGTGATTTATACCATCCTCGAAGCTGGTGAAAGCTGGTTTCAGAGTCAGGGAGAGTGTGAAGTCATCCTGTTTGGCTCAAAAGAGATAGAGTTCTGGATTCAAAGACCGGAAAGTCGTACAGCAACTATTGAAAAGCTTTTATTAGAAGGACTTCCTGATAGAGAAGAGGGGACAACCCGACTTAGAATTTCAGTGAAGGCTCTTTCTGATACTAAAGTCGAAGTTGAAATCAAAGATATGGGATTTGGTGAAATAGCACCTGGTTCAGGTAGAACTTTTTCCCATGTTATTGAGTTAAAGGAGGAAGCATAATGGGTGATTTAATATTATGTAAGATACCTCTCGCTGGAACTCCTTATTATCTGGAAGACTTTGGAATAAATATTTATTCTCTGGAAGAGTTATCTCATCTAGCTTTTAAGCATTCGGACATGATTTCAGAAGATATTATGACTTCTGATTTTACTGATTGGATAGAGAGTGAATTACATCTGGATTCTTTAAAGAGAGAATTAAACGATTTGATTGCAGAGGGAGCATCCCTTCATATTTTTATGGGAAGACTGCTTTCAAACTGTGGTTATCTCACTGAAGCTGATTTAAAGAAGACGATGGAGAGAATATCGGCTTTAGAGAATAAAAGTGAAGCAGAAATACGAAAGATTAGAGCAGATAGGCTTCTAAATACAGACAGGCTTTCTGATGCTGTTTTAGAATATACGGCTATACTTGAAGACAGAAAGCATCTTAAGCTTTCAAATGTATCCGAAGGTGATGTGTTCTATAATCTGGGAGTTTGTTATTCTCGAATGTTCTTCTTTGAGGAAGCTAGAGAATGTTTTAATATCGCATACGAGAAAAACAGAAAGACTGAAGCTATAAAGGCAGTATTGTATGTCGATTTACTTACAAAGAATGAAGAAGATTTTAAGAATATCGTAAATAAATATCTGATTCCACCTGATTTGGTTGAAGAAGTTAATGAGACATTTGATAAAGAAGATGATTCAAATCAGATTACTTCTTTTAAGACCAGAGTGGATGCGGTCTATGAAAAAGACCCTATGTCTCTTTCATCACTAGTTGGAATCTGGGAAAATGAATACGAGAAGAATAGTGGTATCTAGTTGAGAACAGGGGAGATTTATGTTTGGATTTGGTAAGAAGAAAAAAAGCATTTCTCTAGATCAGGCGTTTGATAAGACTATTGAAGAAATCAATAATCTGGACGATTGGGATGATCCAAAGAAACTGGAGCGTTATATCTTAGATTCCTGTGAACAGATAGTTTCAAATACAAAGGAACTGGAAGCAGAGAAGAAAGAATATCGTGTCGTTACTGAATATCTTAAGGATATCGAAATCCTGGAAAATATGCCTGATGATGAGCGTTCAAACCTTAAAGTTCTGGCAGGAAAGATAGTTGAGCTTTCACGTTCTAGAGTTAGTTTTGAACAGAGAGAACGTCGTATTTCGGATGAGAATTATTCTCTCATGGAAGAGAATGAGGATGAAATCGTCGGTACGATTGAGAGATTAAAAGCAAATGAAGCATATCAGAATTCTTTAGAGAAGGATATGCATCATTTAGAAGGTGAGAAAAATGCCATAGAGATAGAAAGAGACAGTCTGATGAGATCCGAGAGGAACTCCAGAATTATTGTTATTCTTCTTTTTTCTATCTGTGTGTTGGTGTTTGGAGTTCTGTTGTTCTTCAATGTTGTCTTAGAAGAAGATGTAACATGGTATTTGTTAGTGGCATTAGCTCTATTTGCAGGTTCTTTTTCCGCGTTCTTCGTATGGGCATCATCTATACGTAGACGTAGACGCAGTTCGCTAAAGTATTTGAACAAAGTTATACCGATGTTGAATGCTGCCAGAATGAAATATGCGAATATTACAAACGCAGTTCGATTCGTATATAACAGATTTGGTGTTGAATCTGCGATGGAATTGGAATATATTTATAATTCGTATGTTACTGAAAAAAACGACAGAGATTTATATCGCCAGAATAATCGCGATATGGAAGAATGCGTAAATGAGTTCTTTGAATTTTTGAATTCAAAGAAATTATATGATTCAAAGATTTGGGAATACCAGGCCAGAGCTCTAATCGATGCAGAAGAAATGGTAGAAGTAAAGCATCGACTTATAAAGCGTAGGCAAAAGATTCGTGATCAGATTAATAACAATACTGAATCTGTGAAACTCGAGAGAGACGAAATCGATAGAATCATGCAGGAACATAATTTCTTTGTCCCTGAAATATTAGAGATTATTCATTCCGTAGATAAGCTCTGCGGTTTGAATCAATATAAAAGATAGCTGTTTATTCAGCAAAAAAATAAAAAGGAGTATTTAGAAATGGCAAAAGTTAGAACGAGATTTGCACCAAGTCCTACAGGTAGAATGCATGTTGGTAACTTGAGAACAGCATTGTATACTTATCTGATTGCAAAGCATGAAGATGGAGATTATATTCTCCGTATTGAGGATACAGATCAGGAAAGATATGTTGAAGGTGCAGTAGATATCATTTATAGAACTATGAAGGAAACTGGACTCGTTCATGATGAAGGCCCTGATAAAGATAAAGGTGTAGGACCTTATGTTCAGTCTGAGAGACAGGCAGCTGGTATCTACATGGAATATGCAAAGAAGCTTATCGACAAAGGTGAGGCTTATTATTGCTTCTGTGACCAGGAGAGACTGGATAGCTTAAAGCAGGAAATCACAGTCGATGGCGAGACAAAGACTATTTCTGTTTATGACAAGCATTGTCTCAATCTTTCAAAAGAAGAAGTTGAGAAGAATCTGGCAGAAGGAAAGCCTTTTGTAATTCGTCAGAACAACCCTCGTACTGGAACTACAACTTTCCACGACGAGCTTTACGGAGATATTACTGTAGATAACTCTGAACTTGATGATATGATTCTCATCAAATCAGATGGATTCCCTACATACAATTTTGCGAATGTAGTAGATGATCACCTTATGGGAATCACTCATGTAGTAAGAGGAAATGAGTATCTTTCATCATCTCCTAAGTACAATCGTTTGTATGAAGCTTTTGGATGGGAAGTTCCTAAATATATTCACTGCCCGCTTATTACAAATGAAGAGCATCAGAAGCTTTCAAAGAGAAGCGGACATTCTTCATTTGAAGATCTCGTAGAGAAGGGATTTGTAACTGAAGCTATTGTAAACTTCGTAGCACTCCTCGGATGGAGTCCAGAAGGAAACCAGGAAATCTTCAGCTTAGATGAGCTCGTTAAAGAGTTTGATTATCATAGAATCGGTAAGTCACCAGCTGTATTTGATTATGGCAAGCTTAAGTGGATGAATGGTGAATACTTAAAGGCTATGGATTTAGACAGATTTATGGAACTCGCTAAACCATATCTCGATGAAACAGTTCCAGCAGGAATGGATCAGAGAAAGATTGCTGAGCTTGTAAAGAGCCGTATTGAAATCTTCCCTGAAATCGCTGAACACATTGATTTCCTTAAAGAAGTACCTGAGTACGATATCAGCATGTACACACATAAGAAGATGAAGACTACTCCAGAGAATTCTCTCGAACTTTTGAAGAAAGTTCTTCCGGTTCTCGAAGAGCAGAACGATTATTCAAATGATGCATTGTTTGCAACATTAAAGAAATTTGGCGAGGATAATGAATACAAGACTGGTTTCGTTATGTGGCCACTCCGTACAGCTGTTTCAGGAAAGATGAGCACACCAGGTGGCGCTACACAGCTTATGGAAATTCTCGGAAAGGACGAATCTCTCAAGCGTATTAATGCAGCTATCGCTAAATTAGAGGCTGAGATTTAATATAGCTTTATGCTATAAAGAGAAAGGCGAAAAGTGTTAGATCAAGCTCAGATGAAAGCTGTAATGGCTTCTCTCGGACCTACACTGGTAGTTGCTTCTCCCGGTTCTGGAAAGACTACGGTCATAGTAGAACGTATCAAATATCTAATAAAGGATTGTAATATTAATCCTCAGCAGATTCTGGTTATTACTTTTACCAGAGATGCGGCAATTCAAATGAAACATCGTTTCGAAGCAGGTGAAGATATGATTTCTTCACCTGTCTTTGGAACATTTCATTCTATTTTTTTTCACATTTTATCTATTGAATATGGATATACTTTTGAAAATATTCTGGAAGGTCAGAACAAAGCCAATCTGATTAAAAAAGCTTTCTACATGACTGATAAAACAGGGGATTTTTTTCCGGAATTTTATAAGATATTCGAAGAAAAAATGCTGGTTTACAGATTATCAGGGGATGAAGCAAAAGGTAGGGGAAAGTTAAATTCTATAATTTCTAAATATGAGTCGCTAAAGCGTGAGAGAAATCTCATAGACTTTGGAGACATGATAATTCTCGCTCTAAATATGTTTAGAGAAAATCCCAGAATACTGAAAAAATGGCAGGAACGCTTTAAATGCATTTTGATAGATGAAGCTCAGGATATGAATACAATCCAGTTTGAGTTGGTAAAGCTTCTTTCTGAAAGCTCACAAAATGTATTTGCTGTCGGTGACGAGGATCAGTCTATCTATGGATTTAGAGGTTCTGATCCACAAATTATGATGAGATTTGTAGATGAGTTTGAAGGTGCACGGGTCTTTAAGCTTGAGACGAATTACAGAAGCACAAAGACTATAGTTGAGTCTGCAAATAATCTGATTCGAAATAATAATTATCGCTTTGATAAAAACATGAAAAGTTTTTCGAATAGAGATTCTATAGTACAAATCCTAAGCTTTAAAAACTCCATCGAAGAAGCTGATTTCGTATGTGAAAAGATATTAAAACTAATAGATAAGGGGTATAAGCCTAAAGACATAGCAGTGCTTTATAGAAATAATAATCGAGTGGGACTGTTAGCATCAAAACTTGAGGCATTGAAGATTCCGTTTGATATTAGGAGAGAAAAACAGAAACAGGATGTGATTCTTAGATGTATTCGTATGGCTTTTAATATATCAAGGCAGACCTATGACAGAGGGGATATTTTTTTAGCGCTGAATATTCTAAAAAAGGAACACTACAGATATCTGTTTAGAGATGAAAAAGTAGATTTTGAAAGAATACTTAGAGGCCATCTGATTCCTGAAGAAAGAGAAGTAATAACTGTGCTCAAAAACTATGTAGGGCTTATGGGCAGGTTGGAGCCCTATGCGCTGATGGTGTTTTTGCTTAGAAGTTTTGGTCTTGAGGAATTTGTAAGAGAGTATTGCAGTCGTTCCGGTGCAGATTCGGAAAGTATGTTGGAACGTTTCTTCTCGCTTTTGGAACTTGCAAAGGAATATAAATTTGTTTCTGATTTTGAGAGGGCTGTAGACAGTGTTTATAGTGTAGAACATCAGGACAGAGGCGGAGTAAATCTAAAGACTTTTCACTCGGCAAAGGGGTTGGAGTTTAAAGTTGTGTATATTATAGATGCATTAGAAGGAGTTACGCCATCGAACAAGGCACTGGCCCAGGGAGCACTCGAAGAGGAGAGACGGATGTTTTATGTAGCATTGACGCGGGCAAAGAGGGAATGTTATATCTGTTTTCCGAACCAGATAGGAGAAAAGTGTTATAAGAAATCACGATTTATAGATGAACTCAAAATATTGTAAGTAAGGGTTAAAAAGTGTAGAATTACTTGAGACTTTTGCATAGATAAAGGAAGTTGACATGAGATTTAAGATTACAAAAGGCGATTTTAAAAGGTTTGGCGTATCATTTGACGGTTCAAGAACGACTTTTACATTTGAAGTAAATACAAAGGGAAGAGTGGCGCTTGCTTTCTATTCTCTGTCAGACGGAAAAAAAACAGTTATCGAACTGGATTCAGAATACAGATATGGCAGAGTTTATTCTGTTTGTATCCAGGGAATCAATCCATCCGAATATTCGTACTTGATCGTTGAAGATGGAGTCTCTCATATGGATCCGTATGCTACGAGAGTAATCGGACGTGATAAATGGAATGATTTATCACGAAAGAAACATAATTTTAAAGTTACATCCGGAATGTGGAAGTTTGATGATTTTAAAGATGAAAGTCCAAAGATTGATTCAAAGGATTTAATACTTTATAGAATGCATCTGCGTGGATTTACTATGAATCATAGTCTTTCTGAAGCAAAGCGTGGAAATTTTGAAGGTGTGATTCAGAGACTGTCCTATTTAAAGGATTTTGGATTCAATGCGCTTGAGTTTCAGCCTTTATATGATTTTGAAGAAATCATTACTTCAAAGAAACCTTATGTAGATAAAAAAGGTAAGAATCGAATTAAAATCGTTCCTGAGGCTAAAGTCAATTTCTGGGGTTATGGTAAGGCTTCATATTTTGCACCAAAGGCTTCTTATTTTGGAGGGGCTGATTGTGTAAAGAATATGAGAAAGATGGTTCATGCCATTCATAAGAAGGGCATGAAGATGATTATGGAAATGTCATTTGATGCCAGTGTAAATGAGGATTTGATACTGGATTGTTTAAAATTCTGGGTCAAAGAATATCATATAGACGGTTTTCATATTGTAGGTCTGACTACTCCTATTGAGAGGGTGGTTAATGATCCTATTCTAAGTGATACATACTTTTTCTATGATAATTTCCCTGAAAATGTACTTCGTGAAGACAAGGCATTTAACAGACGTCTATTTGTCGAAGATACAGGCTTTATGTATCCGCTTCGTAAGCTTATAAATCATAAAGATGGAAGTATTATAGAGTTTACAAATATGATGAGAAGACAGAATGAACATTATGGTTTTGTGAATTTCTGTGCGTCATCAAATAGCGGTTATACTTTGCTTGATAGTTTTTCATACAAGGAAAAACATAATGAGGCCAATGGTGAAGATAATCGTGATGGTAACAATTTTAATTTTAGTGATAATTATGGAAATGAAGGCGAGACAAACAGCAGGCTGGTTTGGAATGTTCGATTAAAGAATTGTCGTACTTCTATGGCAGCTACTATTCTGGCTCAGAGTATACCGATGATTCAGTCGGGAGATGAAGTCTTAAATTCTCAGATGGGAAATAATAATCCCTATTGTCAGGATAATGAAATAGGTTGGGTGAACTTTAATAACAAGAAGAAAACCAGAGAATTCAAGGTTTATGTAAAGAAGCTTTTTGAGTTTAGACATAATCATCCTGTGTTATGGACACTTAAGCCAAAGGAAATGAGTGATCCTATGCACAGAGGTTTGCCTGATTTAAGTTATCATGGAAGAGAACCTTGGACTGTATGGCTTTCTGAGGATAGAAAAGCTGTTGGAATTCTGTATTCCGGTTTCTACGGTGAGCATTCTAAAGAAGATGATGTAATGCTGTTGTTTAATTTCTATCTCGAAGAGGAAAGATTTGCATTACCTAAGCTTTTAAATAAGAGAACGTGGTATTTTGTAGCAAATACAGGTGATGAAGTATGGCCTGAGAAAGAAAGCAAACTTGAGGATGAGAGCTTTATCACTGTACCGGGTTCATCTCTTACAATATTGGTAGGAAAGACGGAAAAATAAAATGAATTTTTGGAAAAGGTTTTTTGGACATTTACACACTATTAATAAGCATCACAGACTGGTTAGGAAAGGATGTTTTAAGGCAGGGCTTTATTATCAGGGATTGACACACGATCTCTCTAAGTATTCTCCATCAGAGTTCTGGGTAGGTGTAAAGTATTACCAGGGTTATAGAAGTCCGAATAATGCTGAAAGAGAAGATAAAGGCTATACATCTGCATGGTTACACCATAAAGGCAGAAACAAACATCATATGGAGTACTGGATCGATTATGCAATAGATTCAGACTTTCCTATGGAAGGCATGAAGATGCCTGTAAAATATGTAGTAGAGATGTTTGTCGACAGAGTCAGTGCGAGCAAGGTTTATATGAAGGATAAATATACAGATGCTAGCCCGCTCGAATACTATAATCGTGGTAAATGGCATTATCTGCTTCACAAAGATTCACAGGAATTACTGGAACGATTACTGACTATGAATGCAAATCGTGGTGAGGAAGAAACTTACCGCTACATCAGAGAAGTTGTATTGAAAAACAAATAATGTATTTAGATGGAATCTTCCTAGACTCTGACATAGTAGTCCGGGAAGATTTCATTTATTTTACCTTTGGATTTCAAGCATTCTAAGACTATCTGTATCTTTTCTTCAGGTATCGGTGATTTGGAATAAATATCGTCTATGTGAATGGCGTAGTAATCTATTAGAGCATAAATCTGATTCTCTTCGTATGTTAATTCGCACTCTATAATATTTGATAAAGACGTCTTTGAAATATTTGAGCCAGAAGCGTGGAACCTTTCTTCCAGTTCCTGACATAAACTCTCTACGGATTCTAAAACTAAAGCTCCCTGGGATATGAGATGATTAGTACCGTTTGACAAAGGGTCGGTAATTCGTCCTGGAAGTGCATATACATCTCGCCCGTATGATATGGCCAGATTGCAGGTGATTAGAGAACCGCTTTTTATACGAGCTTCTGTGACTGCGAGGACTGAGCTGATTCCGCTGATTATACGATTCCTGAGTGGAAAATATGCAGGTAGTGCCTGTGTATATGGAGGGTATTCGGAGAGGATGACGCCTCTGCTTCGTATATCGTTATATAGTTTTCGATTTCTGGGAGGATAGCAGATGTTTACTCCGCAACCTAATACAGCAGTTGTAAAGCCGCTTCCGTCGAGAGCGCCTTTGTGTGATGAACTGTCTATACCCAGAGCCATTCCGGATACTATATTAAAGCCTCTTTCGCCGAGTGACCTGCCCAGCTCGTATGCGATTTGTTTACCATAATTAGTGCTCATTCTGGCACCGACTATTCCTACAGCCGGCTTTGTTGGAACGCATAAGTGCCCTGTGTAATACAGTACATAAGGCTTATCAGGAATTTCTCTCAGGAGAACAGGATATTCAGAGTCTTCTACAGAAACTATATCTATATCATCGTTTAAAATACTTTGATATATTTGATCAGGTGATTTCTTTCGAGCTTCATTTATAGCACTTAATATCGTTAAATCTACATATTCAGATTCGATTAAAGTAGAATCATCAGCTTCGTATATAGCCTGTGCAGAACCGTATTCTTCAACCAGATGAATCTTTAATTTAGCAGATAAATGTGGAATGACATTTAACCAGGCTATGTATTTCTTTCTTTCAAATTCCTCGTCTAGTATATTTTTAGCCATTTTGCCCCCTTTAATATATAATTCGATGCTTCTCTTAGATGATTTATAGTTATATCTTCTGAACCGTCTAAATCGGCTATGGTTCGAGAAAGTTTTAAGAGTTTGTTGTATGAACGGGCGGAGATAGATTCTCCCTTTAATAACTCCATCAAATCGGATTGAACTTTATCGGTCAGAGCACAGTAGGTGTTAATCTTTGAAGTAGGAATGCGACTGTTGAAACGTATATCTGTACCGTTGAAACGAATCCTCTGAATCTCTAATGCTTTGATGACACGTCTTTGTATACTCTCTGAACTTTCACATTCGCTGTTTGATGACATCTCCTGAAGAGTGAGTGGGTGAATAGATACTATAATATCTATTCGGTCCATCAGAGGACCGGAGAGTCGGGACAGATATCTGTGTATAGAGGTTTCAGAGCAGTGACAGCGTCTTAAGTCAGGAAAATATCCGCATGGGCACGGATTTGATGCTGCGATGAGCATGAAGTCAGCAGGGAAAGTCACCTGATTCTTTGAACGGGATATATTTATATAATGTTCTTCCAGTGGTTGACGTAGTAGTTCCAAAGATTCTTTTCTGAACTCGAGTAATTCGTCCAGAAAAAGTATTCCGGATGTCGCCAGAGTGATCTCTCCCGGAATAGGAGTAGAACCGCCTCCCACCAATCCGATGTTTGAAATGGTGTGATGAGGTGATCTAAAAGGTCTGTTATTCATAAGTGTTGTATTGTCCCGTAGTAGTCCTGCGGCTGAATAAATCTTTGAAACCTCAATCTGTTCGCACTCAGACATTGGTGGGAGAATAGAGGGAACACAGGATGCTGCCATGGTCTTTCCGGCTCCGGGAGGACCTATCATAAGCAGGTTATGCATTCCACTCACGGCTACTTCCATAGCACGTCTTAACGTTTTATGACCTTTCAGATTCTTAAAATCTTTATCATAAATATTAGATGTTGCATTTATTCTAGGCTCTGCTTCCCATATATAACGTTCATCGATTTCACTTTCTTTTAAAATCTGTATGACTTCCTGCAGTGAACTAACCGGCAGAATTTTCAGAGTTGGAATCATGGCAGCTTCATATTTATTCCCTTCTGGAACCATCAGATATCGTATACCGAGTTCTTTACAGACCAGACAGGCGGATAGAACCCCTTTTACAGGCAGTATTTCGCCCGTTAGATTCATTTCGCCTATCATCATGATGTCTTTAAGGGCTGAAGTCTTAATCTGTCCGTATGCCCCTAATATAGAGACTGCTATGGGCAGGTCGAATCCAGTGCCGCTCTTTCTGATAGAAGCGGGTGAGATATTAACCGTTATACGTGATGCAGGAAATTTGACTTTTGAATTCTTTATGGCAGTTCGAACCCTTTCTCTGGATTCTTTGATTTCCGTAGATAGTAATCCTACGATGGAAAAATTAGGCAAACCATTAGAAACATCAGATTCACATGTTACAGGTATGCTTTCGATTCCGTTTAGAGTAGCTGTTTTTACTGAACAATACATGTTAACCCTCCTTGTCGATGTAGAGAGAGGTTAGCATATAAAACATCCTTTGTTTCTTAAAAATGTTTTAGGAAAATAAACATTTTTTCAATTAGTGTAAAAATTCTTAACTAATTTTAAGAAAAATAAAATTTCTCCTTGAATTGTAATTGGCAGTGGTGTATATTTGACAAAGTTTCTTTCGAAAAAAGATTTAATTGAAATATTTTGACTAAAAAAATATATAAGGAGATGAAGTAGATGGCGAAAAATCTTGTCATAGTTGAGTCCCCAACAAAGGTAAAGACTATCAAGAAGTTCTTGGGAAAGAATTATGAAGTAGTGGCATCTTTAGGACATGTACGTGATTTACCAAAAAGCCAGATGGGTATCGACATCGAGAATGACTTCGAGCCTAAATATATAACTATTCGTGGAAAAGGAGAACTGCTTTCAACTCTTCGTAAAGAAGTAAAGAAAGCTGACCACATTTATCTCGCGACTGACCCGGACCGTGAAGGAGAAGCTATTTCTTGGCATCTTTATTTTGCCCTGAAGCTTGAAAATAAAGACGTAAAGAGAATTACATTTAATGAGATTACGAAAAAAGCGGTTAAAGATTCTTTAAAGAATCCTAGGGATATCGATATGAACCTCGTGGATGCACAGCAGGCACGTAGAGTTCTCGACCGTTTAGTTGGATATAATATCAGCCCACTTCTATGGGCAAAGGTAAAGAGAGGCCTTTCTGCAGGTCGAGTTCAGTCTGTAGCTCTTAGACTTATTGCAGAGAGAGAAGCCGAAATCGATGCATTTATTCCTCAGGAGTACTACACATTAGATGCGAAACTTTTAGTTTCAAATGAGAAGAATCCTGTCACAGTTTCTTTCTATGGTGATAAAAACGGAAAGAAAGAAATCTCTGATAAAGCTTCTTTGGATGAAATCATTTCAAAGACAAAAGATGGAGACTTTAAGGTCGCTTCGATTTCAAAGAGTGAGAGAGAGAGAAAGAAACCTCTTCCTTTTACAACAAGTACTCTTCAGCAGGAAGCTGTAAAAGCATTGAATTTCTCTACACAGAAGACTATGCGTATCGCACAGCAGCTCTATGAAGGTGTTGATATTAAAGGACAGGGAACTGTCGGTCTTATCACATATCTTCGTACAGATTCTGTTCGTATTTCTGATGAAGCAAAGGAAATCGCAGCAAACTTTATCGAAGAGAATTATGGTGCTGAATACCTCGGTGAGAATTCCCGTGGGAAAAAAGATGCAAAGAAGATTCAGGATGCCCATGAAGCAATCAGACCTGCTGATATTACAAAGGTTCCTACAGAAATCAAGGAATCACTCAGCAGAGATCAGTTTAGACTGTATCAGTTGATCTGGAGACGCTTCGTGGCCAGCCAGATGAAGAATGCGGTATTTGAAACTACAAATGTAAAAGTAGAGTCAAATGGCTATATTTTTTCCGGAAGCGCTTCAAAACAGGTATTTGCTGGATTTAGACTTATTTACACTGATGCAGACGACACTCAGGAAGATAAGAAAAATGGTATCTTTGGAATTACAAAGGAATCCACTATTAAGCTGGATGAGTTTGAGGAGAAACAGCATTATACACAGCCTCCTGCTCATTTTACAGAAGCTTCACTGGTACGTGTTCTCGAAGAAAAGGGAATCGGACGTCCTAGTACATATGCTCCAACTATAGCTACGATTTTAAAGAGACGTTATATTACAAAAGAGGGTAGAAACCTCTATATGACAGAAATAGGTGAAGCTGTAGACAAGATTATGAGAGACTCATTCCCTGTTGTTGTAAATACTGAGTTTACAGCAAATATGGAAAGCCTTCTCGATGGAGTAGAAGACGGAAAGGTAGAATGGAAGTCTATAATCCGTAATTTCTATCCGGATTTGGAAGAACTTATAAAGAGAGCTGAAAAAGAACTTGAGAAGATTCAGATTGCAGATGAAGAAACTGATGTCGTTTGCGAAAACTGCGGAAGACATATGGTTATCAAATATGGACCACATGGTAAATTCCTCGCTTGCCCTGGCTTCCCGGAGTGTAAGAATACAAAGCCATATCTGGAAAAAATAGATGTGTCTTGCCCTAAGTGTGGCAAAGAAGTGGTAATCAGAAAGACAAAGAAGGGCAGAAAGTTCTTTGGTTGTGAAGATTATCCGGACTGCGATTTTGTAAGCTGGCAGCGACCGGTTGCAAAGAAATGTCCTAAGTGTAATAACTATATGGTTATCAGAGGAAAGAAAATCGTTTGTTCTGATGCTTCATGTGGTTATTCAGAAGAATTTAAACCTGACGAAGACTAGATAATTATGGTTTAATTACAAAAATTGACACAAATGCGAAAATTTCTTGAAAAATCGCATATAGATGTTAAAATTGTTATATAGATTTTAGTAATTATGAATTAAGGAGACAAAATGGGCGTAGAACTACTTGATAAAACTAGAAAAATCAATCAGCTTTTACACAACAATCACAAATCAAAGGTTGTATTTAATGATATCTGTGAAGTACTTACAGAAATCCTTACATCAAATGTACTTGTTATTTCAAAAAAAGGTAAGGTGCTTGGCGCATCTATTAATCCTGGTACAGATGAAATCAGAGATTTGATTACTACTGAAGTAGGAGCATATATCGATGATATGCTTAATGAGAGACTTCTCGGAATCCTCTCTACAAAAGAAAATGTTAACCTTCAGACTCTCGGTTTTGAAGAGCTCGGTATTGAGAACTTCTCAGCAATCATCACACCTATTGATATTGCAGGCGAGAGACTTGGAACAATCTTCTTCTACAGAGACAACAGATCATATGATATTGATGACATCATTCTTTGCGAATATGGTACTACAGTAGTAGGACTTGAAATGATGCGTTCTGTAAACGAAGAGAACGAAGAACTTGTTAGAAAGAAGCAGGTTGTTAAATCAGCTATTTCTACACTTTCTTATTCAGAGCTTCAGGCTATCATCCATATTCTCGACGAGATGGAAGGCAACGAATCAGTTGTTGTTGCTTCAAAGATTGCCGATAAAGTAGGTATCACCAGATCAGTTATCGTAAATGCACTTAGAAAGTTCGAAAGTGCCGGCGTTATCGAATCTAGATCATCAGGTATGAAGGGTACATACATCAAAGTCCTTAACGACCTGATCTTTACTGAGCTTGATGAGCTTAAGAAAAAAGAAAACAATTAATAACGGATTAGTACAGGAAATGGAGTTTCAAAGATTCCATTTCCTGTTTTTTTATATCAAATAATGCGTAGATGTAGTGGGATTTTGTATATATTTATACACAATATAGTGGAAAAAATATTGTTTTTTACCGGATTTTTATTATAATGGTAGAGAATAGGTAAATTGTTTAATGGAGGAAGTGTATGATTATTTCAGATGCATTCGGTTACATCAATATGATGGACAGAACTGCTGATGCAAGTTATTTGCGTGAAACAGTAATAGCAAACAATATTGCAAACGTTGACACTCCTACATACAAGCGCAAGGATGTCGAGTTTTCTAGCATACTTAAGGAAAAGTTGCTTCATTACACGAGCGAGACACGTTCTGTTGACAAGGCAGTAAACAAGCTCACTCTCGAAGATACAGAGGCTAGAAAGTATGTAGACTATCCGGGTTATTCCTATAGATTAGACAGAAACAACGTTGATATTGATACTGAGAACGTAGAACTTGCTTCTGAACAGCAGAGATATTCAGTTTTGACAACCAGTATCACAAATGATTTCCAGCGTTTTAATGCGGTTATCAGCTAAGTATTGAAGGAGGTATAAAATGGGTCTTTTTCAATCATATGATATCTGTGCCTCTGGTATGACAGCCCAGAGATTTCGAATGGATACGATAGCTCAGAATATCGCAAACTTAAATACAACCAGGACGGAAAACGGCGAACCTTATCGCAGAAAGATAGTTACTTTTCAGGAAAAAAGATTAAATCCTGTAGCCTTTAATGATACTTTAGATTCTTATCAGAGAGCATTCAAAGGAAATGGTGTACGTGTTACAAATGTTTATCAGGATACATCTACTGATTTTGTTATGGCTTATGATCCGTCACATCCTGATGCGGATGAGAATGGCTATGTCAGATATCCAAATGTAAATACAGTCGAAGAGATGACTAACCTTATTGATTCAAGCAGAGCATATGAGGCAAACGTTACAGCTTTTAATGCTATTAAGTCTATGGTTCAGTCGGGCATATCTATCGGACAGAGTTGATGAGAGGCGGATATAAATGGATATAAATGCAGTATCTCTTCTGAATAATGACTATAAGGTTCAGCCGACTGCACCTAAATCAGCAAGTGGAGTTAACGGGGCTGTCAATGAAGAAGGGCAGACTTTTGGCGATGTGCTTAAGGGCGTCATGAATGTCGTTGACCAGACCAATGCTTTGCAGGTCAATGCACAGAATGAAGAGATTAAATTCGCGCTTGGTGAAGCGGATAATACACATGATTTGATGATTGCGCAGAAAAAAGCACTTACTGCTTTGCAATACACAGTTGCTGTTCGTGACAGATTTATTCAGGGATATCAGGAAATCATGAACATGCAGATTTAATACTAAAATTATGAGGAGCTCGTAATGCCTGAAAGAATTCAGAATACGATAAATAGAATAATCGAATGGTGGAAGAAATTTACTTCCCGACAGAAGGCGATAATGATCAGTATGGCTGTAGTTGTCGTCGTTGCGATTTCTATTCTTTTGTTTGTAGTAACCAGACCTAAATGGGTCGTTCTAAAAGTAGCTTCTGATGCGAAAGAAGCACAGAACATTCAGACTTTATTAAAGGACAACAAGATTACATTCGAACAGTCTAAAGACGGAATGACTTTTTCTATTCATGAAGAAGATTCTTCACAGGCACAGATTCTTCTCGGAACAAATGATATTTCCTCAGAAGGATACAGCATAGACGATGTTGTAAATGGCTCTTTTTCAACTACTGAAGCTGACAAGGAGAAAAAATACAAAGTATTTCTCGAATCCAAGTTTGCTAAACAGATTTCAAAGATGGATGGTATCTCTGAGGTTGATATCAATATTAATATTCCTCATGATGATGGAACTATTATTGCTACAAATGAAGAATCATCTGCAGCAGTAAAGATTACTTTTACAGAAGGCAGCAAAGGTCATGAAAAAATAGCACGTTCAGTTGCGCACTTTATGGCGGCAAACCTTCGTAATGCTACTACAAACAAGATTACTGTTATCGATAATAATGGTAATACCTTGTTTAACGGAACAGATGATGATACATCTCTGGCACAGGCTTCTACACAGCAGGATGTCAAAGAGAATGCCGAAAAACTTACTGCAAAGAAAGTTAAAGAGGTTCTCTCACATGATAACGGAATGAATTCCGCGATTTACGATAATGTCGATGTAGGTTGTGAGCTGAAGATGAATTTCACTAAGGAATCATCTAAAGATTACAAATACTATGTAGATACTGAGAATGGAAAGTCTGAAGGATATCTTGATTCCAGAACAGAGACCAATACTTCATCAAAGGGTAACAACGGTGGAACACCGGGTACCGATACAAACAATGATGATACGACCTATGTAATGGATGATAATGGAACTACAAGCTCTGAGTCCAGTTCAGTTACTGAGGATTATCTTCCTAGCGAATTGATTACCACTAAAGATGGTGAAGTAGGTAAGGTCGATTATGATGAATCTTCTATCACAATCGTAGCTACAAACTACATTACTTATGATGAAGATGAGATGAAGAAGACAGGAGCTCTCAAAGGAAAGAGCTTTGCTGAATTCAGATCAAAGAACAATGAAAAGAAACAGATTGATGTCGACGATCAGATGATTACAGCTGTTTCTAATGCAACAGGAATCAATGCTAACAAGATTACGATTCTGGCTTACGAAGTGCCTTTGTTCCATGAATCTACAGGTGGCAGAACATTAACTGATTATCTGCAGATTATTATCGCGCTTCTAGTATTTGCTCTGCTGGGATTCGTAGTGTTCCGCTCATTGAAGAAGGAACAGGAGGAGCAGGTCGAAGAAGAAGTTTCTGTTGACGATTTGCTTGCTGAACAGAACGAACAGCAGGAAGAGAACCTTGAAGATATCGGCTTCAATGAGAAATCCGAAGCTCGTATTTTGATAGAGAAATTTGTAGATGAGAATCCGGAAGCGGTAGCAAATCTGCTACGCAACTGGTTGAATGAAGACTGGGGATAGTTTAGATGGCGGCAGAAGATTTAAATGGAGTTCAAAAAGCAGCCGTTCTCTTGATTACACTTGGACCTGAGAAATCAGCTGAAATTTTTAAGCATCTCAAGGAAGAGGAAATTGAGGAACTGACGCTTGAAATTGCAAATACCAGATCCATAACACCTGAGATTAAAGAAGAAGTTATAAATGAATTCTATCAGGTATGCTTAGCTCAGCAGTATATTGCTGAAGGTGGTATCGGTTATGCCAAAGAACTTTTGGAAAAAGCTCTGGGCGACGAACGTGCTGCAGACGTTATTACAAAACTTACTGCATCACTTCAGGTACGACCGTTCGAGTTTATTAGAAAAACAGAACCTTCTCAGGTTCTTAACTTCATACAGGATGAGCATCCACAGACTATCGCTATGATTCTCTCATACCTGTCATCAACACAGGCTGCTTTGATATTGGGAGCGCTTTCTGCTGAAATGCAGGCAGATGTTGCAAAGAGAATAGCTCTTATGGATAGAACTTCTCCTGATGTTGTAAAGGAAGTAGAGAGAGTGCTCGAAAGAAAGCTTTCGTCTCTTATTAATCAGGATTACACAGTTGCCGGTGGTGTTGATGCTATCGTAGCAATCTTGAATGCAGTTGATAGACGTACTGAAAAACGTATTATGGAATCTCTTGAAATTGACGAACCGGAACTTGCTGATGATATCAGAAAGAAGATGTTCGTATTCGAGGATATCCTCCTTCTCGACAACAGATCTATTCAGAGAGTACTTCGAGATGTCGAGAACAGTACACTTTCTGTTGCGCTTAAATCTACAAACGAAGAAGTTCAGAATGTTATCTTTACAAACATGTCACAGCGTCTTGCAGCTATGATTAAGGAAGATATGGATTACATGGGACCTGTTCGTATGAAGGATGTAGAAGAAGCTCAGCAGCAGATTGTTGGTATTATTAGAAAACTTGAAGATGCTGGAGAAATTGTTATTTCCAGAGGCGGAGGTGACGATCTAGTTGTCTAGTCCAATAATATATCGTGCTTTAGTTAGAGAGGATCCTGAGAATCCTAGAGAGATTAATTCTAATAATCTCCTGGAGAAGAAACTCTCTACACTAAAGAAACGACAGGAATCAGAACTTAGAGAAAAACTCCAGCTAGACGGAGAGGCAGGGGAGAACCTGGATTTCGTAGAAGGAGATCTGACAGAGATGGTCAATTCTACAGAGGGGGATGCCCCCGCCACTTTTGTTTCTGACGAAGAGTTGGAAAGATTAGAGGCGGAAGCTCAGGAGAGAGCTGATGCTATTATTTCTCATGCAAATGAAGAAGCTGAAGCTATTCTGGATAATGCAAACAGAGAAGCGGAGGCTATGAAGTCTAACGCCGCTCAGCACGGCAAAGAAGAAGGCTATCAGGCAGGTCTGTTCCAGGCTCAACAGGAATTAAATTCGGCAAAGGCTGATTATGAGAATCGTCTCGCTGAAATTACAGAAAGCTTCAACAGAGATAGATCTACCATGGAAAAAGACCTGGTTGAAGTTATTCTCGAAGTTATAGATAAAGTTTTTCACTGTCAGTTAGATGGAAAAAAAGAAATTATTTTTTCACTATGCGCTGATGCGCTAAATCATGCAGATGATTCAAAAGAGATTCTCGTTCGTGTCGGAAAGGATTCTATAGATGAATTTCAGACGAGATTACCTGAACTTCAGGAAAAAGCTCGAGAGGGCGTAAGTATTTCTGTTACAGAAGACCCGCTTCTCACAGGAAATCAGTGCATGATTGAGACAGATGGCGGTGTTATTGATTGTTCGATTGATGAACAGTTTGATAGTTTGATTAGAGATATTAGATCTCTTTCTTGATTTTATGGAGGTTGTTTCTTTGAGTATTGATAGATCTAAATATTTATCTTTAACAGAGAATACATACTATAAGAAGCTTGGAAAAGTTTCTAAGGTGGTCGGATTGACTATTGAATCAATAGGCCCAGATGCAAAGCTGAATGACCTCTGTGAAATTAGTACTGCTGATTCGGACAGAAAGATAATGGCCGAAGTAGTTGGTTTTAGAGATAAAAAGCTCCTGCTTATGCCTTTTGAAAATATGGAAGGCGTAGGAGTAGGATGTATCGTTGAAAACACAGGCAAGCCGCTTTCTATACCTGTAGGAGAGAATCTGCTCGGACATACTGTGGATGGACTGGGAAGACCTACAGATTTAGCTGAAGGAGAAGAAATAGAATTTGACAGCGAATATCCTGTTGATGCGGATCCTCCAGATCCTATGGAGAGGGTAATCATTTCTGAACCTCTTTCTCTGGGTGTAAAAGCTGTCGATGGACTTATTACAGTCGGTAAGGGTCAGCGTATCGGAATCTTTGCCGGTTCCGGTGTTGGAAAAAGTACCCTCATGGGTATGTTTGCCAGAAATACAAAGGCTGATATAAACGTGATAGCGCTAATAGGAGAGCGAGGCCGAGAAGTTCGCGAATTCGTAGAAAACGATATGGGCGAAGAAGGTATGAAGAGGTCTATTGTAGTTGTAGCTACTTCAGATAAACCGGCTCTGATTCGAAACAAGGCAGCAAAGACTGCGACTGCCATAGCTGAATACTTTAGAGACCAGGGCAAGGATGTGTTATTAATGATGGATTCTCTGACCCGTTTTTCAATGGCTCAGAGAGAAATCGGTCTGGCATCCGGTGAGCCACCTGTAACACGTGGTTATCCGCCTAGTGTATATTCAGAAATGCCAAAACTTCTCGAGAGAGCCGGAAATGGTGCTAGTGGTTCTATTACCGGTTTATATACAGTACTGGTTGATGGTGATGATTTTAATGAACCTATTTCTGATACAGCACGTTCTATTCTGGATGGACATATAGTTCTGAATAGAAAACTGGCCCATCTGAATCATTATCCGGCTATCGATGTGTTACAGTCGATATCTCGAGTTATGTCTGCTGTTGCAGACCCTAAACATAAAAAGGCAGCCGGTAAGCTTAAAAATGTTATGGCCACATATAGCGAGGCCGAAGACTTGATAAATATTGGTGCTTATAAGGCTGGATCAAATAAGAATATTGATTTTGCAGTATCAAAGATAGACGCTGTAAATGATTTCCTGTGTCAGGAGACGCATGAGAAATTCTCTTATGATGAGATTATCGATAAACTGGAATCGATGTTTGATGAAGAAACTGCTTGATAGCTTTGAGAGGTGGTATTTATGCCTGCATTTCGTTATCGTATGCAAAATATATTAGATATTAAGTCAAAGCTTGAAACACAGCAAAAGATGGAATATGCAAAGGCAAATGCCGCTTTGTTAGAAGAGCAGTCTAAACTGGAACATCTACTGATTCGTCGTAGTGATTATGAAGATAAATTGAAAGATGAGCAGAGTGGAACTCTTCATCTGATGGAAATCAATTTTTTGCGTAATGCTATTTTGTCTATGGATTCTATGATTAATGAACAGATGAGAAGAGTTAGCATGGCTCAAAACAGAGTCGAAATCGAGCGTGCAAAGCTGGATGAGGCTATGAAAGAGAGAAAGACCTACGAGAAGCTTCGAGAGCGTGCGTTTGAAGAATTTAAAGAAGAAATCCTCTATAAAGAGGGTAAGGAAACTGATGAACTGGTTGCCTATACCTATAGTAATACAGATGAAGAATCTGGGGAGTAAAGATTAATGGCTGAAGAAATTGAAGAAAAAGACGATTCTAAACTCTCAAAGAAAGAGAAAAAAGAGTTAAAGAAACAGCAGAAAGAAGAAAAGAAGAAGGCAAAGCAGGCTGCCAAAGAAGCTGGTGAAGCTGTGGAGGATGATGACGAAGGCGGTGGAATTATTATCGCCCTGGTTGGTATTCTCATAATTGCAGTATGGCTTGCTATATTCGCATTACTTATAAAGATGGATGTAGGCGGTTTCGGTTCTACAGTCCTCTATCCTGTCCTCAAAGATGTCCCTGTTATCAATCGTATTCTCCCTGAAACTGAGAATGAGATAGCAGAGAAAAACAAGAAAAATGAGGCATATAACTTTAGCTCCGTATCAGACGCAGTCGACAAGATTAAAGACCTCGAAGCTCAGCTCAAAAAGGCAAACAAAAAAGCAGATGATGCACAGTCAAAGATAGCTGATCTTCAGTCAAAGGCTTCTGAACTTCAATCTTATAAAGAGAAGGAAGCGCAGTTTGAAGCTTTGAAGAAAAAATTCGATAAAGAGGTTGTTTTTTCCGATAATGCGCCCGATATAAAAGAATATAAGGAGTACTATGAGAGCATTTCTCCCGAAAATGCTCAGGCTATTTACAAGGAAGTGTTAGAGCAACAGCAAGAATCTGATGAAATCAAAGGTTATGTAGCTGCCTATTCAGCGATGAAACCGGCTCAGGCTGCAGGTATCTTTGAATCTATGACAGATAATTTGTCTCTGGTAGCCAGAATCCTTAAAGCTATGGATAGCGATGCAAGAGGTAAAATTTTGGGTGCCATGAAAGCCGATGTTGCAGCTCAGGTAACACAGCTTATGGAACCAAAATAGATATCCATAAGAAAGGAGATAGTGGTATGACAGGTGCCGATATAATTAGACTTCCTGCCACTACGAAACCTGGAGCTGGTGCATCTAACGTTAAGAAGAATGAATCTAATAACAATTCCAGTTTTGAGAATATTATGATGAGCATGGGAAATGCTAGTTTTAGAACATTAGATATTTCCCAGAGCTCTGATTCTCTCAAAATCGTATCTTCAAACAAGACTCAGGTTCAAGTAAGCCTTAAGGTAGAGGCTTCTGAACGGTCGTTTGAAACTTCTAATGTTAACACCAAAGAACCAAATACAATTGAATCAAAGGTTTCTACTTTGGATGAAGAAACTGTTTCTGAGATTAAGGATATCATTCATGAAGATCTCGGATTTAAAGATGAAGAAATCGATGAAGCTATGGAAATCCTGGGATTAAGCTTTGTAGATTTACTGGATCCAAAGAATATGATGCTTTTAGTCGGCGAAATAACCGGTGAAGACGGACCTGCGTCTGTTCTCATGGTAGATGGAATGAAAGATTTCGTTACTGATTTAAAGGAGCTGATTAATTCGTTGGATTTATCTGATTTCGAGATGGTACAGCCAGGAGAATCTCAGGCTATTATGCAGAATCTGGTAGTAGAGAATCCTGAAGCAGTGACTGATATCGAAGCAACGGTTTCTGAGACAGATAATCTCAATCTAAAACAGACAGATGAAATTTCGGTTTCGGATGAAATAATCGATGATGAACCTGTAAAGGTTGAAGTTTTAGATTACAGATCTGAAGTAGAGAAAAGTGGTAGAACTACTTTTAGAGAAGATGCAGAAGCGGAAAGTATCACAGGCGTTGAAAATGAGCTTGTCACAAAGCCGTCTGAAGCAACTGATGATAAGAATGGCAGCTTCGATTCGAAGGATAATCTTTTTTCAAAGAATAATCTTTCAAAGACGGTTAGACCGGAAGCTGAAACAAATGCAAATAATACATCTTTCAATCTGAATACAGAAACAGCTGAAATCGAAGTGGTAGATGTAAATCAGAATGTTAACAGAGTTTCTGTAGCAAATATGGTTGAATCTATCGTTGAGAGAGCCAGAGTTACTCTGACAGATTCTGTAAAGACTATGGAAATGGTTTTGAATCCAGAAGAACTTGGAAAAATCTTTATGGAGATTACATCAAAGGATGGAGCTATAAAAGCTAAAATTCTCGCTCAGAATGAAACAGTCAAAGCTGCTCTTGAGACACAGCTGGTATTGCTTCAGGATAGATTTAAAGAAGCTGGTATGAAGGTTGATTCGGTAGAGATTTCTGTTGGAACCCATGAATTCAGAGAAGGCCAGGAAGAGAGTGCAGCATTGGACATGAATATGGGTAACCATGAATCAAACGGAAATTCTAACGAGGAAGCACAGGAGTCTAAGCCTAAACTGCACAGGATTGATCTGAATAACATGGACAATCTGATGGGACTTATGACAGACGAGGAAGTTTTAACTGCACAGATTATGAAACAGCAGGGAAATACGATAAGCTTCCAGGCTTAGTGGAAAGGAGTTTTAGATGTCACTATGGCTTGATATTAAAAATGGCCAGATAGCTGATGAAGCTAATGCCAGAAAAGCACATCAGAGTACTGGTACAGGCGCTAAAACAGCTGCTGAAAAAGCAAAGGGAAATACTAGTTTTGATAAGAATATGTTCCTGAAACTTCTCGCAGCAGAAATGCAGTATCAGGATCCTCTGGAACCTACACAGAACTCTGAATATGTATCAGAGATGGCTACTTTCTCACAGGTAGAGGCTACACAGAATGTTGCCGGTACAGTAGATAGTATTTCTGCTGGAAATCTGATTGGAAAGTATGTAACTGTTGATACAGAAGATGGTCTTGTTACAGGCATAGTTGATTATACGATGAAAAAAGAAGACAAGATCTATATCAATGTAAACGGTAAGGACTATGATGTAGATAAAGTGGTTTCTATTAAGGATTCGGAGTACTATGAAGCTACGATGGCTGCATCTACTTTTGGAAATATGATGTCACAGCTACCGGACAAAGAACATCTGACTTTGGACAACGAAAAAGCGTTGACGGCAGTAGCGAAACTTTATGATACTTTTTCAGCGTATACAAAACAGTTTGTAGCTCCTGGTGATCTGGCGAAGCTTACAGAACTTACTCAGAGAATGGGAGAGCTAAAGAAAAATCAAAACTAGCCGATATAATTAGTTGAAAAGGATTTTTGTATAGAAAGGAGGAACAAAGAGTGAATCGTCTGGATGGAAATTTCATTTCAATTGAACAGATACAGAATCAATATCTGGGAAAGATTTCAAAACCGGTAGCAAAGGAAACTGCTAACGGAGCATCTTTCAAGGATGTACTGTCTGGCAAGATAAATGATGCAGTCGGGAATGTATCAGATATCAAGTTCTCTAAACATGCGGCAAATCGCCTGATGGAAAGAGACATTTCACTATCACCTGAGCAGAGTGAAAGATTGTCAGAAGCAGTTAGACAGGCAGATGCAAAAGGGATTAACGACTCACTTGTATTGGTCGACAAAATGGCCTTTATCGTGAATGTTCCTTCACATACCGTAGTTACAGCCATGGATGAAGCATCTACTACGGATCATAATGTATTTACAAATATTGATGGTGCTGTGATAGCTTAAGAAATTTAATAAGCTGGACCTTATGGGAGCTTATTTCATCGTTGACTGACAGATACGATGAACAAAATACTAATCTTAATCGCAGCTAATAGGAGGTCATGCCCTATGATGAGAGCATTATATTCTGGTGTATCAGGTCTTCGTACACACCAGACAAGGATGGATGTAATTGGTAATAATATCTCTAACGTAAACACTTTAGCGTTCAAATCATCATCAACTACATTCCAGGATATCATGTACCAGACAACTTCTGGTGCATCTGGCCCTTCAGAGACGCTCGGTGGTAAAAATGCCAACCAGATCGGTCTCGGTGTTACTGCAGGTGCTACAAAGGTTTCTATTGAATCAGGTGGTGCTTCAGAAAGTACAGGAGAGGCTCTCGATATCAAATTTACGGACGCACAGAACACAAACTTCTTCATCGTTTCTAACGGTGTTCAGAACGTATTCACAAGAGCAGGTTCTTTCTACGTAGATGCAGCAGGTAACCTTGCTATGACTACAACAGGATATTTAGTACAGGGCTGGGGAGTAGATCAGGAAACACAGACTATTCGTCAGGATACAGTACAGCCACTTCGTGTTATGTCTACAGAAAACAAGACTTCACAGCCAGAAGCTACTACAAAGGCTTCAGCAGGTGGTATCCTCGATAAGAACACAGCACTTCTTACAAGTGAGAACGGATATGTAATGAGTTTACAGTTCTATGATTCACTTGGATATGCATACAACGCAAAATTCTCTCTTCATTCTGCAAATACAGATGAAGGTGAGTTCTACGTAAGTCTTACAGGAATCACAGATCAGGCTGGAAATGATATTCTCCAGGCTGCAAATAACCAGGCAAATGTGACTATTACACCTCAGACTATTTCAACATTATTTGGTACAGCCAGAACCAGAGAGTCATCATATACACTTGATGCTTCTAAGTTTACAGCTACAACGGTTGGTTTGAACTCATCTACTATTTCTACAGTAGCAAACAACTCAACAGGTACATCTGAGACATTTACATCAGATGGAACTATTACTCAGAATAACGGTGTATACGGATGTACATTTACAGGTGCTACTTCTGGTGAGACTAAGTTCTTTGCTCTTTCTGAAATGTATGGAATAACAGATGCTGTTTCAGCAAATGCTGTTTCTAGAGCAATCAATGGTGGTGGACAGCTTGTATTGGAAAAAGATTCTACAGACTATACTGTAAAGTTTAATCCAGCTGATGGTTCTTTTTCATATGTTAACGAAGCAGGAAACAATGCAGTTACACTTAACATGTCAGCACTCGGTGTTAACTTCCAGAACGTAGATATCGATTTTTCACAGATTAAAGTTGCTGATAATGGTGCAGCTTCTACAGTAGGTCTCCTTCGCGGTGATACTTCTGGAAAACTTGGAGCAGGAAAGAAGCTTGGTAATATGACAGGTCTTTCAGTAGATCAGTCAGGAAAAATCTTTGGTTCTTATGACAATGGTAATACAGTACTTCTGGGACAGATTGCAGTAGCACATTTTGCTAACCCTTCTGGTTTGGAAAGCTTAGGAAATAACTGCTACGGTCAAACACTTAACTCTGGTGAATTTGATGGAATTGGTGTAGACGTATCTGGCGATGGTGGAAAGATGTCAACTGGACAGCTCGAGATGTCAAATGTTGACCTTGCTAGAGAGTTTACAAACATGATTACAACACAGAGAGGTTTCCAGGCAAACTCAAGAATTATTACAGTTTCTGATACACTTCTTGAAGAACTTGTTAACCTGAAGAGATAATAATTAGCTCTTAAATTTATATATTTTAGACCACATACAAGAAAGTATATTTCTTGTATGTGGCTTATTTGGCTTATACTAGATATAGAAAATAAAAGTGGACAAACAATAGTGAATCTTGTATCATAAAATTGTAGTATTTTATACGTGGATAATTGTGCACTTTTTTAATAAAAACGAGGATTTATTAAGAAAGAAAGGCGGGTGACGCTCTGTGGATTTAGCATCTCTCATTGGATTTGGTTTATGTACCTTCTTCCTTATATTCGGTATTCTGTCTGGTGGTGGACAGTTCAAATGGTTTATTGATATTCCATCACTGATCATCACTGTAGGTGGTGCGCTTGCGGCTACTATGGCAGCGTATAAGATGGATGAATTTATAAATGGACTAAAGGGACTTACACTTGCGTTAAAAGAACCATCTAAACAGAATGCAGCTGAATCTATCAGTACTATTATTGGACTTTCTAATACAGCTCGTAAGGAAGGTCTACTTGCACTGGATGAGGCTACTCAGGGCATCGAAGATCCTTTCCTTCGAAAAGGCATCATGCTGGTAGTCGATGGTACAGATCCGGATTTGGTAAGAGGTATTCTAGAAACTGAGCTTTCAGCTATAGAAGATAGACATAAAAAGGTAACAGGTGTTTTGGACAAAGTAGGTGAAATGGGACCTGCCTGGGGTATGATTGGTACCCTTATCGGTCTGATTATCATGCTTCAGAACATGTCAGATGCATCATCTATCGGACCAGCTATGGCCGTTGCCTTGATTACTACTATGTACGGTTCACTTCTTGCGAACTGGATATTTGGTCCTCTTTCAGAGAAGCTTAAAGATAATACTTCACATGAGCTTATGCTTAAGGAAATCGTTGTAGAAGGAATTCTTTCTATTCAGGCTGGTGAAAACCCTCGAGTTATTGAAGAGAAATTAAAGACATTCCTTTCACCTAAACAGCGTGAATCTATTGCATCTAGCGACGATGGCGGAGGTGAAGGCTAATGGCAAAGAAGAAAGCACCCGAGGTTCCGAAAGGTTCACCTGCATGGATGTCTACTTTCTCAGATCTGATGAATTTGCTGTTGTGCTTCTTCGTTTTGCTTTTTTCGATGTCTTCCGTAGATGCTGAAAAATATGAGATGGTTGTTCAGTCACTTCAGCAAAGCTTTTCAATTCTTCCAGCTGGTGGTACTACAGTTAGTACTCAGGAAGGTAGCCTGATTTCAACAGGTGTTTCTGCACTTCAACAGTTTAATTCTTTCTTCAATGCTTCTTCTGGAAAGAAAGGCAATGAAGATAATAAGAATAATAAAGGCCAGCAGAACGACGGAAATCAGAATGGACAGCTTGGAAATATGGAAGGTAATTCAGGCGATAATAGTTCTCTCTTAGAAGGTGGTAGGGAAGCAGAAAGTCAGGGAACTGAAACTGTTTCTGATAAGAAGATTCAAGAAGAATTTGAGAAGAGAGCTTTAAAAGAGAGTGAAGAGATGGAAGAGAAGATTGAAGAATCCTTGAAAAAGAGTGGTATTCAGAATCTCGTAGACATCGATTCGAATGGACAGTACGTTGAAATCACTATGAATGGAGCTTTGCTCTTTAACAGTGGTAAGTATGTTCATAAATCTGACGCAGATCCTTTCTTAAAGAAATTAAGTTCGATTTTGAATCATTACAATAATAATCTGATTCTAATCGAAGGACATACAGATAATGTGCCTATGCACACATCAAAGATCGAGAGTAATGATGTACTTTCAATGTATAGAGCGCTTGATGTTGCTAATTTTGTAAAGGCAAATACAAGCTTGGAACCATCAAAGGTTATTTATGCTGGTCGTGGTGAGTGGAATCCTATTGCTCCAAATGATACGGCTGAGAATAGAGCTTTGAACAGACGAGTAGTAGTAAAGATTTACAATTCTATGAATTCTAATCTCGACTCTACAACAAATAACTAGTTTAATTGAAAGGGGTATTTTAAGTTATGAAAAAAAGCGTTATTACACTCTTAACACTAGTTCTAGTGTTGGTGAATTTAGTGCTTACTGCTTTACTCACTTTTACGATTATGCCTGAAACAAAAAAGGCAAATGAACTTATTACAAAAGTAGCTGATGCGATTGATTTGGATCTCTCAGCTGGACAGTCTACAAGTGGTTCAAATACATCACTTGAAACTACAGAAGCATATACACTTGCTGATGATATGACTATTACACTTAGCGACGGCGGTGTGGCTTTGATCAAGCCGGTTATCAATATCAACAAATCGAGCGACGGCTATAAGGCTGGTACTTACACTAAAGATACTATGAACACTTATGACGGTGTTATTCAGAAAGCTGTAACAGATGTCGTTTCACAGTATTCTGCAGAAAACTTCAATGCAAAGAAGCAGGATATTCAGGACCAGATTAAAGACGAACTTGCTAATTCATTTGGTGGAGATGTAGTTTCTGCAGTAGGTTTTGCAAAAGCTGTTATTCAGCCAAAGCAGAACTAAGACGTACTTACTTAGATTGTTACAGAAAGGTGGTGAGACTCGACCGTGGGTGACGTACTTTCACAGAGCGAAATCGACAGCTTGCTTCAAGCTTTGAACAGTGGTGAAGTAGATGCTGAAGAAATGAAAAAGAATAGTGAAAATCAGGTGAAAGAGTATGATTTTGCGCGCCCATCCAAGTTCTCGAAGGAGCATCTACGTACTCTTGAGATGATTTTTGAGCATTACGGTCGACTACTCTCTACTAATCTGCCTATTTATTTGCGAAAAAATATCCAGGTAGAGGTTATGAATGCCGAAGCAATTTCCTACATGGAATTCTCAAACGCGCTTTCAAATCCTGTACTGCTAGGAGTTATCGATTTTTCCCCTCTTAAAGGAAATATCATTATAGAAATGGCTTCCAAGCTTGGATATACCATAGTGGATCGACTCCTCGGAGGAAATGGAGATCCACTTGATAAACTCAGAGATTTCTCGGAAATCGAGTTACTTCTGATCGAAAGAATTATGAATGTTTGCGTAAATCTCTTACGTGAACCATGGGCAAATGTGTTGGATGTAAATCCTAGACTTGAAAGAATCGAAACGAACTCACAGTTCGCGCAGATTATTTCACCATCAGAAATGACAGCAGTTATTACTGTCAATATTAAAATAGGTGATGTTGAAGGTTTGATGAATGTATGTTTACCATACATTACACTTGAACCGATTATGGATAAATTGAATACCAAATTTTGGTATTCGAATATGCAGGAAAAAGATGATCAGAGTTATAATTCAACAGTGGAAAGACTTATTAATAAGTCAGCTATTCCTGTAAATGTTGTACTTGGAAAGACATCTATTTCTGTAAATGATTTTGCCAGCCTACGTCCGGGCGACATCATTAGGTTGGATACCAAAGTCGACGATGAACTTTCTGTTTATGTCGGCGACATAAAGAAGTTTAATGGACTTCCAGGAACCCGAGGTAAAAAATACGCAGTTAGAGTGACGAAAGTGATTAGGGAGGAGAAGGAAGAAGATGAGTGACGGATCTTTATCCCAGGAAGAAATTGATGCGCTTCTAAATGGTGGAGGCGATGCAGGATCTCCTGACTCAGCGAATGAAGCTGACCTAACCACAGAGGAAAAAGATACTATTGGAGAAATCGCCAATATTTGTATGGGTAGTGGTGCGACAGCACTTTTTTCACTGGTTAATACAAAGGTAGATATCTCTACTCCTGTAGTATCAACTTCAACGTGGACAGACATCATAGATGAATACGATAAACCTTGTGTTTTGGTTAAAATCACTTATACAAAGGGTCTAAGTGGTAGTAACGAATTGGTTCTCAAGGAATCCGATGTAAAAGTTATTACAGACTTGATGATGGGTGGTGACGGAACTAATACAGACGGTGAACTTACAGAGATTCACCTTTCTGCAATTAGTGAAGCTATGAACCAGATGATGGGTTCATCAGCAACTTCGCTTTCATCTATGTTAAACAAGATGGTTGATATCAGTCCTCCATCATCTAATCTTATTGAGCTTGATGATGTTAAAGAAGGGGATGAATTCTCTGACTTCATATCAGGACTGTTTGTTAAAATTGAATTCCATCTTCAGATTGGAGATCTGGTTGACAGTAAGATGATGCAGTTGTATCCTATTTCTCTAGTACATGAAATGATTTCGGCAGTTCAGGGAAATATGGAAGCTGATTCTGATTCTAATTCACCAGAAGCAGATACACAGGAAATAGGTCAGGTCCCACAGAGCGAAATGCAGATGGGATCTCTTGAAACTGCACAGCAGGCAGCACCTCAGCCACAGGCAGCTCCACAGATGGCACCTCAGATGGCTCCACAGATGATGCCTCAGATGATGGTGCCACCAGGACAGCAGGTTGATGTTCAAACTGCTCAATTCTCAGCATTTACAGGTGCTTCACCGGTTATTGCTCTTCAGGAAAACATCGATTTGATCAAGGATGTACCTCTTGAAGTTACTGTAGAATTGGGAAGAACTCATAAATCTATTCAGGAAATACTTGATTTTGCACCAGGAACTATAATAGAATTAAATAAGATAGCAGGTGAACCGATTGACGTTTTAGTCAATGGCAAATATGTTGCTAAAGGTGAAGTTGTTGTTATTGAGGAATCTTTCGGTATCCGAATCACGGAAATTTTAACTGATTGATGATAGGAGAGTAAACAAATGGCAAAGAATGTAATGGTTGTAGATGACGCAGCATTTATGAGAATGATGATTAAAGACATCCTCTCAAAGAATGGTTACAACATCGTAGGCGAAGCAGAGAACGGTAAGAAAGCCGTTGATACTTATGCTGAGTGCAAACCAGATTTAGTACTTATGGATATTACAATGCCAGAAATGGATGGAATCCAGGCACTCAAGGCTATTAGAGGTAATGATCCTAACGCATCAATTATTATGTGTTCTGCTATGGGTCAGCAGGCAATGGTTATTGAAGCTATTCAGTCTGGCGCAAAGGACTTTATTGTAAAGCCTTTCCAGGCAGATCGTGTTCTTGAGGCTGTAAAGAAGGTTATAGGCTAATTAGATGATTTTTCTTAGTTCCCAGGGCGAAAGTCTATTTCAGCTTGTTATAGTGCTGTTTATCTTTGTAGTTGTGTTGATTATGACCTACTATGCTACAAAGTGGATGGCGGGATATCAGAAACAACAGCAGATTGGAAAGAATCTTCATGTTGTTGAAACCGTTAGAGTTGGAAACAACAAATTTGTTGAGATAGTACAAACAGGCAAAGATCATTATATTGTGATTGGAGTTGGCAAGGATGAAATAGTTTTCCTTGGAAACTTAGATGCAGAAGCTGTAAATATTGAGGAGACTTCTGATAAACAAATCAGCACTAGTGCTAATTTCAGAGATATCCTAAAGAAATTTACAGACCTTCCAAATAAAAAGGAATAACATGACGAAAATAAAGAAATGGTATTGTCGTCTGTCTTTAGCCTTTGCGGTATTCGTATTGGTCTTCAGTGCAACTAGTCTTTCCAGAGCAGGAAGGGTTTATGCTACTGAAACAAATTACGGTGCGACAAAGAATGCTCCAAATGCGAGTGACGAGAAGACTGGTGATGGGGAAATTTTTTCCTTGACTCTGAATGGAGATACCGGTTCACTTACATCAACCGTGAGAATTCTTATCGTTCTCACGGTTCTTTCTTTAGCACCATCTATTTTGATAATGATGACATCATTTATCAGAATAGTTATAGTGCTTCATTTTGTTAGAGCTGCTATTGGTACTCAGACATCACCACCTAACCAGGTGCTTATTGGACTGGCACTGTTTTTAACAATTTTTATAATGTGGCCTACATTCACAAAGATTAACAAAGATGCTATTCAGCCATTTGACCGTGGTGAGATAACACAGGAAGTTGCTTTGGAAAAGGCTGAAGGACCTATTAGAGAGTTTATGTATGGTCAGACACAGACAAAGGATTTGAATCTGTTTTGTGATATTGCAAAAGTCAAATATGACGATTATGATGATGTTCCTTTCTATGTGCTCGTTCCATCATTTATCCTTTCAGAGCTTAGAACAGCTTTTATTATAGGCTTTATTATTTATATACCATTTATAGTTATAGATATGGTTGTAGCATCGGTACTTATGTCGATGGGTATGATGATGCTTCCGCCGACGACTATTTCCCTACCGTTCAAGATATTACTGTTTGTTCTGGCTGATGGATGGGATCTGGTTGTTGGAAATGTAGTTAGAACATTCTACTGATTTAGGAGGAAAGAATGTCTCAGGGTAGTGTACTTGATATAATGCGTAATGCTATATATCAGATTATTATTAATTCAGCGCCTATGCTTATAGTGTCTCTGGTTATAGGTTTGGTTGTCAGTATTTTTCAGACAGTTACATCTATCCAGGAACAGACACTTACATTTGTTCCTAAGCTGTTGGCAATCTTTCTTTCTCTTATCATATTCGGTTCGTTTATCATGACTAATCTGTCTACTTATATGATTGATTTGTGGTCTGATTTTACACTTTATATTAAATAAACTATGACAGTAAACTATACTTTTTCATTAGTTGAATTTGAATATTTTTTGTTGGTTCTAGTTAGAATTGCATCATTTGTAACGGCCGCTCCTTTCTTTTCGATGCGTAATACGCCTAGAAGAGTTAGGGTCGGTCTTTCTTTGTTTACTGCGATTCTGGTTTACTATACGTATAGACCTTCGGAAGCCTATGCATATGTATCAGTGATTGGATATGCGATTTTAGTTTTAAAAGAAGCTCTTACAGGACTTTTGATTGGATTCGCAGCAAATATCTGTACCTACATCATTATGTTTGCAGGTAATATCATTGATATGGATATCGGCCTTTCGATGGCATCTGAATTTGATCCATCTACAGGTTCTCTTGTGACTCTGACTGGACAGCTTTATTATTACTATGTATATATCATGCTGATCGTTACCGGTATGTATCAATATGTGTTAAGAGCGATTATTGATTCTTTTAAACTTATTCCTCTGGGAGGAGCAAATATTCATACGGACAATATGATAAAGATGATGACGGTGTATATGACTCATTTTTTCATAATATCGTTTAGAATTATGCTTCCGGTTTTTGCTTGTACGATGATTATTAATGTTGTACTCGGTGTTATTGCAAAAGTAGCTCCGCAGATGAATATGTTTTCTGTTGGTATTCAGATCAAGCTGTTGGCTGGATTTTTTGTGTTGTTTATAGTCGTTTATATGTTGCCGGATGTTTCAAATTTTATCTTTAAAGAAATGCGAAATATGATAAAGGCTATGACGAGGGTTATCACGTAAATGGAAGAAAAATTCCTACTGGAATATAACCTGCAGTTCTTTGCGCAGGAAGGTCCTGGTGGAGAGAAGACAGAAGCTGCTACTCCAAAGAGACTTTCTGATGCGAGAAAGAAAGGTCAGGTGGCAAAGAGTAAAGAGCTGACAAATGCTTTTGGTTTGTTGGCTTTATTTCTTACGCTTAAAATCTTTGTAGGCTTTGTAGGTACTAATTTTATAGATGTATTTAAGTGGATGTATGGAAACCGCCTTCCTGATTTTGTAGATAGTCAGCGTGATGGTGTGAGTGTCCCTGCAGTTTTGTCGCTCTTGCTTCCGGTTATACTTCGTATGCTTATAATTATGGCTCCTTTTTTAGTAGCTGGGATATTTGTATGTCTGATGGGAGAAATCGTACAGGTAGGATGGCAGGTTAGTACTGAACCTATGAAACCTAGTCTGAATAAGATTAATCCGATAAATGGTTTCAAGAGAATTTTTTCAAAAAAATCTATATTTGAATTGATTAAGTCTATAGTAAAAGTAATCATTATCTTTTGGGTGGCTTATAACACCTTGAAAGATAAAGCTCCGATGCTTTTTGAACTCTACGATATAAACCTGAAAGGAGCTATTGCTCTGGTAGGAGATATTATTATCGATACGGGTTTAAAAATCAGTCTGTTTTATTTCTTGATTGGTATAGCTGATTATATATATCAGCGTAGAAAATTTAATGAAGACATGAAGATGACAAAACAGGAAGTAAAAGACGAGTACAAAGATACTGAAGGAAATCCACAGATCAAACAGCGTCAGCGTCAGAAGATGCAGGAAGTATCCCAGCGTCGTATGATGCAGAGTGTTCCAGAGGCAGATGTCGTCATCACCAACCCTACACATTTGGCTATCGCACTAAAGTATGATGCAGAAGAATCTATAGCGCCTGTTGTAGTAGCAAAGGGTGAGGATTATGTTGCAAACAAGATTAAAGAGGTCGCTAAAGAAAATAATATTATGATTACTGAAAACAAGCCTCTTGCGAGAGCTTTGTATGCTACTGTAGATGTAGGTCAGGAAATCCCTCCGGAATTGTATGAAGCGGTGGCGGAGATTCTTGCGTTGGTATATAATAGTAAAACAAATGTTTAATTTTTAATTTGGGTAATTATACGCGTTTTAAGTATGTTTTTTTATAGATATTACGGAAAGGAGGGAAAAAGTGCAGTCGAAACTTAACATTAATGGAATGGACCTCGGCGTTGTTCTCTATATGCTTGCGGCAGTAGTATTCTTTATTGTACCTATTCCCTCAATCTTACTAGATTTATTACTGGCTTTTAATATCGGAATCGCTTTGACGATTATGTTAAATACCATATTTATGAAAGAAATTCTGGATATGGCTTTTTTCCCGACTCTATTATTGTTTACTACAATCTTTAGAATATCTTTGAATGTAAGTTCTACGAGACTTATTTTAACTACTGGAAATCCTGGTAATGTCGTTGTTACTTTCGGTCAGTTCGTAGGTGGAGGTAACATTATCATAGGTGCGATTGTATTCGTAATCCTGCTTATTATTCAGTTTATGGTTATCAATAAAGGTTCAGAGCGAGTAGCGGAAGTATCTGCACGATTCTCTCTGGATGCGATGCCTGGTAAGCAGATGGCTATCGATGCCGATTTGAATACGGGTGCGATTAACGATGAACAGGCTGCTGCTCGCAGAAAAAAACTCCAGGATGAGTCATCGTTCTTCGGTAACATGGATGGTGCTACGAAGTATGTTAAAGGTGATGCGATAGCGGGCCTTATTATTACACTTATCAATCTGGTAGGTGGTATTACAATGGGAATAACTGCATCAGGAATGTCTGCAGGTGATGCTTTTCAGCAGTATGGAATCTTGACTATAGGTGATGGTATTACATCACAGATTCCATCACTGCTTATTTCGCTGTCTACAGGTATTTTGGTTACAAAGGGCTCTAGTGAGAATGAATTCGGTGAGACATTGGTAAAGCAGCTCTTTGGTAATTCTCAGGTGTTACTGTTGGCAGGTGCGGTTCTTACTTTCCTCGGTATCTTTACTCCTTTAAACTGGGTTATATTCTGTGGCTTAGGAATAGCGCTTATCGTTACCGGATATAACATACAGAAGAACCTCGAGATTGAGGCTACAGAAGAGACTGTCGAAGCTGAAGAAACAGAAGCGGAAGAGGTTCGTAGACCTGAAAATGTCGTTTCTTTGCTTCAGGTTGATCCTATCGAGCTCGAATTCGGATATGGAATCATCCCTCTGGCTGATGTTAACCAGGGCGGAGATTTATTAGACCGAGTAGTTATGATTCGACGACAGATTGCGCTCGAACTTGGTACAGTAGTTCCTATTATCCGACTTAGAGATAATATTCAGCTTAATCCAAACCAATACATCATAAAGATTAAAGGTATTCAGGTAGCTGAAGGTGAAATCCTGTTTGACCACTATATGGCTATGAATCCAGGTTATGTAGAAGAAGAGATTACTGGTATTCCGACCTTTGAACCTTCGTTCCATCTACCTGCAATCTGGATTACCGAGTCACAGAGAGAGCGTGCAGAAAGTTTAGGATATACGGTTGTAGATCCGCCTTCTATCATAGCGACTCATCTTACAGAAGTTATCAGAACACATATTGATGAACTTCTTACCAGACAGGATGTTCAGAATCTGGTTGAGAATTTGAAGAAGACCAATCCGGTTCTGGTAGATGAACTTACACCTAAGCTCTTAGGTTTGGGTGAGATAGAAAAAGTCCTTCAGAATCTCTTAAAAGAAGGTATTTCTATTAGAGATTTGCTTTCAATATTTGAGGTTTTGGCCGACCATGCTTCGACGACCAGGGATACAGATGTCTTAACTGAATATGTTCGTCAGGGATTGAAGAGAGCTATCTCGAGTAAATATTTCCCTGCAAACGAAACATCTGATGTTATTACGATTGATCCTAGACTGGAACAGGAAATCATGGGCTCTGTAAAACAGACAGAACAAGGGGCTTATCTGACACTTGATCCTGACCGGGTTAGAATGATTATGGATTCTCTCGGTTTTGAGATAAAGAAATTTGAAGAGCAGGGTTTAGCACCGATCGTTGTGTGCTCACCTATAGTTCGTATGTACTTTAAGAATTTAACAGAGGATTATTACAGGGATTTGATAGTGGTTTCGTTTAATGAAGTGGAACCAAATGTTGAATTACGATCAGTGGGAATGGTGGCAATAGATGACAATTAAGAAGTTTACAGGAAATACTAGAGATGAAGCTATTCAAAATGCAAAGAATGAGCTTGGTGATTCTGTAGTTATAATGAATGTGAAAGAGGTTCGCCCTAAGGGTGTATTTGGTATCTTTAAAACCAGCACTTATGAAGTTACAGCTGCTTTAGAAGATGATACTACACCTGTCAGAAAGAATCCTTCTGCAGCTTTAGGCGAAGGTGGACATTTTGATGCAGTAGCCGGTGAGAGGGGCGTAGTCAAACATGTTGAACCAAAACGACCTGTTACACCTCCGATACAGAAAGAGGACACTTCTGCTGCAGATGATACAGCGCTCGCAGAAGAATCACTTAGAAGTGCTTTTGCTGCAGTAAATGAAGTTATAAAGAAGAGTGAGTCAAAGGATTATTCAGGTAATGCGAAGGGTACATATCAGAATGATCATTTTGCAAATGCAGAAGACAAACGTTTAGACTCTTTACTTCCTGGAAACAATACATCTGAAATAAAGAATCCGGCATATAATAGGAATTCTATAGTTAGAAATACTCCTCAGAATGAAGATGATTTCGTAAATCTTAAGGATGCTATTAATGCGGATATGGAGGAAAAAAATAAAACCTCTAATCGTCAGTTTGTAAGTATGCTTTATGATGTGCTTCTTTCCAACGAAGTGGATGAGAAGTATGTTAACCAGATTATTAAGGATATGGAAAAGGTTATTAGAACCGGAAATAATCTGGATTATTTACTTTCAAATGTATATCAGAAACTGGTCCTTATGATGGGAAAACCAAAGACTATAGTCTGTGGAGACAGTAAACCTCTCATAGTTTTCTTGATTGGACCTACTGGAGTTGGCAAGACTACAACTATTGCGAAGCTCGCATCCAGATACAAACTTAATTATGGAAAGTCTGTGGGATTGTTAACTACAGATACATATAGAATCGCTGCGACAGATCAGCTTCGTACATATGCAAATATTCTCGAGATTCCTCTTGATGTCGTTCTTACAAAAGACGATATGAATGAAGCTATCTCAAAGATGGGTGGTCTGGATTTGATTCTGGTAGATACAGCTGGCTTTTCACATAAGAATAAAGAACAGCGTAAAGATATGGAAGATATTTTGAATGCTGTAGATCCTGCGTTTGAAAAAGATGTATATCTGGTACTGAGTGCCACTACTAAATATCGTGACTTGAAGGCTATAGTTGATATTTATAAGGCATTTACTGATTTTCACCTTATTTTTACGAAGTTAGATGAAACAGATGTAATGGGTAATATTCTGAGTACAAAACTCTATGCGAATACAGATCTGTCCTATGTCTGCAATGGACAGGGAGTTCCTGATGATCTGGAAGTTGTTAATATTCAGCATGTAGTAAAACAGCTGCTCGGGGGAAAATAATATGGATCAGGCTGAAAAGTTGAGAAACGAAGTCAAGCTTCGAAGAAAAGCTCCTCAGACTAAAGTCCTGACCGTTACCAGTGGTAAAGGTGGTGTGGGTAAATCTAATCTGGCAGTTAATCTGGCAGTTTGGTTTACTAAACTGGGGAAAAAAGTAATAATCTTTGATGCTGACTTTGGATTAGCAAATGTAGAAGTTATGTTTGGAACCGTTCCTAAGCATGATTTATCTGACATGATCTATAATGGAATGAGTCTAAAAGATATTATAACTCCGGGCCCGATGGATATAGGTTTTATATCTGGCGGATCGGGAATTATAGCTTTAAATAACCTGACTTCTGCACAAATTAATATGGTATTGGATGATTTAAATTCGCTTTCTGATTTATGCGATATTTTAATAGTCGATACAGGAGCTGGAATATCTGATAATGTTTTGAAGTTTGTGTTGGCTTCTCCGGATGTCCTTCTGGTAACTACTCCTGAACCTAGTTCTCTTACTGATTCATATTCTTTGGTAAAAGCAATGGTTAGGAATGAGAATTTCGACAGAGATAAAGTTAGAATCAGGATGATTGCGAATAAAGTTCAGTCCGAAAATGAAGCGATGCAGGTGTTTAATAAGATGGATTCGGTTACGAGTCGTTTTTTAAATGAAAAACTTATATACCAGGGCATGGTCCCTAGTGATCAGGCTTTAGAAAAAGCAGTTCGCAGACAGAAGATAGTTTCTCTAGAAAGTCCTGCATCGAAATCTGCGAAAAGCTTTTATGAAATAGCTTCAGGATTAGTTGGAGAGAAGACAGAAGAAGACAGAGGACTTACTAGATTTTTTAAGTTCCTTACAAAGAATTAGTTTAAGGATAGGGATTCAAAGATGGAATTAGATGAAATTTTACCAGGTTGCAAAATCGACGTTGTAGAATTAGCAGATTCAAACGGCGAAATGAAGATTGAACATGCTTATGTGAGTTCTCTATATAGCGTTATTGAAACTGATATTATCGAAATAACTACACCTCAGAAGAAAAATACTCTCGTCCCTATGCATCAGGGTGTAAAGTACAAACTTATCTTTACAACTGAAAAAGGCTTGGTTAGAGCCGACTGTGTGGTTTTAGATAGATATCAGAGTTCTAATTTTTTCCTTACAAAGGTTCAGATTATTGGAAAGCTTTCAAAATATCAGCGTAGAGAGTTTTATAGAATCGACTGCCTGGTTCCTTGTAGATTTACAGAATTAGAGGATGATGACCTCTTAGTACCTAGTATTCAGATGCTTCGACAAAATATTCTAACAAAAAAGGAAAAAAACGAGAAGATTTCTGAAGAATATGGTACTATAATAGATATTAGTGGCGGAGGAATCAGACTGACTGCGCCATATAGTATGAAAGAAAATGATTATTTTTTGTTTGATTTTGATTTAGCTCTAGATAACGGTGTTAGACACGTAGAGTTGGTAGGACGTTGTGTCGGTTCAGACCATATTCCTGATACCGATCTATATTCACATAGAGTTAAGTTCGATTTTATGTTTGAAAAAGTCAGTCAAGAAATTATTGTAAGATATATTTTTGAAATTGAGCGAAAAAGACGTAGAAAAGAGCAAGAAATATGACAAAAATCCTTGTAGCGCATGATGCTGCACTCGTGAGAAAGGCTATCTGTGATATAATCAGCGAAAGCACAACTAAATATGAGGTTATTACTTGTAGCGATGGCGAGGATGCGGTTAACAAGGTTATTGCCGAAAGACCTGACTTGATCGTTGTTAATATGTATCTTCCGCGATTGAACGGAATCGAAGTTTTGAATACTTTAACGAAACGCGGGTCTAGATATAAAGCGATTTTGTTGGGTAGTGAAACTCAAGAAGACAAAGATGCCGCTTCTATTTTTTCTAATAGAAAAGACATCGCTTTTGTCGTTGTTCCATTTCATATCTTTGGTTCCGGGCATAGAAAGTTTAGAGAAGAGCTTTCTAGTGAGGCAAAAAAGATGTTGAACTCGAGCGCGATAGGCTTATGGAACAACTCTGTTTATGAGAATGATGTCAAAAAGCCTTCTAATGAAGTGAATAGCATGGAGATGAAGGCTGCTTCAAAAGAACTTCAAAAAGCAACTCCGATTGTTCCCGGAAATTCGAAAAGAATTCTGGCTATTGCATCTTCAACTGGAGGACCTCAGGCTCTACATGTAATGATCAAAATGCTTCCGGTACTGGGAGTTCCGGTCGTAATCGTACAGCACATGCCAAAGGGATTTACTTTTTCTCTGGCTGAACGTATTGATTCTGAATCTAAACTTCGTGTAAAGGAAGCCGTGGATGGTGAGGAATTATTACCTAATATCGTTTATCTGGCACCAGGTGGTAGACATTTGGAAGTAGTCAGCAGAAATGGTAAAGGGTATGCGAGAGTGTTTGATGATCCGCCTGTTAACAGTTTGAGACCGTGTGCGGATGTAATGTTTAACTCTCTGGCAAAGACTCATTATGACAATATAGTGTGCGTAGTATTGACAGGAATGGGAAGAGATGGAACAGATGGTATTACTTATCTGAAGAAACACAAATCTGTTCGTGTAATTACCCAATCTAAAGAAACCTGTGTTGTTTATGGTATGCCGAAAGCTGCTGATCAGGCAGGAATAACAGATGTTTCGGCCCCGATCGACAAGGTCGCAGATGCGATTAGAAAAGAATTGGAGGGAAAGTAAGATGGATGTTAGCCAGTATTTAGACGTCTTTATTGATGAGTCAAGTGAGCACATTCAGAACCTTAGCGATAATATCATGATTCTCGAGCAGGAGCCTGAGAATGCTGATACTATCAATGAAATCTTCCGTGCAGCACACTCCCTTAAGGGTATGGCCGGTACTATGGGCTTCAAGAAGATGCAGCATTTGACACATGATATGGAAAATGTGTTCCAGGAAGTTCGTAACGATAACGTTAAGGTTACCAGCGAACTTATCGACATTTTATTCCAGTGTCTGGATGCGATTGATGCATATGTTGAGAATGTAAAGAATACTTCAAATGAAGGTGATGAGGAAAATGCAGTCCTTATTCAGAAGCTGAATGACTTTTTGAACAAGGCAATGGGAAATGCACCTGCAGAAGCTCCAGCAGCTGCTGCTGATGCACCTGCGGAAGCTTCTGCAGCTACATCAGAGGATGCGCCTCTTTATACTCGTTTGAATATGGATGATAATGATAAGCTTAAGCTTATCGAAACATTGGGCGGTGGAAATACAGTTCTTGGAATTACAGTTCATGTAAATCATGATTGTCTTCTTAAGGCTGCACGTGCATTTTTGGTATATAAAGCTATCGAAGATGCGGGTGATATTTTGTTCTATGATCCATCAGCTCAGGATGTAGAAGATGAGAAATTTGAGTTTGACTTTAGCGTGCTCGTTCAGACTGATGCAAATCCGGATGAATTAAAAGCAGCTATCGAAGCTGTTTCAGAGATTGATTCATGTGATATTGGTCCTGTAACATCTGAAATGTACAGCGAAGGAGAAGCAAAGGATGCTGATGAAGTAGCTGTAAAAGCTCCAGAAACTGTTGAGTCAGCACCTGCTGAAGCAGCACCTGCAACTCCAGAACCAAAGGCTGAAGCAGCACCTGCAGCGACTCCTAAGCCGGCTCCGGCAAAGAAAGATGATAAGAAAGCTCCAGCTGCAAAGGGTAAACCTGTTACAGCTAGAACTGTCAGAGTTGATATTGAAAAGCTTGACGACCTTATGAATCAGGTCAGCGAGCTTATCATCGCAAAGAATACACTTGTTTCTAGAGCAAATGCTATGGAATCAGGCGGACTCAACCTTTCAGAACAGATTGAATATCTGGAAAGAATCACGACAAATCTTCATGAATCAGTTATGAAGGTTCGAATGGTTCCTATCGAAAGTGTTGTAAACAAGTTCCCACGTATGATTCGTGATCTGTCCAGAAGACTTGATAAGCCTATGGATTTGGTTATGACTGGTGAGGAAACTGAGCTTGATAGAACTGTAGTAGATCAGATTGGTGATCCATTGCAGCATTTGCTTAGAAATTCAGCCGATCATGGTATCGAAGATCCTGAAACACGTCGTAAGAACGGCAAACCTGAAACTGGAAAGATTTGGTTGAATGCTTACCAGGAAGGTAATAATGTCATCATCAAAGTTGGAGATGATGGTGCTGGTATTGATGCTGAGGCTATTAAGCAGAAGGCTATCGATAGAGGTATTGTTACCGAAGAGGAAGCTGAAAAGCTTACAGACAAGGAAATCATCAACTTCCTGTTTATGCCATCTTTCTCAATGGCTAAGAAGATTACTGATATTTCCGGTCGAGGCGTAGGACTCGATGTTGTTAAGTCAAACGTAGAGCAGCTCGGCGGTGATGTAGAAGTAGAATCAGTACTCGGTTCTGGATCTACATTTACAGTTAGACTTCCACTTACACTTGCTATTATTCAGGCACTTATGGTTGAAGTTCGCGAAGAGAAGTATGCTATCGCACTTGCTTCTATTCAGAACATCGAATATATACCTGTTACAGACATCAAGTATGTTCAGGCTAAAGAGGTTATCTACCTCCGTGGTAGTGTTATTCCTCTGGTGCACCTTGACAAAATCCTCGACTGTGAGGAAAAAGATGAGCAGCAGGAAAGCATTACTGTTGTTGTAGTAAAGAAGGGCGACAGCTTCGTAGGTATCGTTGTTGACAACCTTATCGGACAGCAGGAAATCGTTATCAAGTCTCTAGGAAAGGTTATCGAAGATAACAAGCACATCAGTGGTGCTACTATCCTGGGTGATGGTGAAGTTGCGTTGATCCTTGATGTTAATTCATTGTTCTAAGGCTGGAGGAGAAAATCATGAGTAAAGCAGAAGATCTTGATGTAATTGAAGAGACAAAGCAGCAGTATATTGTTGTTACTCTTGGTGGAGAGCATTATGGCATCGATATTTCTTTTGTTGATAATATCGTTCGTCTTTCTTCTATTACCAGAGTACCAAAGGCCCCAGAGCATTATAAAGGTGTTATCAATCTTCGTGGTGAAGTAGTACCTGTAATGAGCATCAGAATGAAGATGGGCCTTGAAGATGACCAGTTTACTAATTCCACACGTATCATTATCTTGAAACTTGAGGAGTTAGGATATTTGGGAATCATAGTTGATTCAGTAAATGAAGTTGTTTCACTTGGTGAATCTGATATTGATCGAAATGTTTCTAACATGAAAGAAACAAAGGGTAACTTTATCAATGGTATTGGAAAAGATGGTGACCGTCTTATTTCTATTTTTGATATTGATAAGGTTGCTGGTGAATCTACAAAGGATAAGGAGAAATAATATTTCTCCTTTTCCTTATTTAGATAGATAGGAGTTTTATGAATCTAGATCAGCTAAACGATATGTATATCGACGTCTTAAGAGAGATTGGTAATATTGGTACGGGAAATGCTACAACAGCTATTTCTAATATGCTTAATCTTAAGATGGATATGGGAGTACCTAAAGTTGAATTAATGCCGGTTGAGAAACTGGGCGAAGCAATCGGTTCAGAGGAACAGATTGTAGTTGGAATCATGCTTGGCGTTGAAGCAGATATCGATGGAAGTATGATGTTCATTATGGATATGAAATCTGCTCATAAGATGGTTAATCTTCTTATGATGAGAGATGAGAATGATGACAAAGAATTCGATGAAATGGATTTGTCAGCATTGAGAGAGGTTGGAAATATTATTGCTGGTTCTTACCTTTCAGCTATTTCTACTCTTACAAATTTGGTTATTAGCCCTACAATTCCATCTGTATCTATTGATATGGCTGCAGCTATTTTGTCAGTTCCGGCTGTACAGTTTGGATTGATTAGTGATAGAGCCTTAATGATTAAGACTGCTATCGGTGGTGATGGATCGATTGATGGTTATTTCATTTTGATGCCGGATGAAGAGTCTTTTGCAAAGATTCTTACATCATTAGGTATTTCTTTAGAGTAGATAGGATGAGTCTATGGGTCAGATGATTAAAGTCGGAATGGCGGATTTGAAGATCTGTAAAGCGCCGGACGCTTTAACCACTATTGGACTGGGATCGTGTGTTGGAATTGCTTTATATGATCCGGTCACTAAGGTTACAGGGTTGGCACATATTATGCTTCCAGATAGTACAGCTATTCGTAATAATTCTAATATAGCAAAGTTTGCTGATACAGGAATTGAAGAATTGGTTCGTCAGATGGTATCTGCTGGAGCGTCAAAGACCAGGCTTGTTGCAAAGATTGCAGGTGGTGCAAAAATGTTCGCTTTGTCAGGAAGCGCAGCATCTGCTATTAATATAGGTGAACAGAATTCTCAGGCTTCAAAGAAGAAGCTTAAGGAATTGGGTATTAAGTTGCTTGCAGAAGATTGTGGCTTGAATTATGGACGTACTGTTGAACTTTATAGTGAAGACGGTAAATACTTAATTAAAGCAGTTGGAAAGCCTGTTAAAGAGATATGAATAATAAAACTAATACTAAACCATTACCGATTATTATTTGTTTATTGGCAAGCGGTATTGCGTGTGTCATTTCAATACTTCAGGGAGTAGATTTTGGAGTGTTTGTTAGAAGATTTGCTCTAACAGCTCTGGTTTTTTACCTCTTGGGAGTTATCGTTCGTGTCGTTATCGATAGAACTTTTAAGATAGACATGGAAGAAACATTACAACAACAGGAACAGGAAATGATGGAATCATCAGAGACTGAAGGAGCGGTTGAAGATTTGTCAGATATAGAGGCTTCTCTTTCAGATGAGGATGAAGAGTCTGAAACGGAATCTACAGATGAATTCTAGTAGATTTGTTTTCGGAGGAGTAGCATGAACGAGAAGGACAAGCAGAAGCTCTGGGACAGTTATAAGAAGAAACCGACTCCTGAGCTGCGCGAACAGATCATAATTGAATATGCACCTCTAGTCAAAGTAGTTGCCGGACGTATGAACATGTATCTGGGAAAAAACGTAGAGTTTGATGACTTGTGTGGTTATGGCGTATTTGGTCTAATCGATGCAATCGATAGATTTGACACAGCACAGGGTGTTAAATTCGAGACTTATGCTTCCCTGAGAATACGTGGAGCTATACTGGATCAGATTCGTAAGATGGATTGGATTCCTAGAACTATTAGACAGAAACAGAAGAAAATAGAAGCTGCTTCTAAAGAGGTTGAAGCTAGAACAGGTCATGCTGCTACAGATGCTGAAATAGCGTTGGAACTCGGTATTTCTGAAGATGAGATGACCGATTGGCAAACTGATTTAAATATGACAAATATCATTTCTTTAAATGAATTTGTTGAGCAGGGAACAGAACCTGCTATGGAAACTGAGAGAAATTCTCATTTTATCCAACCTGAAGAAAAAATTGCTAAAGACGAATTAAAAGAAAAGCTTAAAGCTGCTTTGGATGTCTTAACTGAGAAAGAAAAACAAGTTATACTCTTGTATTATTATGAAGAGATGACTTTGAAGGAAATCAGTCAGATCTTAAGTGTCTCAGAATCTCGAGTTTCACAGTTACATACAAAAGCTTTAGGAAAAATGCGTTCCGTTATGGGTGACTATCTTGGAATTCTTACAGGAGGGCTGTAAGTTAATCAAGAATAAAGGGGGAGTTATGATTCAGAAGAACGCTTATGTTCAGCTGGAAGTAGAGGCTGGTATAGTTTATTTAAAATTTTATCCTCCACTGGAAGGTGGAGAGAGGTGTGATATTAAAGAGGTAGAGTCCTATTTGACAAATCAGGGCTTTACTTCTTTTAGTGTACAGAAACTTGATCAGCTTCTTCGCAAAGACGAAGAAGGCAGGATGGAGCTGGGAAAAAGTAGATTCGATTTTTATTCTGCATCGATGGTGACATATGTTTCGGAAAATGAGATGGAGTGTTATAGTAGGGTGTATCCACCATCTTTGAATGGAACCGCACTATCTAAACAGGATATAATTGCATCTTTAAATTCTGATAAGATAAAAAGTGGTATTATAGAATCTGCGATTGATGAATTTGTCGATAATCCGGTTTATTTTCAAGATGTTATTTTTGCCGAAGGACAGAAACCGGTTGATGGTACAGATGGTTCTATAGTATTTCACTTTAATACAGATCCGACTTTAGAGCCAAAACGAAATGAAGATGGTTCGGTAGATTTCCATTCTTTAAATGTTGTAAATACAGTTGAAAAAGGTGATTTGCTTTGTGAACTGACAAAAGAAATTCCAGGTACACCGGGGACTAATCTATTTGGAAATAATGTAGAACCCAAGAAGGCTAAAGCGGCACCTTATGAATTTGGGAAGAATACACGTCTTAGTGAAGACGGATTAAAAGTATATTCTGAAGTAACAGGACATGTACAGTTATCATCTGGTAGAGTTATCGTTAGTGATGTATATTCGGTTACCGGAGATGTGGACAATAATACTGGTGATATAGATTATACCGGAAGCGTAAGTATTGGAGGTTCTGTAAGAACCGGATTTTCGGTGAAGGCCGGTGGTGATATAATAGTAGAAGGCGTGGTGGAAGATGCAAATCTCGAAGCGCTGGGACAGATTATTGTAAAACACGGTATTAATAGCCAGGGCAAAGGAACCATTCGTGCCGGAAGTAATGTTATTGCAAAATTTATAGAGAACGGTAATATTATTTGTGGTGGCTATGTAGAGGCTGGAGTTCTGCTTGCTTCTCATGTAGAAGCAGAAGGCGATGTTATAGTTCAAGGTAAAAAGGGCTTTATCGCCGGAAGTGAAGTAATATCAGGTGGCTCAGTCAGAGCGGATACGATTGGTTCTGATATGGGAGCGAAAACTGTTATTGAAATAGGTTCAAAGCCTCAGACAAAGGATTTGTTGAAAAAAATCGAAAAATCAAACAACAAACTTGAAGAAGAGATTAAACGTTTTTCGGATATTGTTGGAAATTATACTCGTTCTATAAAGAAAGGGCTAAAGCCTGATAAGAAAACGTCCGAATATTTGATTAAAGTAACAAATGCTTTAAAAGAAGCTCAGGGGTATCTGGACAGTAATAATGCGATTAAGGATAAGCTTGAAAAAGAACTTGAAGCAAATGCGAATTGCAGAATAGTTGCAAACCGTGATGTATATCCTGGAACTACACTTTATCTGTATGGTCACAAGAAAAATATAGAATCTCAGCTTTCCTCGTGTCAGTTTAGATATGTGGATGGAGATATTACCAGAACTGTTATCTAGAATGATTTCTGGAAGGGGGAATCGTTATGCAGCTTAGACCCGTAGAATTCAATGGAATGATCCAGAATGCAAATGAAATTTCGCATCTTCAATCACATGAAGATAATAAATCTGCGCTTCAGCAGAATATGATGCATAATGCAGCTGAAATACAGAAGCAGCATGATGCAACCAGCGTTCATGGAAATGTAAAGACTGAAACTGAAAATCTGGACGAAGATGGTTCAGGTGTTATTTACAAGCGTCCGGATAAGAGAAAAAAGAAAAAGGACGACAAGGAAGAAGAAAAAAAGAAAAAACATGATGATGGCAGAGTTTACAAAAAAGGTGAAAAGCCATTTGACGTGAAGATTTAAGGAGACTTTATGACAGGACTAGAAGTAGCAGTATTGCTGATTGGCATATTGGCAGTTGTAGGTAGTTTTTTTATCACAAAAAAGATGTCGTCAGATGATATCAAAGAAATCCAGAAGATGTCGCAGGCAGAAATAAAGACTATTCTGGACAAAGAGTTGAGTGGCGCAGAAGGAAAGATTAAGCAGTCTATAATGGATAAGCTTGATGATTCTTTTGAAGAGCTTGAAAGAAAGACTGATAAGGAAACAAATGACAAGATAAAAGAAATCAGTCAGTATTCTGATACGGTTTTGACTTCTATGAACAAATCTCATGATGAGATTATGTTTATGTATGATATGTTGAATAAGAAACAGGAGAAAATTACTGAACTTACAAAGCAGGTTGAAGTTATGGAAGATACTCTTCGTGCTTTGAAAGATGAGATAGAGTCTAAAGAGCAGATTGTATTTGAACCTGTAGAAGAAATTGATACACCTGAACTTGAATCACTTAAAGAAGAGTTTATAAAGAAATATGATACAAATCAGAGTGAACAGGATAAAAGCGATGAAGGAAACGCAAACAGTGAAATTCTGGCACTTGCTAAATCCGGTTATTCTGAAATAGAGATTGCAAAGAAACTCGGACTTGGACTGGGCGAGGTAAAACTCGTTCTAGGTTTGTTTAAAAAATAAGGTGGTTTAAAACTGATATGAAGATGAAATATTATCTTAGAGGTTTAGGAGTGGGCTTGATTCTCGGCTCACTCATGTTTATGATAGCGGGATTTTTTCATAAACCTACTCTTTCTAAAGAGGAACTTATAGCTCAGGCGAACAAGATGGGAATGTCTGTTACTGAGAAAAGTGATGGAACGATAAAGAGCGATTCTGAAGAGAAGAAAAAAGAAAAATCAAAGAAGAATAAATCCAAAGAATCTAAAACAGAAAATAGCAAAAATAAAAAAGAGAACACAAAGGTAACAAAGGAAGAGGTTAAAGATTCGAAAGAAAAGACACCTGAGCAACCTGCAACACCAGAACAGCCTGAGAAAGCAGAGGCTCCAGAGCAGCCAGCAGAGAATGAAGAAGTTAGAATAGTAGTTCAGCATGGTATGAGCTCTGATACTGTATCAAAAGCTCTGGAAGATAACGGTGTGGTTTCAGATTGGAAGGACTTTAATAGATTCTTAGAGTCGAATAATTATGGCAACCGTATTCAGCCGGGTGTATTTACAGTTACACGGAATTCTTCTTATGAAGATTTAGCACGGATTTTGTCTAAAAGCCGTTGACTTTAGAGGGGCTTTTGTGTTATCATCCGTATGTTTGTAGTCAAAACACACGTAAGGTGATCGTTAAAGTGGTGCAACGTAAGTTGTTTTTTAACGAAAAGATCCACGTGGAAGATTAACCATTTTTGGAGGTAAAAAAATGAGTGTTTGTTCAATGAAACAGTTACTTGAAGCTGGTGTACATTTTGGTCATCAGACTAGAAGATGGAACCCTAAGATGGCTCCATACATCTATTCAGAAAGAAACGGTATCCACATTATCGATCTTCAGAAGACAGTAGGTCTTATCGATAACGCTTACAACGCTGTATATGACATCGTTGCTCAGGGTGGTACAGTTCTCTTTGTTGGTACAAAGAAGCAGGCTCAGGATTCAGTTCGTGATGAAGCTGCTAGATGTGGAATGTACTACGTAAACGAGAGATGGCTTGGTGGTATGCTTACTAACTTCAAGACAATCCAGAGCCGTATTGCTCGTCTTAAGAAGATCGAGAAGATGGAAGAAAACGGTACTTTCGATGTTCTTCCAAAGAAGGAAGTTATCGGTCTTAAGAAAGAGCTTGAGAGACTTAACAAGAACCTTGGCGGTATCAAGGATATGAAGAGAATCCCTGACGCTATCTTCATCGTAGATCCTAAGAAGGAAAGAATCTGCATCAAGGAAGCTATGGCTCTTGGAATCACAATCATCGGTATTGCTGATACTAACTGCGATCCAGACGAACTTGATTATATCATCCCAGGAAACGATGACGCTATCCGTGCAGTTAAGCTTCTTACATCTGTAATGGCTGACGCTGTTATCGAAGCAAAGCAGGGTGAAGAGCAGCAGGCAAAGGCTGAGTAATCAAATACATTTGATTTAAATAAAAATTTGGAGGGATGAAAAATGGCTATCACAGCATCTATGGTTAAAGAGCTTCGTGAAATCTCTGGTGCCGGAATGATGGAGTGCAAGAAAGCACTTAACGAAACAGACGGTAACATGGAAGAAGCTATCGAATTTCTTAGAAAGAACGGACAGGCAAAGGCTGAGAAAAAGGCTAGCCGTGTTGCAGCAGAAGGACTTTGCTGCGTAGCTTCAAACGGTACAACAGAAGCTGCTATCGTTGAAGTTAACTCTGAGACAGACTTCGTTGCTAACAACGAAAAGTTCCAGACATATGTTCAGGAAGTTGCTGAGCAGGCACTTTCATCAAACGCTTCTGATATTGATGCATTCATGGCTGAAGCTTGGAACAAGGATTCTTCAAAGACAGTTGCAGAAGAGCTTGTTGAGAAGATTGCTGTTATCGGTGAGAAGCTTTCTATCAGAAGATTTGAAAAGGTTACAGCTGAGAACGGTGCTGTAATTTCTTATACACATGGTAACGGAAGAATCGCTGTTCTTCTCGCTGCAGAATGTGGAAATGTTACAGATGACGTAAAGGAAGCTCTTAAGAACGTAGCTATGCAGATCGCAGCTATGGCTCCTAAGTTCCTTAGAGAATCTGATATTGACCAGGATTACATCAACCATGAGACAGAAATCATCAAGGCTCAGATTGAAAATGATCCTAAGGAATCTGCTAAGCCTGAAAATGTTAAGGCTGGTATGATCAAGGGAAGACTTAACAAGATCTTCAAAGAAGTATGTCTTCTTGATCAGGTTTATGTTAAGGCTGAAGACGGAAAGCAGTCTGTTCAGAAGTACCTTGAAGAGGTAGCTAAAGCAGCTGGTACTGATCTTGCTCTTACATCATTCGTTCGTTTCGAAACAGGCGAAGGAATCGAGAAGAAGCAGGAGAACTTTGCTGAAGAAGTTGCAAAGCAGATGAACAACTAATATAAGTTTTCTTGTTAAGGCACTATATTAACATATAGTGCCTTTTTTTAGGAGATATTCCGTTATGGAAGATAGAGACGCAGTAAAAGAGAAGAGAAACAAACAGGCCAGAGTCAGAAAGATGAAGACTTTTATAGTTTCATTTATTATGATCGGATTATTGGTTTCTTTGCTTAGTAATGCATTTTTACTATTTAAGATGTTCAGCTTTGAGAAACGTATTACTAAAGTCGAAGAAAGTAAATCTCATGGTCTGATATCTGGTAGCAAATCTAAACCGGGAACATTGACTTTGAGTGATTCTGGAACAGGAGAGGCGAACCTCGCTAATCCAAATGACACTTTAAAGGTTTATCTCACATTTGATGATGGACCTAGTAAGAATACATCCAGGATTCTCGATACTCTAGATGACTATGGAGTGAAAGCGACTTTTTTCGTTAATGGCAGAACTTCAAAGTCTGCCAAAGCTTCATACAAGAGAATAGTTAATGAAGGTCATACAATCGGGATGCATTCATACAGCCACAAATATTCGGATGTATATGCATCCCTTTCTTCTTTTAAATCGGATTATGTAAAGATACATGATTTGATAAAAAAATACACCGGAGTCGATACAAAGCTTTATAGATTTCCAGGTGGTTCAAGCAACAAAGTTTCTGGACAGGATATGTCCTATTTCATCAATTTTTTGAATGAAAATCATATAAAGTATTTTGACTGGAATATTTCCAGTGGAGATGCCACATCAAAGGCTTATACATCGGACGAACTTATTGAAAACGTGATGAATGATGTGGTAAAATACAAAACGTCGGTAGTTTTGCTACATGATGCAGATGAAAAGGGCGCGACAGTTGATGCTCTTCCTAGATTGATCGAAGAACTGCAGTCAAAAGGCGCTATAATACTACCAATTAGTGACGATACTGATTTGATTCAGCATGTCACACTCGAAAACTAACATGTATAGAGGAGAGGCTTATGGGACTTTTTAAAGACTTTAAAGAAGACTTCGCTGATGCTGTAGACGGACTTACAGGAGAAGAGAAGGAAATTCAGGACGATGTGATGGTAAACACTCTTGAAGAAGATGTTGATGTTGATTCTGAGCTTGATAAGCTTGATGGACTTCTTGAGCAGGTTGCTTCAAAAGTTTCTGAACCAACTACTATTAAAGAGAATGATATTGAGATTAAGAAGAACGAGACATCTTACGTAAGAGAGGACGAAAAAATGGAAGAGAATACAACATTTACAAGCGCTTCAATCGACACTAACAATGTTGCTGATGAGACTGCAGAAATCACTAGAGGAATGGTTATCACTGGTGATATGGAATCTTCAGGTTCTATCAATATTGAAGGCGTTGTAAAAGGTAATGTTAAATGTAATGGTAAACTTGTCGTAAACGGCGCTATCAAAGGTAACTCTATCTCAAGCGAGTTCTTTGCTGATAATGCTAAGATTGAAGGTGAAGTTTCAACTACAGGTACAGCAAAAGTAGGTGCTGGCTCTGTTATCGTTGGTAATATCGCTGCTACATCAGCTGTAATCGCTGGTGCCGTAAAGGGTGATATCGATGTTCAGGGACCTGTTGTGGTTGATACATCTGCTGTAGTTATGGGTAATATCAAGTCTCGTTCAGTACAGATTAACAACGGTGCTGTAATCGAAGGTCTTGTATCTCAGGCATATGCTGATGTTGATCTTCAGAGCGTTTTCGACATTAATAAATAATTGAAGGATAAAAATGAGAGTTCTTTTAAAATTAAGCGGTGAAGCCCTGGCGGGTGAGAAAAAAACAGGTTTTGATTGTGATACTGTTCGAGTAGTAGGACAGGAAGTAAAGAAGCTTGTAGATAAAGGAATCGAAGTCGGTGTAGTAATCGGTGGAGGAAATTTCTGGAGAGGTAGAACCGGAAATGAAATTCGTCGTTCTAAAGCTGATCAGATTGGAATGATTGCAACTGTTATGAACTGTATCTATGTTTCAGAGATATTTGAAGCATGTGGTATGGAGACAGAAGTATTTACTCCATTTGCAGTTGGTGCATTTACTAAGCTTTATTCATATGATGAAGCTACAAAGGCACTTTCTGATAAAAAGGTCGTATTTTTCGCCGGTGGTACTGGTCACCCTTATTTTTCAACAGATACAGGTGCTGCATTAAAAGCTATTGAAACTGAATGCGATATGATGTTGCTTGCGAAAGCTATCGATGGTGTATATGATAGTGATCCAAAGACTAATCCTAACGCAAAGAAATATGAAACTATTTCAATTCAGGAAGTTATTGACAAGCAGTTACAGGTGATCGATTTAACTGCATCTATGATGTGTATGGAGAACAAAATTCCATTAAAGATTTTTGCTCTTCAGGAAGAAAATGGAATTGTTAATGCTGTAAATGATAAATTTAATGGCACTACAGTTACTGTTTAGGAGGAATTATGGACGATAGATTAAAAGATTTTGACAACCGAATGACAAAAACACTTAACAATTTGTCAGAGGAGTTCCAGTCAATCAGAGCTGGAAGAGCTAATCCACACATTCTTGATAAACTTCGTGTTGATTATTATGGAGCTGAGACTCCACTTCAGCAGGTCGCTAATGTAACTGTAAGCGATGCTAGAACACTTCAGATTCAGCCTTGGGAAGTAACACTTCTCAAAGAAATCGAGAAAGCAATCGAGATGTCTGATATTGGAATCAACCCTATCAATGATGGCAAGGTAATCAGACTTTCATTCCCGGTTCTTACAGAAGAGAGACGTAAGGAACTTGCAAAGGATATTAAGAAGAGAGGCGAAGATGCTAAAGTAGCTATCAGAAATATCCGTCGTGATGGAAATGATTCTATCAAGAAGCTTAAGGGAGAAGATGTTTCTGAAGATGAAATCAAGGATTTATCAGATGAACTTCAGAAGATTACAGATTCCTATATCAAAAAAGTAGACGATGCAGTTGATGTTAAGTCTAAAGAAGTTATGACAATCTAATTATTGAAGGGGAGCAATCATACTGGTTGCTCTCTTTTTTTATTTCTCTAACGCTTTTCGTTTTGAGCAAATTTTAGTATAATACCTTAATGCGTAATTAAGTTTATATAGAAGGAAGAAATGATATGAGTGTACCGGAATCAGTTGCTATTATTATGGATGGTAATGGCAGATGGGCTGAGGCGCAGGGAAAGCCTCGTACTTATGGCCATAAGGTTGGTGCAGAAAATGTAGAAACTATCTGTCGCAGCGCATATGATATAGGAATCAAGTATCTTACATTGTATGCTTTTTCGACAGAGAATTGGAAACGACCTAAATCAGAAGTAGATACTCTGATGAGCTTGTTGAATACTTATTTAAATAAATGCATGGATACCTGTATGCGTGATAATATGCGTTTCAAGGTAATCGGAGATAAAAGTGGTTTATCCCGGAAACTTCAGGATACTATTAAGAAACTGGAGGAAAAGTCCTCTGTATGTACAGGATTGACTCTGGTGCTTGCTATTAATTATGGCTCTCGGGATGAAATGCGAAGAGCCTTTATTAAAGCGGGAAAGAAGCTTATGGATGAAGGACGTGATTTAGCGGAGCTTTCAGAAGAAGATATTTCAAAGTCTCTAGATACAAGCGATATTCCTGATCCGGACTTTATGATTCGTACCAGTGGAGAAGAGCGCCTTTCTAATTTCTTAATGTGGCAGCTCTCTTATAGTGAGTTTTATTTTACTGATGTTGCATGGCCGGCTTTTACGCCAGAGGAATTAAAGAAGGCTATTAGCGTATATGAGAATAGACACCGTAGATTTGGTGCCGTTAAATAAAGGAGATATTATGTTTCGTACTAGATTGATAAGCGGTATCGTATTGGTTATCGCTGCATTATTACTGATTTCTACAGGTCATGAGGTGTTACTGGCTTCTACTATGATTCTCTCATTGATCGGTATTTGCGAGTTGTTTAAAGCATTAAAGATGGAAAAAACTGCAGTAGCCTGGATTTCTATTCTTATGACAGTACTTTATTATTTGAATTTACGTTTCGTAGTTGTAAAAAGTCCTGTAGTTTATACTATTGCATTTTTGATTATCCTGCTGGCTGTATATGTTTTGAATTATCCAAAGTACAATACTCTTAATGTTATGGCCGGATTCTTTGGATTCTTCTATGTTTCAGTAATGCTTTCATTTATCTATCTGACTAGAGATATTTCTGGTAAGGGTAAATATCTCGTTTGGATGATATTTTTGATTGCATGGGGCTCTGATACTTTTGCTTATTGTGCAGGCAGACTGTTTGGCAAGCATAAGATGGCACCTGTTTTAAGTCCAAAGAAGACTATTGAAGGTGCTATCGGCGGTGTATTAGGCTCTGCTTTATTAAATATGGGTTATTCATATATCTTTAAAAATGAGTTAAATCTCGAAATTAAAGATATCTGCCTCATCGGTATCATTGCAGTAGTTGGTGCTTTGGTTTCTATGATTGGGGATCTCGCTGCATCAGCTATAAAGAGAGAGTTTGAAATTAAAGATTACGGAAAGCTTATTCCTGGACATGGTGGAGTACTCGACAGATTCGACAGTATTATCATCACAGCTCCAATCGTGTATTTCCTTTCAATGTTATTAGTTCATCATGCATAAATCTGATTAGAAGGAATATTTATGAAGAATATTGCAATACTTGGCTCTACAGGTTCAATAGGTACCCAGACTTTGGATGTTATTTCTCAGCATTCTGATAGGTTCAAGGTTACCTCTCTTTCCTGCGGTCGAAATATCAAATTATTAGAAGAACAGATTAGACAGTTTAAACCGGCTTTTGTTTCAGTATATAGCGAAACAGAAGCGCGAGAACTTGAAGCTTCTGTTAGAGACCTCGATGTAAAGATTTTCTATGGTATGGAAGGTTTGCTCGAGGTTGCCAGGGATAGTGAGTCTGATATGCTCGTTACTGCTATAGTAGGTATGCTAGGAATCAGACCTACTCTGGAAGCTATACGTTCCGGCAAAGATATAGCTCTTGCAAACAAAGAAACTTTGGTTTGTGCAGGTTCTCTCGTTATGGAAGAGGCAAAGAGAAATGAAGTTGAAATCTATCCTGTAGATAGCGAACATTCTGCAATCTTCCAGAGCCTTCAGGGTGAGAGGGAGAATCCGATTTCAAAGATTATCCTGACTGCTTCTGGTGGACCTTTTAGAGGATATACTAAAGAACGCCTTGAAAGAGTCAGATTAGAAGATGTCCTTAAGAATCCTAACTGGGATATGGGAAACAAGGTCACTATAGACTCTGCAGGGATGATAAATAAGGGCCTCGAAGTTATGGAAGCCGGTTGGCTATTTGGCGTCGAAAGAGATAGAATTGAAGTTGTAGTTCATCCTCAGAGTATCCTTCATTCTGCTGTAGAATTTGAAGATGGTGCTATTATTGGTCAGTTCGGTGCACCTGATATGCGTATTCCTATTCAGTACGCTTTGACATATCCAAAGCGTCCGGTTTTAAATGCAAAGAAGCTGGATTTGTTTGAACTGGGACTTATGACATTTGAAAGACCGGATATAGAGACTTTTAGAGGATTGAAGCTTGCATTTGATGCTATGGATAGAGGAGGAAATATTCCTACTGTATTCAATGCGGCAAATGAAGAAGCTGTTAATCTGTTATTAAAGGAAAAAATATCCTTTGTAGCTATTCCTCGTTTGATTGAGGGTGCGATGGAAGCTGCTAAATATATTGAGAAACCGTCATTAGATGATATTCTTGATACTGAAAGAATTGCTAAGGAATTTGTTATTAATAATTATATGAGTATTTAAAAGGGGACTTTCATGAACATTATTATTGCTATACTTATATTTGGATTTATTGTTATCTTTCATGAATTTGGACATTTTATCGTGGCGAAGGCCTGCGATGTAAAAGTCAACGAATTTATGGTCGGTCTGGGACCGAGACTTTTTGGTGTAAAAAAAGGAGAAACAGATTTTTCAATTCACCTCCTTCCTTTTGGCGGTGCCTGTGTTATGGAAGGCGAGGAAAGTGAAAGTGATGATGACAGATCTTTCCAGAAGAAAAAGGTATGGCAGAGATTTCTGATAGTATTTGCTGGACCGTTATTTAACTTTATTTTGGCTTTTTTACTTTCAATCGTATTAATCGCCGGTATGGGTTATACCCCGGCAAAGATTGGCTCTGTTTCCGACAGTTATCCAGCAAAGGAAGCCGGATTAAAGACCGGAGATGAAATCGTAAAACTAGGCGGTTATAATGTACATTTCTATCAGGAAATCAGTTACTATACTCTGTTTCATAAAGGAGAGAATATAAAGGTCACTTATCTCAGGGATGGTAAGAAGGCAACTACAACGATTTCTCCAAAGTATGACAGCAAATCAAAACGTTATTTACTCGGCATTACAGCCGGAAAGAGTGTCAAAGCAAATGCAATTACAGCAGTTTCACATGGATTCTATCAGGTTAAAGAGATGATTTATGTGACTGTTATGTCTTTGAAGATGCTATGTACCGGTGCAGTTTCGATTAATGATATGTCAGGTCCGGTTGGAATCGTAAAAGTCATAGGTGATTCATATAATGAGACTATAGCTTATGGTGCCTTTGCAGTAGTTATGCAGATGATCTACATGGTTGTTCTGCTTTCTGCAAACCTCGGAGTTATGAATCTGCTTCCTATTCCTGCGTTGGATGGTGGTAGACTGGTACTGTATATCTGGGAGATGATTACCAGAAGAAAGCCTTCGGAAAAATTCGAGAATACTCTAAACTATGCCGGATTTGTGATCCTGATGGGACTTATGGTTCTGGTAATGGGAAATGATATTAGAAAACTGTTTCTATAATTGATTAGAAAAGGTTAGATTATGAATAGAAGAAAATCTAGAGAAATAAAGATTGGGAACAAGGTTATCGGAGGAGATAATCCTATTCTGATTCAGTCTATGACTAATACAAAGACTAGAGATGTAGAAGCTACAGTTGCACAGATACTGGAGCTTGAGCGAGCAGGTTGTGATATCGTACGTTGTGCTTGTCCTACGGAAGAGGATGCTCGTGCTATTAAAGCCATCAAAGAACGTATTCATATTCCTCTCGTTGCTGATATTCATTTTGATTATCGTTTAGCGCTCTTAGCTATTGAAGCGGGCGCAGACAAGATTCGTATCAATCCTGGAAATATCGGTTCAAACGATAGAATTAAAGCAGTTGTAGATGCTTGTAAAGAAAAAAATATTCCTATCCGAGTTGGTGTAAACAGTGGTTCTTTGGAAGCTGATCTGGTTGAGAAATACCATGGTGTAACAGCAGAAGGGCTCGTTGAAAGCGCACTGATGAAAGCAAAGCTTATTGAAGATATGGGATACGATAATCTGGTTATTTCCATTAAGTCTTCAAATGTACTTATGGCACTTGAAGCACATAAGTTGATTGCTGATAAGACGGATTATCCTCTTCATGTAGGCATTACTGAATCCGGTACTGTTTTTTCCGGAAGTATTAAATCGGCTGTAGGATTGTCTCTGATTCTTTCAGAAGGAATAGGCGATACTATTCGTGTTTCTCTGTCAGGTGATCCTGTACTGGAAATCGAAGCCGGTAAAAAGATTTTAAAGACTCTGGGCCTTAGAAGAGGCGGAGTAGAAATAGTTTCTTGTCCGACATGTGGACGTACTGAAATCGATTTGATTGATTTAGCAAATAAAACTGAAGAAATGGTTAGAGATATTCCTCTCGATATCAAAGTAGCTGTTATGGGTTGTATCGTAAATGGACCTGGTGAAGCAAAAGAAGCTGATTTTGGTATTGCTGGTGGGAAAAATGTAGGACTTTTGATTCGCAAAGGTGAAGTTATAAAGAAAGTCCCTGAAGATGAATTGCTTGAAACTCTACGAGCTGAGCTTATCCGTGAAGCAAAGGAGCGTGGAGTAGAAATATAGAGTTAAGGGAAGCGAGTATAGGCATGGATAAAACACTTTCAGAAGTTTTTCCGAGATTAGTTACAGATGGTAAAAAAAGAATCTTTGATGATACACTGGTTAAAAAGGTATCTGCATCTAATAACAGAAATATGGTGCGTGTTTATACTGAGTTCCCCGGAATCGTTTCAAAGAGACGTATAAAGAAGCTCGAGGAGCTGATTTATAAGAATTATTTTCCTAATTCATCTGTAGAAGTTATCGTTATCGAGAAATTTCGTCTGTCTGAGGGTTATACACCTGAGATGGCATATAAAGAATACAAAGACAGTATTCTGGAAGAAATCCGTGATAACGATAGACTTCTCTATGCTGTATTTAAAAATTCAAAGATTAAATTCCCAGATGAAAGACATATTGAGCTTGAGATTCCAAATACTGGAATTGAAAGCATATATGAAAATGACCTTGTGGCTTATCTGCACAAGGTTTTTTGTGATAGATGCGGATTTGAATGTATCGTAGATGTTTCATATATAGAGCAGGAATCTGGCGGTCTGCTTGAGAAATCAGAACAGGTTGTAAAGGCTAAGCTTTCTGATATTTCTAATCGATATTACAGTAATCTTAATAGTGATTCTATTGATACCGGAGAGGCTGAAGAAGCTAAAGATGAAGGTATTAAACCGGGAAAGAATGACGAATTTAAGTCTGAGAAGGGTAGAAAGAAGAATTTCCCTCTCGTTCGTTCTTCTGATCCGAATGTAATCTACGGCAAGGATGATTCTGAAGAGATTGTAAGTATCGAATCTATTATAGATGAAGTCGGTCAGGTTTCAGTTCGTGGACAGGTTCTGGCTATAGATGAAAAGCCTATTCGAGACGAGAGAACTATTCTTACCTTTGGTATTTATGATGGTACAGATTCTATCAATTGTAAGATATTTATCTCTGATGATGTAAAACCGGAGCTCCTCTCAAAACTAACTGTCGGAGCTTTCGTTCGAGTTCGTGGAAATATCCTGATGGACGCCTATGATCATGAGCTGAATCTACAGAGACTTTCAAATGTTACTTTGATTCCTGATTACAATGTTTATCGTTCGGATAATGCTGTAGACAAACGAGTAGAGTTACATTGCCATACAAAGATGAGCGATATGGATGCTGTTTCCAGTGCATCAGATATTATTAAACAGGCTCATAAGTTCGGCCATAAAGCTATAGCAATCACAGACCACGGTGTAGTTCAGGCTTTCCCTGAAGCATATCATACTGTAGATGGTATGGATGATATGAAGGTCATCTATGGTTTGGAAGGCTACCTCGTAAATGATGAGAAAAATATAGTTACAAATCCTAAAGACCAGAATCTGGATTCTACTTTTGTAGTATTTGATTTGGAAACTACCGGTTTTAATTCTGATAAAGATAAGATTATCGAAATAGGTGCCGTTCGTTTTGAAAATGGAAAGATTACGGATAGATTCTCAGAATTTGTTAACCCGAAGATTCCTATTCCATATCGTATTACTGAGCTTACTTCTATAGATGATTCTATGGTTATGAATGCTGGTACTATCGAGGAGATTCTACCTAGATTTATCGAGTTCTGTACAGATGCTGTTATGGTTGCGCATAATGCAGAATTTGATATGAGTTTCATACGTTCATATTGCAAGAAGAATAATCTCGTATGTCCAGAGACTTATATGGATACCGTTGAGATGGCGAGATATGCGCTTCCTCATCTGGCAAACTATAAGCTGGATCGAGTAGCGAAAGCATTAAATGTATCATTACAGAATCATCATAGAGCTGTAGATGATGCTGAGTGTACAGCACATATATTTGAAAAGCTATGTGTCGATTTTAAAGAGCGTGGACTCTATTCATTAAAAGATATAGATGGAGCGTCAGAACTTACTGATGAAGCTATCAGAAAGCTGCATCAGTACCATATTATTTTGCTTGCAAAGAATGATATCGGTCGTATCAATCTATATAAGCTATGTTCTGCATCTCATCTTAAATATTATAGAAAAGTTGCGAAGCTTCCAAAGAGCCTGATTCGTAAATATAGAGAAGGATTAATCATAGGTTCTGCTTGTTCTGCAGGTGAGCTTTATGAGGCTGTTTTAAATGGCAGACCTGAGGAAAAAATCAGAGAGGTCGCTGATTTCTATGATTATCTGGAAATCCAGCCTATTGGAAATGACAGATACTTAATCGAAGATGAGAAGAGCGGTATCGAAGATGAAGAAGGCTTGAGAAATATCGTTCGAAAGATAGTTAAGCTAGGAAAAGACTTAAATAAACCTGTTGTTGCAACTTGTGACGTACATTTTTTGAACCCCGAAGATGAAATATACAGACGTATTATTCAGGCTGGTAAGGGATTTAAAGATGCTGACAGTCAGCCTCCTCTGTACTTACATACTACAGAAGAGATGCTTAAGGAATTTGAATTTTTGGGTTCTGACGTAGCACGTGAGGTAGTAATAGATAATACAAATCTGATTGCAGATATGTGTGATAAAATCGCTCCGGTTCGTCCGGATAAATGTCCTCCTGTTATCGAGAATTCAGATGGTATGCTTAGAACTATCTGTTATACAAAGGCACATGATCTCTATGGAGATAATCTTCCGGAGGTAGTAGAAGCAAGATTGGAAAGAGAATTGAATTCTATCATTTCCAATGGTTATGCCGTTATGTACATCATCGCACAGAAACTGGTTTGGAAATCAAACGAAGACGGCTATCTGGTAGGTTCTCGAGGATCGGTAGGTTCTTCCTTTGCTGCGACTATGTCAGGTATTACGGAAGTTAACCCATTAAGTGCACATTACAGATGTCCAAAATGTCATTATGTGGACTTTGATTCGGATGAAGTAAAGAAGTACTCTATGAATGGTTCTTCCGGTTGTGATATGCCGGATAAAAAATGCCCTAAATGTGGTGCATATCTGGCAAAGGAAGGCTTTGATATTCCGTTTGAAACATTCCTGGGATTTAAAGGAAACAAGGAGCCGGATATCGATCTAAACTTCTCTGGTGATTATCAGGGTAAGGCACACAGATATACAGAAGTAATCTTTGGCGAAGGACAGACATTTAAAGCTGGAACAGTAGGTACGCTTGCTGATAAGACAGCTTTCGGTTATGTAAAAAAATATTACGATGAGAAAAATATTCCTAAACGTAATATAGAGATAGACAGAATCGTAAGTGGATGTGTAGGTGTACGTCGTACTACAGGTCAGCATCCTGGTGGTATCATCGTATTGCCTGTGGGAGAAGAAATAAATACATTTACACCGGTACAGCATCCGGCTGACGATATTACTTCTGACTTTATTACTACACATTTCGATTATCATTCTATCGATTCTAACCTGTTGAAGCTCGATATCCTCGGACACGATGATCCTACTATGATTCGTATGCTTGAGGATTTGACAGGTTTGGATGCGACTACGATTCCTCTGGATGATAAGGGCGTTATGTCACTCTTTAAAGATACATCAGCTTTGAATCTGAAGAGCAAGCTGTTTAAGTGTGATATGGGTACTCTGGGCGTACCTGAGTTTGGTACAGACTTCGCGATGGGACTTTTGAAAGACGCGAAGCCTACAGAGTTCTCAGATTTGATTCGTATTTCTGGATTGTCTCATGGTACTGACGTATGGCAGGGAAATGCAGAAGTACTCATCAAAGAAGGAATAGCGACTATTTCTACAGCTATTTGTTGTCGAGATGATATCATGGTATACCTCATCAACAAAGGACTGGAATCCGAACGAGCATTTACTATTATGGAGAGAGTTCGTAAAGGTATAGTTGCGAAGGGAAAATGTAAAGAATGGGACGAGTACAAGGCAGACATGAAAGAACATGGTGTTCCTGACTGGTATATAGGTTCCTGTGAGAAGATTAAGTATATGTTCCCTAAAGCGCATGCTGCTGCCTACGTTATGATGGCATGGCGTATCGCTTACTGTAAGGTTTATTATCCGCTTGCTTATTATGCAGCCTTTTTCAGTATTCGTGCTACAGCATTTAACTATGAACTTATGTGTCGTGGGCAGGAAATACTGGAAGGTTATATGAAGGAGTACACTTCAAAAGAGAAGATGTCAAACTCCGAAGAAGCAACATATAAGGATATGCGTCTCGTACAGGAGATGTATGCCAGAGGTTTTGAATTTTTACCTATCGACCTATATAAGTCTGATGCCAGATACTTTAAAATAGTAGATGGAAAGCTGCTCCCGCCATTTAATACTATTCCAAACATGGGAGATAAGGCGGCAGAATCACTTCAGATTGCTGCTAAAGAAAGAGAGTTTCTATCGAAAGATGATCTCAGACAGAGGGGCAAGATTTCAAAGACTAATATCGAAGACATGGAGAGACTGGGAATCATCAGAGGACTTCCGGAGTCTAACCAGTTGTCATTGTTTGATTTTGGCTTAGGAGAATAATAGATGAGAGAACTACAGGATATTCGAAGAGATATAGATAGAGTAGACGAAGAGATACTTCGTTTGTATAGAGAAAGACTGAAACTTTCTGAAGAAGTCTATGCTGTAAAAAAACAATCGGATATCCAGGTTCTCGATTCAAAGCGCGAGAATGAAAAGCTTGATAAAATCAGCGCTTTGGCATTAAATGAAGAGGAAGCTATGCGTTTTAGGAATCTTTTTTCATATATCATGAAAGAAAGTAGAGACGTTCAGCAGAGTTTGTTTTTAAAGGGGGAATAATGAGATATTTTTCATCTATTTATATCGGTTCTTATGCAATCTCTATGAAAATCTTTGAGATTAAAGAAGATGGTAGTGCCAGAGAACTGGATAATATGCGCTATCCGATAGCCTCGATTATGGATATCTTTGATAAGGGAAGTATCAGTGTAGATAGAACGAGAGAAATCTGTAATGTCTTAAATGATATGAAACTTGCCATGGATTCTTATGGAGTCGACGATTATACACTAGCTATTGGTAGTATGCTTCACGAAGCGGACAATGAAATGTTCCTGGTGGATCAGATACGACTTCGTGTAGGATTAGAGCCTACACGACTTACAAATTCTGAGCAGAGATTCTTTGAGTACGAGGCTGTAGCTTCGAGCGAGAATTTTGATAAAATGATTCAGGAGGGTGCTATTCTCGTAGATTTCGGTGGAGCAGCTCTTCAGCTTACGCTGTTTGAAAATGGAGCAGTAAAGACTACCCAGCATTTGGACCTCGGTACCTTTAAGATGTATATGACAATGCAGCGTTTGAAAAATATGCATGACCGTATGGAACAGATTAAGGATGTCGTAGACAAAGAACTGGATACATTTTTGAATATGTATTTCCCGGAGAAACATATCTCGAATCTGATCGTTATGGCTGATAAGAGTATACGTTCTTCGAAGAAACTGAAGAATGGTGTTCCGTATAAGCCAGAAGAGGTAAAGTCTATTCTTCTGAAAGAGTGGGAGGATAAGCTTAATAACGAAGGAACAGTGTTCTCTTCACTGGAACGTGCGATGTATATTCTTACATCAGAACTTATATCTATGATTCCGGCAGATGAGGTTCATCTGCCTAGGGTTGCTATAAATGACGGTATTATGCTGGATTATTTATATAGAGAAAAGCTTTTGACTCCTAAACATGATTTTCAGAAGGATGTTATTTCTGCAGCTTATTCTCTGGCTTCCAGATATGGAAGTTATTTTCCGCATATTGAAGTGCTTGATAATCTCTCATGCAAGATTTTTGATATTATGAGTGCTTCAAATGGAATGAATGACAGAATGCGACTGATGCTTCGTGTTTCTGTAATCCTTCATGACTGTGGTAAGTATATCAGTATTTCAGAAGCATCTAATAATTCATTTAGAATCATACTTTCATCTGAGATTCTGGGTCTTACGCACAAAGAGAGACAGATGGTTGCCTGTGTAGCGCAGTATAATCGAAAAGATTTACCAAATTATAAGCAGTTGTCTTCGATGTTTACTAGAAAACAGTATTGGAATATTGCAAAGATGGTAGCTATCCTTCGAGTTGCGAATGCGCTCGATCGCAGTCATAAGCAGAGGCTTAAAGATGTAAAGCTTTCTATAAAGGATCATGAACTTATAATAGGTGTCAGCGAAGAATCTTCGATTGCACTGGAGAGAGGCTTGTTTAAGGAAAAAGCAGATTTCTTTGAAAATATTTTTTCAATCAGACCTGTAATTAGAGAAGTTAAATAAGGGGGTCATCATGCGACTATCTAAGACTTTCGATTTATCAAATCCTAAATATTATGAGAACCGTGAGCTTTCATGGTTATCCTTTAACAGACGAGTTTTGAATGAGACAAAGGATGATGGAAATCCGCTTATGGAAAAAGTAGGCTTTCTGTCTATCACTGCCTCAAATCTCGATGAATTCTATATGGTTAGAGTAGCGTCTCTAAAGGATATGGTTCATGCAGGATATACGAAGGAAGATATCGCAGGGATGACACCTCGAGAGCAGCTTCAGAAGATAAACAAGGCTACGAAACAGTTCTCTCTGGACCAGTATGAAATCCTTAATGAGGAGCTTTTGCCGCTTTTGAAACAGGAAGGCATCGAAATCATATCCAGATTTGAGGAGCTTAATGAGGAGCAAAGTCTGTTTGTAGATAAATACTTTGAAGCGAGTGTTTATCCGGTTTTGACTCCGATGGCGGTTGATGCATCGAGACCTTTTCCTTTGGTCAGAAACAAGACTTTGAATATTGCAGCCCTAATCCAGAGTAATCCGGATAGAGTGGGATTAGTTCGTCATGAGAAGAAGAAAAAAGTAATAGAGTTTGCTACAGTACAGGTTCCTTCTGTACTTCCTCGTCTCGTAGCTGTTCCTTCAGCATATGAAGGAACAAAGACTTACATCCTGCTCGAACAGATTATTGAGAAGAATCTGGATAAGCTGTATCTGAATTATGATGTAGTTAGTGCATTCCCATATCGAATTATGAGAAATGCGGACTTTGATATCGAAGAAGACGAGGCGGAAGACCTCTTAAAGGAAATTGAGAAGCAGATAAAGAAGAGAGACTGGGGCGAAGTAATCCGACTTGAAGTCGAGAAGAATGTCGACAAGAAGCTTTTAAATATATTAAAGGCAAACCTCGGAATTAACGAGCAGGATGTTTTTTACATAAATGGACCTATAGATCTCACATTCCTCTCAAAGATTCCAAAGGATGGGAAACGTCCGGAACTCTATTTCAAGCCGCATGAGCCAGTGAACCATCCTAGACTTATGCCGGGCACTGATATCTTTAAGGAGATTCGCCGTGGCGATATATTCCTGCAGCATCCGTATGAATCCTTTGATCCGGTTGTCGACTTTATTAAAAAAGCTGCGGTTGATCCAAAGGTTCTGGCTATTAAGCAGACCTTGTATCGTGTAAGTGGTAATTCACCAATTATCGAGGCTCTTTCAAAAGCAGCGGAAAACGGCAAACAGGTTTCTGTTCTGGTAGAATTAAAGGCCAGATTTGATGAAGAACATAATATTCTATGGGCAAAGAAACTGGAGCAGGCGGGCTGTCATGTAATCTATGGCGTAGTAGGTTTGAAGACTCACTGTAAGATTGCGCTTATCGTACGTAGAGAAGAAGACGGTATTCGCAGATATGTACATCTGGGCACTGGTAATTACAACGACTCTACAGCAAAGCATTATACTGACTGTGGTATGTTTACCTGCTCAGAGAGCTATGGCGAAGATGCGACTGCTGTATTTAATATGCTTTCGGGTTATTCGGAGCCGGCTGTGTGGAACCGTTTGATTGTAGCGCCTATATGGATGAGAGAACGATTCTACAATATGATTGATAGAGAAATCGCTCATGCAAAGGCAGGCAGACGAGGTCTTATCATTGCAAAGATGAACAGTCTCTGTGACGAAGGAATGATAAAGAAGCTTTATGAGGCTTCGCAGGCCGGAGTGGAGATTAAACTTATAATTCGAGGTATCTGTTCGCTGAAAGCTGGAATCCCCGGTGTCAGTGATAATATATCTGTTATTTCTATTATTGGTGAGTTTCTGGAGCATGCGCGTATCTTCTACTTCTTTAATGATGGTGCAGAAGATATCTATCTGGGATCAGCTGACTGGATGCCTAGAAATCTGGACCGTCGAGTTGAGATTTGTTATCCTGTCGAGGATACTTCTATCAAAGAACAGGTTGTTCATTATCTCGATGTTGAACTTAACGATAAGAGAAAAGCATATCATATGACACCGAAGGGCGACTTTGTGAGATTAGAAGGCGTAGATATAAATACAGAAGGCTCACAGCGTATTTTCGCTCGTGAAGCATCTGAAAGATTAAAGTCAAAGAAATTTGGAGACAGTAAGTTAATATGAGTAAGTTGGTTTTTATAGATTTGGATGATACTTTGTTAGATCGCGAGAAAGGAATTTCTCAAGAGAATCATATGGCTATAGAGAAAGCGCTGGAACTTGGAAATATAGTTTCTATTTGCTCTGGCAGATCTGTATATGGCGGTTCGCTTGCATTAAAGAAACTTGATATTTCTCATCCAAATCTATACCAGATAGGATATCACGGCGGTCTGGTTAGAAATGTTGCATCTAATCAGACTATCGCAAAGACTCCTATGGATATTAGAGGTGTAGTTTCCCTGCTTCAGGCTGCAAAGGAGAATGATATCTTTGCTGTAGCTTTTGCTGAAAAAGGAATCTATTGTCCAAATGAAGGAGAAGAGTTTAAGCGTTATATTCGAATTACAAATGATTCACATACACTTTACGATGATCCTGAAGAGATTATAAGTTATGGAGTAGATATTTATAAGGTATTATTAGCTGATTTCGAGAATCACGATAGACTGGTAAGATTCCAGGATGAGTATGATTCTGATGAGGCAGACTGGAAAGTGAACAGTTTTTTTTCATGTCCACAGTATCTCGAATATGTGCGTGAGGGTGTAGATAAGGGGCTTGGACTTCGTACACTCACTGAGGCTTTAAATGCTGATATTAAGGATACTATAGCTATAGGCGATGAAAGAAATGACATTTCGATGATTAAAGATGCCGGATTGGGTTGTGCTATGGCAAATGCGCATCCTGAGACGAAAGCAGTGGCGGATTATATCACAGAACATGATTGTGATAACTCCGGTGTAGCTGAAGTGTTTGAAAAATTCGTCTTTTAGAATTTTACTTCAGAAAAATGTCGCAATATGCTTGACGTTTGCGATGATTGGTGATATATTATTTGATGTTGTTATTAAAAGCAGAGCATCCACTCTCACCTAAGCGCTGAAATAATGCGACTTAGCGTTAATAAAGAATAATTAGCCGATGTTTTCGGTTAGTCTCTTTTACTAGTGGATAGCCTGCCTATCCGCTTTTTTATTTTGTATGGAGGTATTACCATTAGCGATTCAATGATTAACGAGCAGATCAGAGACAAAGAAGTAAGACTGATCGGCAAGAACGGTGAACAGTTAGGAATTATGTCTTCTAGAGATGCGCTTGAATTGGCACGTAAAGAGGATTTAGACCTTGTAAAGGTTGCTCCAAATGCGAAGCCACCTGTTTGCAAGATTATCGATTACGGTAAATACCGCTACGAAATGGCGCGTAAAGAGAAGGAAGCGAAGAAGAAGCAGCGTACATTCGAAGTGAAAGAGATTCGTATGTCGCCAAATATTGATACAAATGATGTCAATACAAAGTCAAATGCTGCACGTAAGTTCCTGACAAAAGGAAACAAGGTTAAAGTTACACTTCGATTCAGAGGTAGAGAAATGGCTCACATTTCTACAACTAGCCATATTCTTACAGACTTCGCAGAGACTCTTTCGGACATCTCTACAATCGAAAAAGCACCAAAGTTGGAAGGCAGGAGCATCTCAATGGTCTTGGCACCAGTAACTGCCAAGAAGAAGTAAGGAGGAACTAAACTATGCCTAAGATTAAGACAAACAAGGCAGCTGCAAAGCGTTTCAAGAAAACAGGTACAGGTAAGCTTAAGAGAGCTAAAGCTTACAAGAGCCACATCCTGACAAAGAAGAGCACAAAGAGAAAGAGAAATCTTCGTAAGTCAACTATCACAGATGACACAAATGTAAAGAACATGAAGAAGATTTTACCTTATCTTTAATTTTTGAATCAGGAGGTATTAAAAGATGGCAAGAATCAAGGGCGGAATGAACGCCAGAAAGAAACATAATAGAGTACTTAAGATGGCTAAGGGATATCGCGGAGCTAGATCTAAGCAGTATCGTGTAGCTAAGCAGTCTGTAATGAGAGCGATGGCAACATCATACTCAGGACGTAAAGAGAGAAAGAGACAGTTCAGATCTCTTTGGATTGCTAGAATTAACGCTGCAGCTAGACTTAACGGTCTTTCATACAGCAGACTTATGCATGGTCTTAAGGTTGCAAACGTAGAAATCAACCGTAAGATGCTTGCTGACCTTGCTGTAAACGATGCAGCAGCATTCACAAAGCTTTGTGAAGTTGCATCAAGCAAATTGGCTTAATTATGTATTTGAGGAAAGGCAAAAATTTTTTGCCTTTCTTTTTTTATATGATGAGATTTGTGGTACAATATTATGCGGACTAAACATAAGTATTGAACTAGAGATGATTTCATCTTTTTAGGAGGAGCAATATGGCAATTTTAGTAACAGGTGGTACGGGCTTTATAGGTAGCCATACATGTGTAGAACTTTTAAATTCAGGTTATGATGTTGTTGTTCTTGATAATTTATCTAATTCTACTGAGAAATCTTTAGAGAGAGTTGAAGAACTTACTGGAAAGAAAGTTAAGTTTTACAAGGCTGATATTCTCGACAGAGATGCATTGAATGAGATTTTTGATAAAGAAAGTATTGATAGTGTAATTCATTTCGCAGGACTTAAGGCTGTAGGCGAATCAGTAAGAAAGCCTTGGGAATACTACGAAAACAATATCGCCGGCACACTTACACTTGTAGATGTTATGAGGCAGCATGGCGTAAAGAACATTATTTTTTCATCATCAGCTACTGTATATGGAGATCCTGCAGAAATTCCTATTACAGAGAAGTGTCCAAAGGGAACATGTACTAATCCTTATGGCTGGACAAAGTCTATGCTTGAGCAGGTTCTCTCAGACATTCAGAAAGCAGACGAAGAGTGGAATGTAGTTCTTCTTCGTTACTTTAACCCAATCGGAGCTCATCCATCAGGACGTATGGGTGAGAATCCAAACGGAATTCCTAACAACCTCATGCCATATATCACACAGGTTGCTGTTGGTAAGCTTGATCATCTTACTGTTTTTGGTGATGATTACGATACACCGGATGGAACAGGTGTTAGAGACTATATCCATGTAGTGGATCTCGCAAAAGGACATGTAAAAGCTCTTAAGAAACTCGAGCCAGGTACAGGTCTTTCAATCTACAACCTCGGTACTGGTGTAGGTTATAGCGTTCTCGATATTGTAAAGAATTTTGAAAAGGCTAATAACATCGAGATCAAGTATGAAATCGGACCTCGTCGTTCAGGTGATGTAGCTGCTTGCTATTCAAATGCTACAAAGGCAAAGGAAGAACTTGGCTGGGAAGCTGAATTCGGAATCCTCGAGATGTGCCGTGATTCATGGAACTGGCAGAAGAATAATCCTAATGGATATGAAGAGTAAATAGACTAACTATTAAAGAAAGTCAATAAAAATGTTTTGAAACAGAAATGTTTTAAATATAATGGCGATGACTATATCATCGCAATCAGTACATTGAAAATTGCATGACAAATAGAGCATCAAGTAATGGTGCTCTGACAAGAAGATATGATACAGGAATGATTAGACAGCTTTTATGTATTGTTGTCCTGAGGTTTCGAGTTTATAAATGACTCGAACAAGCTTCTTTGTAGCGTGTGATAATGCGACATAATAATGCTTGCCTTCAGATCGTTTTTTAGCTAAATAAGATTTAAATGTTGGATCCCATAAGCAGACATAAATTGTTGCGTTGAATAGAGCATATCTCAGATACCGGGAGCCACTTTTTTCCATTCTTGAATGGCAGTTATCTAATTGACCTGATTGATAAGTGGAAGGCGACATGCCAGCATAGGCAAGTATCTTATCCGGAGAATCAAACTGAGTGAAATCACCTATTTCAGCAAGAATCATTGCGCCCATGCGGTAGCTAATTCCGGGAATACTAAGGACTGGAGAGTTGATTTTATCCATGATGATTTTGATTTCATTTTCAATTTCTTCAATCTCTGAATCTAACTCTCGAATGAGTTTTATTGTGTGTTTAAGTTCTAGAGATTTAGCAGGCATATTTGAGCCGATAGAACTTCTAGCAGCTTCTCTGAATGCGATAGCAGTATCCTTGGTGTAATGACCTTTGGAAGTTGTTTCGACAAGATTAGCCAATCTTGTAAGATGTGCATCAGCCACATACTTTGCACCAGGGAATTCATAAAGAAGTTCATATACGGAATTCTGATGAAGAGTTGAAACTAACTTTTCTATTTCTGGAAATAAGATACATACAAGTCTTGAAATGGAAACTTTCAGCTTCGCGCGTTCTTTGACTTTATCAAAGCGGTAACGAGTTAGTGACTTGAGTTCTTCATTGTGGTACGATGTGTCTGAGTAGGACTTTAAGTTCACGTCAGACATTAGCATAGAAGCAATTGTACGGGCATCTACCTTATCTGTTTTGGTCTGTCTAAGGCTAAGACTTTTTCTGTACAGATTAGTATGTAACGGATTGATAACGTAGGTCGGGAAACCTTTATCAAGGAGATATCCGAGAAGATTGTAACTATAGTGTCCAGTGGCTTCTAGCCCTACTTTTACTTTAGAAACATCTTCCATAACGGATTCTATTTTCTGATAAAGTTCATCGAACCCATCGAAGTTGTTGG